>ERZ1026850.672-NODE-672-length-20424-cov-5.163140_pt1 | contig 20424 bp, 15 predicted proteins | sample MGYA00380155_ERZ1026850 | MGnify/ENA primary metagenome ERZ1026850 (study PRJEB33269, sample SAMEA4719791) | human gut metagenome | biome: human-associated habitat; feature: organic feature; material: feces | place: Cameroon | collected 2013-10 ... | reverse complement strand
TTCACATTAGAGAAATCAATCTTTTCAGACTCAGTTTTTACATTTTTTTCAGGTGTTTCAGAAGCTGTATTATTTACATCATTTTTCTTATTTCCACCATCCAGTGACTTCATCGTCGGGAACAATAATACATCCCTGATTGCCGGGCTGTTTGTCAGCAGCATTACCAGTCGGTCGATACCATATCCGATACCACCTGTCGGCGGCATACCGATTTCCAGTGCATTCATGAAGTCTTCATCAGTTGTGTTGGCTTCTTCATCACCTGCTGCCAGGGCAGCTTCCTGTGCTTTGAAACGTTCTCTCTGGTCAATCGGGTCATTTAACTCGGAATAAGCGTTACACATTTCTCTAGCTGTGATAAACAGCTCGAAACGCTCTACATAGTCTAGCTTGTCCGGTTTTCTCTTTGTCAAAGGAGAAATCTCTACCGGGTGGTCCATGACAAAGGTTGGCTGAATCAGGTGTTCTTCTACGAATTCTTCAAAGAACAGATTCAGGATATCACCTTTTGTATGACGTTCTTCATAATGAACCTCTTTTTCGTCTGCAATTTTTTTCGCAGCTTCAGTATCCGGGATTTCATCAAAATCAACGCCGGTATATTTCTTAACGGCTTCCACCATAGTAATTCTTTCAAATGGCTTGCCTAAATCAATTTCTACATCGCCGTAAGGAATCCGTGTTTTGCCACATACTTCCTGGGCTACATGACGGAACATGTTCTCAGTCAAATCCATCATGCCGTTGTAATCGGTATATGCCTGGTATAATTCCATCAGGGTAAATTCCGGATTGTGTCTGGTGTCCAGACCCTCGTTACGGAATACTCGTCCGATTTCGTAGACTCTTTCCATGCCACCTACAATCAGTCTTTTTAAATAAAGCTCTAAGGAAATACGGAGTTTTACATCTTCATCCAACGCATTATAGTGGGTTTCAAAAGGTCTTGCTGCTGCACCACCTGCGTTAGATACCAGCATAGGTGTCTCTACCTCTAAGAAGCCCTGTCCGTCCAGATAACGTCTGATGGAGCTAATAATCTTAGAACGGGCAACAAAGGTATTCTTAACCTCTTCGTTCATGATGAGGTCTGTATATCTCTGGCGGTAACGGATATCGGTATTTACCAGTCCGTGATATTTTTCCGGCAGAATCTGTAAACTCTTGGACAGAAGTGTTACCTGTGCTGCATGGATGGATATCTCACCTGTCTTTGTCTTAAATACTTCACCTACGATACCTACGATATCACCTACGTCGTATTTCTTGAAATCTGCGTAGGCTTCTTCTCCGATGTTATCTCTTGCCACGTAGGACTGGATATTTCCCTGTAAATCCTGTACGTTACAAAAGGAAGCTTTACCCATGATACGTTTGCTCATGATACGTCCTGCTATGGATACGCTCTTGCCTTCCAGTTCTTCAAAGTTATCTTTGATTTCCTGACTGTGGTGTGTTACGTCATATTTTGTAATCTGAAAAGGGTCTTTGCCGGCTTCCTGCAAAGCTGCCAGCTTTTCTCTTCTGACTTTTAATAACTGATTAATGTCCTGAACCTGCTGTCCATTTCCCTGATTCTGTATTTCTGCCATGATACTTCATACCTTTCTGTCTGCGTTGCTTTGTCTTATCACAAAGCGGTCTTTTTCTTAATTAGACCTCTGAATCTCTAATACTTTATACTGGAATACACCGGCCTGTGTTTCTACGTCTACCACATCGCCGACCTTGCAGCCAATCAGTGCTTTTCCTACAGGAGATTCATTGGAAATCTTGCCTTTTAAGCTGTTTGCCTCTGTGGAACCAACGATTTTATATTCCATTTCTTCGTTATACTCAACATCCAGAATTTTAACCTGACATCCGATATTGATTTTGTCCAAATCAACTTCATCTTCTACGACAACTTCTGCATTTTTTAAGATTTTCTCTAACTCTTCAATTCTTGCTTCAATGTCACGCTGCTCATCTTTGGCTGCATCATACTCAGCATTCTCGGACAAGTCCCCCTGCTCTCTTGCTTCTTTGATTTTCTGGGCAACTTCTTTACGTTTCACAACTTTTAAGTCATGTAACTCTTCCTCATATTTTCTAAGTCCTTCATAGGTTAAGATATTTTTCTTCTCCTGCATGGTATTCGCCCTTTCTATATAATAGATTGTTATATTATTTGCCTATTAAACTAATTTATCATACCTATTTTTTACCATAGTGTCAAGGTATTTCAGCGAGGAACGATACAGATTGTCCCCCCGGTAATCCAGTAATAATCCGGTTCTACGCAATTGATTGTCCTTCCCGGTATCCGTCTTCCGTTCCTGTCCATAGCTTTGCATCTCTACAAGGAGTCCATACTCGTAATAATATTCTTCTAAGAATTCGTCCAGTTCCTCCCGGATATCTACACCCGGAATGGGTTCATACCAGATAATACACTGGTTGATTCTGGACAGATAGGGCTGCAACAATTCCCAGGTCATTTCCATCTGCCAGTCAGCATCTTTTGCTTCGCCAAGCCATACAATGGCTCTGTCCGGACGTTTCCGGTATCCAGCTGCCTGCCCGGCAAGCTGTAATGCTGTCATCTGTTGTATGGTGTCCAGGCGGGGACGCCATCTTTTTTCCATCTCTTGAGGAAAGTATTTTTTCAGTGCCGGTGCCAGAAAGGTATCCGTCATTCCTTCTGCCTCATAGAGTACATTTTCCATGGCTTCGCATAGTACCTGTGGTTTCCAGTTTTTCTTTCTGTAATAAAAAGTGGGCACGGGACATGCCAGAATACTTAGTCCATCCGTCTCTGCCATCTCTTTTCCCTGCAGCTTTACTTCCTGCCACCAGTGTTTCTTTGCGGTGCAGAGAATTCCCTCCTGCTCTTTCATCGGAAAGTAGTAGATGATGGTTTCCTGCCTCATACACACTCCTGTTTTGCTGCAACACCGGAGATTCTATTCTCTCCCTCTATGAAACACTATATGTGATATATGCCTTTGCTATGTCTGTCCTTACATGGATTCCACCAGCCGGTTCAATTCTTCAAAGCTTTCTACCAGGTTCACACTTTGGCGCAGTCTTGCGGAATTGGGATACCCTGCCGTGTACCAGGAAACGTGCTTGCGCATTTCCCGGATACCGGTATACTCTCCCTTGCAGGCAAGCTGAAGCTTCGCATGATACAAAATAGTCTGTTTTACTTCTTCCAGAGTTGGCTTGGAAACGTTCTCTCCCACTTCTAAATAGCGCAGCACTTGATGAAATATCCATGGGTTTCCTCTGGCTGCCCTGCCTATCATAATACCGTCACATCCGGTCTGCTGGAAAAGCTGCTCCGCTTTCCGTCCGTCTGTCACATCCCCATTTCCGATAACGGGAATGGACACGGCTTCTTTAACCCTGGCAATGATTTCCCAGTCTGCCTCTCCTGCGTAATACTGTTCCCTAGTTCTTCCGTGGACTGCCACGGCACTGGCACCTGCTGCCTCTGCTATCCTGGCTATCTCCACAGCATTTACATGGTCGTCATCGAAGCCTTTCCTGATTTTTACCGTAACCGGTTTGTGAATCGCCTTTACGGTAGCGGATACAATCTCTTCTACCAGCTTTGGCTGTTTCATGAGCGCGGAGCCTTCCCCATTTCCCACGACTTTCGGCACCGGGCAGCCCATATTGATATCCAGTATGGCAAAAGGTCTCTCTTCGATTCTCTTTGCCATTTCACTGATGATTTTGGGGTCTGATCCAAATAGCTGCAAGGAAGCAGGTCCCTCCTCCGGATGAATTTCTAACAGGCTTTCGGTATTTTTATTTCCATACATAATTGCCTTGGCACTGACCATTTCCATACCGGTCAGCCCTGCTCCCTGTCTGCTGCATAACAGACGAAATGGCAGGTCGGATACACCTGCCATAGGAGCCAGCATAATATTGTTTTCCAGTGTGACATTTCCAATTGTCAGCTTTTTTACAAATTCACTCATTCTTCCTCTAACTCATCTAATACATTTTCATGCAAAATAAATACCCGGTAATACAATTGCAGGGATTCCAGCATTTCCTGGCGGTTCCTGCGGATTTCCCTTACCAGGAGCCCGCTGCTGATTTCATCGTACAACAAATCGTCTTCTTCCGCGTTGGTTTCCAGGCTGATGCTGCCATCTTCCTCAAACACGATAGTAAAGATACCGCCCACCTCTTCCGTAAACAGAACACAGATAACATGCAGTTCTTCTTTGATGGATTCGGGAATCGCCGCAAACTTTTCATTAAAATAATATTTCTGCTCGTAGGCATTTGCCCCACACAGAACCATTCTTTTCTCTTCCATAGTTACCTCTTATGCTTATACATAACCATACAGTCCACGCACGGAAACTTCCCCTGCATAGACGTTGATGGTCTCGCCATTTTCTTTTTCCACCAGAAGCTCTCCCACCGCATTGATGCCTCTGGAGATACCGGTATATTCGCCTGCCGGGTCTAAAACACGCACCTGCGCCCCTACATTAATCAGGTGTTTTTCGTAGGAATCCATCAGTCCGGACAAATCAAGCGTTTCTTCAAATTTCTCATAATTTACCTCGAACCGGGCTAGCATCCGCTCTGTCAGCGCGGCTCTGTTTATCAGATGTCCGGCTTCCATCCGAAGGGATGTGGCGGTTGGTCTGAGTTCCTCGGGGAAATCCTCCGGGCTGCCATAATTCACATTCGTTCCCACACCGATTACCACATACTGAATCTCGTCCATCTCCGGGGTGGTACTCATTTCCGTAAGCATACCGACTACCTTTTTCTTATGGACAACGATATCGTTTGGCCACTTGATATCTGCTTTCAGACCAGTTATCTCTTCGATGGCTTCTGCCACACTCAGAGCCATAACCAGTGTCAGCATGGAGGCCTTGTCTGGGGAAAAATCTGGTTTTAGCAGAATGGTAAAATAAGTATTTGCCCCTGCCGGTGACTGCCAGGTTCTTCCTCTCCGTCCTTTTCCAGCAGTCTGCATATTGGCAACGATGGTAGTACCATGTGGCTCCCCTTCTTCTGCCAGCCTTTTAGCATCGGTATTGGTGGAACCGGTACTCTCTAAGTAATAGAGTTTCCTGCCTGCCCATTTGGTATGCAGGCGGCTTGCTATCTCACTCTTGGACAGAATATCCTTTGGTGTTTCCACCAGTCGATAACCTTTTCTGGGAACAGACTCAATCTCGTAGCCTTCTTCTTTCAATTGGTTAATTACTTTCCAAACAGCTGTTCTGGATACCCCAAACTGGTCACATAACTGCTGTCCGGACACATAATCTTTGCTATTGCGAAGCAGTGTTAAAATATCTGACTTATCTGTTTTCATCTCTTACTCAATCCGTTTTCCAAAACATGTTTTGCTGTCTGCACATGTTCTTACAACGTATACTCTCCTAATGTTACTGCCATCACTGCCTTGATGGTATGCATACGGTTCTCTGCCTCATCGAAAACGATGGACTGTGGGGACTCAAATACCTCATCTGTTACTTCCATCTCATCGATGCCGTATTTATCATGGATTTCTTTGCCAATCTTAGTTTTTAAGTCATGGAAAGCTGGCAGACAATGCATGAAGACAGCATCTTTTCCGGCATATTCCATAACGGTTTTATTTACCTGATAAGGCATCAGGTCATGGAGGCGTTCTTTCCAGACAGCATCCGGCTCTCCCATGGATACCCATACGTCTGTGTAGATGACATCTGCCCCTGTGGTACCGGCTTTGACGTCTTCTGTTAAGGTAATGCTTCCACCGGTCTGTGCTGCAATCTCCTCACAAGTCTTTACCAGCTCCTCTGTCGGGAAGTAAGCTTTTGTTGTGCAGGCAGTAAAATGCATGCCCATCTTGGCACAGGCTACCATCAGGGAATTTCCCATGTTATAACGCGCATCGCCCATATACGTTAATTTAATTCCTTTCAGATGTCCGAAATGTTCCCGGATAGTGAGCAGGTCTGCTAACATCTGGGTTGGGTGGAATTCATTAGTCAGTCCATTCCAGACCGGTACACCGGCATATTTGGCAAGTTCTTCTACGATTTCCTGCTCAAAGCCACGATACTCGATTCCTTCATACATACGTCCCAGCACTCTTGCAGTATCGGCAATACTTTCCTTCTTGCCTATCTGGGACCCGGTGGGGTCTAAGTAAGTCGTTCCCATTCCCAGATCATGGGCAGCTACCTCAAAGGAACAACGGGTTCTGGTACTGGTTTTTTCAAAAATAAGTGCCACATTCTTGCCCCTGTGTATGTCCACAAGAATTCCTTGCTTCTTTTTCTCCTTTAAATCTGCTGCCACCTCCAGCATATATGTAATTTCTTCCGGTGTAAAATCCAGCAGTTTTAAAAAGTTACGTCCTGTTAAGTTCATGGCTTTTCTCCTTTATCAACACTTTTTCATAATAAGCAAGAAAAACCAGCCTGTTGAAAAGCTATTTTCAAAAAGCTGGTTTTATCATTCACGCACACTTTACATGCACATTTTATTTCATAACTTCCTTCAAAGAGGTAGCAAGTCCTGCAATACCCTGAATCTCGGAAGGAATAATAATCTTAGTTGACTGACCGTCTGCAGCTTTCTCAAATGCTTCTAAGCTCTTCAATCTTAATACGGCCTCATCGGCACCAGCTTCACGAATCATCTTAATACCATCTGCAGTAGCCTGCTGCACCTTCAGAATTGCCTCTGCTTCACCTTCTGCCTCGCGAATCATTTTCTCTTTCTCAGCTTCTGCACGAAGGATGGCTGACTGCTTCTCAGCTTCAGCTTCCAGGATTGCAGATTCTTTCTTACCTTCTGCTACCAGGACAGTAGACTTCTTCTCACCTTCTGCACGAAGAATAGCTTCACGACGTTCACGCTCTGCCTTCATCTGTTTCTCCATGGCATCCTGAATGGCTGCCGGTGGGATAATGTTCTTAAGTTCTACACGGTTTACTTTAATACCCCATGGGTCTGTTGCAATATCCAGGGATGCTCTCATCTTAGTATTGATGACCTCTCTGGAAGTCAGTGTCTGGTCTAATTCCATCTCACCGATGATATTACGAAGGGTCGTTGCTGTTAAGTTCTCGATTGCCATAATCGGATTCTCCACACCGTATGCAAAAAGCTTCGGGTCTGTAATCTGGAAGAATACGACGGTATCAATTCTCATGGTTACGTTATCCTTTGTGATAACCGGCTGTGGTGCGAAATCAACAACCTGCTCTTTTAAGATAACTCTCTTGGCTACCTTATCGATAAAAGGCACCTTGAGATGAAGACCTACAGACCAAGTCTGCTGGTAAGCACCCAGCCTCTCTACAACGTATGCATGTGCCTGTGGTACAATCTTGATACAGGATGCCAAAATAATTACCGCAATGATAAGAATAACTACTAACGCTACAAGTCCACCCATTTTTTAATCCTCTTTTCTCTCTTCTACAATTAATTTTACACCGTTAATTGCAAGTACGGTTGCTACTGTGCCTACCGGCAGTTTCATGTTATCATCCCTGGTTCTTGCGGACCATTCCATGCCACCGATACTGACCTGCCCGATTCCCTGCAGGTTATCAATTTCACTGATAACAATCGCCTGACGACCTACCAGGCTCTCCGCATTGGTCCGTACCCTGTCTTTGTTAAAATATTTTACCGCAATTGGCCGGGTAAAATACAGCAATACTGCCGAAACCACCAGAAAGACGATGACCTGTATGGAAACCGGCACATTAAAGATGGATAATATGGTCGCTACCAAAGCTCCGCCTGCAAACCAAATCGTAGTGAGTCCCATTGTTAAGAGTTCTATGATAATCAGTACGACTAAAATAATCAGCCACAATACCGTCATGTTTATATTCAGCATAAGACTTCACCCCTTTCATAGCACTCTCTCATTTTACTATATTCCCCGGGAACTAGCAAGCGAATTCTACCAGAACACCTGATTATCAATGATAATACCATCATGGTTTCCTGCCCGTCTGAAATGGGTTGCCGAGCCTACATTGGTCTCGCCGTTAATGGCTGCCTGGGCTGCCTGGATACAACTGTCCTTTATATTCCCATTGGTATATACCCGTGCCACCTTGCCGTTTAATGCCGGGGTAAACTGACCGGATGCAAAGATAACACCGGATATCGTACTGGGGTAAGCTCCACTTCTGACACGGTTCATAACAACTGCGCCTACCGCAAGCTGTCCGTTATAGGTCTCATTTCCTGCCTCACACTGAATCAGGGCTGCCAGCAATCTGGTATCATCACCACCGACCACTACCGCTCCCTGGTTGGCTGTCAGTTTTGCCTTCTTCTCTTCCTCTTCCCGCTTCTTGATGGCAACCAGTGTCTCACCTTCATCAATGTGGAAATCGATATTCACATATTCTGCGGAAACATAACATACCTCATCATCATATTCCACGCTAATCCAGTCATCATCAATAACCTCGATAATATCCAGTTCATCGTCCTGCGCCAGCAGTCCTACGACCTCTCCTTCGGTATTGGGCTCTTTTCGGACTCTAAGGGTTTCTGTCTGAATGGTTACAATCAGATTTCCCACATCGTTTGCCATCTCTTCTGCCTCTTCCCCGAAAAGAAGATATTCATCGCTTGCCCAGCCTACCAGTTCTCCACTCCTGATTCTGGTCCAGCCGTCCTTGCGCTCCAGTATCCTTCCACCACAGTCTCTGTACAAGACTCCTACTTTTTCTGCTTCTTCACTGGCCTCTGCCCTGACATTCATAGCCACCTGTACATTTGCCATGAAAAGGTCTGATTCTTCCAGCGTTTTCGCTGCGTTTATTTCTGACATTCTTGTCAGTTCTTCTAACGCATTTTTATCTGCCGCACCTGCTGTTGGGTCAATAATCTGTGCGATTCCGGCATTCATGGAATCCAGATATTCCCGTCTGTCAGTTGCCTGTACATCCATCCCACACATATTAAATAAACTGAAACTAAGAATCAGGCAGGTCAGCAGAGTATATACCATTCTGCTTTTCAGCATAATACAACCTCCATTTTAAAATGTTACAAATTTGTTAAATCCAAGTTTGGATAATTTTAGCAAAAGGTCTATTCTTTGTCAAGTTTATGCAGGATGTCCACATTTTATGCCGGTTTCAGTTCTACAATTTCTTCGATTTCTCCACACAGGCACTCAAAGCATCCATAATCGCACCGCGCATGCCTTTTTCTTCCAGCACCTTCACACCTTCGATGGTAGTTCCTCCCGGAGAGCATACCATATCCTTCAGTTCCCCTGGATGCTTTCCACTTTCCAATACCAGTCTGGCACTGCCATATACCGCCTGGGCTGCAAAAGTATATGCCTGATTTCTCGGCATTCCCGCTGCCACCGCCGCATCTGCCATGGCTTCAATAAACATGAAGACATAAGCAGGCGAACTGCCGCTGACTGCGCCTACTGCATCCATCAGCCGTTCCGGAACCAAGGATGCCTTACCGAAGCTTTCCATCAGCTGCAGGCTGTATGTACTTTCTTCTTCTGTGACGCGTTCATTGACACACACGCCAGTACAGCCTTCTCCTACCAGTGCCGGGGTATTAGGCATACAGCGCACCAGCTTAATGGGCTTTGCAAAGGTCTGCTCAATCCAGGAAAGGGTCTTACCGGCTGCAATACTGATTATCAGGGTATCCGGGGTTGTCACCTCTTTTATTTCTTCGATAACTTCCTGGAAAAACTGTGGTTTTACCGCAAGAATCAACACCTCTGCCTCTCTGGCAACATCACGGTTATCCGCCTTCACACAGATGCCAAATTCCTTCTGCATAGCTTCCATGGTTGCCTGTGTTTTGGCAGAACCGATGATATCTGCCGGCTGTACCATCTCCTTTTGCAACATACCGCCAATCATGGCTCTCGCCATATTGCCTAAACCAATAAATCCGATTTTCATAGCTTTGCTCCTCCTGTATATATAAGAAATTTATGGAATGTGAAATTTATGGAAAGCAGCCTGGATTGTGACATTGCATAACCAAACGCAGAACCTTGTAGGACGCAAACGCGTCCAAGTTGGTTTGCAATGTTACAATCTTACTAACGAACCGACCTTCTTTGTCGATATGCCTCATATAGCAACAGTGACGATGCCACCGCAGCATTGAGGGATTCCAACTGTCCTTCCATGGGGATTTTCAGGTAAGTGTCCGCACTTTCCGCGGTTTCCCGACGCAATCCGTTTCCTTCATTTCCAATAAGAAATGCGCAGCCTTTCGTCAAATCATACTGGTCATAATACCTCTCTCCCGCCAGATGTGCCGCATAGACCGTGATTTCTTTTTTCTGTAATTTCTGTACGTTTTCTCGTATATTATCTGTGTACAAAAACGGCACCCGGTAGATAGAGCCCATGGTAGAACGGATGGTTTTCGGGTTGTAAATATCCACCGTTTCCCGGCTCATTAGAATCCCATCTATCCCAGCACCTTCCCCGGTTCGGAAGATGGTTCCCAGGTTTCCAGGATCCTGGATATCTTCCAGCAACAACAGCAATGGTTCTTTCCTGCGCGACAGTATTTCTTCTATATTATAGTGGTACTGTTTTACCAGGCACAGAATCCCTTGAGGCGTCTTGGTGTCTGACATTTTCTGGAAAACTTCATCTGCCACCACTTCGTAGCCGGTTTCTGCCAGCTTATCACCACACTTTTGCTGCAGCTCCTGTTCTGCCCTCTTTGCCACATAAACACTGCAGATTCGCTCTGTCGGGGCTTCCCGGTACATCTTAACCCCTTCCACCACAAACAAATCCTGCTCTCTTCTTACCTTGGCTTTCTGACTCAGTTGTATTACTTCTTTTACAGATTTATTGCTGTAACTGGTAATCATGTCTGCTCCATTTCTCAACTTATTTTTTCTGTCGTTTTTGTATCATCTTATTTTTTCTGCATTTTATTTTTCTATATTGTCTTGTTTTTTTGTATCGCTCTATTTCTGCTGTGTCATTATTTGTTGCCATTTGTATATCTTTTCCTGTATTTACAATAATTCCCCGCAAACTCACCATCTGCGGGGAACATTTAGCATAACCGATTCAGTTGGGAGTACGTCCTGCCTTTACAGGGAGAGTGCCTTTGCAATCTCATATTCATACTCGTTAATACTCTTTTGCATATTTAATGCTTCTTCAATATCAAAATCCACAAACTCACCATGCTGATACCCTACCACACGATTGGACTTGCCTGCGCAGAGAATGTCTGCTGCATAGGAACCCATAATGGATGCATAATAACGGTCTTTACAGGTAGGCGAACCGCCACGCTGCATGTATCCTAAAATGGTTGCTCTTGTCTCAATACCGGTTGCTGCCTCAATACGTCTTGCCATAGAAGTCGAATGTCCGATACCTTCTGCATTAATGATAATGTGATGAGTCTTACCACGTTTTCTGTTGTTAATGATATTATTGATTATCTGCTGTTCGTTGTAATCATATTTCTCCGGTAACAGAATATCCTCTGCACCATTGGCAATACCACACCATAAGGCTATATAGCCGGCATTTCTTCCCATAACCTCAATAATACTGCATCTTTCATGGGAGGAAGAAGTATCCCTTACCTTATCAATCGCCTGCATAGCTGTGTTGATGGCAGTATCAAATCCGATGGTATACTCGGTACAGGCAATATCCAGGTCAATGGTTCCCGGCAATCCGATGGTATTAATTCCGTTTCTTGCCAGTGCCTGGGCACCACGGTAAGAACCATCACCGCCGATAACAACCAGTCCGTCAATACCGTGTTTTCTACAGATTTCAGCACCTTTTTTCTGTCCTTCTTCCGTACGGAATTCACTACAACGTGCTGTTCCGAGAATCGTACCACCACGCTGTATGGTATCGGATACGCTCCATCTTTCCAAATCTATAATTTCTTCATTCAAAAGACCCTGATAGCCTTTCTTGATTCCTTTTACCTTTACACCATTGGCAATCGATTTTCTAACCACTGCACGGATGGCAGCATTCATACCCGGTGCATCACCACCGCTTGTAAGTACGCCGATTGTTTTAATTTCTTTAGACATATTTTATCCCAAGCCTTTCTGCCATTTCTACAGACATATTCTGCCACGAAATTCTATCTGTATTCTACTCTAATGCTAACGGCATTTCAACTTTTTTCTATAAATTCATGGCTGAAATGTTTCTAAACAAGCTTTACATTCTCTCTCCCAAAGGCTTCCTCCAGTTGTCCTAAGAGTCCATCCTCTGCATTGACATTCCAGTTTTTGGGCAGCGGATTCATTGCCTTTGGGTTTTCCACGTAAATAATCACACTGTCTTTTCCCTCAGACTCTTTTAACAACCCATACAACGTTTCTTTCTTTTCCTCATAGGTTTCTTTCGTTGGAAACTTTATCCACAATTTCCTGGGAATGTCGGAAAACGCGGTAATTTTCTCACAAATCAGCTTGCCGTCTTTTTCCTCTTCCACAGAGATTCGTCCTTTGATAAAGACCTTGTTATCTTCGATTAACAGGCTGCCATAACGTTCATAGTCTCTCGGGAAAACAATCACTTCTATGGTGCCTACCAGGTCTTCCACCTGCAAAAATGCCATGACCTTTTCATTTTTGGTGTATTTGATTTTCTTCTCCGCTATCATACCGCCGATGACTGCCGTGGCACCATCCTGTACCTTGGTGGTATTGGTTTCCTCGTCCAGATAGAAATCTGCCGTTGTATTGCTGATATTTTTACGCCACAGTTCCTGATATTCTTCCAACGGATGTCCACTGACATAAATTCCCAGCACCTCTTTTTCAAAGGCAAGCTTCATTTCCTTGGAATACTCGCCCACATCCGGCATTTTAATCTCAAATTCTTCTTTCTGGTCTTCTTCCACAATATCAAACAGGGAAAGCTGACCTGCCATGTTATTCTTCTTATCCTGTTGAATACTATCCACAATCTGCACATAGACACTCATAAACTGTTTTCGGGTGCCGCCCAGACTGTCCAGTGCCCCAGCCTTGATAAAATTTTCAATGGCACGTTTATTGACATCCTTATCCGCCACACGGGTAATAAAATCCTTCAGATTCGCATAAGGTCCTCGTTCTTTTCTTTCCTGTACCACCGCATCTATGACCGGTCTTCCCACACTCTTAATGGCCGTCAGGGCATAGCGTATCTGATTGCCAGATACAGAAAATCCGCTCTCACCTTCGTTAATATCCGGCGGCAGAATCTCAATTCCCATACTTTTACAGGTCATGATATATTCGGAAACTTTGCCGGAATTATCGATAACAGAGGTCATTAACGCTGCCATAAATTCTACCGGATGATAGTATTTCAGATAGGCAGTCTGGTAAGCCACCACCGCATAACATGCTGCATGGGACTTGTTAAACGCATATTTGGCGAAGTCCATCATGGTGTCATAAATATGGTTTGCCACTTCGGCACCGATGCCGTTTTTGACACACCCCGGAACACCTTCTTCTTCATTGCCATAAATAAAGTTCTTGCGTTCCTGCTCCATCACATACTGTTTCTTCTTACTCATAGCACGGCGTACCAGGTCGCTTCTTCCCATCGTATAACCGCCCAAATCCCGTACAATCTGCATAACCTGTTCCTGATAGACGATACAACCGTACGTAGGTGCCAGAATCGGCTCTAGCTGCGGGCAATCGTAAGTAACAGATTCCGGATTGTTTTTTCCTTTAATATATTTCGGAATAAAATCCATCGGTCCCGGACGATACAGGGAGATACCCGCAATGACATCCTCCAGGCTCTGAGGCTTCAGTTCCTTCATGAAGCTCTTCATACCACCACTTTCCAGCTGGAACACCCCATCTGTCTTACCGGTGCCAATAGAGGCAAGTACCTCCGGGTCATTATAATCAACAGCATCCATATCTATAAAAACGCCACTGCTCTTTTCAATCATCCGTACTGCATTCTGAATGACCGTAAGGGTTCTCAATCCCAGGAAGTCCATTTTAAGAAGTCCCAGTTCTTCGATGGTTGTCATGGTAAACTGGGTCGTGATGGAGCCATCGGAACCACGGGATAAGGGTACGAAATTATCCGCTGCCTCCGGGCAGATAACCACACCTGCTGCATGCATGGACGTATGCCTTGGTAAGCCCTCCAGTCGTTGACACATATCAATTAAGTTGTGCACCTGTTCATCTTCCCGATACAGCTTCTTGAATTCCGGATTGATTTCCAGGGCTCTGCCTATGGTAATATTCAGTTCATTAGGAATCATTTTGGCAATGGCATCCACATAGGCATAAGGCAAATCCATAACACGTCCCACATCGCGGATAACCCCTTTGGCTGCCATCGTACCAAAGGTTACAATCTGTACTACCTTATCATTCCCATATTTCCTGCCTACATGGTCGATAACCTCCTGCCGTCTTTCATAACAGAAGTCCACATCGATATCCGGCATGGAAACACGTTCCGGATTCAGGAAACGCTCGAACAGCAGATTATATTTAATCGGGTCTATGTTAGTAATTTTCAGGCAATAAGAAACGATACTTCCCGCAGCCGAACCACGTCCCGGTCCTACCGCAATCCCATTCTCCCTGCAATAATTGATGTAATCCCATACAATCAGGAAGTAGTCTACAAAACCCATTGTCTTAATAATATTTAACTCATAAGCAAGCCGTTCCTGTAAAGTACCATCATCTTCCGGATAACGCTCTGCCATGCCATCCTGGCATAATTTATTCAGATAAGACCAGGAATCATAGCCATCCGGTACCTCGTAATGAGGTACTTTATAATGCCCGAACTCTATTTCCACATGACAACGGTCTGCAATCCGCTGGGTATTCTCCACTGCCTCCCAGGCATAGGGAAAGAGCCCCTTCATCTCCTCTTCACTTTTCACATAGTACTGACCGCCCTCATAACGCATACGTTCCTCGTCAGCCAGCTTCTTACCGGTCTGCAGGCACAGTAAAATATCATGGGGCTGGGCATCCTCTGCATAGGTATAATGCACATCATTGGTTGCTACCAACGGAATATCCAGTTCCTTGCTCAGGGTAAGCAATGCCATATTGACTGTCTGCTGCGCCGGAATTCCATGATCCTGTAATTCCAGGAAATAATTACCTTTTCCAAAACAGTCCTCAAATTTCTTCGCCGTCTTCCTGGCTTCCTCCAGCATTCCTTTCTGAATCAGCCTGGGCACTTCGCCTGCCAGGCAGGCAGACAGTGCGATAATTCCCTCATGATACTGCTGCAGCACCTCAAAATCCACACGGGGACGATAGTAGTATCCTTCCGTAAAGCCTTTGCTGACAATCTTCATCAGGTTGGAATAGCCTGTATTGTTCTCTGCAAGCAGCACCAGATGGTAATACCGGTCTTCTCCTCCGGTAATCTCTCTGTCAAACCGGGAATGAGGAGCCACATAAACCTCACAGCCTATAATCGGATTGATTCCTGCTTCTTTCGCTGCCTTGTAGAAGTCAATAACGCCATACATAACTCCATGGTCGGTAATGGCCGCACTGTCCATTCCCAGTTCCTTGACTCGTTTGACATATTCTTTTATCTTATTGGAACCATCCAGCAGACTGTATTCCGTGTGGACGTGAAGATGTGCAAATGCCATGAAACTTCCTCTTTTCTATGAATTAGATAATTGCGAAATAATAGGTTTTTGATAGCAAGATACAAACGAAAACCATCCTGGGTACGCTTTCGCTCCACCTCAAACGCAATGGTACATAAATGGCTAAAACACAGCCATTAAGTACCAGCGTTTTCCAAGGACCCCACGATTGGTTATTCGTTTGCATCTTTTGAACAAGAATCTATGCGTTTCGCAATTATCTTTGTTGCAAATACTTTACTTTAATTATATCCGAACTGATGTTTCCACGCAAGAGTGGCAGCAAAAAACCCGGCAGGAAGGTTACTCCCACCGGGTCTGTCAGCTCATTCTCTTGACTTGCTGTGTTTTTTATAAATATTTCTTTAAGACATCTACCTTGTCCAGTTTCTCCCAAGGTAAATCTAAATCATTACGTCCGAAATGTCCGTAAGCTGCTGTCTGTTTATAAATTGGACGGCGCAGGTCTAACATCTTGATGATGCCTGCCGGACGAAGGTCGAAGTTTTCACGAATAATCTCTACTAACTTCTCGTCACTGATTTTGCCTGTCTCAAAAGTATCTACCATAACAGAAGTAGGCTGTGCTACACCAATTGCATAGGATAACTGGATTTCACACTTATCAGCCAGTCCTGCTGCCACAATATTCTTTGCCACATAACGTGCTGCATAAGCTGCGGAACGGTCTACCTTTGTGCAGTCCTTACCGGAGAAAGCACCGCCGCCGTGACGTGCATATCCACCATAAGTATCTACAATAATCTTACGTCCTGTCAGACCGGCATCTCCGTGTGGTCCACCGATAACGAAACGTCCTGTAGGGTTAATGAAGAATTTTGTCTTCTCATCTACTAATTCTTTTGGCAGAACCGGGTCAAATACATATTTCTTAATATCTTCGTGAATCTGCTCCTGGGTTACGTCTTCGTCGTGCTGTGTGGATAATACTACTGCCTCTAATCTGACCGGTTTGCCATTCTCATCATATTCTACGGATACCTGGCTCTTACCATCTGGTCTTAAATAGGTAAGTGTACCATCTTTACGCACTTTGGTAAGCTGTAATGCCAGCTTGTGCGCCAGCGAAATCGGATAAGGCATATATTCCTCTGTTTCATTGGTTGCATAACCAAACATCATGCCCTGGTCACCCGCACCGGTATCCAGGTCATCTTTCAGCTCACCTTCCTTTGCTTCCAGTGCCTTGTCAACACCCATAGCGATATCTGCTGACTGCTGGTCCAGCGCAACCATAACGGCGCAGGTATTGCCGTCAAATCCTGTCTTTGCATCGTTATAGCCAATTTCATTGACTGTCTTGCGGACAATGGCAGGAATATCTAACTGTGCCTTAGTGGTAATTTCACCGGTTACCAGTACAAAGCCGGTACATGCTGCTGTCTCGCATGCCACACGGCTCATTGGATCCTGTGCCATGCAGGCGTCCAGGATAGCATCAGAAACGGCATCACAGACTTTGTCTGGATGACCTTCGGTTACAGATTCAGAAGTAAATAATCTTTTTTCCATGTTTTTCTTCCTTTCTTTTGTGGAAAACCAAATACTATGTTCCTCACTAACGGGTTACTGCATCAAAAAATCCGCTTATTCCTACGAAATAAGCGGACTCGATAGTCGATAATCAAATCCTCTTATTGTTCGATTTGTCTTACGACAGGCTTTCGCTCAGGTTGGCACCTTCCTTACAGGGGTTGCCGTGGCTTCACAGATCCTATGTATCTCCACCACTCTGAATAAGAGAAAACTTACAATATTGAATTTTCATATCTACAGATAAGATACACCTCTGACCGGATTCTGTCAATCTATATTATTGCGATTTTTTTGCATTTTTCACAATACATTCCTTATCCGACCTTTAACTTGAATTTCTGTAAATCCCGTTCGGTGGATACCTTGTCAATCTGAGCGCCCAGTCCCTGTAATTTCAAATGGAAATCTTCATAACCTCTTTCGATGTATTTAATATCGTCAACCGTGGTAATGCCATCTGCTGCAAGACCCGCAATTACCAGAGCTGCTCCAGCCCTTAAATCCGGGGCAGTAATACTGGCACCAGTGTATTTTTCCACACCATCAATAATCGCCGTATTGCTTTCCACTTTAATATTGGCACCCATACGGGTTAATTCATCTACGTATTTAAACCGATTCTCAAAAATACTCTCCGTTACAATGCTGGTTCCTGCGGATAATCCCAATGCCACTGTAATCTGTGGCTGCATATCTGTCGGAAATCCTGGATAAGGCAGCGTTTTTACATGGGTATGTCCCAATGGTTTTGATGCCACAACACGCACCGCATCATCAGACTCTTCTACCTCACAGCCAATCTCTAACAGCTTGGCACTGATAGACTCCAGATGCTTTGGAATGACATTCTTGACCGTCACATCACCTTTTGTCACCGCTGCAGCGAACATAAAGGTACCAGCTTCAATCTGGTCAGGAATGATACCATATTCTGTTCCATGAAGCTTTGAAACGCCTTTGATTCGGATAACGTCAGTACCTGCCCCTTTGATATTGGCTCCCATACTGTTTAAAAAGTTTGCCAAATCAACAACATGTGGCTCTTTTGCCGCATTTTCAATGACAGTCTGTCCTTCGGCCATAGCTGCTGCCATCATCACATTCATGGTAGCTCCAACCGTTACCACATCCATATACAGATGATTACCCACAAGCTCTTCCGCCTGTGCACTAATCAGTCCATGTGCAATATTGACTTCTGCTCCCAATGCACGGAAGCCTTTAATATGCTGGTCTATCGGACGCAAACCGATGTTGCAGCCGCCCGGAAGTACTACTTCCGCTTTTTTATATTTTCCAAGCAGGGCTCCCAACAAATAATAGGAAGCTCTTATTTTTTTTACATAATCCCCTTCAATGCTTAAGGTGTGTACCTGGGAAGCATTTATTTTTACTGTATGTCTGTCTATTCTGTTAATGATAACACCGATGCTTTCCATTGCCTGCATCAGTACATTGGTATCCCTAACATCCGGTAAATTCTCTATCATTACGGTTTCATCCGTCATAACTGCTGCTGCCAGTATTGCCAGTGCCGCATTCTTGGCTCCGCCGATTTCCACCTCGCCGACTAACGGATTGCCACCTTTAATCGCATATTGTTCCATTCCGCTAACATTGCCTTTCTATAGTTCACGATTTATAGGTGCAATATTTCTATACTATTGCTGTATCGATTCACAGCTTATTCTTCATAAATTGCAAAACAATTAACTATCAGTATACCATAATTTACGCATTTGTAAATGGGAACATCAGTTTAAGTAGTTTAGCGGATTGACCTGGGAGCCATTAATCAATATCTCAAAGTGCACATGAGGTCCCGTGCTGACACCGGTATTTCCACTCAGAGCAATCTTTTGTCCCTGACTTACCGTCTGTCCAACGGATACCAGTACCTTGCTCAGATGTCCATATCGGGTCTGCCTGCCATCTGCATGGTTAATATAGACAACATAGCCGTAGCCACTTCCCCATCCTGCCTTTACAACGGTTCCGGCAGAAGATGCCATAACTGCCGTTCCGACCGGTGTAGACCAGTCAATTCCCTTATGATAACTGCTGGCTCCCCTGGTCGGTGCCTTTCTTCTCCCGAAGTTGGAAGAGAGTCTTCCTCCGGAAATCGGCTTGATGTAAGTCGGTGGTATCTTGGTTCCCCGTTCTACAATCTTAGGCACTGCCTCATAGGTAACTTCTTCTTTTAGGATTTCCCTGCTGACTTCTTCATTATTACGATAAGACACGTCAGCCACCACTATACGATGCCCGGCGGATGGCTCCTGTAAGGTCTGCGTCTGGGTGGTATACCAGTCATCATTATCTACATAGATAATGTCAGCCTCATAGTCCTCTTCATAGTAAACCTGTTCCATCCGTTCCACCGAAAGCTCCGGCTCCGGCACGGTAATAATCAGTTCATCTCCTACACGAATGGTGGAATTCTCATTGTCAATGGTTTCGTTCATGGCGATCAAATCTGCTACCGATATTTCTGTCTTTTCCGCAATCTGGGAAAGCGTATCGCCAGATACCACTTCATAAATCTGTTCCTTCTCCTGGTCCTTGGTTACTTCCTCAATCGCCTGTTCCAGAGAGGTAAGTTCGCCGTCCTGCAAATAGGACTCCACGACCTCTACCGTATCGCCAAACTGAAGGCTCATCAGACCCAGCTCATAATCATCGAAATCTTTTTCCACTGCCGGCTCAATATCTGCAAAAATCTCATCCAGTGTGGCATTGATTCCCACACTGCCCATAACATTTTCCGTTGCCTCTTCTTCCTGTTCCTGCTCCACCGTAGAACATATCTGAGTCGTCAGTACATTTAATTCTCTTTCGCCATCCATAACCAAATCCACATAATACTGATGTTCCGGGTCATAGCGGTTAATAGATTCCTGTAAAAGTGCCAAAACTTCCTGGGTGCTGGCAAGATTGACAGTGTATTCATTGATTTTTACCGTATAAGAACGGTTCAAAGTCTCCTTGACGCTGTTTTTTAATACAGAAGTCATGTTTGCAATCACATCTCCTGTATTGTCCAACGCTCCCCACAAGACTTCCTTTCCCTCATAAGTAATATTGCTGTCTGCAAGCACCAGTTCATCACTGGTTCCTGCCAGTCTCTTTCTTGCCGCAATCAGACAGCTATCCACCATGTCCTTGTCTGCCACAACACCAACTTCCTGTCCATTTAAATAGACAGTATAAATA
>ERZ1026850.671-NODE-671-length-20447-cov-5.703021_pt1 | contig 20447 bp, 12 predicted proteins | sample MGYA00380155_ERZ1026850 | MGnify/ENA primary metagenome ERZ1026850 (study PRJEB33269, sample SAMEA4719791) | human gut metagenome | biome: human-associated habitat; feature: organic feature; material: feces | place: Cameroon | collected 2013-10 ... | reverse complement strand
CAGTACCGCTTTTTATACCACTCAAGTGGTACTGGAGTTTCAGCTGGGTGGTACTGGAGTATCAGTTAGCTGACACAATAGTAATACTCAAGTAGTACAAACCAGGTACTCCTATTGATATTTTTCTCCTATTCATTGAAGTCCATTTTAGAGTCAACTTCAACCTTCCGAATATGAGTTCATGTTGCTGTAATTTCATCTCATTCTCATTTTTGTAAATGGGAATATAACTTCCCCATTTGCGAAAGTTGAGTGAATCATATATGTTTTTTTTAAAAAAAAGGAGACAAGAAAAAAACTTCGCTTTCCTCAGGTTTCTTGCCTGAGAGAAAACGAAGTTCTGCATACTACATTATCAACTAAATATTACTATGGAAAGCTAAGCTTACTCAAAGCATGGCATCAGTTTCCTACTTAGTATATTTCTCTGGAAGCACAGGCATAGCACCATTCTGTGTGCATACATAGGCACTTACCTCTACAGCCAACTTGTGAGCCTCAGCAATTGTCTTACCCTTCAAAATGCTGGCACAGAAAGTACCTGTAAAGCTATCGCCTGCTCCAACCGTATCAGCAACTTCCACCTTAGGAGTCTCTTGGAAAGACTTGAAATCAGGAGCAAACACATAACTGCCATTCACTCCACAAGTAAGTACCAACATATCAAGATTATACTTACCAAGAATAAGCCAGCACTTGTTCTCTATATCCAAACCAGGATAACCGAAGAGACGACCAATGGTAATCAACTCCTCATCGTTGATCTTCAAGACATTGCAACGCTTCAAACTCTCACAAATCACTTCTTTAGTATAGAAGTTCTGACGCAGATTGATGTCGAAGATCTTCAAGCATCCTTTTGGAGTATGGTCAAGAAACTGATAGATGGTCTGGCGACTTACCGCGTTGCGCTGTGCTAAAGAGCCCCAGCATACAGCTCCAGCATTAGCTGCGATTTCCTTGATGTCATCGGTAAAAGGAATATTATCCCAAGCGACACCTTCTTTGATATCATAAGTAGGAACACCCTCTGCATCAAGTTCTACCTGTACCGTTCCTGTAGGGAAGTCAACACTGGGCATCACATGCTTCAGCTGTTTCTCATCCAACAAGCGAAGCGCTTCATCACCCAACATGTCTTTGCCCACAGCACTTACAGCAACAGAATGTAAGCCATGCTGACCTGCATGATAGGCAAAATTGGCAGGAGCGCCACCTAATTGAGAACCTGTAGGAAGAACATCAAAAAGAATCTCGCCCAAACCTACACAATATTTCTTGTCTAAATCTTCAAATTTCATAGCCAAATATCTTTAGAACGTTAAACTCCTATAATTACATCTTCACCTTATTAATATATGAGAACAGATAGAGCACACCCACTGCCATTACCAATACAGCACCAATCTGTCCGATGGCATCGCTGGCGTAACCCATAAAGAACGGGAATATTGTACCTCCAAACAAGCCCATAATCATCAGACCGCTTACTTCGTTCTTTTTCTCAGGAACAGAAAGGAGAGCCTGCGAGAGGATGATAGAGAAGACGTTAGAGTTGCCGTAACCCACCAAGGCAATAGCTGTATAAAGTACCATTTTGCTCTCACCGAAGAAGAGACCTGCCATACTCAAAGCCATCATCACGACACTGATGGTGAAGAACAAGCGTGGTTTCATCATGCGTAGGAAGGCTGTACCTGTGAAACATCCGATAGTACGGAATATAAAATAGAGTGATGTGGCAAAAGCTGCCTCATTCAGTGTCCAGCCCAAACGTTCCATCAGGATTTTAGGAGCTGTGGTATTGGTTCCCACATCGATACCTACATGACACATAATACCGATGAAAGAAAGCAGCACAATAGGTTTACCCAACAAAGCCAAACAGTCAATGAATCCAGAGGTCTTGCCCTCTACCTTCTCCTCCTCGATAGGCGTACCTGCCAGGAACAAGGTGGCACACACACCAATAATCATATAAATGGGGAAGAGTATACGCCAACCCAAACCAAACTCAGGAATGCTTGCCACTGCACCCCACATAGCAATATAAGGTGCCATGAATGAAGCTATGGCCTTCACAAACTGACCAAAGGTCAAGGAAGAAGCCAAATTCTTACCAGACGTCACTGCCGAAACCAGAGGATTGAGCGATGTCTGCATCAACGCATTACCGATACCCAAGAGTGAGAACGATACCAGCATAATACCAAAGGTCTCGCCAAAGATGGGCAGAAGAAGAGATACAACCGTCACGATGAGTGAGAGAAGTACGGTCTTCTTACGACCAATCTTATTCATCAACATGCCCGTAGGCACAGAGAAAATCAAGAACCAGAAGAACACCAATGATGGGAACAGGTTGGCTGTAGCATCATTCAGGTTGAGGTCTTCTTTCACATAATTGGAGGCTATACCCACCAAATCCACAAATCCCATAGCGAAGAAACAAAGCATCACTGGGATAAGGGTCAATTTCATTGACTTATTCATATTGTTAGTTATTTTTTTTGAAGTGAATATTAACTGTTATTTTCCAAGTTGGTAAACTTGATACTTACCTTTTCTCTTTCCTTTCACAACAATCTTATTATAGGGTTTGCTTGGGAACACAAGGTTGGTCATTGCCATTTTGCCATCAGCATCGAAGGCCTCAACACTGCACTTATCGATAAAGATGCGAACTTGGGTCATTTTACCATGCGTAGGAGCCTTGGTAATGGCAGCAAACTCGTTGCTGAAGTCTGTCTTTCCACTATTCATCCTATCCATCTCGAAGGTTTCAGCTGCCGCATCATATCTCATGACCACGCGTTCACCCTTCTCATTGCTCAGCGTAATAGTGGCATCGCCCCTCAAGTTGACAATCACCTCGCAAGCCTCCGAAAGTGTTCTGGTAGGTTTCTTACTGCGAGCTTTCAGATATTCACGTGATGGAGATACGCTGCAATACACTTCACCCTTATACTCGAAGAGTCCTAAATCACGAGCTATCGTATTGGCAGAGCGAAACTGCATCGTAGGAACTTGATTGGCATACTGCCAGTTGCTCATCCATGCAATGGCCACATGACGTCCATCAGGAGCATTATCGAAGGTTACTGTAGCATAATGATCTTTACCATAATCCATCCACTTGGTTACCTCAGGCTTACTGTCGCAGGTAAACTTATGACCATCAAAATCACCAATAAAATACTGTGTAGCAGAACCACCGAAAGGTCCACCAGGATTGATGTTGCAAATAAGCACCCATTTCTCCTTGTCGGTACCACGCACCTTCATCTTCATCAAGTCTGGACACTCCCATACACCACCATGATTACCATAGCTTCCACCAAAAGAGCTCTCGTAAGTCCAGTCCTTCAGATTATCAGAAGTATAGATATCCATCTGCTGACCAGCAGCAAGAATCATGTTCCATTTCTTTATATCCTCATTCCAGAACATATGGGGATCACGGAAATCGGGCACATTACTTGTTATGATAGGATTGCCCTCATACTTGGTGAATGTCTTTCCATTGTCTGTACTGTATGCCATACTCTGAGTCTGGTTCTCGCCAGCCGAAGTATAGAGAGCTACTACGGCACCTTCACCAAATCCTGCAGTATTGTTCTTATCTACAACAGCAGAGCCACTGAATATAGTACCAAGAGCATCAGGCAAGATGGCATCGCCCTCAAACTTCCAATTTACCAAATCAGTAGAGGTAGAATGTCCCCAAGTCATATTTTCCCACTGCGAGCCATAAGGATTGCGCTGAAAATAAAGATGCCATACGCCATCCTTGTAGAACATACCATTAGGATCATTCATCCATCCATAAACAGGAGTATGGTGATAAAGGGGACGAAACTTCTCGCGGTTCTTCATATCATAATAGTTGGAGAATTTCATTTCCTTCCAACAAGAGAAGGTAGAGATTCCACCATCATAGCGATACTGCCCATTGACATGGAAGTCGAGCAAAAGTCCTTCCTTGTTCTTAAACTCATCAAGATCAAGAGGTACATAATAATCGACATGTGTATTAGCCAATCGAATATTGAAGGTCTTGAGTTGCTGATTATTGGCTATAACTTTGACATTGCTCATTTCAGCACCTTCCTGTACAGGGAGCAAAAGGTATTTTTCACCTTGCTGAATGCGATAGAGACAATGGTTGTTGCTCAGAAACTGTGCTTTCTGTGCAGAGCTTGTCGTGCAAGCCAGCAAAAGCATCATGCTGGCAATGATTGTTTTTGTTATTTTCATTATTTGTTATTGGGTTTTGTTATTTTTTGTCGCTTCATTTTGACTCACTAAAAAGTGCGTCAGCATTTCAATGGCAAAAATAGCAATTATATCTTAATTCATGCCGATAATTATCGTTCATAGCATACTAAAAATGTTACTTGCATCATTTTTATCATCTAAAGAACACTTTTTTTAATCGGAGGCATAGCACTTTTGACAAAAGTGGAGTCAGTGGATTCTTGATAAGAGATAGTTTGTGAATTAAATGATCACCTTGAAAACTCCGAGAGTAGACTGTTTCTCGTCTAATACTTTTACCAAATGCATACCACGGCAACCAAGCGAGATGCTACCCATGCCACTGACACCACAAAGAGTTTTCAAACATCTACCAGCCACATCGTAAACACTCAGGGTGCAATTGGGTGCGGTCAACTGATAGTTGATAACACCCTTTGAACCATACACAATATTTTTAGACTCTGTTACTTCAGTGGCATGGATACCTGTAGAGATCTTATTGACATCGAGAACGTAGGCATCAAGTGATTTTACCTCAACACTTCCTTCTGTGAAAATCGTGGTCTTAATACCATTTTTGTCACGTGGGAAAATTCGCAATGAGGCTGCATAGGTTTCATTAACAAATACATCAATGAAAGAATGATCTACATACACCTTCAAACTCATCTCCTGACCTACGGATATGGGGGTAGGTAACGTATAGTTATAGACACCACCGAATGGGGCATCGTTGACTATGCGTTCGATACCACTCATATCCAATGTTATGACTCCAGAAGTTGGAGTATAGGTGAGGGTTACCTTCCGATCGCCATGTCCCAAGAAACTGAAACCAAACTTGCTATTTCCTACAACAACCTTAGCAGAAAGTTCAAGACTTCTACCTTCTACGGGCGATAAATCTTGTTCACCCGACAATAGGAAGTCTCTCTTGGTAATGGCTACATCCGAACGCATTGATGACAAACCTTCCAAAGGTTTTTGCACCAGGTTTCCCTTATCATCGAGGCTAATCTCACGAGGCAGACTATACGCATGAGCATACCCCAACTTAGAAGTCTCATAGCCTGACAATTTGTCTGGCACAATACCCAGCATCAATGTCTTGCCATCCTTTTGGAATATAGTAGGTGACAACAAGCCATAGCCATCCTTTGAGAAACCAGCCATCTCTACGGTCTTTGGAGTACGACTGTCGGGGGCAAAGGTTCCATCTGCATTGATTGAACCTGTCCAATAAAGGGTACGAACACCAACACCTGTATTCAAAGGAGTAGCGGTAAACAACCATTTATCACCTATCTTGGTGACATTAGGCATCTCCCAGAATGTTCCATCTTGATTTCTATTGGAACCCGAGAAGAACAGTTTTCCATCATTGCTCCAAGTCTTGGTCGACTTATCGTACTTATGAAGGGTTGTAACGCCAACTCCGTTTTTGGACGAGCCAACTATCATATACAAGTCAGTGCCATTTCGGAAAACAAAACAGTCACGAAAATCATCAGTCAATCCGTTAGGACGTCCGTTAATTACCGGATTGCCAGCCTTCTTAGTCCAGGTGAGCAAGTCATCATCGGCAGGTTGTGCCTGAGCTATGGTAGCTCTTCCATAATCTACAGCTGTATAAAAGATATTAGGCTTACCACCTGTCAGTTCGTCATCAGTAAAGACGCAACCTGACCAACATCCTTTCTTATCGTAAGCTTCTTCAGGGCTGACGGCAGTGGGGTCTTCCTCCCACTTATAGAGATTATCACTAACGATGTGTCCCCAGTTCAGACGAGACATATAGGGACCATTGGGGTTCTTCTGGAAGAACACATGATATTTTCCATTGAAATAAGTGGCTCCATGAGTTTCGTTAGTCCATCCTGCAGTGGGCATACCATGGAAGGAAGGACGCAGTATGTCACCAGCATATCGTTCTGGAGAATAAGTCAAAACAGGAGCGTTTTCTGCTTTTTCTTTGAGAATATCTGTACGGATGCCATCATAAATCTCAAAATCATCCAGCAAACCATTGTATGTGTTCAAATAAAATACATCCACCTTATCTTCTACATACGACTTACCTACATAAAGGGTACTGCCACCAGGGGTGATTTCTCCTTTTGTACTTTTTTTACTTGCTACTAATTCTCCATTATTATAGAGAGTAACCTTTTTGTTTACACCATCAACTGTGGCTACAAGATGATTCCATTGATAACGGGACAACTTCGCTTTTGGCTCACATTTAACCTCCCAACCAGCAACATAACAAATAAATTTATAACTTCCACGCGAACCCAACTGGAAAGCAAAACCTTTATCACCAGATATCGTATTATTATCATCCAGTTTTACATTGCCCAACATCGTGGTAAACCACTCACCATCCTGATCCAACTTCATCATTGGATAAGATTCAGGAGCTACCCAAAGAGAAAAAGTTAACTGTTTCTTGCCAGCAAGCACAGTTGGTTCTATTTGTGTCTGCAAATAGGAAGAATAGCCATCCAGTCGCCAAGCCTTGCCTTTGGCACCTTGCACACAGTAAGGAGCAAGCGCACCATTCACTTTGAATGATTTTCCACTCACCTGTTCGTAAGTCGTTCCGTCTTGAGCCACATCCATTGGCATTTTCACAAGCTGAGCCTGTGAAAGAACTGGCAAAAAAACTGCCATGGATAAAATCGTATTTTTGTAAATTCGTTTCATGTTTTACAGATTTAGCTTAAAACCTCGAATAGGAAGGTTATCCACAAAGACGATGAAACACCATCTATGAAGAAAACCTCCCTGTTCTTATAATTATTCAAATATATTACTCAGCAAGATAATCGATGCTGTTTTTAGTCAGAGTCTCCGTATTTTTTTGGTACTGATTGATGCCTGAGTTTTGGTTAAACTCATAGGCACTCAAACCAATAGCAATAATGCGTCCCTTGTACTCATCAGTAGGATTGAACTCTACGATACCGGCACAGCAATAGTCAGTTACATGACCCCATGTGGCAAGTACTGTAGAATTGGTAACACGCTCAAAAGCATCTACCACATTCTTGGCATCAGGTGCCAATGTTGGCAAACCATAAGCGTTCAAATCCCACATACAGTTATGGTCTTCACGCATACCAGGGCCCTCAAGAGGATAGCTTTCGTGATCATATTGAACGCCTTTAGGCAGAACCTCAAGACCACTGAAAATTGAGTGTCCACGATGATCGTATGCAGGAGAACAACTGCTGCCAATCACAGCATTTGTTGTCCAGATATCTGTACCTTCGCCACCATTACCATCGCTGAAAATAGTCACATCAAACTTGTTTTCTATACGACCGAGACCGGCAACCAATTGTGTAGCATGCTTTGTAAGCAAGAGGTTTCCGCCATCCTTTACATATTCGGTCAGTTTAGCCAACAAACTACCGGAATTGATGCAAGCTGGAAGATTGTTCATGCCCTTACCAATACCCACACGGTCTATCTGAATCCAGAGCATAGGAAAATCAGAAGGATTAATCTTGGCAGCATCAGCAGCTGTCAGAACCTGACCCTTATCACCATAAGTCTGCTTGAACCAATTCACAGCAGCGATTTCGTCGTCATCCTCCAGTTCTGCCTCACTGTTAGCAGCAATCAGCATACCTACCTTAGGAGGTTCCTGATCGATGTAAACCTTCACTGAAGTACCTTCAGAAACTCGGCCGTCACCATACTTCACCTTCACGGTATAGTACAAATCAGTACGAGTAGGCTGACGCGTTACCGAATATGTGTTTACCAAACCAAGACTTTCGAGGAGTTTACTATTACGATAAACATCCACTCCGACTTTATCCTCATCAGCAGGCAATGTCCAGTTGAGTGTAACATTCCTACCATCTACCTGAGCTGCAACATCAGTAGCTTTAGGCGCCTCTACAGAGTCAGGTATATTGACATCTGAGCAAGAAGTGAAGGCAAAAACTGCCAAACACGTTGCCATTATGTTTCTTATATATTTCTTCATGACTGAAAAATTCTTTTAAGACATTATTTTATTTATAAAGACCATTAGAGTTGTTTACTTCCTCATAAGGAACAGGGAAGTAAATCTCATCGTCAGTAATTTCAGCACCCCTATAATAAGAATGGTATTGCTGCTCTGTCTGGAAATACTTATTGACAGTATCAACCACTGTACCCCATCTTACAAGATCGTACCAGCGATTACCCTCCATGGCCAACTCCAAGCGGCGCTCCATACGAACTGCCTTTCGGGCATAATCCTGAGTCCACTTGCTGTCATTAGGATAAAGGCCTACATCATAGTTTGCCTTAGAAGGATCAAGATCTACAGGAGTATAGTCGCCGTCAACACTACGTTCAGCCTTTTCGCGTACAGAGTTGATCAACTGACGGGCATCATCCAGGTTCTTGTTCTGCTCGATAAGAGCCTCAGCCTTGAGCAAGAGTATGTCGGCATAACGAATCAACTTGAAATTCAATGCTGAAGCACCCCATGGGAAACCATTAACCATGTCGGGAGAACTTGGATCTATCAAGCCTTTCTTGCCAGAATACTCTCCGTAAATATCATAGGCACGGCACCACTGCATGTTGTAAGTATGGCCACGGAACGGCATTCCCAAACGGCCTACAGTAAAGTCGAGACGTGGGTCAACATTTCCCTGATAATCATTCAAACCTAAAACTGTAGTCTTTACATACAAGCCTTCTGGTGCTCCATCGAGATAAGGCAGACCATTCTCATCTGTTGCAAATGCATTCACCAAGTTCTGGCTTGCCAAATAGAAGTCGTCACCACTACCGAAAAGGTTGTTCTCAGAATAGGTTGTATTCAAAAGATTACACCAATTGATATGGGCATTGTCCGGGGTAACAGAGAACTGAATGGCCATCACAGACTCTTTCTTGTTATCAAACTCCAATTTTGACATATCGCCAAAGTTGTCATACAGCTCATACTGATGACTGTCGATAACGTAGCCTGCATATTCCTCTACATCAGCCCATGAAGAAGTGAAAGCTGAAACCTTAGCCATGACAGCTGCAGCAACAAACTTGTTGAAACGACCCACCTCGCTCTGATGCTCAGGTAAAGCCGAGTATGCTTCCTTCAGATCGGTCTTGATAAAATCAAAGATCTGCTCACGGCTATACTCATCCGCACGCTTACCATTAGGATCCTCTGCCTCTGTGAAGTAAGGAATCTGCTTGAAAATGCGAATCAAATCGAAATAATAATAGGCACGAAGCAACTTCAACTCACCCAACAAGGCTGCTTTATTTTCAATATTGTCTGCCAATTCGATGGCATTCATAGCCTTGTGTACTCGTGAGATGGCATAATAGTCATTTCTCCACTTGAAAAGTGCTGTGGCATTGTCGCTGGTGATATTGGAGATTTCGAGCTGATGAATATTCTGTTCCATAGAAACGTCACCACCACCCTTCAGGGCATCATCAGAACGAACATCGAACACCCAACTTGTAATTGGACCGGCAAATGACTCGTTATTGCCAAAGAAATGAGACTCCAAACCAGCATAAGCAGCAGCCATCAAACCATTGATGGAACTGTCGTCAAGCTGAGCCTCGGTAAATGAACCCTGTGGCTTCAAATCCAAGAAATCGTTACATGAAACGAAAGTCATAGATGAACCAAGGATAGCGGCAGAAACTGCCATATATCTGATACTCTTTGTAATTTTCATCTTGGTATATATTATAATGTGTAACACTTAGAACTGAAGATTAACACCCACTGTAAATGTATGTGAGCGAGGATAAGGACCGCCATCATAACGAGCACCATAAGCACCCAATGGAAGTTCTGGATCAAGACCAGAATAGTCTGTGATGGTAAACACATTCTCCATCTGACCATAAACATTGATTGCAGATGCACCTATCTTCTTTACCCAGTTTGTAGGCAAGTCGTATGACAACTTGATGAACTTCATCTTCATGTAAGAGCCATCCTCAACAAAATAGGTAGAGCAACGAGACTCATTATTATTATCTGTTGTAGTCACTGCTGGGATAGAAGCTCCAGTATTGGTTGGAGTCCAAGCATTCAGGATGTCGGTACTGCGGTTAGAGAATGGGGCATTGTATGACATGAACTGAAGCATACGTTTGGTGTGGTTGTAGATGTCAAAGCCAAACTCTCCTGTCATGAATGTACTCAAAGTGAGTCGCTTCCATGTCACACTGAGGTTCAGACCCATACTGAGGTCGGGGTTGGGATCACCAATAATACACTGGTCCTTATCGTCAACGACACCATTGCCGTCGAGGTCGCGGAAGATCAAACGACCTACGCCCTTACCCTGCTGAGCAGCATGGTTGGCAACCTGCTCTTCGTTCTGGAAGATACCGTCGCATACGTAACCATAGTAAACACCCATAGGCTGTCCTTCCATCAATCGGATATCTCCGCCAATAGACTTCATAGAGTTGTTCAACTTAACCACCTCGTTCTTATAACGAGACAAGTTCAGGTTGCCATTCCATGACCAGTCACCATACTGAGGGCTGTTGTAACCAATCGTTACTTCCCAACCAGTATTCTTCATATCACCAGAGTTGACCCATTTCTGAGCATTCTGACCTGCAACAGACAATGTAGGAGGATAGGTAAGCATATCCTTGGTCTTCTTCCAGAAATAATCGAAAGATACACTCAGACTGCTGTTAAACATATAAAGGTCAAAACCAAGGTTGGTCTGGGTGGTGGTTTCCCACTTCAGATCCTTATTACCTGTTGATGAAACGATGATACCGCTTGTAACACCGTTATTGGTACCACCAAGATCATAACCGCCATTGCCAGCATCGTGGGTATAGGTAGAATAAGAAGCATAGTTGCCTACTACTGCAGAGTTACCGTTCTGACCCCAAGCTACTCTTACCTTGGCATCGTTGACGATATTATTCTTAGGATAGAACTTCTCCTGAGAAACACGCCATGCACCAGAGAATGCAGGGAATACACCAGAGTTCTGCTCCTTGTAAAGACGAGATGTTGCATCACGACGCAGGGTGGCAGAGAAGAGATAACGATCTGCATAGTTGTAATCCAACTTTCCGAACACAGAGAACAAAGCCCACTGAGACTTACCGCCTCCATTAGTTGCTGTCGTAGGATCACCAGAATCAATATGCATATAGTCGTCACTCTCGAACAGATAGTTCTTGCGAGCAGCAGAAAGACCCTCAAAAGTGTACTTGATGGCCTCGGTACCAACCAATGCGTTAAAGTGGTGGTCGCCGTTGATATCAAACATATAGTTGGCTGTATTTGTCCAAGTATAGGTGTCACCCTGGCCATAGGCACGGCTCATAGAGTTGACATCGCTTGGCAAATATTTTCTGTTCAGCACTCTGTTAAAGTACTGAGAATGTTCCAAACCAAAGTTTGTCTTCAAAGTAAGACCCTTGACAGGCTTTACTTCCAAATAAGCATTACCGAAGATGCGCCAGCTCTCGTTTGAATTGTCACTTTCATTATAAATCTGCTGAACAGGGTTGGCAAAGTCAGACTTAATAGCTGTCATAGGACTCATGAAGCTGCCATCAGAATTACGTACTGCAAGACCAGGATGCTGGCTGGCAGCAAGGAAAGGAATACCACGGTCGTTTCCGGCAGCACAACCACGGTCAAACCACTTGGCTACCATCAGGTTCTCACCTACAGTCACATACTTAGAAATGTTGTAATTGGAGTTCAAACGTGCTGAATAGCGACGATAGAAAGTCTGATCGATCAAACCATTCTGATTGATGTAGTTGGCAGAGAACATCATGCTGCCTTTCTTGCCACTATTAGACACACTGGCTGAAAGATTATTGGTCCATGCAGAATGATAAACCTCATCTTGCCAATCAGTATTGGCAGCACCTTCTATCAATTGAGGTGTGTCACCATTACCATAAAGATCATGAGATGGCTGGATGTTGGCATTTTTGCAAGCCTGCCAGTAAACCTTTCCCCACTCTTCTGCATTAAGCATGTCGTACTTCTTGGCTACCGTCTGCAAGCTGGCAGCATAGTTGACATTGACAGTCAACTTGTCGCCTTTGCCCTGCTTGGTTGTGATGATGATGACACCATTGGCAGCACGGCTACCATAGATAGATGCAGAAGAGGCATCCTTCAAAACCTGGATAGACTCGATGTCAGCAGAATTGATGGCATTCATGTTCTCGTTAGAAGCAATACCATCAATAATCAAGAGAGGGCTACTGCCGTTGATAGTACTCATACCACGCACACGGATAGAAGAACCGCCACCACCAGGTGCAGCATCTGTCACAACCTGTACACCAGCCAATTTACCCTGCATAGAGTTCAGCATGTTAGGATCTGAAGCACTGACAGGCTCCTTCATATTCATCACAGAAACTGCACCAGTCAAATCGGCCTTACGCTGAGTGGTGTAACCAGTAACGACAACCTCGCTCAGTTCTTTTGCGTTGTCATTCAACACAACTTTCATATTGGCGCCAGCTTTTACTTCTTTTGTCTCGCAACCAATATAAGAAATAACGAGTGTAGAACCAGGTGCTACCTTTAAATTGAAGTTACCATCAATATCAGTAATGGTACCCAGAGTGGCAGCACCACCTTTAACTTTGATAGTGGCACCTATAATAGGTTCTCCACTATTGTCAGTAACTGTACCTCTGACAGAATTGTCCTGGGCAAAAGCTACCGAACTAACGAGCATCATCAGAATGCTCATCATAATTACTTTAATTTTTTCCATACTAATAAACTGTTTACGGTTTAAGAGTTTTTGTAGATTAAATGGGTTTTGAAATCGAAAGCAAAATTAACAGAAATCAAATAAACTGGATATAAATATTCGTTCATAGAGCCATAAAATTGTTGCATAGTAGCAAAATTGCACCTATATGAACGTATTATCTTAAAATATCGCAAAAGGATGGCTCCTGGCATGTAATATCTTATGTCTGCCTGCGAGATTTTTTAAAAAAAGGTAGCAATTATACAGAGAGTGAGAATTGCTACCTTTATTTATTTACTTATCCCAAACGGAAGTGGCTTTAGGCCAACCGTTCTCAGATTCATCATCCACGAAGGAGAACTGATCGTTTTTCTTGGAATACTGTTCTGGAGTATCGGTTTCTTTATCTCCTATATTAATACTACCAGAAAGTATTTGCCCTCCAACGGCAAGGATGGTGACTATGGATGGTTGAATATATGACTTTTTCATACTAAATCTATGTTTATGGATCCTTAATTTGTTTATTACTTCACAAGATACTTCTTGCCGTTCTTGATGACAAGACCCTTATAGCCCTTAGCTACTCGCTGACCTGCAAGATTGTAAAGTGCTGTGCCGTTTTGCTCTGCATCGCTGGCAGTAATGCCATTGATACCTGTAGTTTCTTCACCAAAGGTAAAGCTGAGGAACTTGGCACCGCTTGAAGCAGGAACTCGCAAGAAGGCCTTATGAGCTGCATTGTTGACCTTTGTTCCACTTGTGCCTTTTTGCCAATAGAAGCCGAAATCTTCGCCCGACTTACCCAATATATAATACTTATAGCTTGTGTCGTCAAAAATCTTTGCCTCATCAGAACCCATCAAGAGGTTTGCTACAGGTGCAGCAACAGCTTCGCCATCAGATGGAGTCAGGCAGAAACCATTTTCATTTGCAGTACTGAGCAAGTAGCCCTGACCACCAGGGATAACCTGTCCGCCATCGGCAACCTTTACCAACTGCGCCCTGCCATCGTTGTTTGATTTCACGGCATAAGCAGTAACGCCCTCTGGCAAGAGTCGGTTGTTGCTGGCATAGAAAGTACTCCAATAGGTTGTACCCTTACCATCCACATTGATAGGAGCCTTTGTGGTAGTGTAAGTCCAGTTGGCAGGAGCTGTTTCCAACAAGTAATTGAGGATATTGCTGGTATAACGTTCTATATTGTACTGGTAGATATTCTTGCCTGTACCACCCTGAGGCTTACCATCACCATCGCGAGCCGCCTCATCCCACTCGTAAGAGAAGTCACCATTGGCAAAAATGGTTCCCAAATACTCGTTGTAAGGCTGGAACTCTATCACACTGGCACGGGCATAATCTCCAATGATGTCTGGCAAGCCCCAAATAACAGAATGTGTTCCTTCCTCAAACTTCTTAAACTTCTCCGGCTTAGAATTATCAATATTGCCTTCCAACTTCCACATGATTCCATGATGCTCCTTCAAGCCAAACTGAGATGTTTTAAGTATTCCATTGTCTCCATCTTTAACTAAACCAGCATAAGGGAAGTAGCCTGACTTATCGAAGCCTGTAGACTCATTTATTTTTATAAAATATCGGATACCATTATCTTTTCTTCCATCGCTTTTGACATCTTTGTAAGCCTCTTCCGTGAAATAATGATTCTTTATTTCATACTGATTTGCAAAGAGTTTTTCACCAAGGTCATTGCCGTTCGTGCGACCCATCGTTTCGACAAATAAAGCGGCATAGTTAGTCAGGTAAAGGTTTCCACCCTTCTGAGCATAAGACTTAAGAGCATCTACTGAGTTACGGTAAACCTCGTCGATGTCATCGTAAGCACCGACACCATCATGGTTAACAGGAACCCATAATACAGGAACCTCAGCAGGGTTCAACGAAGCCAGTTCATCAGGAGTTACCAACTTTGCCTTTGCACCATAAAAAGTCTGGAACCACTCCAGAGCCTTAGCATCATCGTCTGCTCCCCAGTCTTTATATTTCTGACTATAGTCACTTCCAGGAACCAAGAAACCGATTTTCTTGTCTATGGTTGCCAGATAGCTGATGCTGTTCTCGGTGAATTTCTCAATATTGTTTACGAATTCATTGCCTTCACAGTTCCACTCATAGGCTGCCAAGCCATTGCAAAGTATAGTTCCTTTATAATCTTTTGTTGGCATAAACTCTACAACACCGAAGTTGTTTGTATCGCCATTCAGCGACCATTTACCAAGAATATGCGAATTCGTAGCTTTGATAAAATCTGTATAAGAAGAAACACCTGTCCACAAACAGTTGTGGTCTTCCTTTGGAGTGCCTGAATTCAGAAAGTAGTTGTCGTCCAACAAATTATTTTTAGAGCCTGCTACAAAGTCACTATAAAGCACATGTCCACGATAATCCATATCCGCAAAACGAGGATTGACACCCCAAGCATCAGTGTTTATTGCCGCTGCTGCATAAGTCACGGTATTAGGTTTATACAGATCGTCAATACGACCAATTTCAGAAACCAGCAAGGTGGCGTGATTGGTGAGATAGAGATTACCACCTTCCTGAACATATTTCTTCAAAGTCTCCACATTATTATAGATTGCCGAAGGCTTTACATCTTCTATACTATTTCCCTGACGGTTAATCGGAATCCACAGCACCTTGACATTATTGGCATTCAAATTACTGATATTATCTGGTGTAAACACTACCTTTTCTAACCCATGACCTGGGTTATACTCATCACTGACAAACCAGTCATAAGCGGCTTGTTCGTCGTCGTCCAGGCCTGTAGTTTTCTCAACAAAGATTCCCACCTTTGTCTGGGCTTTTGACAGTTGACCACTACAAACAAGCAGGGAAATCAACAAGAATAAAAACTTAAACTTTTTCATTTTCTAAAACTTTTTAGTTTGTCCCATCTTTACGTCAGCAGCAAGAAGGGAACTGTTGACTTGTATATAAATTTTATTTCTTCAAATATTTCTTTCCACCTTGGATGACAAAGCCCCGGAAGCTGTCATTCACACGCAGACCTGCCATGTTGTAAGATGGAACCTCAGCATCCTTATTGCATGAAACCATCGCATGGTCAATGCCTGTGGAAATACCACCGGATTGAGGATCGAGCACCCAGGCGTTCATGCTGTTGACATGGGTAGAACCCAAAGCATAAGCCTCAACCTTATCGGCAGCTGTATTGGTGGCATAGATACGGACCGAGAAAGCCCACTTGTCGTTGATAAAGATGTCGGCAATGGAGTTGTCTATATATATATGTAAGGTAACAACATCACCCTCATTGATCTTCTCGGGCAACTGGCTGTTGTACTTTCCGCCGAAGCTACTGTCATCGTTGACCAGACGGTCTATTTCGGATATATCGAGCGTCACAGCATTATATTTGGGAGTGAAATACAACTTGGCAGCTTTCTCGCCATCACCAAAGAACTTCAAGCCAAACTCATCCTTCCCCACTTTGAAACTGCCAAAGATTTCCACCTTTCTGCCGGCAACAGGAGCCAAAGAAAGAGAACCGTCCAAATCGAAGTTGGTTTGCGAGAACTTGGTTGCTGTGCGCATGGCTTCCAAACCAGAATAAGGACGCTGCTCAATACGCTTGCCGTCACTCGAAAGACAAATCTCACGAGGCAAAGAATAGGTATGTGCCCATCCCTGCATATAGTTGTCGATGCCTCCCTTGTCGGGAACGATGCCCAAGAGAAGCGTCTTGTCGTTGTACTTGAAGATGCTGGGCGAGAGAAGTCCGTAACCGTCCTTGGCAACACCAGAGAGCTCTATGGTCTGTGGTTCTTCCACTGTGCCCGAAGTAGGAACAAACTTGCCGTCATCAGCAATGTCGCCCAACCAGTAGATGGTTCTCACACCACGGGTAGACTGCATCGGGGTGGTAGTAAACAGCCACTTGTCACCAAGAGGTGTTACGTTAGGCATCTCCCAGTACACACCATTCAACTGTCCTACTGCACCTTCGAAGAAAAGTGTTCCATCGTTGCTCCATGTACGGGAGTTCTTGTCGAAACGATGGAGTGTGGCTACACCTGCATCTCCCTTTCGTCCACCAACGATCAAGTAGTTATTACCATGATGACTAAAGAAATAAGGATCACGGAAGTCATCGCTCAAACCATCCGGGCGATGGTCGATGACAGGTCCTTGCTTTACCCAATTAGTCAGGTTGTCATCAAGAGAAGAACCTGTTGCGATGCAAGCCCTTTCGAAATTGACTCCTGTATAGACAAAGGTGGGCTTTCCGTCGTTGAAGTCTGGGTTCTGGAACACGGATCCCGACCAGCATCCCTTGAGGTCGTACCAGGATGTAGGTGCAAAGGCTGTGCGGTCTTCACGCCAATTGATGAGGTCATCGCTGTATATGTGTCCTATGTTCATGTGGGCAAGATAGTTGCCCGTAGGACATTTCTGGAAAAAGACATGGAACTTACCATTGTAATAAATCGCACCATTGGTCTCATTGGTCCAGTTGGCAGTAGGCATACCATGAAAAGCAGGACGATAGATGTCCTCGGCATAATGGCTTGCGGGATAGTTCATATCGGGCACGAGGTCAGTCGTTTCCTTGATGTCTTCGTATGGAAGAACTCCTGCATAGACTTCAATATCGTCGATCAGTCCGTCAAAGACATTCAGGTCATAACCATATTCCTTGACCTTCTCGCTGGAGCGTCCGATGTTGACGGCAGCAGCGCCAGCATTGAAGGTAGGCAAACAAACGGCAGCACCCAACACCTGACCGTTGCGATAGAAAGTCACCTTACAGTTGTCGGCATCCACCGTTGCCACCAAGTGACTCCACTCATAACGCGGCAACATGCCGTTTCCGTCGATAACAGTCAGGTAGCCGCCAGTATAGCAACTGAAACGATAGTTGCCACGGTTGCTCAGTTCGAAAGCCCATCCAGCCTTTTCCTCATGGTTCAGGTTGCCAGCCATCGTCGTGAAACGATTCTCGTCTCTGTCGATGTTCATGGCAGGATAAGCCTCAGGAGCCACCCACATGGAGAAGGTAAAAGAATTGCGATTCTTGCTTGCCAAGTCTACTTTAGGTACTAAAGTGGTTGAATAACCGTCGAAGCGCAGGGCATCGCCCTTAGGCCCAGGCAAGTTGGCTGGTGTCGTTATCTGCGAAAGAAACACATTCTGTTGTGCAGCAACGTCCTTGACATAAAAGTAGCCGCGCTTCTTGAATATACTCATGTCGAGACTTGCCACTTTCTCTAAAGGCAAAGCTGCACCAAGACCTGTAGGGGCACTCTGTAAATATTCCAACGTATTGGCGGTGAATCGCTCTATGTTGTTTTGGAAAGCATTCGTGCCGTTGTTCTGGTTCCATTCATAGGCAGCTATACCATTGGCGATGACACGTCCCTTGAACTCAGCTGTAGGCAAGAACTCTATCAAGCCAGCACAAGCACAATCCACAACATGCTGCCATGTTCCAAGAACAACGGAACCTGTCTTCAACTCAAAGTCAGCCAACTTGTTGGGAATATCTTGCAAGCCGGCAATGGCATTGAAGTCCCACATACAGTTGTGGTCTTCTTTTCTTCCTGCGCCTATGAATGGGAAAAACTCATGTCCATTGATGACATCGACACTCAGACCTGAGAAGACCTGATGACCACGACGGTCGTAAGAAGGACTCATTGCCATACCGAGCCATCCGTTTACTCCCCAGTTGTCTGGATTTTCTCCGCCTTCGCCACTGCCGAAGATTCCCGGCGCATAAGCTGCGTCAATACGTCCCAATGGAACAAGCAACTGTGTGGCTTGATTGCTAAGAAACAGGTTTCCTCCCTGCTTCAAGTAATCGCGCAGCACAGCAAGGGCTGCCGTGCTGCAGAAAGGTGCAGGCAGCTTGTCCCATCCGTGGGCAATGCCGACACGGTCAATGGTTATCCAAAGGGCTGTAACCTCCTTGGGATTGATATCAGAGATGTTTGCAGGGGTAAAGATGATACCATCCGAATAATGATTCTGAAACCACTGTGCAGCGGCACGCTCGTCATCATCCACAATGTCGGCAACACGGTCATAACCGATGAACATACCAACCCTTGCCTGGACTGCAGAACACAATGCTGTGCACACGAAGAAAAGAATCAAGAGTAATGTTTTCTTCATTAGGATATAATAGTTATAAGTTAATGTCGTTTAGGGATAGTAAATCGTATTCATTTTTGGGATTGTTTATTTTTTGTTGGGGTGGGTATACCTACCCACCCTATCCAAAAATCTAACTACCTAAAAACAAATACTACTGATATTATAGCTAAATAAAACGGTTTATCTAACTACTACTTTCTTGTGGTTATGGACATAGATACCTGCTGTTAAGGGAGAAGCCACCTTAACTCCTTGCAGGGTGTAATAGGCATCATCAGACTTGTTGACACCCACAAAAGTTATATCCTTGATTCCTGTAGAAACCTCATCGGCTTTAGAATTAAGATATTCGAGAGTATTCTCTGTAATCTTATAAAGGTTGACCATATAATCATTATACTGTGCACCATCAGGATAAAGCGACATATCGTAGGCAGCCATACCATTGGTAAGTATGGTACCCTTGAAGTCTGCCGTTGGTTGGAATTCCACCACTCCTGCTACGGCATAGTCGACAACATGCTGCCAAGTACCTAAGATAACAGAATTGGTCTTTGTCTGAAAATCAACAAACTTGTTGGGATTGTCGCTGAGGTCGCTCAAACCATTTAAATCCCAGATGCAGTTATGGTCTGCTTTATCAGCAGCATTAATCAGCGGATAAAATATATGGTTCCAGTCAGTATTGTCAGGATATTTATATTCACTTGTAAATAATCCTTTGTAGATAGCATGATCGCTATGGTCGTAAACATCACCTACTGCCTTGCCCATGATTGGGTTGACTCCCCACAAATCAAAGTTTTTCTTACCTACACTTGTATTGAAAATGTTGGGAGTCAAGGTTGCATCAATACGATCCAGACCTACAAGAAGCTGAGTAGCCAAAGATGAAAGAAACAAGCTTCCACCATCTTTTACATGTTGCTTAATAGCAGTCAAGGCATCAGCATTGGTCATAGAAGTTGGAAGATATTTCCAACCCTTCTGTAAATTATTCTCATCGTAAGCAACCCAGAGAGTCTTCAAGTCTTTTATCTTGTCAAGTGTACTTGGTGTAACGACAATACCTTTACCATTTTTTACATAGTTATCTACAAACCATGCATAGGAACCATAAAGGTTAGAATTTTCACATTCGTTTTCCATATCCTCGTAAGGAGCATAGAAACCGACAGTTTGTGCATTGACAAAGGAATTGCTTGTTAAACACAAAAGAAACAGAGTTAAAAATGTAGAGATTTGGTTCATAATTAATATTTTTAAGTTAATTTTCAGTGATTGTCACCAAAAGGA
>ERZ1026850.667-NODE-667-length-20556-cov-8.466904_pt1 | contig 20556 bp, 21 predicted proteins | sample MGYA00380155_ERZ1026850 | MGnify/ENA primary metagenome ERZ1026850 (study PRJEB33269, sample SAMEA4719791) | human gut metagenome | biome: human-associated habitat; feature: organic feature; material: feces | place: Cameroon | collected 2013-10 ... | reverse complement strand
TTTGTCAAGTGTTTTTTGAAATTTTCTTATATAAATGAAACATCATTATTCCCTTATTTTATGGGCGATGGATGCCATTTATTGTGTGTGATACATCTCGGTGTAGATCGAACGATTGGGGTATATATGTCTGAAAATTTCATTTGACAAGCATAAAAACTTAATTATGATCAAAGAGAATAACATAGAAACAGCACCGATGTCAGTCGCCTTGCAAACGATACATCCGTGCCCATGCTCGAGAGGAATCCCTTCAAGGTTACATCGGCTGTTTCAAGCGGGCTCTAACAATAGAAAAAGGCATCTATCCGTACCAGATAGACGCCCGAAGTAGACTGCTTCATTCTTTAAACTTTTCTACTACATCCGAAGGAATATCCTTTCCAGAAATTCCATTTTCTTTTAAAAATTTTGCATATCCACGCAAATCCAATCTCAGTGGTGTTAATTTTTCATACGGCTTAAGTCTTTCAATGAATGAATCAGCTATCTGTTGTTTTTCTTTATATGCACTCATCGGTCCACTCATACGTATACACCTCCCTTATATGCTGTGTAGATTCTCCTGATAACATGAATTGATATGGATTATTAAGCGGCAGCAAATATACAGCTTCCAAAAATACCAGCCTGGGAAAATCCCCTGCAGTACTCTTATTCTGCCAGAAAGCTTTCGGCCACCCTCATATCCTCCGGTGTGGTGATCTTGATATTCTGGTAGGAGCCTTCTGTCAGCTTCACAGGATGCCTCATCAGTGTTTCCACAACCATGGCATCATCTGTGATATGGATTCCCTGCTGCAGAAGCTTTTCCTCCTCCGCAAGCAGCTTCTGATACGCAGACCGGATCAGGGATGCATCAAAGACCTGGGGTGTCTGCACCATCCATACAAGATTCCGGTCAGGAGTTTCCCGGATCATACCCTTTGCATCGGCAATCTTGATCGTGTCCTTTACCGGCATCCCGGCTACGCAGGCACCATACTCTGTGGCATCTGCAAGACATCTCTCCAGGATTTCCCCTGTCACGAAGGGTCTTGCCCCATCATGGATAAAAATATAATCGCAGTCTGAAAGTGCAGTAAGACCACGGGCTACGGAATGATAACGTTCTTTTCCGCCCTCCGTGACCCCGCTTACCTTGGTAAAGCCATACTTTTCCACAATCTCCTGCTGGCAGTAGCTGATATCCTCTGCCCCCGTTACCAGTACGATCTCATCAATAAAGCTGTCCTCAAACGCTTTCAGGGAATAATACAAAACCGGCTTTCCTCCCATCAGCAGATACTGCTTCTTGGTGCTGCTGCCCATTCTCTTCCCGCTGCCTGCAGCAAGTACTACAGCGCCACACCGGTACCTTTTCTTTTCCATATGCAGATTTCCCTTTCACATTTAAAATGATCCTGCCGGACTTCATCTCAGCAGGATCCATCACATCTGAATTTATCTCTCTCCCAGCCTGAGTCCCGGAACCGCATTCAGATCATATCCACTTCTGACACCCTTCAGAAACTCATAATATCCTGCCGCTCCGATCATGGCTGCATTATCAGTACAGTAAATAGGTGAAGGATGGTAAAATTCGATATTTTCCTTTGCACATGCTTCTTCAAAGGCTGCCCGGAGAGCAGAATTGGATGCAACTCCTCCTGCTATGGCAAATTTCTTATAGCCACATTTGCGCAGTGCTTCCATGGAATGGTCTACAAGTACATCCACTACTGCCTTCTGGAAAGAGGCCGCCACGTCTGCCTGATCAACAGTTTCTCCCTTCATTTCACAGGAGTTCAGATAATTCAGTACGGCGGATTTAAGACCACTGAAGCTGAAATCATACTCTGCCTGTGCCACCTTTGCCCGGGGGAAATGAATAGCTTCAGGATTCCCCTGCTTTGCCACCTTATCAATCTTCGGTCCTCCGGGATATCCAAGGCCGATCGCCCTCGCCACCTTGTCAAAGGCTTCTCCTGCCGCATCATCCCTGGTACGTCCAAGGATCTCATATTCCCCATAATCCTTCACTACGACCAGATGAGAATGCCCGCCGGATACCACAAGACATACAAAGGGAGGCTCCAGTTCTTTATTCTCTATGTAATTTGCGCTGATATGTCCTTCAATATGATGCACACCAACAAGTGGGATCCCTGTGGCAAAGCTGATCGATTTGGCTGCGGAAACTCCAACAAGTAAAGCCCCAACAAGACCGGGGCCATAGGTAACTGCAATCGCATCCATATCCTGCAATTTCATATTGGCATCCACAAGTGCCTGATCGATGACCTGGATCACCTTCTCAATATGCTTTCTGGATGCGATCTCCGGAACTACACCACCATATACCGTATGCAGTGCGATCTGGGAGTATATCACATTAGACAATACCTCTCTGCCATTTCTTACAACAGCTGCTGCTGTCTCATCACAGGAGCTCTCTATTGCCAGAATTGTAACATCCTTTTCCATCTGTATTTCCTCACTCATCATTATCGGCATTATCTGCCAGCTTAAAGCCATAAATCTTCCAATGCCCCTTCTGATCCTTCCGCAAAAGGAATACCTCCTCTACAGAGCCAAGTGATGTTCCCTTTCTCAGGCTGAAGGTACAGTATAATCTTGCAAATTCATTTTCATCTACCGAATAATAATCCACATCCGCACTGGAGCTTACTGCACAGCTTGAGATTACGATCTCCTGCTCTTTAAAATTATCGATATCCCACCTCAGATCCTGCAGATACTGATCCTGTGTTTTATTGGCGATCAGCTCCTCATCATAAAGGTTCTCAATCTTAAGCGCCAGCTCTTCAAATTCCTCGTCTGTATATTCTTCATTATAGAAGCACTGTGTCATTTTCCCGTAAAGCTTCACTACCTCTTTGGGCGTAGGCGGATAATTCCGGTCAAAATTATACATGAGCGCTTCCTGGACCGCCGTGATCTTAACCGGTTCTTCTTCTGTCTTATGGCTCTTGTTTGAAAGATAAAAATAATATCCTCCAACCATAAGTATCAGGATCAGACCTATAATGACTACCTTATACCCTTCCGATTTTGCTTTTTTTCTGTTCATGCTTCGTCCTCAAATAATAGGGTGATCGTCTTTCCATCCTTGCAGGTTTCTGTCTTCGGAAATATCTTCCTTGCCGCTGGGAGATATTCCTCCGGTCTGTTCAGTGAGGGACTATAATGTGTCAGCCACAAACGCTCCGGCTCTGCTTTTCTTGCAATTTCCGCAGCTTCGTAAAATGTCATATGCTTATTTTCTTTGGCCTTTTTCAGCTTATCCGGCTCCCCATACATACCCTCACAGATAAAGAGGTCTGCCTCCTTCGCATGCTGCAGAATACTGTCGGTCGGTCTGGTATCTGTACAGTAGGTAACCCGGAGCCCCTTGCGTTTCTCACCAAGCACCATCTCCGGGGTAAACGTCCCTTTCGGAGTTTCGATCACCTCGCCGTGCTGGAGCCTGCTCCAGTAGCGCTTGTCTATTCCAAGGGAAACAGCCTTTTCCACCTGGAATTTTCCGATCCTGTCAATCACAATGCTGTATCCATAGCAGGGCACATTATGATTCACCTTAAAGGCTTCAATCTTAAATCCATCAAAGACAATACTCTGTTCGCTCTCCGTCAGCTCGAGGCAGTCGATCACAAACGGAAGCTCCGGTGCAATCACCCGCAGGGATGCCACGACTCTCGAAAGTCCCTTTGGTCCTACCAGAAGCAGCGGCTCCGTCCGTTCTGCATTTCCCATCGTGAGAAGCATACCGGGCAGTCCGCTGATATGATCGGCATGAAAGTGAGTAAAGCAGATCACGTCGATAGGCTTGGGACTCCAGCCCTTTTCCTTCATGGCGATCTGTGTTCCTTCTCCACAGTCGATCAGTATACTCTGACCGTTGTACCGGGCCATCATGGATGTCAGCCACCTGTAGGGCAGCGGCATCATGCCTCCGGTACCAAGCAAACAAATATCTAGCATAGTACCTCCCTATACCGCAGGCAGGAAATGCCTGTCAAAGCAGCTCTGTTTCCTCCCTGATCTCTGCAGGAACAGAAAACTCTGCTATCATTCTATCATAACACTCTTCACACAGGTCAAACAAGTACCTGTGGCCATCCTTTTGGCTGAAATAGGAAAAAGGAGTCTCCACATGACAGCATCCTTCCATCAGGATCCCATTTTCAACCTTCATCCTTTTTCCACACTGATTACAGATCACCGCAGAAAGCTTTTCCCTGCTTCCTTCTTCATAAATACGCATGGCATCCTCCTGTTTTCATAAAATCTCTGCTTTTATTATGAAGGATACAAAAAGAAAGCACCAGTGGTAAATTATCCTTGTTCTTCCTGTCTCTTCCACATGATCAGTGCATCTTCCCTGGGCTTTTCATAGAACCCCGGTCTGATCCCTTCTGTCCGGAACCCAAGGCTTTCATAAAGACTGATCGCAGGACTGTTTCCGGCACGGACTTCGAGGGTACAGTCACCAATCCCACAAGAAGGCGCTTTCTTAAGCAGATATTCCATGAGCCTTCTTCCGGTTCCCTTTCTCCGGAAAAGCGGTGCCACGGCAACATTGGTGATCTCTCCTTCACCGGCCATGTTTCTGAGACCACAGTAGCCTGTGATCTCTCCAGCCTCCTCTGCCACATAATAATGGGCATAATCTGCCTTCACCATCTCCAGAAAATCCCTTTCTGTCCATGGCTCTGAAAAAACCTCTGCTTCGATCCTGGCAACTGCCGGTACATCCTCTGCACGAAGCTCTCTAATCTGCATGGTTCCGCTCCCGTTCTGCCTGAGACAGACGCAGGTATTCCGGTGCATGCTCCATGGCACTGACATACCTTCCTTCTGCATACCAGTCAAAGGCCAGTACACCAAAAGCCGCTGCCCGCTGTCTGTTCATATGTGCCGGAGCAAGCTGATAGGGAACCTTCATCAGTTCCTTTAATTTTTCTCCGTATACAGGAACACCATCCCCAAGAAAGATCACTTCCCTGTCCAGTTCATTACAATGCTGTGCGATCTCTGTAATAGAGATCGGCCTGTCAGACAGGATCTCCTTCATAATATAGCTATCCGGCTCACGGATTCCTTCTGTACTTCCTGAATTTTCTTTCTTTTCAAAAGCATAGATCCCCGTATAAACCTGTTCTCTTCTGGCATCCATGATCGGACACACCAGCTTGTCTGTGCCATACAGATTGCAGGCAAGTCCCTGCAGTGTCGGGATCTCAATGATCGGGATCTGCAGTGCATAGGCAAGCCCCTTGGCTGTCGCTGAGCCGATCCGAAGCCCGGTAAAGGATCCGGGACCACTTGCTATGGCTATGGCATCTACAGTGGAAAGCTCCAGCTCCACCTGATCTTTTAACTCCTCCAGCATAGGAAGAAGCGTCTGTGAATGGGTCTTTTTGTATTGAATATTGTATTCTCCTACCAGTCCGGTATCCTCAAGCAGTGCAACAGATGCCACAAGGCCGGAGCTGTCCAGTGCAATAATCTTCATATTGCCTCCTATATCTCTTCTATGAGGATCTTACGGTAGTCAAAGCCCTTTTCCAGATCCTTCAGAATCGTAATCTGCGTATAATGATCAGGCAGAATCTCACGGATCAGATCTGCCCACTCGATCAGGCTGACCCCATCTCCGTAAAAGCAGTCCTCATATCCGATCTCATCCATCTCGGAAATATCTCCGATCCGGTATACATCAAAATGATAGAACGGCAGCCGTCCTTCTTCATAACTCTGCAAAATGGTAAAGGTCGGACTGTTCACCGGTTCTGTAATGCCAAGCCCTGCTGCCAGCCCCTGTGTAAACACAGTTTTTCCAACCCCAAGGTCACCGATCAGTGTATACACCTCTCCCGGTCTGGCCTCTTCTCCGATCTTTTTCCCAAGGGCATAAGTATCCTCTGCCCGGAAGCTTTCTTTTTCTGTCAGCATCTTATTTTCACCTTCTTTGGCGGCATATGAGTGGATATGACCCCGATCACAGCCGCTGTTTTCTCTCCCATGGCTTTCTTTGGCAGAATAGTTGCATTAACTGCCGAGGTATAAAGAACAATACTGCGCATGGTGGATATCGCCTTCTGCATGTCCTCCCATTTGCAGCATTCCTCATGTTCTCCCTGTGATACGGTGATCCCTTCCTCATCCATCCGGTAATGCAGCGGCTGCCTGAATGCCGGATTACTCAGAAACTGCTGTTTGGAACGCATAAAAAGCGCCACCGGGAGATACAGCAGGATCACGATTCCTGCAATCGTACATAAAGCACCGCTGCCTGCAAAGCCTGCTACGATCATCAATGCCCCGGCCACTGCACCGATCAGACCGGAAGGGCTTGTAAAGGTATGATGCAGCATATAATCATAAAGATCTGCTGATGTCATCTGTACGTCAAATTCTACTTCCATAGCTGTGTCCTTTCTGTTTCCATAAAATAAGGCCGGAAGTCATTGCTTTGCATTGTAAAAACAATAACCTCTGACCTCAATATTTTTATTATACTAAAAATCGGACAAAGTGCAACACCCTGTTCCCTTGATAAACTGTTCCTTTCTGCATGGTCTGCCAAACAGATATCCCTGCAGATAATCAACCTGCATCTCCTTCATCTTCCGGCACCACTCCCGTTCCTCAATGCCTTCTGCACATATCCTGACACCAATACTATGCACCATCGAAGCGATATTTTTAAATAATTCATAATCTCCGGTACTGTTCATCGCCTTCGCCGTAAAATCCTTGTCCATTTTTATATAGCTCGGATTCATATCACGTATACAATGAAGATTCGAATAGCCTGTCCCGAAATCATCTATCACAAAGTGGATCCCGTTCTCGTCCAACGTCTTCCGGAACCTACAGAACGATGGCGTCATATCCATAAAGCCGCTTTCCGTCATTTCTATACATATGCACTCCGGCTTTAAGCCATACATTTTAATCACACCCAGGATATCTCTCTCAACATTGCCCTGCATGATCTGCACATAAGAGACATTTATATTCACCCTGAAATCCGGAATATATTGCTGCATCTCACAGCACATTTTGGCTGCTTCATCCAGGACATATCTTCCTGCCGGGATAATTAATCCGCTTTCTTCCAGAAGCGGAATAAATTCCATCGGTGAAATGACCTCCTGTCCCTCTTCAGACGGCATGGAAAAGCGCATAAGCGCCTCTGCACCAATGACCTGTTCAGATCTGCAATCCACGATTGGCTGATAGTACACCTCAAAGCCCTTATTCTGGTTTACAATAGCCTTACGAAGTGCTGCCACTATTCTTCCTTTTCGTAGAAAGACCTCATAGTCATCCTCATCAAAAATATAAAATCCGCTTTTCCCTCTGCTTTTTGCCTGCTTCAGAACAAATGCAAATTTCTTGCGGCACTCCTCATATCCTTCACAAAAAGTTGTTGCAGACACAACACCAACAGAAATCGAAAATACTGCTTCATAATTTTCAGACACAATAAACTTATAGAGCTTATCTGTAATTTTTTCTTTAAGCCTTTCAGACTCTTCCCTTAAATCATTTTCCAGATCCACGATCACATACTGATCTGCCACAAGATGATAAATCCTCTGTTTATCGGAAAGGCATTCCTTCATACAGTCAGCTACGCTTTTTAAGATATAATTACCATAAGCAGATCCCTTGGAGCCATTGATCGATCCGAAATCATCAATTCCTATATGCATAAGAAACCCTTTGGTAATGTGTTCCTTTTGTGAACGCATATAAGCATTAAATTCCAGACCTCCAAGCAGCCCGGTGACATTATCTGCCCTTCTCTGGTTTCCAGTCTCATTCAGACATCCAACCAGATATTCCGCATTTCCTTCCGGATCATTGATCACAATGCCACGACAATTGACCCATACCGGCATGCCATCTTTGCCAATCCACCTGTAATGAAGATTATGTACCTTTTCTTTACCTTCGCGTATATCCGCGAGGTGCTTTATAAGCATCTCGCGGTCTTCTTCGTACACTACCTTCAAAATATCATTTGACACATCAGTCATGACATTTTCTGAGATCATGAATCGGTTCACAGCCGATTGCGATACTTCCATTGTATTATTGCGCAGATCAAATATATACAGATAATCATCCATGCATTCTGTAATGATCTCTAATAAGGTTTCTGCTGTCTGCTTTCCAAATACTGTAAATATATCATCAATCACAACAAGCGCCTTCCTTTTAATGGCACTCTGATAATCCTGCCATTTTTCTAGAATAATTTAAATACATTCACGTGGTCATGCATCTTGGCTGCATCCTCTGCCAGGTTAATGCTGATTGCTGTATTCTCCTCTGAGGATGACGCTGTACCCTGTACCACATCAGAAAGCTGCTCAATTCCCTGTCCGATCTGTTTCAGGGATTCTGCCTGGGAGTTTGCTTTCTCCATTGTATTCTGTGCAAGCTCTGCGAAAGACCCCATATCTGCAATGATCTGATTGAATGCTTCTGCTGTTGTTCTTGTAATGCTATTTCCTTTTTCAATTTCAACTAAAGTCTTATCGATCAATTCTCTCGTATTTACAGCTGACTTCGCACTGTCTGAGGCAAGCTTGCCAATCTGGTCTGCAACCACAGCAAAGCCTTTTCCTGCCTCACCTGCCCTGGCTGCTTCAATCGAAGCATTAAGTGACAGAAGATTTGTCTGGGATGCAATATCCTCAATATCTGTAATAATATTGCCAATCTCCTTGGAGATCTCTGTAATATGCTCCATTTCTGTCAGGAGCTCATTCATTTTTTCTCTTTCTTCATTTGCCCTGCCTGCAGAAGCTCTTACCCGTTCAGAAGCGCTTTGTGTTTCCTTCGCCGTATCTGCCGCCAGACTGACAACTGTATCTATTGTGGCATTCAGCTCCTGGATTACCCCTGCCTGTTCTGTTGCGCCGTCCGATAAGGACTTTGATGCATTTTCAACTTCCGTTGCATTCACTGATACCTGCTCTGCAATATTACTGATATCAGACAATGTACTGTTAAAACGCTTTAATATATAAAGGAGTGAGTCCTTTAATTCTGAGAAATCACCCAGAAACTCTGTAATTTCGTCACCGTTTCTTGTCAGATCTCCCTGCGCTATCAGCTTTACTTCTCCAGAGATCTCGCGGACATAATCTGCAAGAATATTCATGGCTTCTTTTAAATTTCTGATCGTATCACCGAACTCATCCTCAGACTCATATGTAAGCATTTCCACGTTAGACAGCTCACCCTTTCTCAGGCTGGCAACTGCTGCCTCTATCTGTACTACCGGCTCTGTAATTGAGTTCGTGATTATACTTCCGATAATTGTTGATACTACAGTCATCGCAATTCCTATCACCACGATCACAATAAAAATAATAACTGTACACCAGTTTGCAATGCTCTTGGATTCATCTAATCTCACCTGGAAATCATTCCGCAGTCTATTTAGTTTTTCTCCAAAATTCTTATAGCTTTCATAAACACTTCCCGTCATCAGCTCAGCTGCTTCTGCCTGTTCTCCGTTACTGCTCAGCTGTAATATTTCTTCAGAGGCTTCCTTGTATGTACTCCATGCAGAGTTTGCTTCGTCATAATCAGCTCTTCCTGCCTGTGCCTCTTTGTCTGAATTCATTATTGCAACCAGCTCCTTGGCAGTTTCCGTAATCTGACCTGCAATATTTTCAATCTCTGCTTCACAGGCTGCCAGAACCGCCGTATCTGTTTCAACAAGATGCTGATACTGTTTGACTCTGTAATTAGAGGTCATTGTTTCCAATTCCTGTATATATCCGACCGCCGGAGACCACACCTCCGTAATCTTCCTTACGTTTGAACGGATCACCATGGTTGAAATCAGCGTTACCAGCACCAAAAATACTGTCATCATAAGTACCATTAGCCGGTATGCCTTTAATTTTCCTGCTACCTTTAGGTTAGCTATCCATCTTTTGATCTTTGCCATATACCCTTCCCTTCCTTTGTGTTTAAATTTTGTACCACACCAAAAATCTTCATCTGTAAGCTTCCATAATGATACCATACTTCTCTTTAAAGTCAATTAAAAAAGCACTAAATTTTCTGCTGATTTTTTTTCATACGTTCTGCCTGATTTAGCAAATGATATTTCCGTTTTTCCTCATACATTTTTTCATCCATATTTCTTAGAAAGGTCTCTGCATCATCCTCCGATCTAAATTCTGCATATCCCATGGAAACACTTAAGCTGAACGGTTCTGCCCCGGAGCTGTTATACCGTGAAATATTATCATTGATCTCATTCATCGTAGCTAAAACGCACTCTGTATCAACACCTGCCAGAAGCACAATAAACTCATCCCCTGCATACCGGATCGCCATTCCGGTATCCGGTATGGATCTGAAAAGTATGCTTCCCATCGCACTGACAGCCTTGTCCCCTATACTATGTCCCAGGCTGTCATTGATATGCTTGAAGTCATTTACATCCATCATGATCCCATGTAAGGATTTCCAGCCTGCCGTTTTCCTTTTAGCAAGCACCGCATTCAGGTATCTTCGATTGTATAGTCCGGAAAGCTCGTCCGTGTACAGATTTTCTGCATATAGCTGCATCTGAACAAATATCAATGTAACCGCAGCTAACAGCCATGATGCTGTGATCCCGTAAAAGAACAGCTGCAGGATCACTCCTGCAAAACCAATGCCGACAAAATACATCACAGGGAAATAGCTCAGATTGATCCCCTGTTTTCTGGAATGGTACACCAGATATATACTGTAGCCAAAATACAATATAACCGAGATATAACAGGCCAGTGAGCCGCCAGCTCTCTGATATACATTCGCCCCGGATATCCTGAATACGATCCCCGGTCTGAAAAGATTACATAAAATCATGATCACTTCCACAAGCCAGGGAAAGATCAAAAACGCTATTTTTGAGAATATTCTCTTATAATTCCGGTAAATACGCAGCTCCACATACAGACACCAGAGCAGACTCATGCTGACCGTGCCAATAAAGCACAGACTGTTAGCAGCATAATTAATCTGTCTGCTGCCAGTAAAGCTTTTTCCATCTATCAGAAAGGCCACTGTCTCAGACAGTGCCCCCAGTATATTCACTAATGCAATTCCATCATATATTTTATCTTCCGTATGAAGGCTTTCTCTGTTCTTTCGTCTGCAGAGCAAAAGATATCCCATCATCAGCACGGCCAATCCGTTTGCCATCAATATTTCTTCTATGATTATTATTGTCATCACCCTCCCATCACTGACAGTACTGAAGCACAAAATAGAGAAAATTTCCTAGATATTTTTCTTTATTATACCTGAAAATCTCCCTTAAAGCAACCCTAGAAGTCCCTTATGAAAAGGGGGTTATTCGTGCCTGAGTGCCTCGATCGGGCTTAAGCGCGCTGCCTTTTTTGCAGGATAAATGCCGAAGAAAATACCGATACCACAGGAGAACACTGATGCCCCTATAACGACCGCCGGATTCACAGCAGGTGTAATCCCTGCAATAGCGCCGACCAGCCTTCCGCCAAGAATACCAAGGAAAATACCGATCAGTCCACCAAGCAGGGTAATAATACCTGCCTCCGCCAGAAACTGGAGCAGAATGGATCCGGTTCTTGCCCCGAGTGCCTTACGGATACCGATCTCTCTGGTTCTTTCTGTCACCGAAACCAGCATAATGTTCATAACACCGATACCGCCAACAAGCAGGGAAATGGCTGCCACGAAGGATATGAAGATCGTGATGAATCCAAGGATCGTATCAAACTGGGAAGATACATCCGTAAAGCTCTGCATCATGATCTGATTTTCTCCCCGTACATTGTGCCGGGTCTCCATCAGGTTCAATACCTCTCCTGCCACCTCAACAGAGTTTTCCGTAGAATCTGCCATCACATAAAACTCCTCTGTATCATCAATATAAAAGCCATATTTGTTGCCCACAAAGGTAAGTGGTGCTTCTGCGGTGACCATCTTATCCATGCCGGAGCCCATATTGATCAGGGAAGATGCACTGTCCTGACGGATTCCTACAATGCGCATTTCCTGTGTCACACCATAGAAGGTGGCATCAAAGGTCATGCCAATCACATCTGTAGTTCCGAACAGGGCGATGGCACTGGCTTCTGTGATCACGCAGGCATTGACCCCACTGTCATAATCATTCTGGGTAAAATATTTACCTTTAATGATCGGTTCAGAAGTCCGGTACTGCAGTCCTGTTGTTCCTGCTTCCAGACTGATATCAAAATCACCCTTCGGTCCTTCTGCTGTTCCCCAGAGACTGAATGCCGGTGTCACACCCTTTACATGGTCTACGTGCTCCATAATGGCATCAAAATCTGACTGGTCAAAGGTAACTGTGGTATCCTTTCTGGTACTATCCACATAAAAAGCGATCTGTCCCCCGGCAATTCCCTCCAGCTCTGAATTGACCTGTCCCCGGACACCGTTACCAATTGAAATGACCATGATAACAGAGGAAATACCGATAATGATTCCCAGCATGGTCAATATGGACCGTCCTTTATTGCTTTTGATATTCATTAAAGCAATCTTAATATATTCCCATATCTGTGCCATAATCCGTGCTCCTTAATTCGTGGGAACAGCAACTGCTGCCATGCCTTCTGTAATATCTCCGGTCACCTCTGTGATCAGCTGGTCTCCTTCTGAAACCCCGCTTAAAATTTCCACCATAGTATCAGAAGAGATCCCGGTTTCCACCTGTTTCTTTACTACTACATTATTTTCAATGGCATACACAAATTCTCCTGTACTGTCCACATTGACTGCTGTTACTGGTACCAGCACAGCATCCTTCGCCTCTCCTGTTTCGATCACTACCTTGGCTTCCACACCAAGATATACATCACTGTCAGGATTCAGGATCCTGATCTCTGTTCCCACAACGGCTGCCCCGCTGTCATTTTTCTGTGCCATCTTGTTGATCTTGGAAACTTCGCCTTCATATTCCTTACCACCGATCGTAACGACTGCTTTCTGGGAAAGAGCAATCTTGTCAAGATCATACTTGGTTACAGATATCTTTACGCAGACATCCTCTGTGCTTTCCAGCTTTAAAAGCTCTGCGCCTTCTGCCGCTGTTGATCCCTCTACGGCACTGACAGCGGTTACGACACCATCAAACTCTGCTGTCACACCATCTGAAACCGCCTCAAGCTTTGTAATCTTATCCTCGGACTGGATCTCCTTGGTCTGATTACCAGCCTCCAGCTCATCCTTAGCCCCGGCTGTCATCTTGCTGCTGTCGGCACTGCTCTTCTGGGATTTCATTTCGGAACGATATTCCTTATATTTGGAAAGCATATCATTATATACTTCCAGTTCTGATTCCCAGCCTTCAATCTCCTTGTTATGGGACTGCTCATAATTATTCTCCTGCACCATTTTCTGCAGATTCATATATTCGTCAGAATCAGGCTGATCCTTCCAGTCCAACAGGGAAATCTGAAGCTGTGTACCAAAAAGTGCAAGCTCATCCTTTTTCTTCTGGATCTTATTGTTCAGGCTGGTTATGTAAGCCTGTGTGTCCTCGATCTGCTGATCCAGTACTTCCAGATTCACATTAGCTTCATTCAGATCCCCCAGCTTTTCATTATTGGTCTGCACAGAGTTCCGATAGCTTCCCTCAGCAGCCTGTTTATCAAGCTGTGCAAGCTCAGTTGCCCTAGAAAGGTCACTTTCATCGTAGCTGATCAGGACATCTCCCTTTTTCACAGCATCTCCTGCCTCTACATTCACACTGCCGATCTTCACATTCACATTGGAAAAATAAGTTTTCTCCTCATTTGAGGTCACATTTCCGCTTGTATTGATCGTCTGTCTGATATCTCCTCTTTCTGCTGCTGTCGTCATGATCTGCATGGGAGTATTTGCTGCAACCACATTGGATATGATCACATAAAGAATAAATACTCCTGCCACAGAAAGGATGATGATCCTTCTTTTCTTCTTTCTCTTTGCCGGGTCAGCCGGTTTCTTTTCCTTTTTTACTTTCTTTTCAGCTTTCTTTTCTTCTTCCATCTTCTCCTCCAGAATTCTATGCCAATGCTGCATCATTATTAATATCCGCCACAATCTTTCCATCCATGATCCTTATGATCCGCTTCGCCCTTGCTGCGATCTCATTATCATGAGTGATCAGTATCACGGTTCTGCCTTCCTTATGCAGCTCCTTCAGGATTCCCATGATCTCCTTCGTGGAGCCGGAATCCAGATTTCCTGTGGGCTCATCTGCCAGGATCACAGGCGGTGCCTGGGCGATCGCCCTTGCTATGGCTACTCTCTGCTGCTGTCCACCGGACATTTCAGAAGGCTTATGATCCATCCGCTTCTCAAGTCCCACCTTTTTCAGCGCAGTTCTTGACAGCTCTTCCCGTTCTTTCTTCGGAACACCCCTGTAGATCAGCGGCAGCTCTACATTTTCAAGAGCCGTCATATTGGCGATCAGGTTAAAGCCCTGAAAAATAAAACCGATCTCCCTGTTCCTGATATCAGAAAGCTCATCATCTGTCAGATGTGACACATCCTGCCCATTCAGATAATAGGTACCTGATGTGGGGACATCCAGACAGCCAAGCATATTCATCAGTGTCGACTTACCGGATCCTGACTGCCCGATGATTGCCACAAACTCGTGACGATCGATCTGCAGATCCACATGATCCAGAGCCCGTACTTCATTCTCACCGGGATTATAAATCTTACACATGTTCCGGATTTCTATCAGTTCATCCATCCTTTTTCCTGTCCCTTTCCTTTTCTCTATGTATTATTGTATTATATCATTAATACAGTTTTGTCAAGAGGAAAATTCCCATTTTTCATTGTATTTTCCTTTTCTGTACAATATAACGAATTATATCAGAGCTTTTTCTTCAAAAACAGGATCATATCCTTAATTTTATCTTAAAGAAAGAATCCTGCCTGCAGGATTCTCCGCCTGCGGCGGGTCGCTTCGAACGACATCTTTCATTTCGCCGCAGTGCGATCCTGCCCGGAGGGCTTTTTCTGTCACAGAACATTACGGAGTAATTTCCTGTGACAGAAAAAACGCCCACGCATCTGCATGGACGTTTTCATAATCACCGGTATTCCCTGACCAGTGTCTGTATATACTCATTTATTTCACAGTCTCTACCTGTTTTACATGCTCTGTTTTTCCGGAAATGGCTGCTGATTTCAGGATCGGGCTGAGCTTCTTGTAGATCAGCATGGTTACCAGCGAAACACTGCCGCCCTTTAACAGGTTCATAGGCGCTACCGCAAAGACAACCAGAGTTACAATGCTGTTGATATTTCCGTTTACCGCATTTCCCATCTGCACAATGGCATCCAGCGGGAGTCCATAAAGCTTTGAAAATGCAGGGAGCAGGTAGATCGCATTAAATGCGGTACCAAATACAGTCATGATCAATGTTCCTGTTACAGAACCGATGATCGCGGTTTTTCTTGTTTTCTTAAACAGATAAATGATAGATGCGGGCAGGATGAAACTGCAGCCTACCACAAAGTTGGCAAGATCCCCTACAAATGCAGTACTGGTTCCTTTCATCAGAAGCTTTAACAGGATCTTCACGAATTCGATCATGACTCCGGCTACCGGGCCAAAGGCAAAGGTACCTACCAGTGCAGGGATCTCGCTGAAATCCAGCTCATAAAAAGAAGGTGCAAAGGGAAGGGGGAATTCAAACAGCATCAGTACGGCTGCGATTGCTGAAAACACACCGATCATGGCAATCTTTCTTGTACTTAAAATCCTCTCAGTATCATGGTTTCTTTTCTTGATCGCTTTTTCAGCTGTATAGGCGATCAGCATCAGCGCTGCTGCAATTCCTACTGAAACCAGAACAAATACTACATTGTCCTTTACACTTGTCCATAAACCATTATTCATTTCATTTTCCTCTCTTTCTGCCTGTCCGGCTGGCATATGCCATTTCAGAAAGGTTCTTCTTTGGCAGAACAATCAAAAAATCCCGGATGATTCTCATCCGGGGTTTACTTGCTTTTCTGCTCATAGAGAACATCAGGCTCTTTGCTTAAACCTGACTGCTCTTTTCTTCTCTCATCCAGACTGTACTGTCGGTTTTGGAATCGCACCAAATCAGCCGCTGTGCTTCCTTCTGGCTTATTCTCCGCCATTTTCAGCACATACGGGTCGCGGACTATACCGCCGGTAGGGAATTTCACCCAACCCCGAAGAACTTTTCTATTTTTTATCCGATGCTAGATTAGCACACTAACTGTTAAAATGCAAGAGTTTTTTCCTTCCGGCTCACGCCACGCACGCGTGGGTGCATTCCTATCCAGATTCTCAGTTCGCATCTTCCACGTCTCCATTTCCTGCCATGCAGTTCCATTCCTTCTTCAAAGCAGCTTCAAATGCCTCTGTGCTGGACACACTAGCAGCCTGCCTTACCAGCCTCTCCAGTATGCCGGTATCTTCGATCGCATTGATTTTATCTTTAAGGTCTGAGGGCACCTCTCCATGTGCCTCAAGCAGGCTTATGATCATTTCCTTATAGGCACTTTCTCTGCCTGCTGCTTCGCCTTCCTGACGGCCTTCCTGAAGGCCTTCCTGAAGACCTTCTTTGTAGCCATCTTTTCTTTCCCAATAAATAATATCATCAAATTTCATGTATTCTAATCTCACCTCCGGCTTCTCTTTCACCTTCGTTACCAGTTTGTGCAGCCGGTCTGTAGCTTCATCTACCACATTCTCCTTCCGACTGTCCTGCAGATAGGTAAGCAGTGCACGGATCGCTTCATTTCCTCCACGGGTTCCCCCGGTATTAAAATACAAAAAGGTCAGTCCGTCTTCATAATCGACCTCCGGCACTTCTTCACAGTGATTATGTACACAGTACTTCATGTATCCTTTTCCGAAAATATCATAATTCAGGATCGTCACAATATAAAGATTGGGCAGCTTATCAAACTCCCTATCCCCACTGGCAAGCTGTCTGCTGTCGATCACTGCCTGATAAAACCGGTTGTGCTTTGGCACATTCATATCCTTTCTCAGATGGGGCTCCAGATCATAAATATTCACTCCTGATTCCTGATCTTCCCCTTCCAGAATCTCCACATCCATCCGGATCCCCCGTTTCTCGGGAAGGATTCCCTGCAGTGTCTTCTGTGCTGTGATATGGATCTTTCCGATCTCCCTTTGCAGCAGGGTTTCCAGAATGAGTCTGCCGAACTCCTCTCCAAGCTCCTGATCCAGTGCGGCCGCATTCACCAGGTCAAGTTGTTTTATATTTTTTATGATCGTTATTTCGTTTTGCATTTTGAAAGGATTTTCTGCTCTTCCTGACTGCCGTACTGCTGCAGCGCTGCTTCAAATTCCTCTGTGCTGGCCGCACTGGCAGCCTGCCTTACCAGCTCCTCCAGTATGCTGATATCTTCGATCGCATTTATTCTATCCTTAAGGTCTGAAGGAACCTCTCCATGTGCCTCAAGCAGGCTTATGATCATTTCCTTATAGGCACTTTCTCTGCCTGCTGTTTCGCCTTCCTGACGTCCATCCTGAAGTCCTTCCTTGTAGCTGTCTTTTCTTTCCCAGTAGATAATATCATCAAATTTCATATATTCCAGTCTCACCTCCGGCTTCTCTTTCACCTTTGTTATCAGTCTGTGCAGCCGGTCTGTAGCTTCATTTACCACATTCTCCTTCCGGCTGTCCTGCAGATAGGTAAGCAGTGCATGGATTGCTTCATTTCCTCCCCGGGTTCCTCCGGTATTAAAATACAAAAAAGTCAGCCCGTCTTCATAATCGACCTCCGGCACTTCTTCACAATGATTATGCACACAGTACTTCATGTATCCTTTTCCGAAAATATCATAATTCAGGATCGTCACAATATAAAGATTGGGCAGCTTATCAAACTCCCTATCCCCACTGGCAAGCTGTCTGCTGTCGATCACTGCCTGATAAAACCGGTTGTGCTTTGGCACATTCATATCCTTTCTCAGGTGGGGCTCCAGATCATAAATATTCACACCTGACTCCTGATCCTCCCCTTCCAGAATCTCCACATCCATCCGGATCCCCCTTTTTTCAGGAAGGATTCCCTGCAGTGTCTTCTGTGCCGTGATATGAATCTTTCCGATCTGTCTCTGCAGCAAGGTTTCCAGAATGAGCCTGCAGAACTCCTCTCCAACCTCCTGATCCAGTGCGACCGCATTCACCAGGAAATCATCCATGACATCCATTTCTTCCAGTGTCTTTTTGGGTTTACCCATACTTCTTACCTCCTCTGGCGGTACAGAAAATACAGGTATCCCCCTTCTCTTCTGTCTTCTTCCGCCTACATAATTTTTGTGTGTGAAAATGCAGGCGATACGCCAGAAGATGCCTCTGCCTGGTTCAGATCCCAAAGATTCAGATTCATCAGATTTTCACATGAATTTCTGTTACATTTTTATCGTATCAGTATGTGAAATGTATGTCAAGTTGTTTTGTATCGTTTTGTGATCGGTATTTCGTTTTTACTTTTTGAAAGGGTTTCCTATTCTTCCTGACTGCTGTACTGCTGCAGCGCAGCTTCAAATGCCTCTGTGCCGGACACACTGGCAGCCTGCCTTACCAGTCTCTCCAGTATGCCGGTATCTTCGATCGCATTGATTTTATCTTTAAGGTCTGAGGGCACCTCTCCTTGAGTTTCAAGCAGGCTTATGATCATCTCCTTATAGGCACTTTCCCTGCCTGCTGTTTCGCCTTCCTTATAACTGTCTTTCTTCTCCCAGTAAATAATATCTTCAAATTTCATATATTCCAATTTCACCTCCGGCTTCTCTTTCACCTTCGTTATCAGTCTGTGCAGCCGGTCTGTAGCTTCATCTACCACATTCTCCTTCCGACTGTCCTGCAGATAGGTAAGCAGTGCACGGATCGCTTCATTTCCTCCACGGGTTCCCCCGGTATTAAAATACAAAAAGGTCAGTCCGTCTTCATAATCGACCTCCGGCACTTCTTCACAGTGATTATGTACACAGTACTTCATGTATCCTTTTCCGAAAATATCATAATTCAGGATCGTCACAATATAAAGATTGGGCAGCTTATCAAACTCCCTATCCCCACTGGCAAGCTGTCTGCTGTCGATCACTGCCTGATAAAACCGGTTGTGCTTTGGCACATTCATATCCTTTCTCAGATGGGGCTCCAGATCATAAATATTCACTCCTGATTCCTGATCTTCCCCTTCCAGAATCTCCACATCCATCCGGATCCCCCGTTTCTCGGGAAGGATTCCCTGCAGTGTCTTCTGTGCTGTGATATGGATCTTTCCGATCTCCCTTTGCAGCAGGGTTTCCAGAATGAGTCTGCCGAACTCCTCTCCAAGCTCCTGATCCAGTGCGGCCGCATTCACCAGGTCAAGTTGTTTTATATTTTTTATGATCGTTATTTCGTTTTGCATTTTGAAAGGATTTTCTGCTCTTCCTGACTGCCGTACTGCTGCAGCGCTGCTTCAAATTCCTCTGTGCTGGCCGCACTGGCAGCCTGCCTTACCAGCTCCTCCAGTATGCTGATATCTTCGATCGCATTTATTCTATCCTTAAGGTCTGAAGGAACCTCTCCATGTGCCTCAAGCAGGCTTATGATCATTTCCTTATAGGCACTTTCTCTGCCTGCTGTTTCGCCTTCCTGACGTCCATCCTGAAGTCCTTCCTTGTAGCTGTCTTTTCTTTCCCAGTAGATAATATCATCAAATTTCATATATTCCAGTCTCACCTCCGGCTTCTCTTTCACCTTTGTTATCAGTCTGTGCAGCCGGTCTGTAGCTTCATTTACCACATTCTCCTTCCGGCTGTCCTGCAGATAGGTAAGCAGTGCATGGATTGCTTCATTTCCTCCCCGGGTTCCTCCGGTATTAAAATACAAAAAAGTCAGCCCGTCTTCATAATCGACCTCCGGCACTTCTTCACAATGATTATGCACACAGTACTTCATGTATCCTTTTCCGAAAATATCATAATTCAGGATCGTCACAATATAAAGATTGGGCAGCTTATCAAACTCCCTATCCCCACTGGCAAGCTGTCTGCTGTCGATCACTGCCTGATAAAACCGGTTGTGCTTTGGCACATTCATATCCTTTCTCAGGTGGGGCTCCAGATCATAAATATTCACACCTGACTCCTGATCCTCCCCTTCCAGAATCTCCACATCCATCCGGATCCCCCTTTTTTCAGGAAGGATTCCCTGCAGTGTCTTCTGTGCCGTGATATGAATCTTTCCGATCTGTCTCTGCAGCAAGGTTTCCAGAATGAGCCTGCAGAACTCCTCTCCAACCTCCTGATCCAGTGCGACCGCATTCACCAGGAAATCATCCATGACATCCATTTCTTCCAGTGTCTTTTTGGGTTTACCCATACTTCTTACCTCCTCTGGCGGTACAGAAAATACAGGTATCCCCCTTCTCTTCTGTCTTCTTCCGCCTACATAATTTTTGTGTGTGAAAATGCAGGCGATACGCCAGAAGATGCCTCTGCCTGGTTCAG
>ERZ1026850.666-NODE-666-length-20573-cov-11.672288_pt1 | contig 20573 bp, 17 predicted proteins | sample MGYA00380155_ERZ1026850 | MGnify/ENA primary metagenome ERZ1026850 (study PRJEB33269, sample SAMEA4719791) | human gut metagenome | biome: human-associated habitat; feature: organic feature; material: feces | place: Cameroon | collected 2013-10 ... | reverse complement strand
TATTTTTTTCTGTTTTTTTACTGTTGCACTTCGTATGATAATCTATCCAGCTCCCTCAAAGAGGGAGCCTGCCCTCTCTGTCGCTGCGCGACATCTCTCCCGGAGGGAGAGACAAGTTTGCGCGGTGCGTCAGGGGTTATTGCTTTCCCTTTTGAATGCCGTGTACCATGCGCAGCAGCGGCTTTTCCGGCACGAAGCGGGACAATGCCGTGCCGAGCTTGGTGGAGATGCCCGGAAGGATGAGCAGCTTTCCGGCGAGCGTCTGGCGCACGGCGATGCGCGCGACGCGGCGGCTGTTCATCGCCTTGACCGAAAATTTGCTGATGCCTGCGGCGGCATTGAATTCCGTGTCAACGGGGCCGGGGCACAGGCAGCTGATGGTGACATGGCTGCCGGAGGCGCGCAGTTCCTCATAAATCGCTTCGCTCAGGCGAACCACATAATTTTTAGATGCATAATAGGTAGACAGCATCGGCCCCGCCAAAAAACCGGCAGAGGAAGCGACGTTTAAGATGGCACCGGCATCCTGCTTGATGAAATCGCGCAAAAACAGCTTGGTTAAAATATGCACCGCGCGGATGTTGACGTCAATCATTTCCAGCTCGCGGTTAAGCTCTGTGGAGCTGAAATTGCCGAACAGACCAAATCCCGCCGCATTGACGAGCAAAGAGACACCCTGTGCGCGGGTCTGCTCGTGCAGCCAGATACAATTTTCTTTTTTCGAGACATCGCAGACATAAATGCGGCACGGCGTCTGTAACTCTTTGGCGAGTGCTTCCAGACGGTCGCGGCGGCGGGCTGCGAGCAGCAAGCGCCAGCCCTGCCGGCTCAGCTCGCGCGCAATGTCGCGCCCGATGCCGGAGGATGCACCGGTAATCAGTGCTGTTTTCATGAGCAATCCCTTCTTTCGAGAATCAAATTCTGCTATCAGTATAGCATAAATGAGAACGATGTGCATCGGCTGTATATTTGACGAAAAAACGGTGCAAAACTATGTGCAAAACAGTCAATATTTCGCCATATGGGGAATTCACAAATTATTCACAGAAAAAATGGCGCTTTTTCTTGACAACGGGAAAACAGGGTGCTATCTTATATTTAGCACTCAGAGAGGTTGAGTGCTAACACTCGAAACAAGACAGTGCCAAGGCACCCGGAGCACTTCAGGAGGTGGAGACCGTGGAGCTATCCGCACGAAAGAAATTGATTTTAAAAACTGTCATCAATGACTATATCCGCACGGCGGAGCCGGTTGGCTCCAAGGCGCTCGCAAGCCGTCCGGAGCTTCGGTTCTCCTCCGCTACCATCCGCAATGAGATGAGTGAGCTGGAAGAAATGGGCTATCTTGAAAAACCGCATACCTCCGCCGGACGCATCCCGTCCCCGGCAGGCTACCGGCTGTATGTCGATGAGCTGATGGGACGAACCGATTTGAGCGTGGCGGATGTAGACCGCATCAATTCGGTCATGAAGCTCAAGGTCAAAGAACTTGACCGCATGGTTTCAGAGGCCGGCAAGCTGATCTCGAATTTGACCGATTACACAACGCTCGCCGTTACACCGTATATGCAGCGTGTGACAATTCGAAAGTTCCAGATCATCGCCGTCAGTCCGCTGGATTTTGTCATCGTCGTCGTCACAGACAGCGGCGTGGTCAAAAACAAAATGCTGCGCACGGCAACGCCGGTCACGGCAGAGGAGGCAGAGCTGCTGACATATGTGCTCAATCAGACGCTGACCAATATCCCGATTGATGCGATTACCCCGCAGAGATTTGATATTGTCCGTCGGGCAGCCGGTGTGACCGCTCTGCTGGAGCTGGTTTCCCAGTTCTTGGATGAGGTCATCGAGGAGTTCAGCAGTCAGAAGATATTCTTGCAGGGTGCTTCCAAGCTGCTGGCGTATCCGGAATATCAGGACGCCCACAAGGCGCAGGAGCTTCTGGATTATATCTCGGATGAAAGCCACATGCCGGTGCTTCGCACGTTTACCCGCGATATTGATGGCGTGCGCATCACAATCGGTCCGGAAAACGGCACCGATGGCCCGATGCAAACTGCCAGCATGGTCTATGCGACCTACAATATCGGCAGCATGGGACGCGGCTTAATCGGCATTGTGGGTCCGACCCGTATGGATTACGCAAAGCTCTCTGCGAGACTCGCGCTGTTCTCCAAGGGTCTGAACCGATTGATCTCGGAGACATTCTTTGATGACGAACAATAGGAGGAAGACCATGAATACCAACGAGAACAAGCAGGAGACCGCAGAGCAGGAAAATGCTCAGGCGGAAGAAGCGGTAAAAACCGAAGAAACTGCTGAAGATACAGCCGCTGCTCCGAAGGAAGAGTCGGCAGAAGAAAAGCTGCAGAAGCAGCTGGACGAGCTGAATGACCGCTATATGCGCATGGCCGCTGAATATGATAACTACCGCAAGCGCGTCGCAAAAGAGCGCGACATGATCCGCTCTGAGGCAACCGGCAAGGCACTGAGTGCCATCTTACCGATTTACGATAACTTGGAACGTGCCCTTGCACAGGAAACCGAAGATACGGAATATAAAAAGGGTGTGGAAATGACTGCACGGCAGTTTGAATCCGCACTGGACTCGCTCGGCGTGGAGATTATCTCCGCAGAACCGGGCACAGAATTTGACCCGACCGTTCACAATGCAGTGATGCACATGGAGGATGAGTCGCTGGGAGAGAACTGCATCGCAGAGTGCTTCCAGAAGGGCTTCCGCCACGGTGACAAGATCATCCGCACCGCAATGGTCAAGGTTGCAAACTAATTTAACTTTGTAAAACATTATCTTTGATATAGGAGGAACATATCATGGGCAAGATTATCGGTATTGATTTGGGTACTACCAATTCCTGTGTTGCAGTTATGGAGGGCGGCGAAGCCGTTGTCATCCCGAACAGCGAGGGTGCAAGAACCACACCGTCTGTTGTCGCATTCAACAAGCAGGGCGAGCGCATTGTTGGCCAGACCGCAAAGAACCAGGCTGTTACCAACGCAGAGCGCACCATCATTTCCATCAAGCGTCACATGGGTTCTGACTACCGCGTAACCATCGACGGCAAGCAGTACTCCCCGCAGGAAGTTTCCGCAATGATCCTGCAGAAGCTGAAGGCTGATGCAGAAGCATATATCGGTTCTCCGGTAACCGACGCAGTTATCACCGTACCGGCTTACTTCACCGACGCACAGCGTCAGGCAACCAAGGATGCCGGCAAGATTGCTGGTCTGAATGTACAGCGTATCATCAACGAGCCGACCGCTGCTGCACTGGCATACGGCGTTGATAAGGAAAGCGAACAGAAGATCATGGTATACGATCTGGGCGGCGGTACGTTCGATGTATCCATTCTGGAAATCGGCGACGGCGTCGTAGAAGTTCTGGCTACCGCAGGCAACAACCACCTCGGCGGCGATGACTTTGACCAGCGCATCATTGACTGGATGGCTTCTGAGTTCCAGAACGCAAACGGCATTGACCTGCGCAACGACAAGATGGCTATGCAGCGCCTGAAGGAAGCTGCTGAGAAGGCAAAGATTGAGCTGTCCGGTCTGAACACCACCACCATTTCTCAGCCGTACATCACGGCTGATGCTACCGGCCCGAAGCATCTGGAACTGACCCTGAGCCGTGCAAAGTTCAATGAACTGACCCGCGATCTGGTTCAGGCTACCATGGGTCCAGTTAACCAGGCACTGAGCGATGCCGGTCTGTCCGCAAGCGATCTGTCCAAGATCCTGCTGGTCGGCGGTTCCACCCGTATTCCGGCTGTACAGGAAGCTGTTAAGTCCATCACCGGCAAGGATGCATTCAAGGGCATCAATCCGGATGAGTGCGTAGCAGCCGGCGCAGCCATTCAGGGCGGCGTACTTGGCGGCGAAGTCAAGGATGTCCTGTTGCTGGACGTAGCTCCGCTGTCTCTGGGCATTGAGACCCTCGGCGGTGTATGCACCAAGCTGATCGAGCGCAACACCACCATCCCGACCAAGAAGAGCCAGGTATTCTCCACCGCAGCTGACAACCAGCCGTCCGTAGAGATTCACGTTCTGCAGGGCGAGCGCGAGATGGCTGCTGACAACAAGACGCTGGGCCGCTTCACACTGGACGGCATTGCTCCGGCACGCCGCGGTGTTCCGCAGATCGAGGTTACCTTCGATATTGACGCAAACGGCATTGTAAACGTATCCGCAAAGGATCTGGGCACCGGCAAGGAGCAGAAGATTACCATCACTGCTTCCACCAACCTGTCTGACGATGAAATCAACAAGGCAGTTGAGGATGCTGAGAAGTTTGCTGAGGAAGATAAGAAGCGCAAGGAATCCGTAGAGATTCGCAACAACGCAGAGCAGCTGGCATTCCAGTGCAAGAGCACGCTGGATGAGCTGGGCGACAAGATTGACGCAGCAGATAAGTCTGCCATTGAGGCTGAAATCGAGAAGGTAAATGAGGCTCTGAAGGGCACGGATACCGACATGATTAAGGCAGCAGCAGACAGCCTGACTGCAAAGTTCCAGGAAGTTTCCGGCAAGATTTACCAGCAGGCAAATCCGCAGGGCGCACAGGGTCAGGGCTTTGACCCGAACAACTTTGCTGGCGGCGCACAGGGCGGCCAGCAGACCGGCGCAAACGGCGAGCAGTATTACGATGCTGATTTCAAGGACGTTTCTGACGACAACAAGTAAGATGTAATAAAAAATACAGGGGCAGGCAGGTTGGCAAAACGACCTGCCTTGCCCTCTGTATCTTTCTATTTTTATACCCCCATAAGGAGGGTCATGACATATGGCTGATAAAAGAGATTATTATGAGGTGCTTGGTGTCAGCAAGGGAGCCACAGATGATGAAATCAAGAAGGCATACCGCAAGCTGGCAAGAAAGTACCATCCTGATTTAAATAAAGATAATCCGGAAGCTGCGGAAAAGTTCAAGGAAATCGGCGAGGCCTATGAGGTGCTGTCGGACTCCGAGAAGCGTTCCCGTTACGATCAGTTCGGCTTTGCGGGCGTAGACCCGAATTATGGAGCAGGACAGGGAGGCGCAGGCTTTGGCGGCTTCCAGGACGTCGATCTGGGCGATATTTTCGGAAGCTTCTTTGGCGGCGGATTCGGCGGAGGTTCCTCCCGCACCAACCGCGCCAATGCACCGCGTCAGGGCGAGTCCATTCGCCGTACCGTGATGCTGAGCTTTGAAGAAGCGGCATTTGGCTGTGAAAAGAAGATTCAGATTGAGCGCACGGAAAAGTGTACCGAGTGCGGCGGCACCGGTGCAGAAAAGGGCTATACACCGGAAACCTGTTCGAATTGTCATGGTTCCGGTACTGTGCAGCAGACGCAGAGGACGCCGTTCGGCGCGTTCTCGTCTACCGGACCGTGCCCGAATTGTCATGGCACCGGCAAGATTATCCGCAAGCCGTGTAAAAAGTGCCGCGGCACGGGTCAGGAACGCCGTGCCCGCACGCTGGAAGTTAAGATTCCGGCAGGCATCGACGAAGGCCAGAGCATTGCACTGCGCGGTCAGGGCGGTGCAGGCGTCAACGGCGGCCCGAACGGCGATGTTATCATTACCGTTGCCATTCGTCCGCATCCGCTGTTCCAGCGCGATGGCTATGACGTATGGTGTGAGGTGCCGATTTCCTATGCACAGGCTTGTCTGGGCGATAAGCTGATTGTTCCGACCATCGACGGCAAGGTGGAGTATACCATGCCGGCAGGCACCCAGCCGGGCACCGTGTTCCGTATGCGCGGCAAGGGCATTCAGGCAGTCAACGGCCGCGGCCGCGGCGACCAGTTCGTCAAGGTGACGCTGGAAGTGCCGAAGAATCTGACCGAGAACCAGAAGGAACTGCTGCGTAAGCTGGAAGAAAGCGACAATCCGCAGAACCATCCCAATCGCCGCTCGTTCAAGGACAAGATGAAAAATCTGTTCGGCAAAAAAGATAAAGAATAATTCGGTATAGAATGCAAAAAATCGCCAGTTTTGAAACTGGCGATTTTTTTGTTCTGAAGCACAAAACTGTGCTGCTATTTTTTACTCCAATCACCGGCGAGTCCTACATAAGTGTATCCAGACGTTTCTTTTCCGAGATATGTTCCGCTTACAGTTGCTGCCCTTTCATAATGATTAAGATCAGGCTTGCATCCAATTTCGGAATGTCGATGAAATATTTGAAAAAGAATTTAGTCTTAGAAGGCAGCCGATAAAGCATTTATTTGACAATGCTTCTATTGAATTAATATGTACGCACTAGGCGCGGTTGATTTATGGTAGTAGATATGATATAATGGGTCTATAAAAAATTGCGATAAAGAAAAGGAGAAATACCAATGATTGATGTGAAGAATCTATTAACTGTAACTGAGGTTTCAAGAAGACTAAAGGTTACAGCACAGTCTGTCAGAACTCTTATAAAAAATGGACGATTGAAAGCTGAGAGAGTTGGCAGCCAGTGGTTAACATCAGAAGATGATTTGCAACGATATATAAATGAATATAATGTTGTTATAGAACCTGATGACCACGAGAGACTTGATGATAGTGTCCCGTCAATAGTAGCGTTAAGCTTTTTCTCTGGTGCTATGGGCTTGGATGTGGGAATGAAGAATGGTGGAATTGATGCCCTGTTGGCATGCGAATTTAATAAAGCTTGTAGAATGACAATAGAAAAGAACAATCCAAACATAGGCTTAATAGGAGATATTTCAAAGTTTAGTGCAGCAGAAATACTTAAGATGGCGAAAGTCCCAAAAGGAAGAAAAGTTGATATTATTTTTGGAGGCCCACCTTGCCAAGCGTTTAGCACAGCAGGAAATAGAAAAGCTTTTGATGATGAGAGAGGTAATGTATTCCTAAAATATTTAAGCATTATCTCTGAAATTAAGCCAACATATGTAGTGATAGAAAATGTCCGAGGACTCTTGTCTACTCCGTTTAAATATGGAAATTTAGAAGAACCTATTAAGGGTGGTGCTATGATGATTATTCTTGATAGGCTTAAGGAAATGGGATACTCGGTTTCTTTCAATCTTTATAATGCTGCATATTTTGGCGCACCTCAAATAAGAGAGCGCGTTGTAATAATTGGAAAACTTGGAGATGAGAAGGTAAGTTATTTACAACCTACACATAATGAAAATGGTACAGATGGATTAAAAAAATGGAGAACGTTAAAGGACGCATTCGACAATTTGCCTGAAAACGTAGAAAAACATTATATAGAATTTCCGATGAAGAGACTGAAATATTATAGAATGCTAAAAGAAGGGCAGTATTGGAAGGATCTTCCTTTAGATGTGCAAAAGGAAGCTATGGGAAAATCCTTCTATCTGGGAGGTGGTAAAACTGGATTTTTAAGACGGCTATCCTATTCAAAGCCGTCTCCTACATTGGTTACAAATCCAACTATGCCAGCAACAGATCTTGCTCATCCTACAGAAGACAGACCTTTGAGTGTAGAAGAATATGCTTGTATTCAAGAGTTTCCGCAAGATTGGCAGATATGTGGTGCTATACTTGATCAGTATAAACAGATTGGTAATGCGGTTCCTATAAAATTAGGTGAAGCGATTGCAAAAGCGATACTGGATGATATGAATGGTATACATTATGATAATACGGGATTTTCATATTCTAGATATAAAAATACAGACGAGATTTCTTGGACAAATTTTATGAAAAAACAACTTGATAAGATCGAAAAATAATAAATGGGAAACTGAATAGTAATTTTGCAGTTGCCCTAAATTTTTAATTACTTGTCAGAAATAATGTCAGTATTTCGTGATGTGATATTACGAAGGAATTCTTGGTATGAGTCTTCATTCATATTGCAATCAGCAGCAACACCTGTAGTTACATGAATGTTGATAATATCATTGAGGGAATCCCACTTGTATACAGGGAGTTTTTGACCTGCAACAGTTTTGGTGCCAAGTCTATACCATTTTTTGATGGTTGTACCTGTTCTAATGGCACTGGATGAACTATTTTCTGTGTTAGATTTGTTTTTTATTTGAAGTAAAACAGCACCGTCTGATGAACAAAAATCAATTGCTCTAAGAACATTTCCGTTACACCAAATCCAACCATATGGTCTGGTTGAAACACTAATATATTCTTCCAAAAGATTGCCCTGAATGTTTTCTGCACTCATAAAAAGATTATGATATGTTGCCATACGTGTGGCAAAATTCTCATCAGTGTTCGTTGCAATTTGTACGATGGTTTGAATTGCCGGGTCAGAACAACTACCTTTTGGAGAGGCTTTTCTTTGACTAGGTGGATTTGCAGTGGCATCGGTATAGCCCTTTATCCATTTTTCAAGATAGTCCATATATGTAGCTGAATCGTTTAATTTTATGTTTGGAAATAATGATAGATCGGTTAAACCGACCTCAAATATAATTCCTAAATCATTCAACTCTGGGTTGTTTTCAGCGAGTGCAGCATATCCTTGTCTAAGAATGTCAGTAGAGATATTAAAGTCTCCTAGTGATTTTGATTGTCTTGGCATAGATTTGTCCTCCTGTTATTTTAATGTTGGTTTGGTGACAGAATCATTTCTGTTAGAATGAAGTTCCGAGTAACTATTACTACAGAAAATTTTTAACATCCGATCCATGTACCATAGTTTATTATAACTGATTTTCATAATACATCTCCGCGTTCTTGTTGATGCGTGTTACTATCCAGATAGTAATTTGAGATTTTTATCCTTGCTTATATCCCGTGACTTTATTCGATCAAGCACTTCTCCACCTCCTTATTTCCGGTGTCCAGGATGTCTTTAAACTGACTCTATCCGCTTCGGAGAACTAAAATCAAAAATCGGAACGATTACCAATACTTCTCTGTTATATACATTGGAGGGATTTGAGGAAAATAGTTTGCTCGTCCGCAGACAATATAACGAGATCTCCCTCATGTAGAATACTCACTGACTGAAAAAAGAAAAATGCTTTATCCGATTTTGCGGTTATGGGCAGTGGATTCAAGAATACGGCAACAGCTAATTGGCTTTTTATTTCCCGCTCAATGCATCGGTGATACTGGTCAGTTCATCCTGCTGCACGCCGTAGGCATAGGCGCCGCCGTCTACGCTGACCAGATATTCCCGAGAACCGCCCTTGGCGAACGACAGCGAACGGGTCGTGCCGTCCGTCATCGTCAGCGTGACCGTTGCTTGCGCCTGCTGTGCGGTTGGAGCGTCGACAATGCGCGTATAATTGACGGAATCCAATGCGGCATACAGCTTTTGCAAGGCTTCCGTACTCATGGTTTCTCCGTCCAGTGCGGCGGTCTGAGAGACATCGGAGGAATCCGTATCACTGCTGTCTGTGTTGGAGCTGTCCTCGCTCTCGGCGTCTGCATCGTCTTCATCGGAAGATTCCTGTGTCACGGCGACCGTGTGTGTGGTGCCGTTTTGTGTGACGGTAATTTGAGACACTTCGTTGAGAGAGAACGGCATCAAATTGGCAGAACGCCAATCGCTCCAATCGTCATTGAGAAAGCCGCAGCCGGAAGCATCGGATACAAAGACCGTGGAACCGCCTTCCTTCATGACATAGCGGCCGCTGTTGTCGTCTGTGGCGTTGCCGATGAGAACCGTGGCATCTATGCTGTTGGTCTTGATGTGCACGCGGGCAGTCGGATTGTCCAAGCCGTATGGACTCAAATCCGATGGATTGTCCGCGGCAATCGACTGCGCGGTGAGCAGTGTCTGCAAGTCGGATAACAAGCCGTTTTTCAGCTCAGTATCGTCTGCATCGCAGGATTCCGGTGCGGTAAAGACAAAATCAGAATAGGCCTTTGCCGTGGTTTCATCCATGCCGGAGATATCGCGCGCCTGCACGGTCAGAACCGTTCCGTCTGCGAGCGCATCGACGGTCAGACTTTGCAGTTCGGAAGATAAGCTGTAATAGCTGCCGAGCACGGTCAGGTTGCGGTAATAGGATTCCTGCTCCAACAGGGCGGATGCTGTGTCGCTGTCCACCAGATAGACATCGGTTTTGCCGTCTAGATTGCAATAGGTGCCGCTCACGACATCACTGGACACACCAAACCGCAGGGTGGTGGTTTTGCCGTCTGTATCGGTAATCGCTACGGTACTGACGGAATCGCTGTCCGCCAGACCGTATTTCGATAAGTCTGAGCAGGATTCCTCAACCACTGTGCCGGAGATGGAGCTGGCGGTGGAAAAGAGGTTTTGCATCAGGCTGTCGCTGTATGCGCTGGTGTCCTGCGTACCGGACATGGTATAGGTGGTCTTTTTGTTTTTGATTGTACTGGTCAGCGTGTAATCATCGCCGCCGCTCAGCGCGACATGAATGCTGGACAGTGCATCTGCGTCCGCAGACACCAGCGTTTTGCTCTCGCTGGATGTGTCCTGTTCGTCCGGCATGTGCATGAGTCCGGCATATGCGCCGCCGAGAACGACGACAGCGACCAGACCCCAAAGCAGCCGCTTGGTATTTTTTCGCATTACAGCTTCCTCCGGCGGACAAAGACGACAATGCCGCCCACAAACATGGCAACAGGAATGAGGAACAGAATGAGGAATACAAAGAACTCTGCGGTTGTGCTGATGACGAGCGGTTCAGAGGACAGACTCTTGGACGGAATGGAAACCGAGGTTACCTCCGGCTGCATCTGACCCAGTACATTGCTCAGGAACGAATGGTTCATGAGGCTGGATGCGTTCATCAGATCGTCCGACATCATAATACCGGCGGAGCAAACGAACACCTGACCGTTTTTGTCGTTGCCGGTGTACTGCGCCAGCGCTGCCAGCGCAAACGGGCCATCGGTATCGCCGTCTGCCTTGTCGTAGCTGTCGTAGCTGGTGTCCGAGGACAATACCTTGGAATACGAGCTGTCGCGGCTTTCCATCAGGGTTTCTACCGTGCGGTCGGTCGTGGAATCCGGCAGCTGCGCGGTCAGAGACTTGGCGTTTGGCGCTACCAGCGTCTGATCCGAATCGGAAATATCGCTGTTGGCATCGGAATCCGTCAGCTGCGCGAGAATGTCGGTCGCCTCGTCAATATTATACTTGGAGTCCAAAACCATGTCGGAATGGACCGTGATGCCCCATTCCTTGAGGTAAGAGTACAAAACCGGCAGGTCGGTCGGGCTGGATGTGCCGTCAAATACCATCAAATCGCCGCCGTTTTTGACAAAGGCGTCAATTAGATTGATTTCATCCTCGGTGTAGTCGGTCTGCGGCAGACTGAGCACGAGAACAGAGGCATCATCAGGAATCTTTTTTTCTTCCGTCAGATTCAGCGTGTTTGCCGTGTAGCCTGCGGAGGTAAACAGCGTGGACAGACTGGTGGAAATGCTCTCGTTGTGTCCCTGCAAAACGTACATTCCCGGGGTTTCCTCACTGGTGACGGACAAAATCGCAGAGGTCAATGCCTGCTCGCCCTGAAAACCGGTCACATCATAGTATCCGGAGTACGAAGAACTCGCCTCGGTAGAGTAAAAATCACTGGTGTTGAGCACGCGGGTGTTGTCACCGCACGAGACTATCACGCTGCCGGTGGTAATAGAGGACGCGAGATTGCTGTATTTGCTCACGGCGTTTGGATTGGTGTATGGATTGACATAGGTGACAGTCAGGTTGTCTCCCGCGAGCTGCGTGTATTTGCCGAGCAGCTTGTAAACAGTGCCGTAATAGGTATCCTTTTTGAAATCGTCCTCGTCTGCCAAGACGGTAACTGTCACGGAGTCCTTCAAATCGGACAGCGCAGATTTGGTGTCATCGGAAATCTGATACAATTGATTGGATGTCAAATCGAGATTCAAATCAAATTTATCCGTCAGGCTGGTGGCAATCAGATTGACGAGAATCACAGCAACAAGTACGACGGCGAGACTGCCTGCGGAGACCGACACGCGGCGCAGCTTTTTGCGGCGCTGTGCCTTTTGCTCCGGCGTCAAAGCCGGTGTTTTTTCTGTCTGCTTTTTTTGTTTGTTGAACATGGCGCACACCTCCTCACATTCTGCGGCGCTCGATCACGCGGGCGGTTAAATACAAAAACAGACCGGTGAGAGAGATGAAATAAATCAAATTGCCGAGCGAAAATTCTCCTGACATAAATGTATCGTAACGGGTGAAAATAGACAGCCAGCCCAGCAGCTTGCCGAGCAAGGTGCTGGTTCCCAGAGAGTAGCTCAGCATATCGACAATATATAAGCCGAGAAACAGGGCAAACGATAAAACTGCGGCGATGAGCTGGCTTTCGGTCAGGCTGGACAAAAACAAGCCCATGGCGGCGAAAATCGAAATGGCAAAAATCACGGCGACATAACAGCCGAGAATGGTCGGCCAAGACGGCGTGCCGAAAATCGCAATGATAATCAGCCAAGGAATCGTGCAGGCGAGTGCGCGCAGCAGTACGCCCATCGTGGCAAAGAACTTGCCGAACACGATTTCCCACACGCTAACCGGTGCGGTGAGCAGCAGTTTGTCTGTGCCCTGCTTGTATTCCTCACTGAACAGCCGCATGGTCAAAATCGGCATGAGAAACAGAAAGACGATGAGCATGTTGGAAAAGACGCTGCCGACGTCACTGGAAGAGGACAGCACACAGGTTGCAAAGAAATAGAGATTCATCACGGCGAGATATGCGCCGATGTAAACATATCCGAGCGGGGAACGGAAAAATCCCTGTATATCGCGTTTTCTTATGGCGTTCACTTGTCATCTCCTCGCTTTCTGCCAAACAGCCGGTGCTTTTTCTTTTTTGGTTCGGCATCCGGCTGCGGTTGAGCCGGTGCTTCTGTCTCGTCGGAATCGGTCAGCTCCAAGAAAATCTGCTCCAAGCTGAGTTCCACCTGTTGCATGGACAGAATCGCCATGCGGTTTTGGCTCAGTGCGTCAAAGACATCGCGGCGCACATCGGCATCCGGCTCCGCCGTGATGCGGTACACCGACTTTTTGCCGTCCTCGCGGACGCAGATTGCCTCAGCGACGCTCGGAACGGCGCGCAAAATGCGCAGAATATCGTCTGCTGTGCCTTCAATGGTCATTTCCAGCTGTTCTGCGCCCTCCATGCGGTCGCTCAGCTCAGCCGGCGTGCCGTCTGCGACAATTTTGCCGTGGTGAATGACCAAAATGCGGTCGCAAACCGCCTGCACCTCCGGAAGAATGTGGCTGGATAAAATAACCGTGTGTTTTTGGCTGAGAGAACGGATGGTCTCTCGGATTTCAATAATCTGCTTTGGGTCGAGACCAACGGTCGGCTCATCGAGAATCAAAACCTTTGGGTCGCCGATGAGTGCCTGTGCCAGACCGGTGCGCTGCCGATAGCCCTTGGACAAATTGCGAATGAGTCTGCCGGAAACCTCGGTGAGTCCGGTCATGCCGCACACCTGCGCGAGATGCTCGTCCTTGGGGAGCGTGCACTTTTTCAGCGCATAGACGAACTCCAGATATTCCGAAACCGTCATATCCGGATAAAGCGGCGGATTTTCCGGCAAATAGCCAATCATCTTGCGCGCTTGATCGGCATCCGTGTCGATGTCAAAGCCGCCGAGCACTGCGGTGCCTGCGGTCGGACGCAGACAGCCGGTAATCATATTCATGGTTGTGGTTTTTCCGGCGCCGTTCGGGCCGAGAAAACCGACAATTTCTCCCTCCTGCACGGAAAAAGAAAGACCGGACACTGCGACAGTGTCGCCGTACCGGCGGGTAAGCCCCTGTACTTGTATCATAAGGTTCCTCCTGTTAGCAGAAATCATGTGCACAATCGGTGCACATGCTGCAAATATCCTCGTTACTTGCCTAATCGTAGCACGCGTGTGTGTTTGTTGTGTGAACAATTCGCATGGATTGCTGTACAAACACACGGGAAACACGATATAATCAATGTATGCAGAGAATGGAAAGGGGATGCCGTATGCTGGAATATATCACACAGGGAATCGGCAGAGGCGGATTCGAAGAAGGCAGGCTGCCGGTGCTGCTGCATATTGAATGCGTGCAGCTGCATGAGACTAGGCAGGCGGAGCATTTTCATGCAGATCATGCGGAGCTGCTGCTGATACAGAAGGGAAGCTGTCAGGTTCGCGTTGCGGGCGGACAGGAAGCCGTGCAGGCAGGTGACTTTGTTTTGTGCTCGGCGGGAGAGCCGCATGCCTGCTGGACGCAGGACGGACAGCAGGCAACGGTGATTTCCTGCGGGTTTACCCGCCTGCTGTGCCGCGGACGGGAGGAAAATTGCTTTCTGGAGCAGAGAGAACGCCCGATTGTACACGCCGGAGAGGGCAGCCAAGCGCTGGAGCAAATTCTGCTGTCGCTCATGCAGGCGGCGCAGGATGCGCACGAACAGAGTCAGGAGATTTGCAGCTATCTGTCTGCGGCAGCGGTTTTATTGGCGCTGCGCCTGCAGCGCGCGGCAGAGGAACAGATTGAGCAGGCGCGGTATAGTCTCGGCATTCGCACACAATTGTATCTGGATCGGCATTATACCGAGCCGCTGACGCTGGACGGCATCGCGCAGGCGATGGGCGTGAGCAAATACCATCTGGATCGCGTATTTTTGGCGGGTACAGGCTGCACGCCGGTGCAGTACATCACGCGCCGGCGCATCGCGCGGGCGCAGGCGCTGCTTGCCTCGACAGACCAATCCATACAGCGCATTGCCATGCAGTGCGGGTACAGCATCTACACCTATTTTACTTCCGTGTTCCGAAAGCACGTCGGCAGATCGCCGGGAGACTATCGAAAGATGATTCGGGGCATTGCCGGAACACACAAAACCTGATGATAAGTATAGAACATTTGGATGATATGCTGATGGGTTGCGGGAAAACGGCGGAAGGATATTGCAAACCGGCGGGAAAATCCGTATAATCAGGATAGAAGCTGATACAGCATAGAACCTGGATGATAATGGAGGCAGAACATGGAATTGTTAAGAATTGGCGTCGTCGGATGCGGCGCCATTGGACGCGAACATATTAACCGAATTACCAACAGACTTGCCGGCGGCAAGGTCGTTGCTGTATCGGATCTTTATGTGGAAGGTGCCCATCAGGTGGGTGATCCGTTGGGCGCAACGGTGTATATCAATAGCGCGGATTTGGTCAATGATCCGGATGTCGATGCAATTATTTGCACCACACCAGCATTTGCACACAAGGAAACCGTGATTCAGGCACTGGAAGCAGGCAAGCCGATTTTCTGCGAAAAGCCGCTGACGACAACTGCAGAGGATTCTTTAGAGCTGGCGGAAATCGAGATGGAGCTGGGAAAAAAGCTGATTCAGGTCGGCTTTATGCGCCGATTTGATGAGTCGTATACACAGGTCAAAGACTTGCTGGATTCCGGTGAATTTGGCGCACCGCTGTATCTGCGCTGTTCGCATTGGTTCCCGGAGGTAGATGATGGCTTTACCACCGAGATGGCAGTCTATGACGCGGCGATTCATGAGATTGACGTCATTCACTGGCTGCTCAATGAAAACTATGAGAGCGCACAGGTGATGTTCCCGCGCCAGACCAGCAATAAGAATCCGGAGCTGAAAGACCCGCAGATTATGCACATCCGCTGTAAGTCCGGCGTGCTTGCGACAATTGAGGTGTTCCTCAACTGCCAGTTCGGCTATGACATCAACTGTCAGATTGTCTGTGAGAAGGGTGTCATTGATCTGCCGAAGCCGCCGCGTCCGCTGCTGCGCAAGTCGGGCGGTCAGACGATTCCGCTGGATGAAAACTGGAAAAATCACTGGAAACGCGCTTATGATTTGGAAATCCAGCAGTGGATTGACGCCGTGCGTGCCGGTGAGCTGACCGGCCCGAATGCATGGGACGGCGTGATTGCCAATGTCACGGCGGATGCTCTCGTGCGTGCACAGCGCAACGAGGGACAGATCGAACCGATTGCAGTCGGTCCGCGTCCGGATTTTTACAAGTAAACAACAAATGCCGCAGAGCTGTGCGCTCTGCGGCATGTTTTATATCGGATACTTTCGAAACAGACTCGGAGACAATCCGACGTTTTTCTGAAAGCTGTGGATAAAATTTTCCTCGCTGTTGTAGCCGGTGTGGTAGGCGATTTGCTTGACGGTCATTTGCGTGGAGGTCAGCATGTGCTTCGCCTTGTCAATGCGGCGCAAAATAATGTATTCGTATGGCGAATAGCCGGTGTGTGCCTTGAACTCGCGGGAAAAATGCGACTGGCTCCAATTGACGGATTCCGCAACGGCGGCAACATTGATCGGCTCAAACAGATGCGTGTTCATGTATCGGATGGCCAGCGCAATGCGGTCGGTTTCCGCCTTTTCCGGCGGGTTTTCCGTCAAAAGAAGCAGGCACAGCATGCGGTGCAGCAGCTGTGAATAGGCAGCCTCGCTCATGCGCTCCCCAGATGCGCAGCTGCTCAGCAGAGAATCCAAAAGCTGTAAGATTTCCGGCAGCGAGGCAGTCGAAAATACATGGTGTCCGCCGTGTGAGCGGATGATGCGCTGGTAAAAAGAGGACGAATTCAGCCCGTTGAACAGCAGCCAGATAAATTCAAAGCCGTCCGAGGCCTGATACTGGTATGGGTGGCGGCAGTCAAACAGCACAAATTGTCCGCGCGTGGCAAGCATGTCCCAGCCGTCAATCTTCAGCTCCAGTGCGCCGTTTTGTACGAGAAACAGCATGATATGATTGTTGTGGTCGCTTTGCTGGGCAATCTTGTCCTGATGATTAAACGAATATGTGTGGTCGCAAAAGTAGTGTCCGCAGCGGGACGGATAATAAAATAAGTCCCGCGCGAGTGCAGACGGCGTGAAAAAATATCGTTCTGAAATCTGATGCACGCCGGTTTCCGGAATTAACATGACAAAACCCCTCCTTGGTATTTATGGTATCAGCACGGAGGAAAGAAATCAAGGGAAGGTTACTGAAAAATAGCAGGATTTATCAGGAAGTCCGCAAATTGTATCATTGTGAGACGGGTCTCCCATACGGTATAATAGGGGCAACAACAGGGAGCCGCCCCTGACAGGCGGCACACCAAGGATTTTTAGAGGAGGAAACCAACATGAAAATTGCTTTTGACGTTGACGTTCTTGCGAAGCAGTACGACATCAACACCATGGTGCATAAGGTAGCTGATTGGGGCTACAAGTACATCGAGCAGTCTCCGCATCCGCGCATCAACCCGTTCTACAAGCATCCGCTGTTCTCCAAGGAATGTGAGGCAGAGTATCGTCAGGCTCTCAAGGAGACCGGCGTAGAGATCTCTTCCTTCATCGTAGTATACCGCTGGAGCGGTCCGACCGAGGAGCAGCGTCAGCACGCTGTTGCAAACTGGAAGAAGATCATCGAGATCGCAGTAAACATGGGCGTACCGGTTATCAACACCGAGTTCTCCGGCGATCCGAACCAGCAGGAAATCTGCAATGGCATGTGGTTCCGTTCTATGGAAGAGCTGCTGCCGATCATCGAGCGCGAAGGCCTGCGTGTTGAGGTTCAGTCTCATCCGTATGACTTCTGCGAGCTCAACGACGAGGCTTGCGATCTGGTTAAGTCTTTCCGTTCCAAGAACCTGGGCTACGTATACTCTGCATCCCATGGCTTCTTCTACGATCAGGGCAAGGGCGACGTTCGCCACATGCTGAAGTACGCTGGCGACGAGCTGACCCACGTTCTGTTTGCAGACACCTACAACCAGACCAAGGACTGCCGTTACATCCTGAATCCGCCTTGGCTGAACCAGCGCGGCAGAGCTGACGTTACCATCCATCAGCACACCGCTATGGGTGAGGGCGAGGTTGACTTCCCGGGCATCTTCGAAACCCTGCGTGAGATGGACTTCGCAAACAAGCAGCTGAAGGCTGACGCTCCGAAGGTTGGCGGCGACAACATCGCTTGCGTATCTTACTTCGGCTTCCCGGAGAAGATGGAGCAGCAGGCACCGGAAGCACGCGAGATCATCGAGCGCGAGCTGCTGGGCAAGTAAGCATCGTTCTATCCTACTCTATACGGATATGGTATCCCCGCGGGCATGCGCCCGCGGGGATCTTTTTTGTCTGCAAAAAATGGCATACGCCCTTGCCGACAGAAAAAGAATATGGTATACTTTGTAACGCAAGACGTATAGACCACATGGTCTGTGCGGAAGGAGTTCAGAACCTAAGACAGAAATACATCGGAATTCAGGAGCCGATATATGCCTGTATTCTTGCAAGTCAAAATTTCCCTTTTGTTGTTGTATGATGAAAGAACTGCTGCATTTTCAGGAGAATGTAGCAGTTCTTTCGCCTTGATACACCGTTTTTGCTCTGTTAATAAATGGAAAATAAAGAATAAATATGCAAATTATACGGCGTAAACCGCATAATTATATCGGTTTTGCATGGAACACGTCTAATATTTGACACGTGTGCGTTTTTCAAAAGAAAGCGCATTTTTTCGCAAGATCGCTACAGAAATTGAGCAAGGACTTGAAAAACGGACGTTTGAATTGGTAACATTTGACCGACTTTGAAAATGTTTTGGAGCCGATGGAAAAAATCCACCGGCTGTTTTTGTGAAAAACAACCAAAAATTGTTTCGAAATTTTTAACACTAAGTTTGTCAGTCAGGGTTGAGAAAGGTCAAGACGTCTGCTATAATCATACATGGAAATACAGCTGAGTCCTTTTAGAAACAGCTGATTTTGCGCCTTTGGGGTGATTCCGGGACACCATGACGAAAGGCGTGGAGAGAGTTTAGAAAAAGGAGAATAAAAGTTATGTTAACTGTAATTGAGTTTATCGCCTTTACAGTGTTCGTAGCTATCCTGTCCGCGTACAAGACGCGTGACGAGAAGCTGGATACTGAGGAAGGCTACTTCGTTGCAGGCCACAGCTTGCCGGGCATCGTTATCGCAGGTTCCCTGATGATGACCAACCTGTCCGCAGAGCAGCTGGTCGGCACAAACGGTCAGGCTTTCTCTGGCTCCATGGCAACCATGGCTTGGGAAGCTACCTCCGCATTCGCACTGATTATTCTGGCATTCGTTCTGCTGCCGAAGTTCCTGAAGGGCAACATCGCAACGATTCCGCAGTTCTACAAGATGCGTTATGATGAGGCAACCAAGAACATGTTCTCTATCATGTTCCTGTTCGCTTACGTTGTTACCATGCTGCCGACCATCCTGTACTCTGGTTCTGTAGCACTGGAGAAGATCTTCGGCATTCAGGAGATTTTCGGTGTAAGCTACTTCGTTGCAATTGCGATTGTATGTGTTGCTACCGGTCTGATCGGTATGGCATACTCCGTATTCGGCGGCCTGAAGGCAGTTGCTTACTCTGACACCATCAACGGCGTTGGTCTTCTGATCGGCGGCTTCCTGGTTCCGATCCTCGGCTTCATTGCTCTGGGTCAGCTGGACGGCGGCGGATTCCTCGCAGGCATCAAGCATTTCGCAACCGCTACCCCGGAAAAGATGAATGCTTGGTCCGCTCCGAACGCAATGGCTCCGTACATTCCGTGGCCGCTGCTGTTCACCGGTATGTTTGTAAACAACATGTTCTACTGGTCCACCAACCAGTCTATCATTCAGCGTTCTCTGGGCGCGAAGAACCTGGCAGAGGCACAGAAGGGTGCTATCTGGGCTGGCTTCTTCAAGTGCTTGGACGTATTCGTAATCGTAATCCCGGGCGTCATTGCTTACCAGCTGATGCAGGGCGGCGTTCTGACCGTAGGTTCCGGTGCAAAGTTTGATGGCGATGCTGCTTATCCGATGCTGGTTATGCACGTTATGCCGAAGCCGCTCATGGGCTTCTTCGCAGCCGTTATGTTCGGCGCAATCCTGTCTTCCTTCAACTCTGTACTGAATTCTTCCTCCACGATCTTCTCTCTGGATATCTGGAAGCCGATCTGGGGCAAGAACGCAGACGCAAAGAAGGTAGTAAAGGTTGGTCAGATCTTTGGTCTGGTATTTGGTATTCTGGGCATCATCATTTCCCCGTTTATCATGTACTTCGGTTCTGGTATCATGAACTTCATCAACCAGTGCTGGGGTCTGTTCTCCATGCCGATCCTGTGCGCAGTACTGTTCGGTATGCTGAATAAGAAGGTATCCCCGCTGGCTCCGAAGATCGGCGTTCCGGTACATATCGTTCTGTACGCTATCGGTTACTTCACCGTATTTAACAAGATGCACTACCTGTACTGGGTATTCGTATGCTTCGTTGTTCAGTGCATTATCTACTTTGCAGTTGCAAAGTTCGCTCCGGCAAAGGAAGAATTCGAGATGCCGAACGTACCGCAGATCGACATGTCTCCGTGGAAGAACGGCAAGATCTGGGCTACCGCTGGTGCTCTGGTAGTAGTTGTTATGTACATCATCTTCTCCCCGCTGGTACTCGGCTAAGAGAAGCTTACATCCGCTAATATCGTTCTCGGAAGTACGAAGAGGCTCCTCGTTTGAGGAGCCTCTTTTTGCGTGTGTTTTTACTTGTCTCTCCCTCTGGGAGAGATGTCGCGCAGCGACAGAGAGGGCTGAGTTTTTACTTTCAGTTCTACCCCTCCACCGCGGTCTGGCATAAATTGGGAGTTCTACCCCTCCACCGCTGGC
>ERZ1026850.663-NODE-663-length-20601-cov-9.791152_pt1 | contig 20601 bp, 17 predicted proteins | sample MGYA00380155_ERZ1026850 | MGnify/ENA primary metagenome ERZ1026850 (study PRJEB33269, sample SAMEA4719791) | human gut metagenome | biome: human-associated habitat; feature: organic feature; material: feces | place: Cameroon | collected 2013-10 ... | reverse complement strand
CCTTCTATAAAAATGATTTTATTTCATCAAGTATGCGGCTTGCAAGTTCTTCTTTTTGCATCAGCGGAAGTTCTTTTTGAAAATCTTTTGAAATTATTGTGGCTTGGTTTGTGTCCGCCTGAAATCCTGCGCCCGGCGTTTTTAAATTGTTTGCAATGATTAAATCCAAATTTTTTGCTGAAAGTTTTTTTTTGGAATTTTCAATTAGGCTTTGTGTTTCCATAGAAAATCCGCAGAGAATCTGACCGGGCTTTTTATTTTTTCCAAGGAAAGCAAGAATGTCGTCTGTGCGTTCAAGTTCTATTGAAATGTTTTCGCCTGTTTTTTTTATTTTTTCTGCGCTGATATTTTTCGGGCGGAAATCTGCAACTGCCGCGGATTTTATTACTATGTCTGAATCTGGAAAATTTTCCTTTACGGCTTCAAGCATTTCTTTTGCGTTGGTGATTTTTATTGTCTTTGCATTTTGCGGCGGATTAAGCGATACTGGTCCTGAAATTAAAGTTACTTGCGCGCCTCTTGCTGCCGCTATTTTTGCAATTGCATAGCCCATTTTTCCAGATGAATGATTTGTGATAAATCGAACAGGATCTATTGCTTCCTGAGTTGGTCCGGCTGTAACAAGAATTTTTTTGCCTAGAAAGTCTTTTTCAAATGAAATTTCGTTTTCGATAAATTCAAATATTGCTTGAGGCTCAGGCATTTTTCCTTTTCCGTTTTCACCGCAGGCAAGATGTCCTGTTTCCGGCTCAAGAATTTTAAATCCGAATTTTTTGCATTTTTCAAGATTATCTTGCGTTATTGGATTTTCGTACATTGCTGTGTTCATTGCAGGGCAGATTACTTTCGGGCATTTTGCTGCAAGAAAAACAGAAGTAAGCATATCATCCGCCATTCCGTTTGCAACTTTTGCGATTGTGTTTGCAGTTGCCGGCGCGATTAAAAAAATATCCGCTTTTTGTGCAAGTGAAACGTGGCTTACTTTGAATTCAAAGTTTCTGTCAAAAGTATCTATGAGGCATTTGTGTCCACTTAAAGTTTCAAATGTAATCGGATTGATTATGTTTGTGGCATTTTTTGTCATTAGCACGCGGACTTCAGCTCCTGTCTTTACAAGCATGCTTACAAGTGTTGCTGCCTTGTATGCCGCAATGCTTCCTGTAACTCCGACTAAAATTGTTTTGTCTTTCAGCATATTTTATTTTCCTTTTGCGTGGATTCAGATTCTGAAATTTTATTTGACTTTAGTTCCATGTTTCTGTATTTTAGTGGCGTCATTCCTTTGTATCTGTGGAACATTTTTATAAAATAGCTGAAATCTTTGAATCCGCATTTTTGAGCGATATTTAAAAGCTTGTCATTTGATTCGCGTAAAAGCGCGCAGCTTCTGCTGATTCTGAACCAGTTCAAATATTCAACTGGAGAGCGTCCCGTCATTTCCTTAAAAACGCGGCAAAAATACTTTGGCGAAAATCCAGCGGTTACAGAAAGCTGCTCAAGTGAAATGTCGTTTCCGTAGTTCTTTTTTATAAAATCCAAAACAAGGTCAAGCTTTTTGTTTCTGGCTCTTTTTTGCGCCGGAAGAATTTTCTTTTCAGAATAAAAATGATTCTTTTTTAAAAGCCCAAAGAAAACAATCAACGCACCGGAAGCGATTATGTTAAAGCCTTCTCTTTGTTCGCGGATTGTGTCGAACAAAAATTCAATTGTGGTAAAAATATCTTTTTGTTCCGCCGGAATATAATTTTTCAGCGAAATATTTTCCAATATAATGTCGTTTATAAAACTGTCCGGGCTGAATCCATGCTGGCGTAAAAGCTCTATGTCAAAAACTGCGGATTCGTATTTGCTTGCACCTTTGTCTGGTGCATCTCCGTGGACAATTTTTCCGGGAATAATGCAGGAATCTCCCTTGTTCAAGACAATTTCGTGGTCGTCGAGAAAAAGATTGTAAGTTCCAGAAAGAATGTGGATAAGCTCAAATTCTGTGTGCCAGTGAAGCCATAAGTCGTAGTACGGATTTTCTGTATTGCAAAAATTATACTCCAATGGAAAAAGCGAAGTTCCGCGCTGCTGACGTTCGTTTACAGGAATTTTTTCTTTCAAATTAGAAGATACTTTTGTCATATTTTTATTCTCGTTCCGATTATATCATGTGGTTTTATCAAAAACAACCTTTTGTTGTAGATGCGCTGCTTTTTGTTGAAATAAAATTTTTTAGAATTTATAATGGCTCTATGCTGACATATTTTATTGCCGCCGCTGCTTTTGCGCTTATAATTTTTTTGCTGAACCTTTATATAAAATTTAAATCCTTGGAAAATAAAAATTCAGAAATTAAAGCTAGAAAAATCCGCAGTGAAAATGCACAGAAAAAAGGACTTTTGGTTTCGTGTCCGATTTGCGGTTCTTCTCTTTTGCCGGGTGAAGATTTGATCAGCAGAGTTTATAGACCTATGAATGTTCCAGATCAGCTTTGCACAATAAATGGCTGTCCGCATTGCTATCCAAGAGTTGAGCCTGGATTAAAAAGAATTTGCCCTGTTTGCCATAAAGAAATTCCTCTTTCAGACGGTCATCTTGTTGCCCGGCTTTTTAATAAAACTGAAGGAAAAAAGCACGTTATTGTAACCGGATGCAATTCATGCTGCAAAGGAAAAAAATAGCACATTTTATCTAAAAAAATCTAAAGTAAAAAAATCAAACTCCGACAATCAAAATATAGGGTGGTAAACCCAAAGCAGGGGAAGCAGGCACAAAATGTTTGCTTAGAACTCCAGTATCTTGATCATAGGAGATAAATTATGGTTATCAATCACAACATGAGTGCAATGTTTGCACAGCGTTCACAGGGTTTGACTGATTTGAACAACCAGAAGAACATGGAAAAACTCTCTTCTGGAATGAAAATCAACCGCGCCGGTGATGATGCTTCTGGACTTGCTGTTTCAGAAAAAATGAGATCCCAGATTCGCGGATTGAATCAGGCTTCTACAAACGCAAAGAACGGCATTTCTTTCATCCAGACAACAGAAGGATACCTTCAGGAAACTGAAGATATTATTCAGCGCATCCGCGAGCTTGCAGTTCAGTCAAGCAACGGAATCTACACTGACGAAGACCGTATGCAGATTCAGGTTGAAGTTTCTTCACTTATCGCTGAAGTTGACCGCATTGCTTCTTGTGCACAGTTCAACGGCATGAATATGCTTACTGGTCGCTTTGCACGCCCAACAGGTGAAAACAGCGTTACAGCTTCTATGTGGCTCCACATTGGTGCAAACATGGATCAGCGCACACAGGTATATATTGGAACAATGAGCGCAACAGCTCTTGGACTCCGCGCAGTTGGAACAGAAGAGATTATGACTCTTGAAAGCCCAGACGAAGCAAACCGCGCAATCGGAACTTTGGATGAAGCAATCAAGAAGATTAACAAACAGCGTGCAGACCTTGGTGCATACCAGAACCGCCTTGAAAAGACAGTTGTTGGTCTTGATATTGGCGCAGAAAATCTTCAGGCTTCTGAGAGCCGCATCCGCGACACAGACATGGCAAAGGAAATGGTTGACTTTACAAAGAATCAGGTCCTTTCTCAGGCTGGAACAGCGATGCTTGCACAGGCAAACCAGAGCTCACAGAACGTTCTTTCTCTTCTCCAGTAGAATTGAAAGCGGCGTAAAATCTGCGTAACGAAAGCTTCCCTAGAAGTGAAAACTTTTAAGGAAGCTTTTTTTATTCCCCTTTCTGTTTTCGATATTGGTGAGGAGAGACGCCGTTCGTTTTCTTGAAGGCGCGGATGAAATTCTCGCATTCGTTGTAGCCGCATTTCTGGGAGATTTCCTGGACTGAGAGTTCCGTTGTATTCAGCAATTTGAGGGCTTTTTCGTTTACAAAAAAATGGATGTCGGACTGCGGCGTTACACCAAATGTCTTCTTATATAATACCGAAAAATGCGAGCGCGTAAGGAAGAAATCGTCCGCCATAAGGTCAACGGTCCATTTTTCAGGATTTTCCGAAACTTTTTTCCTGAGCTGGTTCAGTCTGAATCGGATTTCACTTTCGCGCTTTGTCTTTATGCTCGGATAAAGGCGGTTGTTCTGGAGGTTGGAAAGAACCTTGCACAGGCGGTCCAGAAGCTCGTGGTCGTGGTTTTCGTAGCGTTCTGTCAGAAAATATGTGATGTCCGTCATCTCGCGCCTGATTATGTCCGCGTTGGTCACGTAAAAAATCTCGTTAAACGGAATCTGAAAGTCGTTGAAAAAAGTCATGTCCGCCGGAAGAAATTTTATGTAGTCGTTTTCAAATTCGTTGTTCTTGCACCAGTAAATCTGCGGAGTTCCGGGCCTGTAAAGAATGCACGCGTTCGCCTGAGTTTCAATCTGTTTTCCGTCCAGCGTTATGACCATGGGATTGTAGAAATGAAGAAGAACACATTCCTTGGTTCCTGAAACGAATTTCATTTTAAAAGAGGATTCTTCGGTTTTCTTGTAAAATGCTCCGGCAAAATCTATTTTCATTGATATTGATTATAAACTAAAATTGAAGGAAATGTCAGTCGCGGAATTCGTCTGACTTTCAACTCTCTATGTCCGAAAGACGCTGAAAACGGCTGCTCCAAATTTTCAGGGGCAGCCGTAATTTTTTTATTGTCACGAATATGTCTAATAAGTTTAATTCCTGAAGGTCATTGAGCCTGCCGAAATGACCAGTCTGAATGGTGGTTTCGACAGGCTCAACCACCGAATTTTCAGCCTATAGGACATCTCCAATGACAAACCGGATTCACTTTGAATTCTTCCTTGAGAGAACCACGCTCTGAATCAGGAGGAAGAGACAGATCATGAAAGCAACCGTGATGTTCGTCCACCAGGCGTCGTCAAGTCCGAGCGAGGAGACGATGTTCTTGATTGTCGCAAGTGAAAGCACGCCGAAGAATGTTCCCGCGATGTTTCCGACTCCGCCCGTGAGCATTGTTCCGCCGATAATCGAAGATGCGATTGCGTTCATTTCGTAGCCGCTTGCATGGCTTGGGGAAGCCGAACCTACGTGCATGAAGTACACGAATCCGCCGACCGCCGCAAGAACCGAGCAGATGAAGTGCGCAAGGAATTTTGTCATCTTGACGTTGATTCCGAGCATGTTCGCGCTCTGCTGGTTTCCGCCGACAGCGTAGAAGTTGCGTCCGAGCTTTGTCCATCTGAGCACAAGGAAAAGAATCACGACCACAAGAAGCGCAATAAGAACACCCGGCTCCACATAGGCCGGAATATATTTTCCGACCTTGTTCACCGAGCCCATGCCCGGAACGTATATTCTTGTTTCTATGAGCTTTACGAATCCCTCATGCTTTACGTTGAACTGAGTCGCGTTTACGATTGTCGTCATTCCTTTTGCGAAGAACATTCCCGCAAGCGAGACGATGAACGGCTGGATGTCGAGGAACGCCACAAGGAATCCCTGCACAAGCCCGAAGCTTACTCCGATAACCAGCGCGTAGATTACCGCTCCCGCAATTGTTCCGCCGTTTTTGTCCAGGTGAACCGCGCAGCACATACAGACGAGAGCCGTTACAGTTCCAACGGAAATGTCGATTCCGCCGGTAATCATTACAAGGCTCAGCGCGCATGAAAGGACTATGAGCGAGGCGTTCTCGTTCAGCAGGTTTAGGAAAGTTTGTGGCTTCCTGAATCCTGCGCCTAGAAAAATTACCGCAAGAAGATACATCGCGGCAAAAACCGAAATCGTAATCACAAGAAGAAGATTCGTGTCTGAAAGCGGTTTTCTTTTTGCAAGCGCAGTCTCGTTCTGCCTTTTTTTATTTAGAAAGTTCATTTAACAGCCTCCATTCGCCGCAGCGTGTTTTCTTGCTCCGGAAATCTGCTTTGCCAGCTGCGACATTTTCTCGCGGAATACCGGAGCGCTGATTACAACGAGGATGATTACCACGACAGCCTTGTAAGCCGGAAGCGCGGTCGAGGCTACGTTGAACTTGAACAGTGTTGTCGTAAGGAACTGGATTACGTAAGCTCCAAGAATCGAAGCCCACATATTGAACTTGCCGCCGCTCAAAGCATTTCCGCCCAGCGCGACCGCAAGAATCGCATCCATCTCTATGTCCTTTGCGATAACGGAATAATTAATAGAAGAAATTCGGCAGACTTTAATGAATCCGGCGACCGCAACGCAAAGTCCCATAATCACATAGGTGATGAATTTGATGAACTGAGGGTCAAGTCCGTTAAGCCTTGACGAGTTGCTGTTGATTCCCACCGCCTGCGTGTAAAGACCGAGGTTCGTGAATTTGAGCACAAGCATCGTGATTATTATGCAGATTATCGCGATGAAAACCGGAGTCGGAACAGGAATGCCCGGAATGAAGTTTCCGAAGTAGCCGAAAACAGGCTCCACAACAATCGGAAGCGCGTTGTCGTTGATCCAGGCGGCGATTGAGCGTCCGGCCGTAAAAAGAATCAGAGTCGCGACCATAGGCTGAATCTTGAAGTACGAGACAAGAACGCCGTTGAACCCGCCGAACGCCATGCTCACAATGCAGCCCACAAAGAACGCAACAAAAATCGGAGCCTGAAGAGTTTCGGGGCGCGCGTCTGTTCCGCACAGAACACGCAGAATTACCGAGCCGGCAATCGCAATTCCCGCGCCCACGGAAATATCCTGTCCGCCCGAAGCAGCAGTTACAAGCGTCATTCCAATCGCAAGAATCACAAGCTCGGAAGCGTTGTCCAGAATCGTAATAAGGTAGCCTGAAAGAACCGGGAAGCCCTCGCTGTTCTGCCCGAGCGTAATCTTGAAGAATGACGGATCCGCTGCAAGGTTGAATATTACAAGAATCAGCAGCGCCGCAATCGGAATGAAAATCTGCTTTTTTATAAGTCCAAGAAGAAAGTCCGTGATTTTTTTGGAAGTCATTGTTTTTCTCCTCCTGCGATAGTTTCCATAATCTTTGTCTGGTTCAGGTCATTGCCTGAAAGCTCTCCGACCTGCTTGAGGTCCCGCATGACGATAAGACGCGAGCAGGTTCTTATCATCTCGTCGATTTCTGATGAGATGAACGTAACGCTCTTGCCTTCCTTTGCAAGCTTCAGGACAAGCTCCTGAATTTCGGTTTTTGTTCCGATGTCGATTCCGCGTGTAGGCTCGTCAAGAATCAGATACTGCGGATTTGAGAGCAGGGCGCGCGCAAGAAGTACTTTCTGCTGGTTTCCGCCCGAAAGGGATTTTATCGGAGTTTCCGCGGAGGCTGTCTTTATCTCAAGAAGCCTGATGTATTCGTCCGCGAGTTTTTCCTGTTCCGCCCGGCTGAAAGGCTTGAAGAATCCTCTCATCACCTGAAGCGCGAGAATCAGGTTCTCACGCACGGAAAGGTCTCCGATTATGCCGTCGCGTTTTCTGTCTTCTGGCAGATAGCTGATTCCGTTTTTCATCGCATGAATCGGCTTTGTGATGTTCACGCTTTTTCCGTTCACCTTCACTTTTCCGCCGAGAACCTTGTCCGCACCGAATATCGCGCGCACGCTCTCGCTTCTTCCGGATCCGAGAAGCCCTGTGAATCCGTTCACTTCGCCCTTGTAAATCCTGAAGTTGAACGGTTTTACACCGCCAGTGCTTGAAAGGTTTTCCGCCTCGTAGACCGGAACTTCATCCGCGGAGAATACCGGAGTCTCCGAAGATTTGGACGACTTGTCAAGATTCTCGACTGATTTTCCGAGCATTTTTGAGACAAGCTCAAGGCGCGGAAGGTCTCGGATTTCGTATTCGCCCACAAGCTGTCCGTCGCGCAGAACGGTGATTCTGTCGCAGATTTCGTAAACCTGCTCAAGAAAGTGGGTAACGAAAATTATTCCGACTCCCTTTGCGCGCAGATTCCTCATAAGCCGGAACAGTTTCTGGACTTCCTGATCATCAAGGGATGAAGTCGGCTCGTCAAGAATCAGAATCTTGCAGTCCATGTCAACGGCACGCGCGATTGCGACCATCTGCTGTACGGCGATTGAACAGCTTGAAAGCTGCTGCTCCGCCCCGCACGGAATTTCAAGATCCCTAAGGATTTTTTCCGCGCCTTCATTCATCTTTTTCCAGCTGATGAAGGAGCCTTTTGTTCTTCCTATATACATATTCTCCGCTACGGTGAGATTGTGGCAGAGAGTTATTTCCTGATAAACTGTTGAGATGCCTGCGTTCTGGGCATCCTGCGGAGAACGGATGTTGACCGCTCCGATTCCTTTTACAAAAACCTGGCCTTCGTCCTTGTGGTGTACGCCAGTCAGAACCTTAATCAGCGTTGATTTTCCGGCTCCGTTTTCTCCCATAAGAGCGTGAATTTCGCCTTCACGCAAAGTAAAATCAATATTCTGCAATGCATATACACCCGGAAATTTCTTGTGTATTCCGCGCATTTCAAGAACTGATTTTTCCTCCATGCTATGCCTCCAAAAAAAAACACGGGATTCAGATTTCAAGACAATCCGAACCCCGTGTCCAAGGTGTTGGATTCTCTGTCAGTTTTTAAAGTTGTTGTTTACAGAAGAATCCGCCTGACAATATGCTTAGATACCGTATTTTGCGACATCGGCCTTTGTGATTGTTGCGGCGTCAAATCCTTTTTCTTCCATGATGACTGTCTTCTGTTTCGCGCCGTTTTTGATGATATCGTTGATGTAAGAAGCCTGGAACGGATTGCACTGGCCGTCGTAGTTCCATCTCTTTGCAAGAAGCTCCTCAAGCGCCCATTTGTTGCAGTCGAATCCCATGATGATTACATCTTTTCCGACTCCGTGAGAGATTCCCGCCTTGTCGAGGGCAGCAACCGCGCCTTTTGCCATGTCGTCGTTTTCCGCATAGATTACGTTGAATTTCTTGCCGGAATCGATTACAGCCTGAACAATCTGCTGGGCATTTTCCGCGTTCCATTCAGCTGTCTGCTGGGCAACGATGTTCCAGTTGCTTTCTGCCTTTGCCTTCTCGTCAAGCGCGCCGGAGCGTCCGATCTGAGCGGCTGAACCCATAACACCCTGAATGTGGATGATGTTGTATTCCTTGAGATTCTGTCCTGCGAGCCAGTTTACGGCTGTCTTTCCTTCCTGCTCCATGTCGGAAACAATTGATGCCTCGTAAAGGCTTTCGTCAGCGTCGATTGTGCGGTCAAAGAGAATTACCTTGATGCCGGCATCCTGAGCGTCCTTGAGAACTGATGTCCATCCTGAAGTTCCGGCCGCGGAAATCAGAAGGTAGTCAACTTCGTCCTGAACCATCTTGCGTGCGGCGGCAATCTGCTCGTCGTTTTTAAGGCTGTAGAAGAAAGTCGGTTTGTAGCCGTTCTTCTTTGTGAATGTCTTTTTCATGTCGTTGACGTTCGCAGTGCGGTAGCCCGACTCGTTCGGGTCGTTGTTGATGATTCCGACTTTTACCAGTTTTGCGGCGAATGTGGGAAGAACCATCATTGCCATTACGGCAGCCAAAACTAAATTCTTTTTCATGGTTTCACCTCTATGTGTTTGGATTAAGGATGACCTCTGCATCCCTTGTGATTATGATTATCAGCCTGAATCCGAAAGAAGGGAATAGTTTTTTTGTTCCCGATTTTCGGACTTTCCTATCATTTTGTTCGGAATTTCATATTTGATGATAGTTTTGGGCATTTTTTAGGGAAAACCGCCACTTGTTTTTTTCGCAATGTCAGTTACTATAAAATCAGAGGTAAAACATGACGAAAGAAAATATTGCCAGAGAAATTGAAAACGGTCAGGCTGTTCTTGGAATCGAATTCGGTTCGACGCGCATAAAGGCGGTTCTTATTGATTCTGAAAAAAATCCCGTGGCTCAGGGCGGCTTTACTTGGGAAAATTCACTTGCGGACGGAATCTGGACTTACAGTCTGGATGAAATTCACGGCGGAATCGTTTCGGCATATTCTGAGCTTAAAAAAGATGTTCTTGAAAAATACGGCGTCAAGCTTTCCAATCTGAAGGCTCTTGGAATCAGCGCGATGATGCACGGCTATCTTGCGTTCGACAGGGAAAACAATCTTCTTGTTCCGTTCAGAACCTGGAGGAACACGATTACAGGCGGGGCTTCAAAAAAACTCACGGAGCTTTTCAATTATCCTTGCCCGGAGCGGTGGAGCATTTCTCATTATTATCAGGCGATTCTGAACAACGAGGCCCATGTTCCGCAGGTGGATTTTTTTACGACTCTCGCAGGCTACGCGCATTTCATGCTCACAGGAAAAAAAGTTCTGGGCGTGGGAGACGCGAGCGGAATGTTCCCGATTGACGCGGAGACAGGCGACTACGACAAGTCAATGGCCGGAAAATTCGATTCTCTTGTTGAAGGAAAGGGAAGTGCAAAAAAACTTCTGGAGCTTCTGCCAAAGGCGATTCCAGCCGGAACAGATGCAGGAAAGCTCACAAAGGAAGGCGCGCTGTGGCTTGACCCGACCGGCGAGCTTGCGGAAGGAATTCTGTGCGCTCCTCCTGAAGGCGATGCGGGAACCGGAATGGTGGCGACAAACGCGGTTGCTCCGAGAACAGGAAACATTTCCGCGGGAACTTCCGTGTTCGCGATGGTCGTCCTTGAGAAGGCGCTTTCAAAGGCTTATCCTGGAATAATCGACATTGTTACAACTCCGGACGGAAAACCCACCGCGATGGTTCACGTGAACACCTGCACCGCCGAATACAATAAGTGGGTCGAGCTTATCGGCGAGGCGGCGAGACTTCTTGGCGCGGAATTCAGCACGGGAAAACTTTACGACACGATTCTCGGCTGCGCGAAGGACGGAGCAAAGGACTGCGGCGGCGTTTACACTGTCAACTACATATCGGGCGAAAGCGTTACGGATTTCTGCGAGGGACGTCCGATGGTTGTGCGCTCCCAGGACTCAAAGCTGAACCTTGCGAATTTTATGAGAAGCCAGATTTATTCCGCGGTCGCAACTCTCAGGCTCGGAATGGACGTTCTTTTTGCTGAGAATGTGAAGATTGACTCGATGACAGGCCACGGCGGATATTTCAAGACGGAAGGCGTGGGACTTGAGACGATGGCTGCGGCAATGCACACTCCGGTCAGCGCGATGGAAACAGCAGGCGAGGGCGGTCCCTGGGGAATGGCGCTTCTTGCCTCATACACCGCGGACTCAAAGGGAAAAAATCTGGGCGACTGGCTTGAAACCGAAGTCTTCGCAGGCGCGCAGAAGAAAACCGTAAAACCTGACGCAGCGGATGTAGCAGGCTTTGACAGATGGCTTGAAGGCTACAAGTCCGCGCTCAAAGCCGAACGCACCGCAGTTGAGAATCTGAAATAATCAGTTTCAGGGGCAATAAGTTTAACTTCTGGAGTACAATAAGTTTTAGTTCTGGAGGTCATTGAGCCTGTAGAAATGACCGGATACACTGCGCATGGTGGTTTCGGCAGGCTCAACTACAGCATTTCCGTGCCTGACACGGCAATGACACAAAAACAAATGGAGGAAAAATTCATGGGAAAATACACAGAACTGCAGAGAGAGGCTTACGAGGCGAATATGCAGATACCGGCGCAGCATCTTGCGCTTTACACTTGGGGAAACGTCAGCGCGTTCGACAAGGCGGCCGGCGTGTTCGCAATCAAGCCTTCGGGAGTTCCTTACCCGGAACTTACGCCCGAAAGCATGGTGATTGTTGACCTTGAAGGAAATGTTGTTGAGGGAAAACTAAAACCTTCAAGCGACACTCCGACGCACGCTGTTATTTACAGGGAATTCGCGGTTTCGGATGGAGCGAGAATCGGCGGAATAATCCACACTCATTCAACTTACGCGGTGAGCTGGGCTCAGGCTGTAAAGGCAGTTCCACTGTTCGGAACAACCCACGCAGACCACATCCAGACGGAAGTTCCCTGCACGCCGTATCTTAGCCGCGAGGCAGTCCAGAACGACTACGAGAAGGAAACCGGAAATCTCATTGTAAACCACTTCCGTTCTCTAAAGCTGAATCCGGATGAAGTGAACATGGTTCTTGTGGGCGGACACGGACCTTTTGCCTGGGGAGCAACCGCGGACAAAGCCGTCTACAACGCCGCAGTCCTTGAGGAAGTGAGCCACATGGCCATGAACACGCTGCAGATTAACCCGTCGCAGCAGCCGCTTCCGGACTACATCATCAACAAGCACTATATGAGAAAACACGGCCCGAACGCCTACTACGGCCAGAAGTAGAAATAAGAATGCTTACATAAAACAGAAAATCCGCCTGCGCAAACACAGACGGATTTTTTTTTGTTTCCAAGCTAAATGCTAAATTGCAAATCAGTTAAACGGATTTTCCGATGGATACAAAGTTCCCTTTGGCTGATTGTATGCAACATCAGGAATTCCAAGATACTTGAAAAGTGTAAACAGTGCTTTTCCGTAGTGGCCGAAAGCAACTGCGCCGTGGTGCGGATAATTTTTCTGGATAAGAACGTGGCGGTAGAATCTTCCCATTTCAGGAATTGCAAATACACCTATTCCTCCGAACGAACGGGTTGCAACTGGAAGAATTTCACCGTGCGCAATGTAAGCCTGAAGCTTTGTATCTGGAGTTGACTGCAATCTGAAGAATGTGATTGGGCCTGGCATTATGTCGCCTTCCAAAGTTCCGCGTGTAAAGTCTGGCGTTGAATCCTTTGGCTCAAGAAGTCTGTGCTGAATCAACTGATACTTGACTCCAGGATTGCAAGCCTTGTTCATGCAGCAGAAAGGTGTGTTTCCGCAGTGGAACGCCATGAAAGTATCGTTAAGAACATAAGGATAAGAGAATTTACCCTTGATGCTTTCATCGTACATATCCTGCGGAACAGAATTGTTGATGTCAAGAAGTGTAACAGGAGCACCGGAAATGCAAGTTCCAATATATTCAGAAAGCGCGCCGAAAATATCAACTTCGCAGGCAACAGGAATTCCGCGGGAAGCAAGGCGGCTGTTCACATAGCAAGGCTCAAATCCGAATTCCTTAGGAAATGCCGGCCAGCATTTGTCTGCGAGAACTGCATATTTTTTGCAGCCTTTGTTTGCTTCAATCCAGTCAAGAAGTGTAAGTTCAAACTGCGCCATGCGTGGAAGAAGATCCGGGAAGTTGTTTCCGCCAGAACCAAGCTCTTTTTCCATGTCAGCGACAACTTCTGGAATTCTTTTGTCGTCTTTGTGGGCGCGGTATGCAACAAGAAGGTCAAGTTCAGAATTTTCCTGAATTTCAACTCCAATGTCATAAAGTCCCTTGATTGGCGCATTGCAAGCAAAAAAGTCCTGCGGGCGAGGTCCGAATGTGATAAGCTTGAGATTTTTAAGACCAATAATTGCGCGTGCAACAGGAATAAATTCTTCAATCATCTTTACAATGTCGTCTGCTGTTCCAACTGGATATTCTGGGATTATGGCAGGAATTTTGCGCAAGTTCAAATTGTATGAGCAGTTCAGCATTCCGCAGTAAGCGTCTCCGCGTCCGTTTATAAGATCATTCTGAGTTTCTTCAGCGGCGGCGACAAACATGCAAGGTCCGTCAAATTTCTGCGCAATTTGAGTTTCTGGAGTTTCTGGTCCGAAGTTTCCGAGGAAAACAACAAGCGCATTGCAACCGGCCTGTTTTACTTCTTCAACTGCCTTCAGCATATCGCATTCATTTTCTACAGTTGTCTTTGCTTCATAAAGGCTTCCTTTTGAGCCGAATGCCTTTACGATTGCCGCTCTTCTTTTTTCAGAAAGTGAAATTACAAAGCAGTCTCGGCTTACTGCGATTATTCCGAGCTTGACTTCCGGTATGTTTGAAAACTTTTCCATTAAAAAGCCTCCTTGAATTGGTTTGTGTGTTTTTTAGATTTGCATTTTCTGCGGAATCTTGAAAATCAGTTTAAGTTCACAAATGGCAGATGTCAAGTTTTTTTTCTTGCAAGTGGAAGGTCTGTACATTTGGAAAATGAAAAGGTGGGCAACAGTTGCGCATAAAAAGTGTTATCTTTGGGCTTAAACGTTATGTCATTATCCGGCTTGGTCGGATAATCTTTTGAAAATTTCATCTGCAAAACAAATCATAAAAATTCCTCAAAGTACTTGACATTTCCTGGGGGGGGGTATACTTGGAGAACCAAATAAAAGCGATTCTGCATTGCAGGTCTCTTGTTTGGCAAATTCAATTTATAAGGAGTGAACTTATGAGAAAGTTTGCTAAAATTTCAGCTGTATTGGCAGCTATGGTCCTTGCGCTTGCATTTGCGGGCTGCAATTCTAGCAGTGATGACGATGGAACTTCTTCTACAAAAAATGTTCTTGCAGGAAAAACTTATTATTCAATTGACTTTGAAGAAAAGGAATATACCTCAGAATTAATTAACAAAGCGAAAATCCGGGTTATTATGTTTGCTTTTGATTCTAATGGACAAAAAGTAAAATTCACTGGACTTAAGTATAACTTCAAAAATGGAGTTGTTGAAAAAAACAACGATATTGGGTCTGATGAATTTAATTATTCAGTTTCTGGTTCAACTTTGACAATAAAAGAGCTTGGCAATGGTGAGGACTTAATTGCTACAATTAATTCCGACGGAAGCATAGATGGAATGAAAGAATTGAAAGGAAATCTTTATGCCTTTGCAAAAGCTAAAGCAGATAGTAAAGAACTGTTAGCAGTAGCTTATATAATAACTGTTGATGGCACTGCTTGCAATTTGGAACAGCAATATGCAGATGATGAAGAACCTTTTGTTTTAAAAGGCACAGTTTCAGGAAGTAATTTGAAATTTACAGCTGAAGGAAAAGACGGCCAAACCAGAACAGTTTCTGGCACATTGTCTGACAAAGAAATTAAGATGGAGAACAGTCCAGATGGTCCTATAACTTTAAAAAGAATGTAGCTTTAATTAAATAGATTGAATGCTGATTTTATAAAAAATCAAATTTCAGGCTGAATAAAAAAATCCGTGCCAATTTCACTGACACGGATTTTTTTTGTTTTTGACTGTTTTTGCTGCATTCTTGCACTTGATGCAAGAAGCAATATTATTTTTCTTTCATTGTGAAAACGCCGTCCCATTTTTCGCCGGAACCGTATTTTAAGAAGTAGCTGCAGCGTTTCATAAACACATCAGACGACATATCCTGCGGAAAGCATTCCTTTGCGTTTTTAAAGAACTGGTACGCTTTCTTGAAATCCTCCGGATCTTTTGGAGTGTCAGGAAAATCATTTCCCTTTAGATACCATTTGATTCCTTCGTTGAAAATTTCCGCTGCTTCAATTTGCTTTGCCGGAAGTTCATCTTTAAGTCCTAGAATGCAGTGAATCTGAACAGGATTTTCAATGTTCACAACACGCACAAAGTCGAACTTCCGTGCGGCTAAAAGACCTTTGTTTGCTCCGTTGTTGGCGGCGTTCCAAGTGCTGTCCGAACACATTATCCAGGAATTGTAAACTTTGTTTGTTCCTTCAAGACGGGACGCAAGGTTTACGTTGTTTCCCATGATTGTATAATTGAGCTTCTTTTTTGTGCCCATGTTTCCAACAACCATGTTTCCTGTGTTTATTCCTACGCGGGAATTCAAATAGAACGGCTCTCCTGTATGCGGATTTATCGGAAGCTTATCTTTGTTTTCTTCGTTGTATTTTGCTTCTGCCTGAAGCATTCTTATTCCCGCAAGACACGCATGGAACGCATTTTCATCGTCGTCAACCGGCGCGCCAAAAAACGAAACAATTTCATCTCCTACATATTTATCGATTGTTCCGTGGCAGTCCATTATTGCGTCGCTCAAAGCTCCAAGGTATCCGTTCAAAATTGAAACAAGCCGTTCAGCACCTTTGCTTTCGCCTTCCGCATTGTTTACAGCTTCTGTGAATCCAGAAAATGTCTTTACGTCTGAAAAAAGCGCGGTTATATTTTTGCTGTTTCCGCCGAGCTGTGCTGTTTCCGGATTCTTGATAATTTCGTCTACAACAGCAGGAGCAACGTAAGCACTGAATGTTGATTGGAGGAATTTTTTATCTGAGTTTATAGCATGGAAATTTACAATTATTCCAGCAAAATAGTTGAGGAACGAAAATGCAAAAATAATTACAAACGGAACATAAATGTTGAACTGCGTCATCAAAATATAAAAAAGAACAACAGGAACAATTACGTATAAAAATCTTGTGAAGTTTTTCTTTCCAGTACTGAATTTTGCTGTTATGCACATTGTAAGAAAAATGAAAACAACGCAGAATGCAAGTCCCCAAAGTGAATCTATTTCGCGTATGAATTTTTTCTGAAGAATTGTGTTTATAACGTTTGCGTGAAGTCCAAGGTTTGCGTATTGCTTGGAAAATGGCGTTACTCCCAAATCAGTGCTGGAGGTCGCCGAGTTTCCGATTATGCAGAACGAGCCTTCCATGCTGCCTTTTAATATTTCAAAGTCGCGAAGGTAAAATTCAATGCTTTTTGAAAGTTCCGAAAGCTCAGGAATCTGATCAAATCCCGGAACTGTTGCAAATGAATCAGAAAATTCCTTGAGATTTTTAAAGAATTCTGTTCTGGCTGAAAAATATTTTTCGTAGTCTTCTTCAGAAAGTCCGCCTCTTATTGCATTTCCTTCCTCGTCAAATCCGCGGCATTTTAATAGAAGACGTTTTTTTGAATTTGAAATTTTTTCATATTCGTCTTCAAAATACATTGCATTTAAAATGTATTCCGCATCTTCTTCGGAAAGCGACGATAAGTCGGCATTTTTTATATCCGCAAGATTTTCTATTATAAGTTTTTCCGCAAGATCAAGATTGTAAAGCAAGTATGCCGGAACGTGTCTAAAGCTGTCAACGTAACTTTCATGAAGCCAGTTTATCAGCATCCGTCCATGTTTATCCAGCGGAATTGAAATATTGTACCGTGAATCCGAATTCGGGTTCTTTAAGCCTTGCAGAATTATTGAATTTGAAGTTCTTTCCATTGACTGAACATCCAAAATCTTCATAAGCGGCGCAAAAGAAAGCTGCCCGACATATTTTCCGTCCTGAAAATTCAAAAGCTCAATTCTGCGCCTGATTCCGTCTTTGTCTACAATAACATTTGTAAATCCAAGTCCTTGCGCGCGTGAAAGAATTTTATGAAGCGCCGGTGTAAATCCAAGTTCCTGGCTTGCTTCTTCCTTTACTGAATAAATATTTCCTTTTTGAATAAGATTTTTTTCGTCTGTTACATTGTTAAAAAGAAATCTTGTTCTGGCGTAATTTTCCTCTGATTCATCGCCTTTTTGCGCAATGTGCCTCATGTTTACGGTTAGAGAAGTATTTCCAAAGAACTGAACGCATCTTGCAAAAAAATCATCGTAGTCAAGCTCAAAACCGGAAGTGATTTCCTTTTGCATTTCGTAAAGAATTCCATCGATTTCATTTGAAATAAGATTTTCCGCGTGTTCATGAGCATTTTTCGCGTTTACAGTTCCACCTTCAATTCCGTTCGCAAATTCCGAAATTGAACTTGAAATTGCCTGCTCGCCGTCTATAAAAGTCTTGTTTACTGTGTCGCTTAAATTTTCGTTTACACCTTTTGAAGAAGGTGAAATGTATTCAATATCGAATACAGCCTGTTTTGCGCCGAATTCTTTCATGCGGATTAAGGCGTTTCCCAGAATGTCGCGAGTCCAAGGCCAAGAGCCAACGCGTCCCAATGACTCATCATCAACATCGACAATTACAATGTTTGGATGCGCCTCGATTCCTTTTGTTATTTTTAGCATTGAATCATAAAGCCTGTAGTCGAGCTTTTGAAAAAGGCTTGTCTGAATTGCCATTACGCTCAAAAGCGCAAAAACTGCCATAATAATCAGTTCTATCTTAGTTTTAAAAAATTCTTTGAATTTATTTTTCATTACCATGACAAAAACTATATCATATAGTATAATTTCTTGTAAATGAACATTTGCGAACATTATTTTTAGAGGAGTGGTATGAAACTTTTTACTTCGATTTTTCTGTTTGCTCTCATTTCTGTTTCGGCTGTTTTTTCTCAGTCTGCGGAAATTGTGGAGAAAACTGTATCAACTGAAAAGCTCACTTACGGAACTGCCGCGTATTTTACAGCAGTCGCAATGGGCTATATTTCAGATGATGATTCAGAAGAAGATGCTGTCGATGCTTGGAAAAAAATAGGAGAACAGTATTCTAAACCAGCCATAGAAGCAGAGATTTCCGCAGATGATTTTATCAACTTTGAAAATCTTGCCTGGCTGTGCTATTTTACTTGGAATGTTCCAGATAGTCTTATGATGAAGTTTTTTCCAAGTCCGCGCTACGCCTTTAAACAACTTCGCAATGGTGGCGTAATTTCGACTTCTTTTGATCCAAAACGCATTCCGACTGGCAGGGAATTTCTTAATGTCGTTACAGACTGCATTGATTTTTATGAGGTGAGAAACTAGCATGAATATGAAAAAATATTTTGCCGTTATTTTATTTTCAGTTTTCTCGGTGTTTGCTTTTTCTGCTGAACTTTCTTTCTTTTTGGGCGATAACACAGACTTGAAATTTGATGGTGAGGAATACAAAGAGCCTAGATTAAAGCAAAGCGAGGCTTTTTCTGCGCTTGCAAAAATTCCTTTCAATAAAAAAGGCACAACATTTCTTTCTTTAGAAGCCAGCCTTAGCCATAGCTATGAAAAAATCTTTGGCGACCATGAGAATAGTGAAAATGAATTTATTGCAGATTTAAATGTTTTGAAATTTTCTTCTATTATGGAGTGTTCTGCTGGAAAATTCTTCTTGGATGCAGGCCGCCTTTTCTTGCCGGATCTTTCGCAATCTGTTTTTGCCCAATCGCTTGACGGAGCTTCTGCGCAGTTTTCCGCTTCCTGGCTTGATGTTTCTGCTTTCGGCGGATACACAGGGCTTTTGAATTTAAAGAATATTTCTATTATGAACAGCAGTGGCTATGAATGGACTCCAGATGATGAAAATGACTTCTATGATTTTTGCGCTCCCTATATAGCAGGCGGAGTAAAAATCAGCTTTCCGTATTTATTGTTTAACCAGACAATTTCTTTGGAAGGACTTGGATTTTGGGACACAGAAGGTCCTGCCGATTCTCCAAAAGATGAAGACAACCGCTTTTATGGAACTTTGCGCTTAGACGGACCGCTTGCTCCTATGCTTTTTTACGGCTTGAGCGGAACTGCAAGCTCTACAGATTTTTCTGATTTTGGATTTTTGGGAAGAGCCAACATTTCTTTGTTCCCGGATTTTAAGTCTTCTTCTGTTACTCTTTCTGCTTCTTATGCTTCTGGAGACAGAGGTCCTTTTGTTCCGTTTATTGGATTTACACAGATTACTGCCTGTCTTTCGGCTGATGAACCGATTTATTCAGGAATTTCAAAAGCTGGATTGTTTGCATCTATAGTTCCAATTGACAAACTTTATTGTGCTGTTGGCGGAGATGCTGTTTTCCTTGACAGGGATGATAATGCTTTTGATTATTATGGTTTCCAAGTTTATGGAAATGCAAAATATTACTTGTTCTCTGATCTTGCTTTGACGCTTTTTGCAAGCCATTTTTCAGGAGATTCAAGTGATTCCAGCAGAACAGAAATTGCGCTTAATGCGGTTATTTCGTTTTAGCCGTAAAATTTTAGGAGGTGTTGTATGAAATTGAGTTTTAAGTTTTTGCCGTTGCTTGCTTTTGCAGTTTTTGTGGGCTTTTCAGCTTCAGCTTTGGAAGCTAAATTTGTAAGCATTGAAGGCAAAGTTGAAATTCTGGAAGGCGGAATGTGGATTCCTGTTGAAGAGGGCGATATTATTCAGGAAAGAGGAGCCGTTATTTCAACTGGATTTAAATCAAATGCTGTAGTTTCTGTAAAAGGAACAAATTTTACATTGGGACCGTTGACAAGAATTACAATTGAAAACATGGTCGCAATGGAAAACAAGGATTCAACTCAGATTTATATTGATTCCGGCTCGCTTAAAGCAAATGTTTCTTCTTCTGATGGAAGAAAAGTTGGATTCAAAGTTCGTTCCGCAGTTGCAACAGCTTCAGTAAGAGGAACAGAATTCAAAGTTACTTCTTCCGGACGTCTTTCTGTTACGCAGGGACTTGTAAGTTTTGGCGGTCCTGAAGCTTCTTCTGCGGAAGTCGCTAAATCCGAGGATAATTCTACCGACGTTGCTCCATCTGAAGAAAGCAATGCAGGAACAGTTGCTTCTGCAAATGAAACTTCTGACGGAAACGTTGCTGCCGAAGAACATCCAGAATCAACTCCGTTTACTTCCAGCGCGGAAGTTGGAGAAAAAAATGGAGTTCCGGTTTTTGCAGGTCAGGACAGCAAGTCTGATGTTACAGCAAGCAGGCCTTCAAATCCTCATGCGGAAAAAGTTGCGGCAGTTTCTGGAAAAGGATTAGAGAATGAATCCATGGGAATGAACTTAATAAATACAACAAGTGTTGAGCCGGGTGCGGGTTCTAAATCTGGCTCTAATAAAGGCAGAGGCTCGGTTGCTATTACAATTGTTTGGGCAGACTGATTTATTAGTGAAGAACTTGTGATTTTGTAAAGTAACCCAAAATGCGCCCCGTTGTTATTTTTGCAGCGGGGTTTGTTTGTTTTATAG
>ERZ1026850.662-NODE-662-length-20608-cov-4.804554_pt1 | contig 20608 bp, 16 predicted proteins | sample MGYA00380155_ERZ1026850 | MGnify/ENA primary metagenome ERZ1026850 (study PRJEB33269, sample SAMEA4719791) | human gut metagenome | biome: human-associated habitat; feature: organic feature; material: feces | place: Cameroon | collected 2013-10 ... | reverse complement strand
CTACAATAACCTATCTTTCCACAATCAGGAAATCCCAATCTTCCAGGGAAAGTAAATCCCCATCTTTCACGGTAGCTGTTTTACCAACTACAGCCAGGTTTCCGTGCTTCTTATCTTTTCCGTGGAGCAGAACCGTACCGGTCGGTCCGTAGTAAGTAAACATACATAAGGAATCGGAATAATTGAAGTAATAAAGCACTTCTTTGTCATAATCGTTACGACCTTTCTTGCAAATCAGGGGATAGCTGATATCCGGCACTTCCACCCCGGCTTCCTGGCAGACGAAACGAAGGACTTTCTTTAAGGCTTCCTGCTCAAAATAGCAGCCAAGATAAGTGGCAGTGCCTTTTCCATACTGGTTATGGGTAATGGCAGCATAGCGCCCCCACTGGGAATGGTCATAAGTTGCCAGTACCTGGGCTGTAGTAGGGAGAAGTAATTCCATCCAGTATTGAACCGCAGGAGAAGAAGTATCCAGGGCAGAAATATCTCCAAGGGAAGTACTCCAGGAAGAGGTATCCCAAGAAGCTCTCTTTGACTGGGAGATAGATTCCGGCACGAAAGCTGAGTCTTCTGACGTTTCGCAATCATGGCAACTATATGAGTCAGCAGCAAATAAATCCCCGGACAGACCAACCTTTATCCCATTGGTAAACTGGTCGTAGGTCATGCCAAAGACCTCAGTCAGGTTGTGAGGCTGGTCATCATGATAGATTTTCAGCATCTTGTCGGCAACTGCTGTTTTAAAGGTAGAGAGCAGATGACCGCCTGCTTTTACATAATTCTGCAGGGCAGTTGTAAGAGAATCGCTGATGCTGTAAAGTGCCGGTGTAACGAGAATCTGGTATTGACCGAATAAGTCAGTATCGTATTCAGATACAATGTCACATTCAATATTCATTTCATAGAAGGCATCATAGAGCCAGCGCACGACTTCGTTATAGTGCAGGTTTTCGTGAATAGCAAACCAGTCCAGTGCTTTTAAGGACTCATGATTCAACAAAAGGGCGACCTTGTTGTCTTTGCGGAGATTTTTCAGGTGATCGCCGATGCGGGCAAAGTCAGCACCAATCTGGCAGGCTTCCCGGTAAGTTTCGTTTTCTTTCAGGTTGTGGCTTAATACCCCTTTCCAGTAAGACTCAATGGCATTGTGGATAGAGTGCCAGTGCCAGTACATTACCGAGTTAGAGCCGGAAGCAATATGGGAAAACGCCTGCAGGCGAAGCTGACCGGGATAGGGCAGCCAACCCAGATTGCCCTGGGCTTCTGTCTCCAGTATCAGGTAATTGTCTTTCTTTAAGGAACGTCCCATGGCACCGCCAAAGGAGATTTCCTTGCCGGTTAAATCCTGGGCAGAAGGATGGTAGATGTCGTATCCGGCAACGGTTACGGCGCGGGCAGCTTCCCACTGATTGACCTCCGGGTGCATACCGAAGGAATACCCGCGCCAGTCATAGTCGAAGTTCTGGGTAATGAACTGGTCGGGACGTGCATATTCTTTTACAATGCTGCTTTGCCAGGTAAGGAAATCCGTAACCAGTTTCCGCTGGAACTTCTGGTATTCGGCTCCCAGGCTGGCATTGATGGTACCGCGGACATCGGGAAAATCCTCCCAGGTATTGATGCGGTTGCTCCAGTAGTCCAGTCCCCAGGCAGCATTTAACGCATCAATATCATCCTGGAAAAGTTCCCGTAAGTAGGCAACAAATTTTGTCTGTGCATAGGAGGAACAGGTGTCATAAGGATGGGTTTCGTTATCTAACTGAAAACCGATGACGTGCTCATAGTGCTGCACTTCCTCCATCAGCCTGCGGATAATGATTTCCGCGTGTTTTAAATACATCGGGTGGGTAATATCCATGTTCTGACGATGTCCGTAGCGACCGGGACCATCGTGGGTTTCTGCAATGATGTCAGGGTATTTGCGTGCAAGCCAGGTAGGAATGGCATAGGTAGGAGTTCCTACAATAACCCGGATGCCGTGCTCTCCGGAAGCCTGTAACATGCGGTGCAGATGGGAAAAGTCATAGACACCCTCCTGCGGCTCCCAGGTACTCCAGGTGGATTCGGCGATACGAATCACGTTCATACCCGCCTTTTTCATCATTTCCATATCGGTGTCAATTCTGTCTACCGGAAGATATTCGTCATAGTAGGCAGCTCCAAATAAAAGTTTTTCTGTTTTCATTTTAATCCTCATTTCTGCTGAGCAATGATTGCGGAAAGAAATTCGTGTAAGGATTTCTGGTCCGTTATGAAAAGCCATCTGTTTTGCTCTGGAACAGACAGCTCTGTCAAAATGGATGCATCTGTCGCAGTTTTCAATGGACTCTCCATTTTTGCTAAAAAACATGGTGGCTAATTGTGGAAAAATAGTATTGCATAGTGCACAGGAATCTGTTACGATTTTTTCATGCATGCAACCGATTGCGCAAAACACCCGGTACGAGAAGGAAAGGTTCTCAAACAGTGGAAAATCTGCACCGGATTGTGCAAGCGGAATGATATGACATCATAGTAACACAGGGAATTACGAAGGTAAAGAAAAATCATGGATGATAAGAATTTAACAATAGGCGATATTGCAGAAGAATTAGGTGTATCCAAGACAACCGTCTCCAGGGCTATTTCCGGGAAAGGAAGGATTGGTGCCGAAACAAGAAAAAGGGTACTGGATTTTATCGAGACACACAACTATAAGCCCAATGTCATTGCCAGAGGACTAGCGCAGAATAAGACTTTTAATCTGGGCTTGGTGTTACCCGGGGATTACAACCTGGTGGATTTGCCTTTTTTCCAGAATTGTATGATTGGAATCAGCAGAGTGGCTTCCAGACAGGATTATGATGTGCTCATTTCCATGGTAACGGCGCAGGACATTTCACAGTTGCAGCGTGTGGTAACGAACCAGAAGATTGACGGCGTTATCCTGACAAGAACCTTATTAAAGGACGCGCCTATGGAGTATCTGAAGAAAAAGGGAATTCCCTTTGTGGTCATAGGCAGTACCCAGGACGATTCGGTCATACAGATTGATAATGACCACAGAAGTGCCTGCAAAGAGATGACGGGTAACCTTCTGGCAGGCGGAATGAAGAAGATTGCACTGCTTGGCGGGGACGAAAGCCATGTGGTTACGCAGAACCGTTTGCGAGGATTTGAAGATGCTTTTACAGAATATGAGAAAAAAGGAACTGCCTGGGATGGTGTTAAAAAGGTGTTCTTAAACATCAATGATGCCAAGGCAGCCGATGCGCTGGTGCAGGAATTGCTGGCAGAGGGAATCGAATGTATTGTTACCATGGATGATTTTCTGTGCGGTTGTGTCCTGACCTCTTTACAGCAGTTACAGATTTCTGTGCCGGAACAGGTGCAGGTGGCATCTTTTTACGACAGTGCTTTTCTGGCAGGTTATAAGCCGTCCGTGACTTCCATCCGTTTCGATGTGGAAGAGTTGGGAGGAAAAGCCTGTGAGATTTTATTAAAAGTGCTGGCAGAAGAGGAAACAGAGAAGCGGACACTTCTCGGATATACCGTAAGAATGCGGAAGTCCACACAATAAAATGTTCTAATAGAAGAAAGCTTTTCATCGTAGAAACTTATAGGCTTCCAGCTTAAAAAGTGATAATCAATCAGTGATAATCAATCATAGAAGTGTACAAGTTTCTGGTTCAAGAAGTTTCTATCCTGGAGGGATGCAGATTTCTAACATGAAAAGCATGAAAAGTCTTTGCTGTAGAAGGATTCAGATTTCCGGTTTAAAAAGTTCCTATCACAAAAACGCACAATTTGTTAGCATAAAAAGGTTCTGCCATGAAAAAGGTGCAGGGCAGTTGACAGCCCGGAGTTATGGTGCTAAAATGCAGGCAACTTAATCGTTGGCAGAAGTTGACGGTGGATGCATAGCATCTGGGGTAGGAAGAACGATGACAGAAAGAATGCATGTTTCTTTATACCATTTTTATGTAATAGGAAATTGCTCATGAAATGCAGACTATCATGAGAGCGTGTGCAGCACAGACAGTAATAGAAAGAGATAATTTACCAGGAAGGTAATCTGATTTGGAAGAATCCGAATCATTTACTTTGCTGGTTTTTTTGTAATTATCTGTTATTAACAGGCAAGGAGGAGAAGATTATGGCATGTTTTTTAGTTCCGGCAGCGGAAGCAATCGTAACAAGTGTATTGACAAAGGCAGTAGAGGCAAAGGAAAAGGAGCAGGCAATGGAAAGCCCGGCGCAGGATACAGAGCCGGTTGTGGAAAAGGTATCCTTTTCCCATAAAATGAAATGGTTAAATAATTTATTGTGGGGTGGCTCTGCCCTTCTGGCATTCGAGCATATCTGGCATGGCGAAGTAACACCCTGGGCTCCATTTCTGACAGCGGCATCTAATCCGGGTGACATGGCACAAATGGTGCATGAGATGTCTACGGTAGGTGTTATCATGGCAGTGACAGTAACCGCAGTATGGGGCGGCATTGTACTGGTAACCGGCATGATACAGAAGAAAGCTATGGAAGATCTTGCACAGAAAAAGGAGGTATAGTCCATGACTTTATTAGTAACAGTGTTTGCAGCAATTATCAGTACGTTGGTGTGGTATTGCGCAGAAAACAGGAAAGAAATGAAATTGGGAACTTTAGCTCTGATGTACTGGGGCGCTTCTATTATGTGGCTGATAGATGCTGTTTATGAGTATGCCGAGCTGGGAGCTGCTTATTTTATACCGAAGGCAGCGGATATGCTGAATGATTTCTATCTTGGTTTATCGGTAGCGGCTTTGGGCTTAGTTATCTGGCTGGTAATGGTTCTGGTAAAAGACCCAAAAGGTGTTGTACGTGCCACATTGATAAAGAAGGTTAACTGACAATGGAAAAAATATTGTATTTTGATTGCGCAATGGGGGCAGCCGGTGATATGTTATCGGCTGCCTTGTTAGAACTGATGCCAGACCGGGAAAAGACAGTGGCAGCATTAAATGAAATTGGAATCGAGGGTGTTACCTTCGTGGCGGAAGAGTCGGTCAAGTGCGGGATTACCGGTACGCATTTGCAGGTTCTGGTGCGGGGCGAAGAAGAGGAAAGCCATGACGTATGCATACAGGAGAGTGCCCATCAACGGGAGCAAATACAGGGCTGCGGGCATACGCATGATTATGAACCCGGCCACGACCATGAACCCGGCCACGACCATGAACCCAGCCACGACCATGAACCCAGCCGCGACCATGAACCCAGCCGCGACCATGAACCCAGCCACGCCCATGAACTCAGCCATGTCCATGATGATACACAGTTCCATATTGACCACGACCACGACCATCATCATTCTCACCACCATGCCACCCTGGCGCAGATTGAGCACATCGTATCCCATCTGCGGCTGTCCGGGCAGACAAAAGAGCATGTGCTGGCGGTTTACCGGCTGATAGCCCAGGCCGAAGGAAAAGCCCATGGCAAACCGGTTTCTGAGATTCATTTCCATGAAGTAGGAACCATGGATGCCGTAGCAGACATTACCGCATTCTGTTATCTGATGGAGCAGCTGGCACCAGATAAAGTAGTGGTTTCTCCGATTCATGTGGGAAGCGGTCATGTGCATTGTGCCCACGGCATCCTGCCGGTACCGGCACCTGCAACAGCATATATCCTGCAGGAAGTCCCCATTTATGGTGGAAGGATACAGGGAGAGTTATGTACCCCAACCGGGGCAGCTTTGTTAAAGCATTTCGCAACCGCTTTTGGAAATATGCCGGTAATGCAGACGAAGGCAATCGGTTATGGCATGGGAAAAAAGGATTTTGAAGCGGCGAACTGTGTGCGGGTATTTTATGGAGAGAGCGCGCAGGAGAGAAACAGCGTGGCACAGTTGGAGTGTAATCTGGATGATATGACGGCCGAGCAGACTGGCTTTGCCATGGAAGTGCTTCTGGAGGCTGGCGCGTTGGATGTGTACACCGTGCCGGTAGGGATGAAAAAGAACAGACCGGCAACCATGCTTTGCGTCCTTTGCAAGGAAGAGGACGCGGAGAAAATGGCAGTCCTGTTATTGCAGCATACTACCACACTGGGAGTACGTAAGAGCAGTAAGGAGAGATTTGTGCTGGAACGGAGAATACAGGAAGTGGGTACCCCTTATGGAACAATAAGGAAAAAGATTGCTGACGGCTATGGCATACACCGGGAAAAGTACGAGTATGAAGATTTGAGCAGGATTGCCAGAGAGAAGAAAATGAGTCTGACACAGCTTTTGGAACAGTTAGAAAAAATAAGATAAGTTGAGGTGTTACTATGAAAAATACAAAAAAATTAGTATTAGCAGCATTGTTTATGGCATTGGGAATCATTTTACCCTTTTTTACGGGACAGATTCCACAGATTGGAAGCATGCTTCTTCCGATGCATATTCCGGTACTTTTGTGTGGTTTTCTCTGCGGCTGGCAGTATGGACTTGCCGTAGGTTTTATCACACCACTTCTCCGAAGTGTACTGTTTGGCATGCCACCGATGATGCCTACCGCTACCGCCATGGCATTTGAACTGGCTGTGTATGGTGCCGTAACAGGAATCCTTTACAGCAAATTGCCCAAAAAGACATTCAACGTTTATGTAAGTCTGCTGGGTGCTATGCTGGCAGGACGTGCGGTATGGGGAATCGTATGTATTCCGCTTTATGGGATTGGTGGAAACAGCTTCTCTATCCAGATGTTTTTAGCAGGCGCATTTATCAATGCATTGCCGGGCATTATCTTGCAGATTGTACTGATTCCTGCTATTATGATTGCACTGAAAAAAGCAAAGGTACTAAACGATTATGAAGCAGACGACAGAAACAGAATTTCAGCAGGTTTTGAAAAGGCATAAGGAAAAATATCCGGAAATGGAATTGACTGATATAGTCAAGCTTATCTATCAAAACGAGTTTGGTGGCGGGCATCTGATTCCGGATGAGGAAGCCAGCCAGCAGTGGATACAACAGGAGTATGAGAACTGCAGGCTTTCGTCGCATGAGTGGAAAAGCCCCTTGTGGGAATCCATCGGAAACGGCAGCTACCGGCTGTCTTTGCAGTGTCTGGAGGAGGGACTGGCAGCCACTACCTTAAACCGCATGTTTGCAGAGTCAGCAAAGCAGATTCAGGGCAGTGTATCCGGTCTGGAACAGAAGCTGGCGCTTTTGCAGGAAGAGAACCAGTCTTTTTCCGAAGAAGAGATAGCCGCTTATCTGACAGACTATCGGGAGAAGGGGTATCCGCCGGTAAGCCACAGTGCCCGTTTCCGGCAACAATACGCTCCCGCCTACCGGGTGGTAACGGAAGCCTTTCATCAGGTGTACCCGGTCTGCCTTGCCATAGACAAAGCCTTGGCGAAGCAGGAAGGCACAAAGCCGTTTGCCATTGCCATCGATGGATTATGTGGCGGTGGAAAGACTACCCTGGCAAGGATTCTGGCAGAGATTTATGACTGCAATGTATTCCACATGGATGACTATTTCCTGCGACCGGAGCAGCGAACCGAAGAACGGTATGCCCAGGCAGGCGGTAATGTAGATTATGAGCGTTTCCGGGAAGAGGTGCTGGCACATCTGGGAGAGCCGGAAGGCATCACGTATCAGCCCTTTGACTGCCGTACTTTTACTCTGGCAGAGAAAAGACATCTGCCTGCGAAGCGGATAACCATTGTGGAAGGCTCCTATAGCTGCCATCCCTATTTCGGGGAAGCGGTTTACGATTTGCGGTTTTTTGTGGATATTTCCAGAAAAGCGCAGCAGGAGCGGATTTTACTGCGTAATGGGGAAGAAATGCTGCAGCGTTTTATAGACCTGTGGATTCCTTATGAAAATAAATATTTTGAAACTTATAACATACCGGAAAAGTGTATTCGTGTGGAGATGAATCTTTAGGAGGATTCATCTCCCTTTTTGGCATAGCGTCCAGGGAATTGCGAAACGATTAGCCAATTTCACTAAAGGTACAAATGAATAACCAGTCGCCGGGGCTTTGTAGGACGCTGGTACTTAGTGGCTGTATTTTAGCCACTTATGTACCATTGCGTCCGGAGTAGAGCGCAAGCGTCCCCAAGATGGTTTTCATTTGCACCTTTAAGGCATAGATTTACTGTTTCGCAATTCCCTACAGCATAGAATCGATTTTTTCTACAGCGGATTTGATGTACTCACTCATGGAAGCTTCGGCGCAGCCAGCTATGAAGTGGTTGCAGCGGTTGACCGGAATCAGAACCTTATAAGCCTTGCTGGCACCTACCGCGGTGGCAATCGCCGGTGTAATTTCCCCTAAGAGAGCGTTGGCAAAGACGATACCGATAGGACCGATGACGATATCAGAGTCGGCAGCGTTGACGAGCACTGCATTTTCTCCGGTGGCACCATAATCCGCACCTGCCTTTAACATGGCAGAAGTAGCGATACTGTTGGTGCCGATGGCATATAGCTCCAAATCTTTATGGGCAGCCTTTAATTGTTCGATGATGGTCTTACCGATACGTCCGCCCTGTCCATCTATTACTGTAATTTTCATAGCCGAAATCTCCTTGTTTTTCTGTGCTGCCACAATTTTACTATGGAATAAAAAGGATGTAAAGGGCAGTACCGGGATTTTTGTGGATGCATTTTTGTGGATGGATGGAATCCATAAGAATTTCCTTTTTGTGCAAACTATATAAGAATACGTTTTCCTTTTTTGGCAAAAATTACGTTGACATCCTCTGTGCAGTTTGTTATTATCATCACATGAACAACCGATTGCGCAAAGGCGAGTTGCACAACAGAAACCAACAAAAGGAAAAGACTAAGTGCACAACGGGATGCGCAATGAAACAATAAAACCAAGATAAAAACGGAGGACATTATGGATAAGTTTATTGTCAACATCATCCATCGTCCGGAGATGGTTCCTGAGTATGCAGAAAAGGTAACCGGACACGGCAAAGAAGAAGATATCGGAAGAAAGGCTCTTTTGACAGAGTCACTTGATATTTTCAAAACACAGCAGGCAATTGCACATAAGAATGGTCTGAAAACAACGATTCAGATGACGTATGCTTCTTTATTTAATGACGAAGCAGTCGAACTGGCAAAGGCAGACCATGAGAAGTATGGGGACGAAATTGCATTATCTTTATTAGGACTTCCCTGTAAAGAGTTCCGTGAGAAATATAAGACCAAAGATTTCTGTATCTGGATGTTTTCCATGGAAGACAAAAAGTCTATCGTAGATGACGTATTTGGCAAGTTCCATGACAGGTTCGGATTCTATCCGGAATCTACCGGTTCCTACTACATGGATGCAGACCTGGTTAATTACATCAAAGAGAAATATCCAATGGTAAAATGTGCTGTTGCAACCTGTTGGGAAGAGGGACCTAAAGCGTACCACACCTGCAACAATTCCTGGTACACCTTCATGGATGGTGGTCCATGGGCACCTTGGATTCCGAGTAAACAGAATGTACACGCACCGGCAGCGAACGCAGCAGAGGACAGCGGTATTGTAGCAATTCCACACTTGTCACGCGACCTGATTGCATGCTATGACGGAAACGGCTCTAACTTCGGAACCCATCCCCAGAATGTACTCCGCAGTATGTGCTACGATTCCAAGACATGGGAATATCCTTATTTATATAATCTGATTGACCAGTATCGTGACCTGGCAAAATACAACAACGGATACGCATACAACATGATGTTCGTAGGACCAGGCTGGATGAACAAAATGGGACGCTGGGAAGCTCCTTACGAACTTCTGTTAAAGTCCTATGAAGATGGTATGGCATATTATGGCAAGCTGAAAAAGGAAGGCAAGCTGGATGATATGACCATGGCTGAGTTCGCTGATTACTATCGTCAGAAGAAGACGCTGACAGAGCCTGAATGTGCATTATGGAGAGATATTTTATATGGTTCAGACAAGCAGTTATTCTGGTACTGTGACCCATACATGAGAGCCTGCGTCAATATGGACCAGGGTGGAGCCATCGTTGACCTGCGTCCTTATGCAGCCAAATTAGAGTGGCCGGTAGGTATCGGTACCAAGCACGTAACAGATGCTTCCTACCCATTCCTGATTCAGGAAAAATACAGGGCAGGATACTTCACACACTATGCAGGGGAAGGAACCGTAAGAAGTGCGAAGTTAACACACAACGGCGAAGAAGTAGACCTTTGCCTGTGCAGAACCAAAGCACACTTCTCCCAGGAAGGCAACACCAGAATCCTGACGCTGGACCCTGTTGATATCGAGTTCCAGGATTTAACTGTAAAATTGCAGACAAAGCTGTACTTTGAAGAAGGAAGCTCCAATATTAAGATAGAAAGAAATATCTTAGAAATGAGCGACCCGGCTGCAGAAGTAGAAATCAACGAATATATGGTAGCGTGCTACGGTACAACCGAATACTCTGAGGATATGACAAACGTGAAATTGTCCGTTACCGATGGCAGCAATACAGAAAGCATTGATTATGCGTACAAGTGCCGTGAAGCACAGATGGCAGGTGCTACCGAAGCAGTTGCCGTAGTTCCTGAAATCGAGACAAGGGTTTCCTTAAGCTGTGACAAAAAGGATGCCGTAGGCTATATCAAAGAAGGTTACGCATTCTCCCCGATGTTTACGTTAGGATATACAACCAGGTTAAAAGATAAGGAGGTATTTGCAACATGGCTCAATCTGGCAAAGGCAAATTAAATTACAGATGTCCCTCCTGTTTCATGAGAGACTTAGATATTGATATGTTCTATGACAAGGACAAGAAAGAATTCCATTGTATCCGTTGTCAGTATGTAGGTTCCGAAGAAGATGTATTAGAGAAAAATGAACTGGTACGCTTCCGCTATAAAGCAGCGATGAAGAGATTTACGAAGTTTGACTTTGATTAAACACAGAGCCGCATGATATAAGGACACAAAATACTTGTTCCTTGTTCAGATTCTACGGAACTAAGAAGTTCTAGCCGTTTCGTTTTCAGGTGTTGGCAGGTTACGCAACCGACGAAAACTCGCCATCCAGGCTCGGTTTCGTCTTTATCCTACGTCCTTGTAGGATAATTGCTGTATGCGGGGCGAAACAGGAAGAACTTCTAAGTTCCTGCGAAATTCACAATGTCCAAGTATATTTGTGTCCTGGATAAAGAGAATTTTGTAAATGCAATTCTGGATTTTAAACAAAAGGTATTGAAGGAAAAAGAAAGGGCAGGTTTTGGCATGAAATACATGAAGGGAATGGACCTCTCTACGGTCAAAGAGGTAGAAAGTCTTGGTGGTAAATTCTATGACCACGGAGTAGAGAAGGATGTTTTCGATATTCTGAAAAGCTATGATGTAAACGCAGTCCGTCTTCGTCTGTGGAATGACCCCTATACAGAAGATGGAAAGCCATACGGCGCAGGAACCAATGACCTGCCCACTACCATAGAGCTTGCAAAGCGGGCGCTCGACCATGACATGGAAGTGCTGTTGGATTTGCACTACAGTGACTTCTGGGCTGACCCGGGCAAGCAGCGTGTGCCGAAGGCATGGCGCGGCATGAATGTGGAAGAGTTAGAGCAGGCAGTCTATGATTTTACCGCAGATACGCTCAAAGCCATGAAAGCGGCAGGAGCTTATCCGACTTTGATTCAGGTGGGAAATGAGCTGACCAATGGAACCTTATGGCCTCTTGGACAGCTGCCTAATTATGATAATCTTGCCAGATTCATCAGCGCCGGTATCCGTGGCGTAAGAAGCGTGGACAAGGAAATGCCGATTATGCTTCATCTGGATAATGGTGGTAACAATGCCATGTATCGTGACTGGTTTGACCATTATATCGAACGTGGCGAGGACTTCCAGATTATCGGCTTATCCTACTATCCGTTCTGGCATGGCTCTTTAGAGGATTTACAGAATAACATGAATGACCTGGCAGCGCGCTATGGCAAGGAACTGATGATAGCAGAGGTTTCCATGGGCTTCACCATGGAGGACTATGCTTCCTATGAAAAGCTTGCCCCGGAAGAACGAAAAGGGTATGCAACGAAGCCGGAACTTGCTGCAAAGGTTCCCTTCCCTATGAGTAAGGAAGGACAGAAGGACTTCTTAAAAGCATTATTTGATGTGATTAAGCAGGTTCCGGATGGAAAAGGAAAAGGCTATTTCTATTGGGAGGCAGCCTGGATTCCGGTTCCCGGCTCTGGCTGGGCAACAGAAGAGGCTCTTTCGTATATTGAGGAAAAAGGTCCCTGTGGAAATGAATGGGCGAATCAGGCATTGTTTGACTATGAAGGCAATGCATTGCCGGCATTGGAACTGATTCGGGATTATCAACCATAAAAAGTTGGCTCCGGCGAGCTAACTTGCAAGAATTTCCGGTGAAGTAAAACAGGGCTTCTTTCCTGTCAGAAAGAAGCCCGTGCAGTAGAATTTCTTATCACCAGCTGGGGACGAAGAAGTGTCCGGCTGATAGGAACCTGATTTATCAGGGAATGCAGGGTGTAGAAACCGGACTTACCAAGCTCCAGACGATTCTGCCGTATGGTGGTAAGCGGCGGATTCAGTTTCGCAGACAGCGGAATGTCATCAAAACCGATGACACTGATATCGTCCGGTACACGATAGCCCCGGAGGGAACATTCGTTGATGACACCGGAGGCAATCAAATCGTTACCGCATAAAATAGCGGTAATGCCCATGGAAAGCAGGTTTCCCACATGGTCTTTGGCAGCATCGGCTACATAATAGCCATAAGGCATGGTAGCTTCGCTGAAAGGCAGGTTTCTGGCAGTCATGCTGTCGATATAAGCCTGACGCCGCTGGTCGGAAATCATGGAATTGCGGGAACCATTAATCAGGGCAATCCGGGTATGACCCAGAGCCGCCAGATGGGCAATGGCATCATCGATGCCTTCATCACTGTCTGTTCCGATAGAACCGACAGCAGGATTTTTCCGAATATAGTTATCTAATAAGGCTGTGGGAATCATGGTGTTATTAAACTGCCCAATCCAGTCATCCTGGAGTGCAAACCCAATCATGAAAGCACCTACATAGCCATGTTTTAACATATAAGTATCATACTTTTGGGTAGATTGTATGAAGGGTGTGACAGGCGTAACGGTAACATCATAATGAGAGCAGAAAGCAACCTGTTTAAAACCAAGGATAATGTCATAACCGAACTGTTCCGGTGTTTCATAATCCATGTTTTCAACGAAAATGCAGAGTTTCTTGTTATCTTTTCCACGCATCTGTTTGGTGGTATATCCTAATTCTACCGCAGTGTCAAGTACCGCCTGCCGTAGAGATTCGCTGATGTCACTGGCACCATTTAAGCCTTTGGATACCGTGCTTACAGAGATGCCAAGGCGATTGGCAATATCTTTGATTGTAGCCATAGTAGTCCCCCTCGTACGATAAAAAAGTTCATTTGTTTTTAGGATAAAGGAAAGCAATCGATTTTTCAAGAAGGATACATAAAATGGGCGAAAAATTTCGATGATATATAAAAAATAAACAAAAACAATATGAAAAAACAGTTCAATATGGCAAAAACAAGAAGAAAAACGATTTCCATATTGACAAAAATGAGTAAAAAGTGTTAAATTTATCTCAGATACGAAAGTTTACGAAAATTTATCGAAAACATTTTCTCGTAGGTGAGGGTTAGAGAAGTGAAAGCAAAGTCATTAACAAGAGGGGCAGGCATCCTGTTATCCATATCCAGTCTGCCATCCGCATACGGAATAGGAACTTTTGGAAATGCAGCTTTCCGGTTTATCGACCTGTTAGCAGATTTGAAGCAGAAGTACTGGCAGGTATTACCGATGGGACCGATAACCATGGGAGACAGTCCTTTTCAGTCGATTTCCGTATTTGCCGGAAATCCTTATTACATCGATTTGGATGACCTCATTGAGGAAGGGCTGCTTAAGAGAGAAGAAGTCGTATCCCATAACTGGGGAAACAATCAGGAGAATGTCGATTACTCCATTTTATATAGAAACAGGTATCACGTTTTAAGAACTGCCTATCAGAGATTTGATACAGAATCTTACGATTACATAACATTTTGCAGGCAGAACGCTTCCTGGCTGGATGATTACAGTTTATTTATGGCAATCAAGGAACAGCAGGAGCAAAAAGCGTGGAACGAATGGGAAGAGGATTTAAAGAACAGAAATCCCAGGCGTCTGGCACAATGTGCCGAAACGATGAAGGAAGAAACCGGATTCTGGAACTTCTGTCAGTATTACTTTTTCAAACAATGGCAGACCTTGCGGCAATATGCTGCAAAGCATGGGGTACAGATGATTGGAGACATGCCGTTCTACGTTGCTTACGACAGCGTGGACGTTTGGAAACACAGAAATCTTTTCCAACTGGATGACGCAGGCAACATGCTTCGTGTGGCAGCCTGTCCACCGGACTGGTTTTCCGAGACGGGTCAGGTCTGGGGCAATCCGGTATACAACTGGGAAGAGATGGAAAGAGATGGATTTGCCTGGTGGCAGCAGAGAATGGAAGAACATGCGGCTATGTTTGATGCCGTGAAGCTGGATCATTTCATCGGTGTTGTAAAGTATTTTAGTATTCCGGCAGGGGAAAATTCCCTGCGGCATGGAAAATGGGTCAAAGGTCCCGGGAAAAAGCTGGCGGATGTATTGGAAAAGGCAGCCTGTGGGAAACCTATTATAGCTGAGAATATGGGAATGGTGCTCCCGGCGGTAAACAGACTGATACAGAAGCTTGGCTGGCCGGATATGAAAGTATTGCAGTTTGCTTTTGATGGCAATGCGGATAATGAGTATCTGCCGCACAACTATACCGATACCAACACGGTGGTTTATGCAGGAACCCATGATAATGACACACTTATGGGATACTACCGGAACCAGACCGAGTATGAAATCGCTTACTTGTATTCCTATTTAAATATAGATAAAAAAGAAGATATTCCCGATGCTTATATCCGGCTGGCATATTCCAGCATAGCAGATGTGGTTATTTTCCAGATGCAGGATATCTTACAATTAGGGAATGAAGCAAGGATGAACCAGCCATCTACCGTTGGCTCTAACTGGAAATGGCGTATTCTGGAAGATGCACTTCCGGAGGAGAGAAGAAACTGGATTAGAACCCAGACAGCACTTTTCAGACGGTAATTCTTATGGTATGAAATGTGGAAACACATTTTATATAGAAACAAAATGGTAAAACCATAGGGAGTATATGACAGTTATACTCCGGAAAGAGAGAGGAAAAAAGTTATGAAGAAGAAAGCATTAGCAACATTACTTGCAACAGCAATGGTTGCTGGCTCTCTTGTTGGATGCGGAAGCTCTGATACAGCAGCTGAAAGCACCACAGAAGAGACAACAGAAGCAGCTACAGAAGAGACAGCTGCAGAAGAAGCTCCTGCTGAGGATACAGCAGAAGAAGCTGCAACAGATGCAGCAGACCCAGTAGCTAACTTAATCGCAGCTACAACAGATACCGTTACCTTAACTGTATGGGCATCTGAAGAAGATCAGGATCTTACAACAAAGTTGCTTGATGAATTCAAGGCAGCTTACCCGGATGTAACATTCGACATCACACTTGGTGCTGAGTCCGAGTCTACAGCAAAAGATACTGTATTAACAGACGTTGAGGCAGCAGCAGATGTATTCGCATTCGCTGATGACCAGGTAAACGAGTTAGCAGCAGCAGGCGCATTACAGGAAGTTGCAGCAACCTATACTTATGATGTAGCTACAGAGAACGCAGCAGGTGCTGTTGAAGCAGCTTCTGCAGATGGCAAATTATATGCTTATCCTATGACAGCAGATAACGGATACTTTATGTTCTATGATTCTTCCATCTTTACAGAGGATGATGTTCAGTCCTTAGAGAAGATGATTGAAGTTGCAGATGCAGCTGGTAAGAAGATTGCAATGGACATCTCCAATGGCTGGTATATCTACGCTTTCTTCCAGGGTGCTGGATATGACTTAACATTAAATGACGATGGCGTTACAAATACATGTACATGGAATGCTGATGGTGCAGCAGATGTTGCTCAGGCAATCATTGATTTAACAGCTTCTGGCGTACTTGTAGATATGGGTGATGAAGATATGGCTACCCAGATTGCAGAAGGCAACGTAGTTGCTTGTGTAAATGGTACATGGAGAGCAGAAACAGCGCAGGAAGCATGGGGAGACAACTATGCAGCAACAAAACTTCCTACTTTCAACGTAGCTGGTAAAGACTATCAGATGTCTTCTTTCTCCGGTTACAAGTTAATCGGTGTAAATCCTCATTCTGCTAACGTTGGCTGGTCTATGCTCCTTGCAGAGTACTTAACAAACGAAGCAAGCCAGACAGCAAGATTTGAAGCCAGAGGACTTGGACCTGCAAACATCGCAGCAGCAACATCTGAAGCAGTTCAGGCTAACCCGGCAATCGCAGCTCTTGCAGCACAGGCAGCTTATGCAACACCACAGCGTGTCGGTGCAAACTTCTGGTCTCCAGCTGAAACATTAGGACAGATTCTTGCATCTGGTAACCCGGATGGAACAGATTTACAGGAATTACTGGATACAGCAGTAGAAGGTATCACAGCTCCTGTAGAATAAAACTTAGTAAAGCTGAGTTTGAAGCCGTTATAAATGGCTTGCGCATATAGGATGGTATCTGGAAGCATTGCAGATGTAGTTTCACAAATGGGATGCTGAATGGATAATAGTCTTAAGCTGAAAGGGTGAGTGTTCATCACTCACCCTTTCTTAAAAAAGCGGGAAAATATGGGAAATTATCTCAGGGATTATTGTTTCAGAGAAGACCATCTCATATTACCATATTAGAACAGTTACTTCTGAGAGGAGTTTCGTATGAAGAAGGCATTAAACGCTATAGGAAATTATTTTAAAAATTTAGGAATTGCCTTTGCCAAGGGAGACGTGTGGGTAAAACTATCCGCAGTATTTATGGGTGCAGGTTACTTTGCCAGAAAACAGATTGTGAATGGTATCTTAATGTTTCTGGTAGAAGCAGTATTTATTGTTATGTGTGTTGGTTATGCAGCACCGAATCTTGCTAAATTTGGAACACTTGGTACGGTACAGTTTGAGCAGGTATTTGACCCGCTGACGATGACCAGTACCGTAAATGATTATGATAACTCATTCCTGATATTACTTAGTTCCATTATTTCGTTATTCCTGATAGTGGTATTCGTATTATTCTGGATTGCAAATATGAAAACAGTATATCGTCTGCAGGTAAAGAAGGAAAACGGCGAGCATATCAATAACTTCCGTGAAGATGTGCAGGCGATGTTTAATGAAAAATTCCATATCACGTTACTGACATTGCCGGCATTAGGCGTCATACTGATGAACGTATTACCAATTCTGGTGCTGATTGCAGTTGCATTTACCAACTATGACCAGCAGCACATGCCGCCGAGTGCGTTGTTTACCTGGGTAGGCTGGACGAACTTTAAAAACCTGTTCTCCAACTCGGTAACAGTAACTTTTGGATATTCCTTTAAAAAGATTTTAGTATGGACTTTAGAGTGGGCTGTACTGGCGACCTTTACGACCTATATCGGTGGTATCCTGCTTGCGAAGTTTATTAACAATAAGAAAACAAAGCTTCCGAAGCTCTGGAGAACTTTGTTTATTATCGCCATTGCAGTACCACAGTTTGTAACCTTATTGCTGGTTCGTAACTTCTTTGCAGATAATGGTATTGTAAATACCTTCTGCAGCAATATCGGATTAACCGGTTTCCTGCAAAGTATCGGACTGGTAAGCAGCAACCTGACATACATTCCATTCCTGACCAATCCGGGATGGGCGAAGGTCATGATTGTGCTGATTAATATCTGGGTCGGCGTTCCTTATCAGATGCTTGTTGCAACCGGCGTATTAATGAATATTCCGGAAGACCAGATTGAAAGTGCAAGAATCGATGGTGCCAATGCATTCCAGATTTTTGTAAAGATTACAATGCCATACATGTTATTCGTAACAGGACCAAGTTTGATTACAGACTTTGTAAAGAACATCAATAACTTTAATGTTATTTATCTGTTAACACAGGACGTATATGTGACATCAGACCAGCTGCTTGCCAACTCTAATGCCAAGGAAATTGACCTTTTGGTAACCTGGCTGTTCCGACTGACAAACGAGTACTACAATTACAAGATGGCATCCGTTATCGGTATTATCGTATTTATTATCTGTGCGGCATTTACACTGATAACCTTTACCAGAACAATTAAAGGCGATAAGGAGGAGGAGTTCCGATAATGAGAAAGAAGATTAATTTTGTTTTGAGACATCTTTTCCTGCTTGTTTTAGCAGTATTCTGGCTGGTGCCAATCCTTTGGTTGTTTGTAACATCATTCAGTGGTTACAAGGGAATTAATACAGCACATTTCTTCCCACAGACATGGACCTTTGATAACTATAAGCAGTTATTCTTCCAGTCTGACTCAATTGTGCAGTATAACCAGTGGTTTATGAATACGTTAATCATTGCAATCTTTACCTGTATTATTTCTACGGTACTGGTATTGATGGTAAGTTACGCAATGAGCCGTCTTCGGTTCCCGGGAAGAAAACAGATTATGAGTTTCAGTATTATTTTGAATATGTTCCCCGGTGTCTTGTCCATGATTGCTGTGTACTTCGTTATGAAGTCCATCGGTCTGACAAACAGCCATGTCGGAATGATTATTGTATATTCTGCAGGTGCAGGACTTGGCTTCTTAATCTGTAAAGGTTTTATGGATACCATTTCCACTTCCTTAAGTGAAGCAGCAAGACTGGAAGGTGCATCTGAGGCAAAGATTTTCTGGCGGATTATTATTCCGTTATCCAAGCCGATTATTGTTTATACCGTTATCAGTTCTTTCCTGATTCCATGGGGAGACTTCGTATTTGCGAAGCTGATGTTAAACTCTGGTATTGCTGCGGACCAGACGGTTGCACTGGGACTGTTTAACATGTTAGGACGTTCCATGATTAACAAATACTTCTCGGTATTTTGTGCAGGTGGTGTAGTGGTTTCCGTACCGATTTCCATTCTGTTCGTTATCATGCAGAAGTTTTACGTAGAAGGAATTACTGGTGGTTCTGTAAAGGGCTAACGGCTATTGAGGAGAGTAAATGCGCAAAGAGCGTAAGATTATGTGAGAAATTACAGCAAGAGACATAGATATCTGAATGAAAAGGGTATCTGTGTCTCTTTCAGTCTATCATGGGAAAGGAGAAATTATGAGAAGAAGAACATTGCGGGTTACGGCAGTGGCGATGACACTGGCGATGCTTATGACTGGATGTGGTACGCAGAATACAGCACAGGATAATCCGGTAACAGAGCAGACCGGAGTGCAAGACGGAAGCACAGAAGAGAATATGGTAGTAGAGCCGGAAACGGCAGAGGATGAGACAGACAGGATTCCGTTAAATGTGATAGAGGATAATTACAGAACCTATTATGAAGTGTTTGTATATTCTTTCTGTGACAGTGATGGGGATGGTATTGGGGACATTCCGGGCTTAATCTCTAAGCTGGACTATATCAACGATGGGGATGATGCCACGGATACGGACCTTGGCTGTAATGGCATCTGGCTGATGCCGGTCAATCCGTCTCCGACCTACCATAAATATGATGTGGCAGACTATTATGGGATTGATGAGCAGTATGGTACGCTGGAGGATTTTAAAGAGCTTCTGGCAGAGTGCGACAAGCGTGGTATCAAGGTAATCATGGATTTGGTACTGAATCATTCCTCTTCCCAGAATCCATGGTTCCAGGAGGCATACAGTTATCTGCAGCAGCTGGACGGCAAAGAGCCAAGTGTGGAGGAATGCCCTTATCTGGACTACTATCATTTTTCAAAGGAACAGGCAGGAGGATATTATGCGGTAGAGGGAACCGACTGGTATTATGAAGCCCAGTTCTGGTCTGAGATGCCGGACTTTAACCTGGACAGTGAGGCACTGCGGGAAGAGTTCGCAGAAATTACCGATTACTGGCTTTCTATGGGCGTTGGCGGTTTCCGGTTAGATGCGGTAAAAGAATACTATACCGGAGCAGCGCAGTCAAATATTGATTTTCTGGCATGGCTGAACGACACAGTGAAGACACAGAAGGAGGATTCTTATCTGGTGGGTGAGGCATGGCTCGATATGGCAGAATATGCACCCTATTATGGCAGTGGAATTGACAGTATGTTTGATTTTGCTTTCGCGGATAAAGATGGCATTATTTCCAAGGTATTAAATGGTGCTCCGGCATCCAAATACGGACAGGCGGCAGCAGGTCTGGAGGATACCTTTGGCGCTTACAATGAGAACTATATAGATGCTCCTTTTTATACGAACCATGATATGGGAAGAAGTGCCGGCTATTATGCAGGAGAGGACTCTGCCTGTCAGACCAAAATGGCGGGAGCCATGAATCTGTTGATGAGTGGTTCTGCCTTTGTCTACTATGGTGAGGAACTGGGCATGAAAGGTGCTGGTAAGGATGAAAATAAACGCGCACCGATGTACTGGAGCAAGAATCCGGAGGCAGAAGGTATGTGTGACGGACCGGCAGATATGGATGATAT
>ERZ1026850.661-NODE-661-length-20627-cov-4.758653_pt1 | contig 20627 bp, 14 predicted proteins | sample MGYA00380155_ERZ1026850 | MGnify/ENA primary metagenome ERZ1026850 (study PRJEB33269, sample SAMEA4719791) | human gut metagenome | biome: human-associated habitat; feature: organic feature; material: feces | place: Cameroon | collected 2013-10 ... | reverse complement strand
AGAGAGGATGATCAAAGTGGGCTTGGAGACTGGTATGTTACGAACTTTGAAAAGCTTCCGGACGGAATTTCCGGTTTGGCAGAGAAAATCACGAAAATGGGAATGAAATTCGGCCTCTGGTTTGAGCCAGAAATGGTAAACAGAGATTCCAACCTGTACAGGGAGCATCCAGATTGGATTCTCTGTGTACCGGGACGTGCTCCTTCCCCCAGCAGAAACCAGTACGTTTTAGACTTTTCCAAAAAGGAAGTGGTCAATTATCTGTTTCATGCGATGGACAGGATTCTTGGCTCTGCGCCGATTTCTTATGTGAAATGGGATATGAACCGTTATATCACAGAATGTTATTCCAACGGTCGGGAAGCAGGGGTACAGGGGATGGTGTACCATCAGTATATTTTAGGAGTGTATACGCTTTATGAACGGCTGATTGAAAAATATCCGCATATTCTCTTTGAGTCCTGTGCAAGCGGCGGAGCCAGATTTGATCCGGGAATGCTCTATTATGCGCCGCAGACATGGACGAGTGATGATACGGATGCATATGAGCGGTTAAAAATCCAGTATGGGACCTCTTATGTATATCCAGTAAGCAGTATGGGCGCACACGTTTCAGCAGTTTCTGAGCATCCCGGGGCAAGAAACATTTCATGGGAGACGAGGGAAAATGTTGCAATGTTTGGCGCATTTGGATATGAGCTTGACTTGAGCGTTTTGTCCTTAGAAGAAAAGAAGCAGATCAGAAACCAAAATGAGTTTTATAAAAAATATCGCAGCCTGTTTCAGTTTGGAACCTTCTATCGTCTGCAAAGTCCGTTTGGAAAGAATGATGCTGCATGGATGATGGTAAGTAAAGATCAAAAGCTGGCGACAGTTGGATTTTACCGGATGCATGAGGTACCGAACGGCCCGTGGGTGCGGCTGAGGATGACAGGACTTATGCCTCACGAAAAATATAAAATCCAACATTTGGGGGATAAGGTATGGTATGGAAGCGAATTAATGAATGCAGGTATTGTCATTTATCCCCAAAATATGAGCCTGGATGGAAAAGATTTTTCCTCTACCCTGTTTCTGTTGGAAATGGTAAGATGATAAAATATAGCAAACGGCAAGTATTTTGTCGTTTGCTATAAATCTATGCGTCGGCGAATAATCTAAGGAGAAAAATAATGGGAAGTTTATTAATTGTAGATGATGAACCGGATATTCTGGAGACACTGGAAGAGATTTTCAAATATGAATCCGGACTGGAAATAGATGTTCATGTGGCAAACTCGGCAAGAACGGCGGTGGAACTGCTGGAGCAGTTAAAATTTGATGTGGTAATGACGGACATTAAGATGCCGGGAATGTCGGGAATTGAGCTGTTTCATTTAATTAAAGAAAACTGGCCAAAATGCCGTGTGATTTTTCTTACCGGGTATCGTGATTTTGATAATCTCTATGAAATTATGGGAAATAAAGACGTCCGGTATCTGCTGAAAAGTGAAGAATATGATGTGCTGGTACGGACAGTGGCGGAAGCATTTCAGGAAATTGAAGATATGATGCAGTCGGAAATCCGGGAAAGCAGGCATCAGAAAGATATTCAGCAGGCACAAATGATCCTACGGCGAAATTACCTAAAAGAGAGTTTTCGGAGCGGAGAGCTGAAACAGGAAAAATTAAATCAGATTGGAATCTCGCTCCTTTTGGAAGAGCCATTGTTCATTTTTCTTGCAAGGTTGGATTGGAATGTGGAGTATGTCGGGTATGAGGAAAGCCTGGAGAGGGAATGTGTTTTGCATGACATAATACAGGAGTTTCTGCCTGTCAGAATGAAAGAATATCTATATTACGATACGAAAGGGTATTATCTGATCTTTTTTCAGCCGGATCATGTGTTGGAAGCGCAAATTCCGGTCAGGACATGGAAGCGTTTTTACACAAACCTTACAGGAGCATTGGAATATATCCAGGAAAAGCTGCTGAAAAGCGCTGCTCTTTCCGTATCCTTCGTGACATGTGATGAGCGCTGCTGTTTGAAGGATGGACGAACTTATCTGAATCGTTTGAAGCAGGAGGCGCTTTGCAGAATTGGGAACGGCGAACAGAGGATTGTCATGGCGAAATCGCAGCTCCCGGAGGGAACACTGCAGGAAATACCTATGAATTATCAGCTTCAGATTAAGCATTTGGAAGAATTTCTGGAAGCAAGGAAGTATGGTGAGTTTCTTGTAGAGCTGCGGAAAATGACAGACGTGGTAGCGGATGAAATGGAAAGAGGAATGGTAAAGAAGGCTGCGGAGGTTTATTACAGTGTCTCTATGCTTCTGCTCCGGACAATCAATGTGAATCATCTCAAGAATAAGATACAGGAGGAGCTTTCTCTGGATCAGCTTCTGGAGATGGAAAAGCTTGGGAGCGGCGAGGCTGCGGCGGAATATTTAAATTCTGTGGCAAATGCGATCATTCATGAGCTGGAGGTCGAGGGGAGAAGCAGAAGCTCTGAAATATTGGAGAAGGTAACGCTTTATATTGACCGGCATCTTGCGGATGATCTGACTTTGACAAGACTTGCGGGGATCTGTTATCTGAATCCATCTTACCTGTCGAGACTGTTTAAACAGGCATATGGCTGCAATATCACAGAATATATCAGCAAAAAACGTCTGGAACAGGCAAAGGAGCTGTTGATTCATCATACAGGCCGGATTCAGGAGGTGTCAGCGAAAGTGGGATATCTTTCCGTGCCCTCCTTTAACCGGATATTCAAAAAGGAGACGGGAATGTCGCCGGTGGAATACAGGAACAGATACGGAGTGAAGAATCATGAGATTCAATAGAGAACGGAAAAATGGGAAAATTTACTGGAAAAAATCAATCCGCACCAGCCAGCTTCTGGTGTTTACCCTGTTTCTGATACTAAATGTCATATTTTCCGGTGTTTTATATTATATGGCGACCTCGTTTGTAAAAAAATCCGTTTCGGATAAAATGAATGCCCAGGCGAGTTTTTATTTGGAAACGCTGGACAATCAGATGGAAAATACGCAGAACATTCTGTTTAACATGTTTTCTGACCGGAAACTGGCGTTTCTTGTATATCCGATGAACCTTCTGGATGATTACGAAATGCGGGATGCGTATTTGTCGGAGCAGGAACGCATCCTAATGCTGAAAAATAACAATCCGCTGATTGAAGAGGGAATTATTTTTCTGCCCAATGTGGAGATGTATATTTCAGACAGGGCAATCGCTGAAATGACGGAGGAAGATTTTGCGGTTCTGGATGAGCGGAGTAAAATCATTAACGAGGGTGTATGTCTTCAGGACGGCGGATTGTATATGGTATCAGCAGGAGAACCGTATTATGCGGTAAAGGATCGGCCGGATGCGCTTTTCGTGCTGAAATTTGATGAAGAAAAAATCCGGAAAACTTTAACGACTTTTAACACAATTGATGGCAGTGGTTCTTTTCTTTATAATCTGGAAGAGGAAATTTATATTGGTAGTAAAGAAGAGGATACGCTTGGAAGAGCGATATTAGAACAGATAGAGTCAGAGCTTTCGGAGGACGAAAACTCTTTTCATGAAGAGGATTTTTCCAATGTAGTAGAGTTGGAGGATGGCAGGTATCAAATCTTTCTGGCGCGTTCAGGATATTTCGGATATTTCGTACAGTATGTGCCGGAGAAAGAGATTCTGAAGGACATTTCTCCGTATAAATGGCTGATTGTTCTGTATATCATCGGAGTGGGGGCAGCGGCTGTTTTCTTTTCAAAAAGCACAGAGCGGTTTGTACATAAACCGTTAAACAGGCTGGTAGAAGCATTCTCAAAAGCCGAGAGGGACGGGCTGGATTATGAGGGAACGCAGGACTACGGTAAAAATGAATTCAGTTATCTGTTTGAAAGGTTTGATCGGATGCAGGAACGGCAAAAGGCGCTGACCGGAGAACTTGTGGAGCAGAAAAATCTTACGCAGAAAGCGGAATTGAAGCAACTCCAGGCGCAGATTAATCCGCATTTTCTTTACAATAGTTTTTTGTCTCTGCGTAATAAAATCCGCAGGGAAGATCTGGAGGCTGCTGAGGAGCTTGCAGGCCATCTGAGCGCATATTTCCGGTTTATCACCAGAAATGATGAGAGCAATGTCAGTCTGAAGGATGAGGTGGCTCATGCCAGAAGCTATACGAGTATTCAGCAAATGCGTTTTTATAACCGCATCCGGGTGGCTTTCCCGGAACTGCCCGGGGAATACGGGGAAATAGAAGTGCCAAGATTGATTTTGCAGCCGGTCATCGAGAATGCTCTTCAGCACGGACTTGAGGATAAGGAAGAAAACGGAATTCTGGAAATTTCTTTTTGCAGGAGTGAGACAGGTCTGGAAATTCATGTGGAAGATAATGGAGAAAAGCTGACCGATGAAATGATTGTGGAATTAAAATGGAAATTAGATTGCAAAGTGCAGGTGACAGGACTTGTGAATATCCATCAGAGATTAAAACTGTTCTTTGGGGAGAACGGCGGTCTGCGGATAGAGCGAAGTCCGTACGGAGGGGCAGAGGTGATCATCTGTATTCCGGGAAAAGTCTGATTCTCTGCGAAAGGCAAATGCGGATAAGAAAGTAAAATCAGGAAAATAGCATCCAAAATGTTTTTGGCTTATAGTTTATTTATCAGTAAACAACACAAAATGGAGGTTGAAATGATGAAGAGAGGTTGGATCAAAAAAACAGCAGCAGTCGGAGTTTCCGCGGTATGTGTGATGGGATTGCTTGCAGGCTGTGGCTCGTCAGACGACAGCGTGGCGGAGACTTCCAATGTTTCCAATGAAGGAACGGAGCAGGTGGCTGAGGACACAGCGGGGGAAATCAATTATTATGGGTTTGATGATCCGGTGACATTGAATGTAGGCGTGGCTTACAATTCAGATTTCTCATGGGCACCGGGAGAGAGCGTTGAGGACAACGCATGGTGGAATCTGTACAAAGAGAATGGTTTCGACTTACAGTTGATGTACAGTGTGGACGGAACGCAGCAGGAGACCAAGAGAACGACGGCGGTTGCATCGGGAACCTACCCTGATATTATGTATGTCAGCGGTGCAGATATGGTAAAATATGCGCAGACAGGTGTGATTGCAGATATTACGGAAGCTTTTGATACCTATGCGACAGATGAACTGAAGGAATATGTGGCAGCAGGTGGAGAGGGTGCATTGGATTCTGCAAAAGTAGACGGCCAACTGTATGGTATCCCTCAGGTTTATGATAATCACAGTGCGGCTATGATGATGTTTATTCGACAGGACTGGCTGGATAACCTTGGATTGGAAATCCCGACTACAATGGAGAAATTAAAGGAAGTGGCGCTGGCTTTCACAGAGCAGGACCCGGATGGAAATGGTGAGAACGATACATATGGACTGGCGTTGAACGGAAAAGACGGTTTTACCTACTGGTCCGGACTGCAGGCATTCTTTGAGGGCTACGGCGCAGCGCCGGGACACTGGAATGGACAGTTCACTTTCATCGAAAAGGACGGAGAGGTTGTATGGGGCGGTTCTCTTGCAGAAGAGATGAAAGCCGGACTGACGGATCTGCAGGAAATGTATCAGAACGGTTCTCTGGCAAAGAATTTCGGAACAATGGATTATAATCAGCTTTTGGAGGACATCGGTTCCGGAAAATGCGGTATCTGGTTCGCACCGGACTGGGGTGCAATGGTTCCAGCAATCGATGCTATGAAGACGGACATTAACGCGCATATCGTGACGGCAAAGGTTCCGGACGGCATGGGCGAAGGCTCCTCAAAGCCGTATGTGCCGACAATCCCGAATGGCTACTATGTAGTCAGCAGCAAGTGTGAAAATCCGGAAGCGCTTGTAAAGATGTGCAATTTAAGTGTTCAAAAGCTCTGCTATCCGGCAGATGCGGAGGAATATGCAATGTACAATGGCAAGACCGGTGAATACAGTGGCTGGAAGACGGCGATCACACAGCTTACTTCCCCGACAGAGAGCATCGAGTGCGTGCAGGATATCTTTGATGCGGTAACATCGGGTGAGTTGGACGGACTGTCAGATGCAAGAAGGGTTATTGCAGATACGATTGTTGCCTACAACACAGCAGTGGAAGACGGCACGCTGGCTGACAAGCTGGCAGTAGATGATGCGGATGTGGAATCCGGCATCAGCAACTATACCGTATACGGTGATCCGCTGGGCGGCGGTCTGACGATGCTTGCACTGATCGAGGATGGGAACTTTAATTATTCTGCATACAACTATGTTCCCACGGATGCAATGTCCAGCGCTTATTCCACACTGGACAGCATGGCATTGGAGACTCTCGTAAAGATTACCACAGGCGACAGCGTGGACAGCTACGATGATTTCCTGGCATCATGGGAAGCGCTCGGCGGCGCAGATGCGACAGCAGAGGCACAGGCATGGTATGATGCGAATCATTAAATAGTAAAATAGAAAACTGAAACAGGCGAGCTGCTGCAAGGTAAAGCAGCAGCTCCCTTTTTGCGCAAAAAAGGAGTGAGAAAATATGGGGGAAACGCAAAAAAATGCGTCAAAAGCTTATAAATCCAGGCAGAGGAGCTTCCATATCATGCTTCTGGCACCATGTGTAGTGCTGGTTATTTTTAACTACCTTCCTGTTTTTGGACTTGTCATGGCATTTCAGGATTACCAACCGGGGCTTGGATTTTTAAAATCAGAATGGGTAGGATTGAAAAATTTTGAGACATTACTGAAGCTCCCCAACTTTTTACCGGCTCTTCGGAATACTCTGGTGATTGCAGTTGGAAAGATTATCGGAAATCTGATTATCCCGATTATCTTTGCACTGCTACTGAACGAGGTGCGGAATAAGTGGTTTAAGAAAACGGCACAGACAATTACGTATCTGCCCTATTTTCTTTCGTGGATCGTATTGTCCGGTATTTTTATCAATTTCCTGTCCCAGGGAAGCACGCAGTCAGACACCGGATTTCTGAATACAGTTCTGATGAATTTTGGTTTGATTGAGACACCCATTGATTTTTTGGGCGATAAAAACTTATTCCCTTGGTCTATGATTTTTACCGATATATGGAAAAATTTTGGTTATAATGCAATCGTATATTTGGCGGCTCTGACAGGGATTGACCCCAGTTTGTATGAAGCGGCTGCGATTGATGGAGCGGGGAGATGGAAGCAGACGATTCACGTGACGCTTCCGGGCATTGCACCCATTATTGTGTTAATGACTGTACTGTCGATAGGAAATATCTTAAATGCAGGGTTTGATCAGATTTTCAATATGTACAGTGCATCGGTCTATGAAACCGGTGATATTATTGATACACTCGTTTACCGGCTTGGTTTGGTAAATCAGCAGTATTCGCTGTCAGCGGCAGTAGGGTTCTTTAAATCACTGGTATCGGGAATTTTGATTATCGTATCTTATAAGCTGGCAGAGAAATTTGCAGGCTATCAGGTATTTTAGGAAAGGGGGGAGAAAAAGTGAATAAGATTAAGGTTTCTCCGGCGAGAAGGGCATTTATCATCTGCAATTATATCTTGATCGCTCTGTTTATGGTGATTTGTCTGATTCCGATTTTGAATGTCCTTGCCCAGTCCTTCAGCAGCTCTCATGCGATTATGACGAACCAGGTGTCGCTTTTTCCGGTGGAATTTACTACTTCTGCATATTCGTATGTGATGAAGGATTCCAGATTCTGGACGGCAGCTCTTGTATCCTTGAAAAGAGTTTTAATCGGCGTTCCGTTTAATATGCTGATGACCATTTTGGCAGCATATCCGCTATCGAAATCGGATTACATGTTCCGGGCAAGAAAATATTATTCTGCGTATTTTGTTTTTTTGATGATTTTTAACGGAGGCCTGATACCAACGTATGTTGTTGTGTCAAAACTGGGGCTGATTGACAGTATCTGGGCATTGATCCTCCCATGCGGCGTTCCAATCTTTAATGTGATTCTGATGATGAATTTTTTCCGTGGTATTCCGGAAGCACTGGAAGAATCCGCAATGCTGGATGGGGCCAGTCAATGGCAGATTCTGTTTAAGATTTATCTGCCGCTTTCCAAGCCTTCGCTTGCGACCGTGGCGTTGTTTTCACTAATCAACCACTGGAATAGTTGGTTTGATGGGTTGATTTATTCAAATTTCACATACAATTATCCGCTGCAGTCTTTTTTACAGACGATGATTGTAGACATCAATTCTGTATTGCAGAGCGGTGATCTCTCGCAGATTGTGGAGCTGCTCAGTGTCAATAACACGAATATGAAAGCAGCACAGATATTCCTGTCTATCATTCCGCTGATGGTGGTCTATCCGTTCTGCCAGAAATACTTTACGGCAGGACTGACACTTGGAAGCGTGAAAGGGTAAACACGTTCGGTACCCGGCGGCGGAAGCTGCCGGGTTTTTCAGATTATGAGGAGGAATCACAGAATGGAGCAAAAAGGGTATTTATTTGTTTATTTTACAGGGGAAAGTGAGCAGGGAGAACAGATTTATTTTTCAGTGAGTCATGACGGGCTGCACTGGATGGATCTGAACGGCGGGAAACCGGTACTGACGTCCGGAATCGGAGAAAAGGGAGTGAGAGATCCGTTTATTATCCAAACAGCGGATAAGAATAAATTTTATATCATTGCCACTGATCTTCGGATGGCAAATGGGAGAAGCTGGGAAGAGGTTCAGGCAAGCGGGAGCAGAGCGATTGTGATATGGGAGTCAGAAGATCTGATGCACTGGAGCAGGGAGAGGCTGGCGGAAGTGGGGATTCCAGAGGCTGGATGCGTGTGGGCGCCGGAGGCAATTTACTGTGAGAAAGAGGACGCTTATCTGGTATTTTGGGCGTCAAGAGTGAAGGAAAAGGGAGACAGAGAACCGAAACACAGGATATATGCTTCACTGACAAGAGACTTCACTGTTTTTTCAGAGCCAGTCAAATATATTGAAAAGGAAAATCATATCATTGACACCACCATCATACGGGAGGGCGAATATTACTATCGTATTTCCAAAGATGAGACGACAAAAAATATCAGAGTTGACAGAGGGAAAGATTTGCTGACAGGTCCTTTTGAACAGAAAGAATACCCGGAACTGGAACGGATTTATGGGGTGGAGGGTCCGGAGGCGTATCCTTTGAATGATTCTGGAAAATGGTGTCTGATCATCGACCAGTTCGCAACGGACGGTGGGTATCTGCCACTGGTTTGCGATGATCTGGCAAATGGAGATTTTCATGTATTAAATAATGGGGATTACGATATGGGGAAAAGTAAAAAGCGGCATGGATCGGTCCTGCGCATTACGGAAAATGAAATAAGAAAACTGATAGATTATTATGGAGCGGCGAAGGAGGAAGTTTGGAAGTGAACTTCCAAATCTACCATTATTGACGCAGCAAGTGCGTTATGAAAGGGGAAAAAATGAGAGAAGAATATGGATATACAAAGAATTATCTCACCAGAAATGGGAGACCTTGGTTCCCTGTTATGGGGGAATTTCATTTCAGCCGTTATCCGGAAAAATATTGGAAGGAGTCGCTATATAAGATAAAAGCAGGCGGGGTAGAAATCGTTTCTACTTATGTGTTCTGGCTTCATCATGAAGAGGTAGAAGGAGAATATGATTTTTCCGGGCAGAGAAATTTGCGGAAATTTACGGAAACGGTGAAAGCGTGTGGGTTGAAGATGTTTCTCAGAATAGGACCGTGGTGTCACGGAGAAGCAAGGAACGGCGGGTTTCCGGACTGGCTTTTGCAGAAAGATTTCCAACCGAGAACGAATGACGAAGTTTATTTTTGCGAGGTGGAAAAGTTCTACACAGTAATTGCATCCCAGGTAAAAGGGTTGCTGCATCAGGATGGCGGACCGATTATCGGCATACAGATTGAAAACGAATATGGGCATTGTGGTGGGTTGAATGGAGAAGCGGGAGAAATTCATATGCGCCGTCTGACAGAGCTTGCGAAAAAGGTTGGTTTGACCGTGCCGCTTTACACAACAACCGGATGGGGCGGAGCTGCGACAGGTGGACTACTCCCGGTCATGGGCGGATACTGTGAGGCACCGTGGGATCAGCGAACCACAGAGCTGGAGCCGAATGAAAATTATGTATTTACGAATGAGCGCAATGATCCGAACATAGGCAGCGATTATGGAAAGAAGAATGACCTTACTTATGATATAACAGCTTTTCCTTATCTGACAGCCGAGCTTGGAGGCGGCCTGCAGGTGACGCATCACAGAAGACCGGTGGCAAGAGCGAAGGATATTGGGGCGATGTCTCTGGCGAAGCTTGGAAGCGGTGTAAATCTTCTTGGTTATTATATGTATCATGGAGGAACAAATCCGGAAGGGAAACGGACAACACTGCAGGAATCCCGGGCAACAGGGTATTTGAATGATCTGCCTGTATTCTCCTATGATTTCTCTGCACCGGTGCGGGAATACGGACAGATGTCAGATACATTGAATGAAATTAAATTGTTGGCAATGTTCATAAATGATTTCGGCGAAGAATTGTGCGAGATGCAGACTTTTCTGAGGGAGAAACAGAGACCGGAAGATTTTGAAACGCTTCGTACTGCCGTGAGAAGAAATGGTAATCGGGGCTTTCTGTTTGTCTGCAATTATCAGAGAAGACATGCTATGAAAGAGCATACGGGGGAGCGCATGAAAGTGATGCTGGACGGGGAAACTGTCACGTATCCTCCAGTGGATATTCTGGATGGGGATTTCTTTTTTGTTCCGTTCCATATGCCAGTTGGGAATGGGATATTAAGATCTGCATTGGCCACTCCACTGTGCTGCCTGCGGGGCTGGGAGAAGGATGTCTATGTTTTTTATTCCGATACCGCTCCGCATTACGAATGGGAAAAGAGGCCGATGGATGCGGAGTTTCTGACGATTTCAAGACAGATGGCATTGAATTCATGGAAAGTGGGAAAGAACAGAGAGTATCTTGTGATTACGGAGGATAAGATAATTGAAGCAGATACAGGTTACGAGATACTGCTCAGAAAAGGCTCTGATCTCAGGAGCTATCCAGCGCTGCCAGAAGTACCGGAGGGGTACCAGTATGCCGGAATGGAGGGCAGTCTGGTAATCTATAAAAGAACAGAGAGCATGTTAGAAGGAAAAGTACAGTGCAGGCTGGTCTGCAAGACCCATGAAAAGAAATACTATGAGGTGGAACTGGAATATCCGGAGAACATCAATGACTGCTTTGTGAAAATTGATTTTGAAGGAGACCAGGCAAAGCTGCTGATTGATGATAAATTTGTGGGTGACTGGTTCTACACCGGAGAGACTTGGGAGATCGGAATGAAACGGTTTGGCTTTCCGGAAAAAATAAAGATCGAAGTGACGGCTCTTCGGGAGACAGATCCTGTTTTTCTGGAAACCAGACCAACATTTTACAATGGGATTGCGTGTGAAATAAAAGAGGTGAACATGGAATCTGAAAGTGTGGTGACGGTTTTATGATAACGAAAGCAGAAAATCGTCTTGTATTTCATTACGATGCTGAGGAGTTATGGATTGAACCGTGGGGAAAAAATTCTTTGCGAATCAGGAGTACGAAACAGTGTCAGATGCCGGAGAATGATTGGGCTTTGCAGCATGTGGAAGATACAGCGAGTGAGATACTGTTTACGGGTACGGGAGCGATAATTAAAAATGGAAAAATTCGTGCAGAATTATCTGATCTTGGGAAGCTTATCATTTATAATCAGAAAAATGAGGTGCTTTTGGAAGAATACTGGAGGGATCGGAAAAATTTCCATGATCCAAAGTGCAGTGCGATTGAAGTAGAGGCCAGGGAATTTCGCCCGAATATAGGCGGCGATTATCATTTGACGATGCGGTTTGAGTCGCAGGATACACATGAAAAGCTATATGGAATGGGACAGTATCAGCAGCCATATCTGAATTTAAAAGGAATGAATTTGGAGTTGGCTCATCGAAACTCGCAGGCAAGTATTCCCTTTGTGATTTCATCCAGAGGATATGGCTTTTTATGGAACAATCCGGCGATTGGACGAGCTGTATTCGGGTGTAATGTGATGAGCTTTGAGGCGTATTCCACTAAGAAGCTTGACTATTGGATAACTGCAGGTGATCGCCCGAATGAAATAGAAGAAGCGTATGCTTCCGTTACAGGCACCGTTCCCATGATGCCGGAATATGGTCTGGGATTTTGGCAATGTAAGCTTCGTTATCAAACTCAAGAAGAAGTTCTGGAAATTGCCAGAGAATATAAAAAGAGAAATCTTCCGATTGATCTGATTGTGATAGATTTCTTTCACTGGCCAAGACAGGGAGAGTGGAAATTTGATTTGTCCTATTGGCCGGAGCCGTCAAAAATGGTGCAGGAATTAAAAAACATGGGCATTGAACTGATGGTGTCTGTCTGGCCTACGGTGGAACGCAAAAGTGAAAATTATTCGGAAATGTTGGAAAGGGGGTATTTGATTCGTACAGAACGTGGATTTCGTGTAGGTCTGGATTTTGAAGGGGCAACCATTCACTATGATGCAACGAATCCAGCAGCCAGGGATTACGTGTGGAATAAAGTAAGGAAAAATTATTACAAAAATGGAATCAAAGTTTTCTGGCTTGACGAGGCAGAACCGGAATATTCTGCATATGACTTTGATAATTACCGGTACTATTTGGGAACAGATCTGGAGATTGGAAATATTTATCCAAGAGAATATTCAAGAACCTTTTATGAAGGATTGAAGGCAGAAGGACAAGCGCAGATTGTGAATCTTGTACGGTGCGCATGGGCAGGCAGTCAAAAATATGGGGCGCTGGTATGGTCGGGAGATATTGCATCCAGCTTCTCAAGTATGAGAAATCAGCTCGCTGCAGGTCTTAGCATGGGATTGGCAGGTATCCCCTGGTGGACGACAGACATTGGGGGATTTCATGGTGGAAATTCCGATGATCCGGAGTTTCGGGAGCTATTTGTCCGGTGGTTTCAGTGGGGAACATTTTGCCCGGTTATGAGACTGCACGGAGATCGTGAGCCAAGAATGCCGGAAGAAAAAACGGTAGGTGGAGAAGCGTGCCGTTCCGGTGCTCCGAATGAAGTATGGAGCTACGGGGAAGAGGTTTATCGTATCTGTCAGAAGTATTTACGAATAAGAGAAGAAATGAGAGATTACACAAGAACATTGATGCGGGAAGCGCATGAAAAAGGAACTCCAATTATGCGTACTCTGTTTTACGAATTTCCGGAAGATAAAGAAGCATGGGAGGTGGAAGATGAATATCTGTATGGAAACAAGCTCCTGGTAGCACCGGTTCTGGAAGCAGGTGCAAAAGTGAGAAATATTTATCTGCCTGGAACAGAGACATGCTGGAAGGATTGCGAGGATGGAAAGGTGTATCGGGGAGGACGGTGGATAAAGCTTACGGTGAGCATAGAGGTAATGCCAGTGTTTTTGAAAGTATAGGTATAAAAAGAAATGCAAAAGTGTTCATATATAAAAGCCAGACGTTTACCGTCGAAAATGTGGCTTTTAAGAAGAGGGAGATTTTGGTGGAGGAAAAACAAAAGAGTTCGCGGTGGATTCGGTGTCTGATTTGCAGCGGAAAAACGCGAACAAAGGTGTATGAGGATACGATACTTGTGAAGTTCCCGATTTACTGTCCCAAGTGCAAAGAAGAGATCCGGGTAGATGTCGTACAATTTAAGATGGTATTGAGCAAATGAGCCCCAAAAAGAGCCTGCTTCCTACAAAATGGGATGCAGGCTTTTTTGGCGCTATGTACCCTATTCAATTTTGGTCAAAAACTGTATTCTGATACATCTTTGCGGAGGGAAGCTATGATGAGTTGTTTGTGGAACTGTAATACACTGAATTTGAGTTTCAAGGTTCTCTAAGGAACCACCATGTTATGAGAGGTGAACTGCGATTCACCTTTCATAATAAGGCGTCTAGAAGCGTTGGCTGCCGGTCCCCTCCCCCATTTCGATTTACCCGGAAACTACGAATTGAAATGGAGGAAAGTTATGAGCTTTAATTAGGCGCGGGAGAAGCGCAAGTTTGATAAAGAATGGGAACAGCTGCATCGGGAATATGCCGCCGCTGGCATGCGCGAAGCTGCCATTGCCCAGATGAAGGCGTTCGATTGGGGCTGGTTCTGTAGCCGGAGGGTGTATGCAGAGCATGTGCAGGCGCTGCCGGAAGAAGACTCTTATGATGAGGACGGACGTTCCACGCTCTTTCGGAAGTTCGCGGCCCTTTCTGTGGCGTTTGAGCAGGAGCAATCCTCTGAACGTTACGCCTGGGTGGAAACCATTGAGGATGAGGGCTTGTACCGTCAGCTCCGCTCTCTCAAGCTACAATCCATAAGCGGATGAAGAAAATCAAAAAAATCCTGAGTAAAGGTTAAGAAAATCTCCTTCCCAACGTCTATACAGTAGAAGGATACATTTTCTTCGTCCTTTCAGGCACGTTGAAAACTGAATATACAGTATTACAGGTACAAAACCTGCGTGAGTAGCGGCATAAGGCCCGGCGCGACGAAAAGCAGCTTGAAGGAGGTAAAGCAGACAAGCTGTTTGAGCAATCTACGGCAGCCTTAGACCCGGACCGGCAATCCGGGCGCGATGACAGCGCAGGGGTTAAAGAGACTTCCTCACGGTCTCCTAAAGACTTGGGGGAACCCTGCGGCGCACGAGTAAAACGACGTTGTGGAGTTATGACAGCCCTGCCAGGGGGCGGTAATATTGTATGGGAAGCAGGGGATTGGCTACAATACGATTGCATATCAACTCAATGAAATGTATATCCCGTCTCAAACTGGCACTTGGGGACAGACCTCTATTACCAATATTCTGAGCAACGAAGTTTATCTGGGAATGATCCGGTGGAAGCACGAATCTACAAAACGGATTGTGAGGGATGGAATGCTTGCGAAGAAGCGAGTGACGAGCAAGGATTATGAGTTGTACGAGGGTTTGCATGAACCGATTATTACTCAGGAGCAATGGGATCGGGTAAAGGTTAAACAACGGGAAAAATCATGCATCGGTTAACTCTAACAGGCAGTTAGCCAATCCATTTGCAACGATTTTGTTTTGCGAAAAACGTGGTGCCATTATGAAGAGAAACGTATCGTCGAAGTCTCAAAAAACAGCACCATGGTATCGCTGTCCCACTAGAGGTTGTGATTGTCGGGCAATCAAGTGCGATTTTGCTGAGGAAGCAATTCTAAAAGCAATGCGCGAATGATTGGCCGAATATACGATCAGAGTGGAAGCTGATAATTTGCCCAAAGAAAATCCGCTTGATACGGCGCTATCGATTATTCAGGAACAAATTGCTCAGCTGAATTTGCAGCAGGATAGTATTTGCGGGTATTTGGAAAAAGGAGTTTACACAATAGAGATGTTTACCAAGCGAAATGCAGAGGCAGAAATTATTCCTACAACGCAGAAGATACTGGATAGTTATCCTCATTTATCTGTGGCTGAAAAGAACAGCCTGTGGAAGATTGTGATGGAGAAAATCACAATATATCGCACACTAGATGGAGAATTCAGCATGAATATCTATCCCAAGCTTCACATGACAGTGAAAAATTAAATATCGCGCTTATTTCGCTTATTTCCGTAGTGGCATCTCGACTATTGCCTCCTCTTGTGATATACTAAAAGCCATATTTTCGCGAGAGGAGGCACTTTCATGGGTAGACAGCCAGACGAAAAGAAAATCAAAAAAAATATTTGTGCTGGTCTGTTGGCCCATGTAGATGCGGGTAAGACAACACTGGCAGAAAGCATATTATATATAAGCGGAACGCTCCGCAAGTTAGGGCGTGTAGACCATAAGGATGCCTTTCTGGATACGGACAGGCAGGAGCGGGACAGAGGCATTACAATTTTTTCCAAGGAGGCAAGATTTCACTGGAAGGACATGGACGTGACCTTATTAGATACACCCGGACATGTGGACTTCTCAGCAGAGATGGAGCGTACCTTACAGGTGCTGGACTATGCGGTGCTGATTATCAGCGGTGCAGATGGTATCCAGGGACATACCATGACCCTGTGGAGGCTGCTGGAACGCTACGGCATCCCGACATTTCTGTTTATCAATAAGATGGACCAGCCGGGGACAGAACAGGAAGCCTTACTGGCGCAGTTAAAAGAACGGCTGGACGGACGATGTATTTCTTTTGCAAAGAAAGATACGGCTTTCTATGAGAATGTGGCAGTCTGTGAGGAGGACTTGCTGGAGCGGTTTCTGGAATCGGAGCAGATAGAAGAGGAAGAGATTGTAAGACTGGTGGCAGAACGGAAGGTCTTTCCCTGCTTCTTTGGTTCCGCTCTGAAAGTAGAAGGCGTGGAGGAACTGCTGGAGGGATTGTATAACTATACCAGGATGCCGGAATACCAGGCAGCTTTGGGTGCCAGAGTCTATAAGATATCCAGGGATGGACAGGGTAACCGGATGACCCATGTAAAGGTGACCGGTGGAAGTCTTAAGGTAAAGCAGATGATTCCTGTCTATGACCGGGAAAAGGATTGTCATACAGAGGAAAAGATAGACCAGATACGGCTTTATTCCGGCAATAAATATGAGATGGCGCAGGAGGTGCAGGCAGGAGACATCTGTGCTTTGACAGGTCCGGTAAAAACCTTCAGTGGGGAAGGCATCGGTGCAGAGCAGGAGAATACCATTCCTTTGCTGACACCGGTCATGACCTACCGTATTGTGTTGCCGGAAGGCTGCGATGTGCACCAGATGTACTACAAGTTATGTCAACTGGAAGAGGAAGAACCGCAGCTTCATATTTTATGGAAGGAGCAGAAGGAAGAGATTCATGCACAGCTTATGGGCGAGGTGCAGATTACGATTTTGCAGAATCTGATAGCAGAACGCTTCGGGGTGGAAGTTACCTTTGATGAGGGAAGCATTGTTTATCAGGAAACCATTGCCAATGTGGTAGAGGGAGTAGGTCATTTTGAACCCCTGCGGCATTATGCGGAGGTACATCTGGTACTGGAACCGGGTGAGCCGGGCAGTGGCTTACAGTTTGCTGTTAGCTGTAGTGAAGACGTATTAGATAAGAACTGGCAGAGACTGATACTGACCCATCTGGAGGAAAAGGAGCATTTAGGCGTGCTGACCGGTTCGCCCATTACCGATATGCTGATTACTATAGTGGCAGGGCGGGCACACACGAAGCATACAGAGGGCGGCGATTTCCGGCAGGCAACCTACCGGGCATTGCGGCAGGGACTGTGCAAAGCTCAGAGTGTCCTGTTAGAGCCGGTGTATGCCTTCCGGCTGGAACTGCCGGCTGGTATGATTGGACGAGCCATGACGGATATCCAGACGAAGCAGGGAGATTTTGAACCGCCGGTTATAGAGGGGGAATACGCTATTCTGACAGGGACGGTGCCGGTATCGGAAATGAGCGGTTATCAGACGGAGCTGCTTGCCTATTCCGGAGGAAAAGGAAGGCTTTTTACCGAATTAAAAGGCTATGCACCCTGCCATAATGCGAAGGAGGTCATTGAGCAGACAGGCTATGAAGCAGAGCATGATGTAGCAAATCCCTGTGGTTCAGTGTTCTGTGCCCACGGAGCGGGATTTGTGGTGGAATGGGACAGTGTAGAAGCGTATATGCATCTGGAAAGTGTACTGGACAGCGGTACTTTCCGGTTGGCAGATGGCAGCCTGTATCAGCCGGAAAAGGCAAAACAGGATGCCAAAGAAGCCAGTGGTAACTTTGCAGGACAGTATGCCAGACGGGCAGGAGCGGCTAAGAGCAGTACCGCGGAGGATTTTATCGGACAGGATGAGATAGAGGAAATCTTTACCAGAACCTTCGGGACAAAGAAGCGGGAGAAACCGGGCTGGGGAAAAACCATCCGTTCTGTCCCACACAGCAGGGAAACGAAGTATCAGGGAACACCACTTCCCCAGGAAGAATATCTGCTGGTGGACGGCTATAACATTATTTTTGGCTGGGAGAACCTGAACGAACTGGCGAAGACGAATCTGGACGGAGCCAGAGGCAGGCTGATGGATATCCTGAGCAATTATCAGGGATACCGCAAGATGCATCTGATTCTGGTATTCGATGCCTATAAGGTAAAAGGCAATCCGGGAAGTGCGGTGCGTTATCACAATATTGATGTGGTTTACACGAAGGAAGCTGAAACTGCAGACAGCTATATCGAGAAAGTGACCCACCAGATAGGGAAAAAATACAGGGTGCGGGTTGCAACCTCTGATGGACTGGAGCAGATGATTATTATGGGTGCCGGAGCGACCAGGGTATCTGCCAGGGAATTTCAGGAAGAAGTGATGGCAGCAGGCAAGGAAATACGCCAGATGTTTTTGGAGAACCCGGAAAGGCAGACCGGTGGCAGAAATTATCTGTTGGAAGGAGCCTCCGAGGAAGTAACTGCCTATCTGGAGAAACAGAAACAAAAACTAGAAGAAGACAGAGAAACGATATGATAAAAGACAATGAACAACAAGACCTGAATCCATTCCAGGACAAACCGGCAAATGGCATTCCGGAAGCCGTCTGGAAGGTGTATGAGGCAGCATTTTTCCAGTTTGCCCCAGAGGAACAACGTAAATATATCAAAAGCTGTGAACGGCAGATTGGGCAGTTGGAACGAAGGATTGCCCGTAAGAAGTATCAGGATAAACATCAGATACTGGCGGATATGGGACCCATGCATATCCGGGCAGCAAGCATTGGTTATACGGTAGTACGTAAGCAACGGCGGCTGATGAAGAAGTACCGCCATGTTATACGACGGCTGGCAAAGTTAGACATCAGCTTTTTACACAGTATGGCACCCAAGGTGTCAGAGGGGGAAGTGGCAGGCATGGAGCAGACTGCCCGGTATCTGCGCAGCAAATCCCTCTATGAAATTTACCGGGATGAATACATGAAATATCTGGTAGGACAGCGGATGGAAGAGCTGATGGAGGCAGAGCCGGAGAAGCAGTATCCGGAAGCCAGAGGAATGAAGCGGCATTTTGTGCTGCACATAGGAGCCACCAACAGTGGCAAGACGTATCAGGCATTACAGCGGCTGCGGCAGGCATACCGGGGTATCTATTTAGGACCATTACGCCTGCTGGCACTGGAAATCTATGACCGGATGATGGAATCAGGAATCCCCTGCAGCATGATAACCGGGGAGGAAACCATTCGCACACCGGGCAGTTTTGTACAGGCATCTACCATTGAAATGATGGACTTATGGGAGGTTTATGACATTGCTGTAATCGACGAAGCCCAGATGATGACAGATGAGAACCGAGGCAGCTACTGGACCAGGGCTATTCTGGGAATCCGTGCGGAGGAAGTACATGTATGCTGTTCTCCTACGGCAGAGAACCTGCTGGTAAAGATGATAGAGCGTTGTGGTGACAGCTATGAAATCGTACGCCATGAGCGAAATACAAAACTGGAATTCATACCGGAACGGTACGATATCCGGAAGGATGTACAGCGAGGAGATGCCCTGATTGCCTTTTCCAAGAAAAATGTACTGGCAATTGCCGCAGCACTGGAAGCCAGGGGCATGCATGTCAGTGTTATCTATGGCAATCTGCCGCCTCAGACCAGACAGGAGCAGGTACGTCTGTTTACTGAGGGCATCCATGAGGTGGTTGTGGCAACCGATGCTATCGGGATGGGAATCAATCTGCCGATTCGGCGGATTGTGTTTATGAATACGGTAAAATTTGATGGTGTGCAGAAACGGAGGCTTCATGCAGAGGAGATACGGCAGATAGCCGGGAGGGCAGGGCGTTATGGCTACTACGATACCGGTTATGTGCAGACTGCCATGGACATAGAATATATTGGAAAGAAGCTGGAGGAGCCGTGGTATCCGTTAAAAAAAGCCAGAGTCGGATTTCCGGAAGTGTTGTTAGATTTGGATTTGGAATTGGACGAAATCATGGAAGCCTGGGAAAAAACCGGCAATCTGCCGATGTATGACAAAGTATCCATGACCGAAAGTATTAAGAAATACCATTATCTGAAAAAGGAAAAGAGAAAGTTACCTTACCTGAATGACAGGAAGTTAGTCATGACTTTGATTACCTGTCCTTTTGATATCAATGACAGAGATGTCTTAAAGCTGTGGCGGCGGTATTGTGACCAGCCGGACAAGCAGCAGGACTGCCCGATGTTACCGAGAGATTTCAGTCTGGAAGGGCTGGAATCCTATTACAAACAGTTGGATTTGTATCATCAGTTTGCAGGCAGGATGAACTGGGTGGTAGACAAAGAAGAGGTAGCAGCCAACCGGGAATGGGCGCAGCATGAAATCAGTGTCCTGTTGAAGGAAGATAAAGGGCAGTATCTGCCCTTGTCGGCATTAACGCCTGGAGAGTAAGAACTGGCAGGCTGCGTTACCCATTGCCTGATAGGCGGCAGCGGAAGGATGCAGATGGTCTCCGCTGTCATAGCCTTTGGCAAAGGCTTCCGGGTGTTCATAGTCACGGACTACCGCATCAAAATCAATGACTCCGTCTGTAAGACGATTGTGGCGAATCCAGTCGTTGAACTGGTTCTTTAATTCTTCCCGGAAAGGGGCATAAG
>ERZ1026850.659-NODE-659-length-20697-cov-7.809079_pt1 | contig 20697 bp, 17 predicted proteins | sample MGYA00380155_ERZ1026850 | MGnify/ENA primary metagenome ERZ1026850 (study PRJEB33269, sample SAMEA4719791) | human gut metagenome | biome: human-associated habitat; feature: organic feature; material: feces | place: Cameroon | collected 2013-10 ... | reverse complement strand
GTACATATTTCAAAATATATGTTTGAAATAATTTATGTATCCATGTGCATGCTTCAAGTTCTTTATCCGCTATCTCATTCGCCTCATCAATTCCAACTTTATTGTTTAATATTTTTCGCACCATTCCTATTGCAAATAAGAGCCCTAGAAATAGCAAAAAATATGTGATGAAAAAGAACCCCACTGTGTCCGCTGTTCCGTAAGTATATTTCAAAAGACTATCCTCCTTAACTGTTCCAGTATACATGTCTTTTCCACCCCTGTCAAACGCAGTGCAGTGCAGGTCTACGATATTTCCGTTATTCGGTGTAGGGATGAAAAAAATCCTTGGTTGATGGCAAATTTAAAATCTGACTTCACTTTAAGTTTCTAACACATTTTTACACAAAATTTGCCTTAAAACAAATATTTAGAGAATTTTCTTGGAAGTTTTCACGTAAAAATTCACACTTAATTTTTCACGCCACATTGCAAATCATACACAAATCTGATATGATTATAGAAACAGGAGGTAATTCGTATGATTATTACGATTGCAAGACAAAGCGGTTGCAGCGGCAAGCAAGTCGGTCAGCTTTTGGCTGAGCACTATCACATTCCGCTGTATGATAAAGACGCGTTGATTGATATGGCGCAGAAAACCGGACTGTACGAAAGCATTCCGAATTTCTTCAGCGAAACACCGGTTAACAGCCTATTGTATTCGATCGCCGCAGGCTATGGCGAATATGATGCATTACAGGTTCCGGTTCATGCGCTGCAAAATCTGATTGGCGAGCAAGATTGCGTTGTCATTGGACGCTGCAGCAATTACGCTTTCCAGAATCGACCGGACAGCGTTCGTATTTTTCTCTCCGCAGATCGCGAGGTCCGTGTTCAAAACTTGGAAAATTGGAAGAATATTTCCAAGCGGAAGGCGGAACGTCTGCTTGCGGACACCGATAACAACCGGAAGGAATTCCACAAGTATTACACCAATCAGGTTTGGGGACAGGCTGAATATTACGACCTGTGCTTGAATATCAGCAGTTTGGGTGTGGAAGGCACTGCCCGTGTCATTGAAGCATATATTGCCGAAAAACATTTGGAAAAGTAACATGCAAAAAGTCCCGTTGTATGAGCCGCAATAACTCATATAACGGGACTTGTATTTTGTATAAAAAGCTTACATGTTCAAATCCAATCCGGCGATAATGTTTTTCAGCGTATCTGCCGATTTTTTCAGGCTTGTATGCTCTTTTTCGCTCAGCTCGATGGGAATATGAGTCTCTACGCCTTCTGCACTGAGAATTGTCGGCATGCTCAGGCAGACATCTTCTATGCCAAAATCTCCATGCATCATTGTTGAAATCGGCAGGATAGATTTCTCATCCCGAACAATGCATTCACAAATGCGGCGGACAGACATCGCAATGCCGTAATACGTCGCATGCTTCTTCGCAATAATATCATACGCACTGTTCTTGACCTTTTCGGCGATTTCCTGTTTATCCATATCCGGATGCATATGACCGCGCATCTCCAAGAAATCATCCAGCGGAACACCGGAAATATTGGTGCTGCTCCAAGCGGCAATCTCACTGTCCCCGTGCTCTCCGATGATAAACGAGTGAATATTGCGGCTGTCAACGTTCAAATGCTGGCTCAGTGCATACTTTAGACGTGCGGTATCCAGAACCGTACCCGAACCGATGACGCGGCGTTCCGGCAGTCCGCTGAGTTTCTGTGCGACATACGTGAGAATGTCAACCGGATTCGAGACAATCAGCAAAATGCCTTCATAGTTCCGCTTGGCAATCTCCGGAATGATGCTCTTATAGATGGCAACATTTTTTTGAACCAGATCCAAGCGGGTCTCGTTTGGCTTCTGATTTGCACCGGCTGTCACAATGATAATCGAGCAGTCGGCAATGTCATCATAATCACCGGCATAAATATCCATTTCGCCGGCAAACGGAATGCCGTGTCCAATATCTTCTGCTTCGCCGACCGCCTTGTCGTGATTGGCGTCCAGCAAAACAAGTTCAGAAAACAGCTTGCTCTGCATCAAGGTAAATGCGGTTGCTGCACCAACGAATCCGCAGCCGATAACTGCCGCTTTTTTCGGATTATTCTTCATACTGTGTTGCCTCCTTCGCACAGAAAGACCTCATGTCTCACAGTCTTTCCTATCAACAAGTATAGTATACCATAATTGTCACGCGCGATTGTTAAAAAAATAGCAATGATGTGTAAATTTTCGTAACAGAACAAAAATATTTTTTTGTTCTGTTATATCTTGAGTCTATCGTTAAAACACGGTATAATAGAAGCACTATTATTGAGGAGTACACGTATATGAATCATTACCACGAATCCCCGCAGGTTTTAAACGACTTTTTGTCCTATATACAGACGATCAAGGGTTCCTCTCCCAAGACGGTGAAAGAATATTATCTAGATCTCCGCATGTTCTTCCGCTATATCAAGCAAAAACGCGGCGAAGTCGATGATATTCCCTTTGATGAAATTCCAATCAAAGACATTGATATTGCATATATCAAGACCATTACCCTGTCCGATGCCTACGACTTTTTGATGTACACCGTACAGGACCGCCCCAAGCACATGAATTCCGATAACAGCGAAATCGGTTTGATGGCGGCATCGCGTGCGCGGAAGGTCTCTGCCCTGCGCTCTTTTTTCAAGTATCTCACGGACAAGGCGCATTTGCTCGACCACAATCCCATTCAAAACTTGGAATATCCGTCTGTCCGCCGTTCTCTGCCAAAATATCTGAGCATGGAAGAAAGTGTAGAACTGTTGGAATCGGTAGACGGCCCATTCAAAGAGCGGGATTACTGTATTTTGATGCTGTTTCTCAACTGCGGACTTCGTGTTTCGGAGTTGTGCGGTCTCAATATCTCCGACATCAAGGAAAATCAAATCCGTGTGCTCGGCAAAGGCAACAAGGAACGTATGCTGTACTTAAATGACGCCTGCATTGATGCCATCAATGAATATTTGCCGCACAGACTGACGCCAAACAACGACACCGGAAACGCCGGCGCGCTGTTCATCAGCAAAAAGCGCAATCGCATTCGCAAAACGTCGGTAGAAGCGCTGGTCAAGAAATACATCGCCAAGGCCGGTTTAGACCCGTCCAAATATTCTGCACATAAGCTGCGCCACACCGCTGCGACCCTGATGTATAAGAACGGAACGGATATTCGCACGCTGCAGGATGTTTTGGGACACGACAGCATCAACACGACCATGATTTACACACATATCAACGATGCCAATATGCGCGATGCCGCGCGAAACAATCCGCTTGCATCGTTCAAACGCAAAAAATCAGAAGAATAAGATGGATGAAAAAAACTGCTTTAGCCGATTAAATCATAGCTAAAGCAGTTTTTTGTCTCATTTTAACCATTATTTCGGTGCAAGAGCTTATGTTCCTTACCCTTTATCAATCCATCATACAGCGAAAGTACCAGAGGGTTTTCATCAGATTTCTTGATTTGTCGGGTCAGATCCACCGCATATAGTCCGCTCGGACGCGAAATACGTTCTTCCTGTCCTGCCGGCAGCGGCTGTCCACCGCCCATGACACATCCGCGACGACATGCCATGACCTCCACGAATTGATAGTCCGCTTTGCCTGCTTCAATCTTTTTGAGCAGTTTATCGGCATTCGCCAAACCGCTGACAATTGCTGCCTTGATTTCCTTTCCGTGATAAGTAAAAGTAATTTCTTTGAGACCTTCTTCGCCACGCACACCGCAATGCTTGATTTGCTCCATTTTGGCGCGTTCATGACCATCATTGAGACGGCGCAGGACAGCTTCCGTCACACCACCGGAATTGCCGAAAATCATACCGGCACCCGAACTGATACCAAACGGCATATCGACAGATTCATCCTCCAGATGCGCGAACATGATGCCATCTTTCTTAATCATCGTGCATAATTCATTGGTTGTCAAGACGTAATCGATGTCCTGTACGCCATCTGTTTTGGATTCCGGACGCAAGATTTCTCCTTTTTTTGCCGTACATGGCATGACTGCAACAGAAAGAACCCGTTTTCCCTCATTGTTTTTTGGATCTCGATAGTATTCCCGCATAACAGCTCCCAGCATTTGCATCGGAGAGCGGCAAGTGGACAGATGGCGAACCAACTCCGGATAGCGTTTTTCACAGTCCAGAACCCAAGCCGGACAACAGGATGTAAATAACGGCAGATTTTCACCGGACTCCAACCGTTCAAGCAGTTCTTTGCTTTCTTCCATGACGGTGAAGTCCGCACCGAACGCCGTGTCATATACTTCGTCAAAGCCCATTCTGTGCATCGCATTGACGATGCGCCCCATGACATTGACACCATTTGGGAATCCAAACACGTGACCGACCGCCACGCGAACTGCTGGGGCGATCTGTGCGACAACCTTTATATTTGGATCGGCAATTGCCTCGCGAACAGCATTGATATTGGTGTTAATTGTGATTGCACCGGTCGGACAAAAGGTACGGCACTGTCCACAGCCCACGCAATCGGTATCCGCCAGTTTACTGCCTCTGACGGTAGCCACACGATAATTGGGACCTTGATCGACAAAATCAACCGCACCAATCCCCTGCACATCGCCACACATGCGCACGCAGTTTCCGCACAATACGCACTTATTCGGATTTAGTACAATCGCCGGAGAACTCATGTCCAACGGATAATTCGTCCGTTCCGATTCGTAGCGAATTTGATTGACACCCATGCGGCGTGCTGTTGCCTGCAGCAAGCATTCGCCACTCTTAATACAGGTCGTGCAGTCGCGCTGATGCGACGCCAGCAGCAGCTCTAGGATCATTTTGCGGTAGCGCATCAAGCGCGGTGTGTTTGTATAAATAACCATGCCGTCGCGCGGTTTTTCAGAGCAGGATGCAAACGTGCGTCCATGCTTATCCTCCACGACACACAAACGGCACGAACCATGAATCAGCAATTCCGGTCGGTAACACAGCGTCGGCATTTCAAAATCCGCCTTGCGAATAACTGACAGAACGTTTTCTTCCTGATCTGTAAATTCTACTTGGATTCCGTTGATTGTCATAGTTCCCATACGATTTCCTTCCTTTCCTTACGCCGGATAGCCGAATGTCGTCAATGAAATCGCATGAAATGCACAGGTATCTGTGCACGAGCCACAGCGAATACATTTGTGCGGATTGATAACAAACGGAGAACGAATTTGTCCGGAAATCGCATCTACCGGACATTGCTTTGCGCAGCGGGAACAGCCCTTACAGACTGTCGGATCAATGACATATTGTTTCATGCCAAGGCCGCACAACGCCGTATTGGTAATCATATCTGCCAGCTCTGCTAACTGATCCAATTCCTCGTCTGTACCATTGCCCTCCATAATTTTTTTGAGCAGTTGGCGCATGCGTTTTGTTCCCTCTCGGCAAGGTGCACATTTTCCACAGCTTTCAAGATGGATAAATTTTTGAAAAATCTGTTCAATTTCCGGCTGAACCTCTGTGTTGTTTTCCAAGTCCAATACACCGGTTCGAATCATCTGCTTCAAATGTTCAATCGAAGCAAAGCTCGCCGTCGCTTCCGGATTGATTTCCGGCTGAGATGGCATATCAGTGGAGATCCGTCCCAACAAAACGGAATGATCTGTCATAGCAATCCCTCCTTGCAGCATGTTACATACAAGTAAATCGAAAAAGTAGATATTTCTTGTATAAATCGTACATCAAAATGTACATTTCGTCAACACATAATTGTACAAATATAAAAAAACAGAAGTGCGGATGCAGTTCGCGGCGTCCAAGCACTTCTGTTTTCATTTTGTCTTATTTCGGCGGCGCTGCACAAAGAGTTTTTTACCTGCTGCGTTTCATTCGAACAAGCATCCAAGCGCCTGCGCCAACCAATGCGCTGCTCAGAAGCGTCAGCGGCAGCAGGCCGCGCCCGCCAGCTGTCGGCAGCCACTTGAGCCGTTCATTCGTCACGGTCAAAACACAGCTGTTCTTTTCTTGATTCGGCTGACCCAATAGCCAATCGGAGGTGCTGCCCGTGTTGCTGTCTGCATAAGAAATTTGACCATCTGTCACGCGAATGGTAACAGGATCTTTTCGTTTCTTATATCCGGCAGGCGCCTGCTTTTCCTTGATGGTATACTCTCCATCTGCCAAATCGGAGATGTTTACGGTTCCATCCGCCTGAACGGCATATGTTCCGTGTAAGTTGTCTCTGTTCCAGATTTCAAATACTGCTCCGGAAAGCGCCTCCCCTTGCGCATTGATCTTTTTCAAAATCAATTCCATACGGAAACGATTTTGAATTTTTGCCACGATCTCTTTTGTTCCCTGAACAGTCAGAGCCTCTCCGGCATTTTCATACGTCACGGTATACTGCGTACCGTTCGCCAACGTGCCTGTCGCTCCATTTTTCAATGGATTTCCCGCCTGATCCAACTCCAGAACACAAAATTGTCCGCCAACCGGCAGCTTTGTAAACACCGGTTTCTCTACAGAAGCACCATTGTTCCGGTAAGAAAGCACGCCGTCTTTGCTTGTAATCTCCAACGTTTGCAGTTTCTTTACCTTGCTGTAATCATAGCTGCTGCCTTTGTATTCATACAATGCAAACGAACAGGTCAGATTTGGAATTTTACCATCCGCAATGGTCTGTCCATTGCTAAAAAGGAAGCTCTTATCCAGCGTGATAGAACCCTTTTGATTGTACATCGTATACGAGTAAATCGAGCTGAGATAATACACATCCACGCCTTGACTTGCCCACGTGTTCAGCTCTGCCGGATATGTTTCTTTTCCAACTGCTCCGACCTTTTTTGCTATGGCAATATACTTTGGTGTGGAATCCAATACATATCCGTCCGGTGCCTTGGTTTCTTTCAAGCAATAGACGGTATTGTATTCCAAGGTTTCATTCTTGCCAAACACGGCAAATCCATCATCACCTGTTTCCGCAGAAAATACTGCTCCGGAAGACTCTGCGTTCCACTGCTGGTTTGCTGTGTCGTAAACCGCTTTTTGTACAGTAAACACAGCATGTGCCAACGTCTTGGTTGTGTTGTCCTTGTCCAGCTTTTCTATCTTGAGAACAGGGCTGTTCTGTGTAGATGCCGTGGATTCTACATGGTATTGAACAGTCGTATTTTCAATCTTTGCAATATTGTTGTTGTGACCAAACCAATATGCCGCGTTATTGACGGAAATCGGCGTGTCCGGAGGCGCATTCAGCGTCGCCTTGTAAGTAATCGTGTACTTTTGATTGTCCGGAATCGTCAGCGTCATTTTTTCTCCGGTACTGGTCGTCTCAATTTTCGGAGAAAGATTTGTAACGACCGCACCATTTTTGTCCGTAATCTGTATGGAGCTCGGATCAAAACGCAGCGGACTTTGCATTTCATCTACCAAGGTAATGGTATCGGAATCCTTAATCAAATCTTCACTCAATGCATTGACTGTAATGGTAAACGGCAGTTTGCCGTCCACAATATCCGCTTTTGCTTTGGAAATCGTAGCATGACCTACAGAGGCGACTGCGCTGCCTGTAGAAATCGTCTTGCCGGACTCATTTCGAACCGTCAGGGTGTTGACAAGTTTTTTCGACTGGTTATCCAGAAGCACTTCTTCGTCTGTCACCCTTGCAACAATCTGTACTTCCAGCGAACGCTTATCCTTATCTCCGCCCTTCTTCAGATTAGAGACCTGCATTCGGATTTGTCTTGTTTTCGCATTGTAATACGAAATACACGTATATTTTGCATTGGCATTGTCCAGATTTCCGGTCAATTCCATACGCTTCCAATCCGGATTGTTCTCCAATTCCGGAATTTCTTCCGTTCTCGGTGCGCTTGCATTGTTTCGAATACTCGGATCAATCCAAAAATAGCGAACATAGGTCAGATCGACGCCTTCCGGCAGCTGATCTTCTACCTGTACGGTTCCTTCTGTGCCGCCAATATAGTTGAGCTTGATGCGCCAGTCAATATACGTTCCGCCCTCTGTGATCTGATTTTTCAGGAGCTTGTTGGCGCTGTTGTAATTGATGGAATTTTGCGTTGTCCATTGCGTGCCGTCAAAATTATACACACCGCCGGTTTCTTTGAAGTCATTGCCGGCGCCTGCTACCATCATACTGGCATCGCCTTGCGATACAAAATCAGAAGAGGAACTATCTTTCGTGTACAATTCATTCCAATACGAATATGCATTTCTAGGATTGCTGATCGAAGAAGCAGGGCCTGTCCAGAAAACGATATACATGCGTTCTCCCTCTTTGAGAGAAATCGTTTTTTGCATCGTAAATTCTGCCCATTCATTTGCTGCATCCCAGCTATAATCAGCATTTACCGGTACAGCTCCTTTGTTAAGCTCATTGCCGGACAGCTTTCGCATGGCAGAGTCGTTTTTCACATCGCTGATGCTGCCGTAATATTCCGTAAAGCTTTTGCCATTCGGGATTTTTCCGACAAAGACACCGCCGTTTACCATGCTTTCTCTGCGCATCCTATGCGCGCTGCCCTTTGAGGTGCTCGGCACATCGCGGAATACCGTACCCTTTGGGATTTCATTGCCACTTACTTCAATCACCCAGTAGAGGCGTCCATTGATAGAATCTTTTGTTCCTTTATTGGTATAGTCATAATACCAGCCGGATTTGGATGCTTCAAAGTTTTTTCCGCCCTCGATAACGGTAGATGTCGAGACATTTACGCCCGCAATGACCACTTTTTCACCGTTCGGGCCGATACCTGTGCCGCTCAAGCCAAACGAGTTGCCGGACGTTACCTGTGTGACAGTATCGGTTCCTTCCGGTGTCGCATAGTATGTCAGCAGGTATGCGCCCTTTTCGTTTTGTCCCAAGTCTTTTGGAGAGAGCGTGAAGCTGCTGAGTCCGTGAATATCAATCCACTTTACACTGTCTGGGGTCTTTTTCTGCAATTGGTTCGCAGCTTCTGTGTCTGTGGACGGCTGCGTAGCTAGGCCTTCCTTATAATAAGCAATCTTTAGATACCCCGCGTACTTGAGGTAATAGTTTTTCAGTGCATCGTTGAAAATTGCGGAAGAAAGATCCCAATTGCCGTCCTCATTGACGACAACATGATACTCAAAGCTGCCCTTCGGCACAGAGAAGCTATGTGCGGCGGAGGAATCTACTTGGAGCTGTGTATTGTAAATCAGCTCGTTATCCGGCACTGTGATTTTCTTTTCATATGCCGTGGCACTGCTCTGGAGCTTTCTATTCCAGACTTTCTTGCCCAACGATTTTTCCTGATTGGAGCTTGCAAACTTGCTGTTTCCGCCGTTTGCTGTATCGTCAGAGTATACAGCGGCAGTATTTTTAATTTTTATTTCATTGTTTGTACTGGTGAACATCTCCGGTTTCACATGCATTTTGTACGTCAAAACGCGTTCTCCGCCCGGTTTCACGTCACCGATGTACGCATCCATTCTCTGCTCGGTGTCAGAGTTGGTGACGTCCGGATTGCTCTTGCCGGTATGCTTGTTGGCGGGAAATGCCATGCTTTTGCTCTCGTCTGCGGTATTTCCCTTGTACAGCTTGAAGCTGTCCGTAACGTATTCAATATACGGATACAAAGAAGAATCCGTCGCTGCCAGATTATCATGAATTTTCAGATTTTTCAGCGTATAGGTATTGCTGCTGTCTGCTTTGACATAAATCTGATAGGTCAGCGTACCGCCGCCAGTTCCATCTGCCTGATAAGAGCCAAGCGTCTTTTTGATTTGTGCGTTTGTTTTAGGCGTAAATGCAGCGGATGCCGTGCCGTGCGGATAGGTCTTGGAATATGCACTTGCCTGATTGGTAATCGTGCCGCGGCTCTGTATGCCGATATATTCAGGCTTCAGCTTGACGCGATACGTCAGCATCCGCGTTTCGTGCGCATCCATGCCGCCGATATTCCACACCATGACGCCCGGATTTTGCGCGTTGGCTCCCGCCGGCTGCGGAATCGGATTGTCATTCGTCACAGCAGCGCCCAGATATACCGTGCTTTGTTTGCTCGTATCGGTTTCATACGGGGTGTGTGCCGTTGTTTCACCGGCTGCAACCTGCGTTTCTGTGCCGGTGACGCCGACATACGAATCTACATACGACTGATTGGCTGTGAATGTGTCGACAATTTTTACCTCCGGCATCGCGTCATCTGTTGTTGTCGCTGTCAAGGTATAAATCAAATACGGTTCGCCGTTTTCTTCTACATAGGATGGCTCACTCTTGAAAATTTGAAGATCGCCCAGCCGCGCATTGCTGTCCGATTCAAAGTTCAAATGAATCGTTGTATTGCCGATGGGAACCTCTTGCGTCGGCTTCTTTTTAACCTCGTCCTGATTGGCAGAGGTATAATAGGTAAAGCTGCCGCTGACCTTGGTGTGTTCTCCTTCCTCTTTCTTGAGAAAATCTTCCGTAAATGTCAGATAAATCTGCTTTGTCTCTTTATCAACGGTAATATCACCGATTTTATTGCGCTCTGCATCATAAATCGTATTGGTTGCAACCGATGTGTCTTGAAATAGATCCGGAATCGTATAGCTGAGCGTTCTGTCATGCTGCATCAGGTCATCGGCATCGACGTTGTCATACGATACAATTACTTTCAATCTGGCATCTGCCGGAATATTGCTTGTGTTCTCATCAATGGGAATCCAATCTTCTCCGCTTTGGTATGCCATGGATGCCGCTACAATGTGTGAGTCTACATTGATTCCGTTGCGGCTCGTCGGCTGCGCTGCCCGCGCAAACATATGCAGACACAGCACAGCGCAAAAGATGGTGAATAAAACCGTCCAGTTTTTCTTATGCAATTTCATTTTCCACCTCTCGATTGATTATTTTTCTTGTGTACAGCGAACAGCAACACGCAAATTTCCTCGATATGTGCAGGTAAACAAGGTTAAATCCCAATCTTCGGAAACCATGCGTTCTCCGTCTGTCGGCTTTAATCGTTGGATTGCTTGCACCGTGTAACGATATTCTCGACCTGCTGTATCGGTAAAGCCGATGCGGCAGCCTTTTTTCAAGGTATACAGCTTGGCAAAATGCCGGACATAATTGTGCGCAGCAATCACCAGCTTGCCATCTGTCAGAGAACCGGAATATCTGCACGGTGCAATTTTCAACCGGTTGAAATCCCATGTGCTCAAAATCGGCAGTGTCAGGTTCAAATCCGGAATGGACAAATATCCCAGATATTGTTCTCCGTCAACCGTGACTGTTTCCGCCTCACCTTCTCCGTCTGCAATGGCTTGCTGTACACCGGTCAATGCAGTGTCTGTTGCTTGCTCGACCTGCTGTTCTTCCCGAATATTATGCGTTAGGAATACCAATGACACCAAGATACACAGACAACCAAGACGCACAAGCCATGCGCCGATTCGATGTTTCATATGTTTCTCATTCCTATAGCAATATTTTTTATTTGTTTCGATTGTTTTTCTTCATCTTCCAGCCAATCAGCATGAGCGCCAAACCACTGCCCGCCAGCACCGGAATCGGCCATTGCAGGATGCCGGTATCCGGCAGATTTTTCTTCGGTTTTTTGGTTGGGGTGTCGTCTTTTGGTTTGTCCTCCGGCTGTGTGGTGTGCTCCGGTTCACTCTTTGGATTTGCCGTCACATCGTATTGCCATGCTGTTTGATTTTCTGTCAATTCCGGAACAGAGACCAAAAACGGAGCACTGCAATATGTTTTTCCATTGCTTTTCGTATCCGAACCAACCACCAAGTACAAACCTGTCCGCAGCTGTGAGAACGTCACTGTACCGTTTTTATCGGTATTTTTTTGCGCATCTGCGGAGATGGCATGGTTCTGCGTCCATGTGCGCAGCTGCTGCGCTGCCTTGCGCCAATCTATCGCAGCATCCTGTGTCAGCTGATTGACCGCCGCCTTGCTGCCCGTGTATTGCGGCAGAAGGGTAAAGCTTCCATACTGCGACACATCTGCCACGCGATACACAGCAAACGGCACGTTTGTTAATGGCTGTCCGCCATAGCTGCTTTTAATGGTCAGACTTCCCGTCTGTTCTGTATGTATCGTCTCGATTGCTGTCGCCGGACAAATCAGAAGAGCGGCTGTCAGCAGACCGAGCAGAAACTTCTTCGATAACTTTCCAATTGTCAGAATTCTTCTCAATACATTCACGCTCCTGTTTCGCTTTGCGTTTTTTACGCCGTTTCCGCCAAAGTAAAATCAGCCACAATAAAAACAAAAGAATTACTGCAAGCAAGACATATATTTTCCAGCCAAAGCTCGTCAGCACCTGCTGCACAGGTGTCACTTCTTGTGCTTTCTCCGGCACGGTCGTGCGGCGTCCGCGCACAAGAAGCCGCTGGGTGTTGACGCCATATGGCGTACACGTAATCAAGGTTACATAATCGCCATCTTCCGGTGTTTGCAGTGCTTCTACATCGCTCGGATCAACCGTTTGAATCTGGTCTACCTCATAGGCAAGCGTATCATCAAGCACATGCAGATAAAACACATCACCCAGTTTGACTTTATCCAAATTGGTGAGCAGCAATGCTGACGGCAAGCCGCGATGACCGGACAGAACACAATGTGTTCCCTTTCCGCCGACCGGCAGAGATGTGCCAAGCAAATGTCCCAAGCCTTGCTGTAAAACCTTTTCCGAAGTGCCATGATAAATGGGCAGACGCACACTGATTTTGGGAATTTCTATGTAGCCCATGATGCCGTCACCGGAGATATTGAGCAGAGACCAATACAAATCATCGGTGGGCAGCTCCTCCCCGCTAAACGAATCATATATCTGTTGACTGCATGTGGCGTTATAGTCCTGCGCCGCTTTGAGATAGGCGGAATAATCCTCCTCTGTCATTTGCTGCACGGTGTCTTGATAGTCATCCATCATGCTGTTCTGACGATGCTGATTCCAAATGTCGCTAAACACCGGATAGAACAGCGCGGCAATGCCCGCTCCAAATATGAGAATCGCAAAAATCATTCGAATGACTTTTTGTGCTTTCAATCCGTGTGACTCCTTCTTTGCATTCTCTTGATATGGACGGCTCTCTAAATTGCTTAGGGAGCTCTCCATATCATCAAATCACCGCAAGGAAAATCCCTCACGGCGATTTGATAGGTATGTATGGTTTAATTTTCCTTCTTTTTACGGAAGAAGAGCAGATATGCGCCTGCTGCCATCAGAACAACGCCGCCGATGGACAGGAGCACCGTGCCGGTACCGCCCGTGGTCGGGAGATTCGGGGTGGAGAAGTTCTTAATTGCTGCCGAAATCTCATGTGGGGTATTCGGGTCAACGCCGGAATTCAGGATCAAGTTTGAGTCTTTATCGTTTACAGCATACATTTTAGAAGATTCTGCATTCAGCTTGCCGGTATGGATACCGTTTTCCATCTTAGAAATCAGCTTGATTTCAAAGCGGTCGGACGGTGCATAGTAGCCAGCCGGAGTCTTGGTCTCTTTGAGGTAATATGTATTGGCATCCAGACCGCGAATCAGGAAATCTGCTTCGATTTCTGTGACGGTGTTGGATTCTCCTTCTGCTGCCGGACGATAGTATTCCGTACCATCCTTATCGGTTTCCTTGACAAACTTGATGGCATCGTTGCTTGTCTTGTCCAGATACAGGGAGAACATAGCACCCTTCAGTGCTTCGTCCTTCTCGTCCTTCTTCTTACTGAACTTCAGATAGTAGTTGTATACCTTGGTGTCCTGATAGTCGGTGTTGTACTTGGAATCCGGAGTTGCCGCATTGGCGTAGGTCAGGTTCGCGATGTTTTCGCCGATATGGGTCTTTTCTGCTACAGCTTCCTTCTGCACGGTGGTCTCGTAGTACACATAGACGCTCTTTTCCTGCTGAGAGCCGTTCATGATCTTTGCATAATCCAAATCGAAGGTCAGCTTCTGGCTACCGGTTCCGTTGCTTACGGTGTATTCGCCGATGCTCTGGGACTTGATAGCACCGTCAATGACTGTTCCGCTGACGCCATCGTGAGATAATACCGGTTCTGCATCGTAAACCTTGACAGAGTCATTATTATACTTCAAATTGGTCAGTGTATCGTTTACGGTCAGATTCAGTGCCGTTACGTTATTATATGCCGGAATGTTGACCTTGACATAAAATCGAACCAGATCGCCAACACCGGCAGCTGCGGTCTGCTTCCAAGTTGGCTTGCTGTCGCCCTTTGTTGCATTGGTCTTTTTGTCAATGGTCGGACCGTTTTCGGACTTTGCCGATACCGTATATGCGTCATCGGTTCCTGCGGTCAGTGCATTTTTCTTGTCGCCTGCATAGACAACCAGATTCTCACCATCCACCTTGACAAAAGCTGCAATCGGGGTATAAATACGGTTGTTCTCCGAGTTGGTCTTGGTGAGCAGCAGATAGTAGCCCGGCATCAATGTCAGAGAAGCGGTATTGGCACTTGCTTCTGCCGCTGCAGTAGCGTTCGGCAGCTTATACTGTGATTCGCCCTGCTTGCATGCCGTCGCATATCCTTCCAGCAGCTTGTTTACGCCTGCGGCGTCCAAACCTGCCAGATACTTCTCGGCGGTTTTGCCGTCTCTATCAGTTTGGTTTTCAATGTACGTTTTAAAACCTTTCTTCGTGCCGTCACCGTCAAAGAATGTGTAGCTATTGTAATCAGCGGTATACGATACGAGCTGATACGCAGATACTATATCGCCATCGTTGACATTGCTGACATTCAGCGTGATCGTTTTGTTGGTTGTCGGCGTGGTTGCCTGCGGAGTATCATCTGCCAGCGCACAGATGGTTGTGCTGAGCAGCATGAACGCAGCAAGAAGCACCGCTCCCAACCGTTTGAAAGTTTTCTTCATGTTTTTTTCAAGTCCTTTCATGAAAAATTTTTATTAAATCAATGGGAAGCCCCATAAATTTACAAGCGCCCTGTTTTTCTGTTACATTTTTTACTTTTTCAGCTGTGTTTTTACTTTTTTCATACAAAATTGATTCGTATAGACATTATAGCATAAACAAGAACCATTATCACTTTCTGTTTCCCGTATGGTCTTTCGGTTTTCCGAAAAATCGAAATTGAAACTATTTCTTAACCTGCTGGGATAATTCGCGCCAAATCGTAACAGAGAGCACAAAAAAGCAGAGCCGAAGCTCTGCGGGATAGACCGGATGAAATTTATCGCGGTCACTGTGATTTTTCAGTTTTTTTTCGAACTTTTGTGGCTATATAGTACAATATACCGCCGATTATTCCACCGACTGTGTTGTAAACGATGTCTGAAAGCTGGAATGTACCTAGGCGCAGCAATACCTGTAGCAATTCTATCAATGCTGAAAAGAGGAATGCTATCTTCCCGCTTTGCCACAATATTTTATCTCTCATGTTGAACGTCCACATCACCATAGTTGAGAATGGCACCATCATGATTACGTTCTCAATGCACTCGGTTGTCAACTGTCTTTCACCGTTTACTGTCTCCCAGAGACTCCAACCGCCCATGACGTTGGACAATGGATTCATCCATAGATTTCGGTTCAATAATGTTCGGAACAGGATAAGCGAAGTCACAAAAGCCAAGAAGAACAGCTTTCGGAAGAACACACTCTCTTTAAATTTCTTGTACCATGTTACTATGGCACTTTTCCAGCCTTTGCCAGCGTCTTGAGACTCATACGCATATAGGTAGAGAAACATGGCTAGGAAGGAAAGCAGGAGTGAAAATCCAAACGGCTCGTAAAGAGCAGTTAAGATGTTTGTGAGAATCTTTCCAAGTAAATCAATCGTTTCTTGCATCATAGTTTACAGATCACTGAACAGGTCAGCCTTATACACACCGTTCTCTCCTTATTTTGTTTATAAATTCTTTAGAGATGTTTATTTTTTCTTTATGGGGTCAGACCCCCAATGTTTAGGTGACTTTACATCCTGTACATTTTTCCTTATCACAAACTGTATGCAAAAAAATCACATTCCTTTCTATTCACCCAAGATAAATCTTCCCAACTTATTTTTGCTCAAAATCTCGATGATAAGCATGGAACCCCCCAGTGTGAAAACCATATTAGCACCGACAATAATCCAAGGATTCCTGATTTTCAGAACATTAATTATCAATGTTCTTGAAATTACAAGTAAAAAGCCATTGAACAAATATAATTGCAAAGAACGCTGTCCGCATTTCTGTAAAACATTGCCAATAGGAGAATTTTTCAAACAACCAACAACTTGAACCCAAAAGAGAATTCCCACTACAGTTGCAATCAGAAACATCCACTCAGCTTCTTCTGTCATCTGTGCCAAAACCACAATTCCTATCCATAGAATACCAAATAGAATGGCAGAGACTTTTTTTCTATTCACAAGCGTTCCATATAAATACATGCATGATTGCCAACACTTTTTGACTAAAAATCCTGCATAGAAAAACACAAAACATCTAGAAACAGAGTCAATGCGTAAAATTTCCGGCATATCCACAAACAGCGCAGAAACGCCCAAAATCAATGCCATTATAAAAACTACGATCTCTTGTTTCTGAATACCAGTGCTTGCGGAACTGACAAACGGAACAATAATATAAATCATGAAAAGCACATACAAAAACCAGTATTCTCCACCATAAAACAAGATTCGTCTGATACTTTCCATAAAATCTGCTGGCCGGTTAACAAACGTGATCAATAACGCCCTGGGTACCATATCAACCATGCTAAATATGCTATAAGGAATCATAATATGCTTTACTTTTCCCCAGAGATATTCCAGGTAATCAGCCTTTTTTCTGTAACAAAATCCAACTAATAAAAACAACAAATAGATATGTACAGAACTAACAATGTTAAAAACGAATTGAAATATTGGAATACTATGTAAATTAATAGGGTATACTATTATTGCATGTCCCAACAATACAAAAACAATTCCTAATCCTCTAAGTACATCTATTTCAGGTATTCGTTGTTTCATTTTTATTCCTCAATCCGTTCAAAACATTTTTTTAAAAGTTGCATGCTTCTTTTTCTTTCTCCATTTAAATTTTTGCCGGTGACAGGCACCAATGTCTACTGGATTAAGTATAGCACTTTTTCTTTATGGGGTCAGACCCCATAAATCTGGTGATGACCTTCTTCGCCGCAAGCACAGCCTGACCAGTTCCCCACGGCTTTGTCTGGCCTTCCGGCAGAGTACCCGGAATATCGTTAATGTCCTGAAAAGCATAGTCAACAGTTACATTGTGAGCGGAGCAGATAGTGGCAATGCGGTCACCAATCACCTCTTTGAACTCCTTCTCGATATCCTTGCGGATGATAAAGACTATATGGTTGAAGCCAGCTTCGATTGCATCATGGATTGAATAGTCCATGATGATATGATTTGAAGCATCCACTGGCTCCAACTGCTTAATTCCCGTTCCGAAGCGGCTACCGATACCAGCTGCCATGAAAGGAATCTCCGGCAGTTCCCAGTTCACAAAGTCAATCCGCTTCTCAAACACATCGGTATCAAAATAATAAGCTAGTGTGGATACGTTCCCAAAATTTTTCAAATATTCTCTAAGCTCCATATTATACCCCCAGTTTCTGAAGCATTGCAACCATATCATCCACAGAATTAAAGTTTTCAGCAACAAGATCTTTCGGCTTGATTTTCACATCAAACTCATCCTCCAGGTCTGCCACCAGAGACATACTATCAAAAGACTCCAAGATGCCATCTCCAATCAGCTTCTTCTCATTTTCGAAATCAACATCCGGGCGAAGATCTATCAGAATATCCATTACTTTCTCTTTTATTGTTACATTTCCTACTTAAGTGTAGTCATATCTATCTTTCCACTTGCCAGTTTTGGCAAGGCAGAAACCTGTTTAACTTTTCGCGGCACCATGAATCCTGGCAACACTTTACGAAGCTCCAGAACCACCTGTCTCATCGCAGTTTCACCTGAATAGAAAAGATACAGCACTTCTTTTTCCTTATTATAGCGTTACCCCCTCCTAAAAATAGGAGAAATCCAAGAGATGTAATATCCATTTTCTTTTCCCTTTCCTTTTATAAATCTTATAGATTATTTTGCCTTAAATGGGCATACCTTAATGCACTGATAGCACCGCACACACTTGTTTTCATCTATCTGTGGGTACTCAAATCCTTCTTCGTCCTCCACCATCGATATGGCTTCTTCTGGACAGATTGCATAACAGGCTGTACATCCGCAACATTCTTCTTTTCTTTTATATAATACTGGTATTTCTCTTTCCATATCTAATCACTCTACTATCATACACATACTAAAATCATAGTATATAATTCATTATATATGAGTCATTCGATTTTTCATAATATATCGTGATAACTCAGTTACAACAGCTACAAATACAAAACTCACGGTAAATACTACGAATGAGGCAATATATCCCCAGATATGATGAATACCCATTCTGTCTGCCACAAATGCTAAACACTTAATAAAAATCGGATGCACAATATACAGCCATGTTGAGTATTCCCGTCCAACTTTTGCTACGCACTCATTTATAGATCCCCTATATTCAAGAGCAACGCTAAATACCGCTATTGATAGAAATGTCGTACTGATATACTGGTCTCGCGTTGCATTTAACCCATTTGCTACCAGAAGATAGCGCTCAAGGACTGTTGTCAAAATGAAAACCGGTACTCCCCATGAACCAATCCGATATCCCTTTTCTCGTAGCAGCAAGCCAATTGTATAGAATGGGATTCCCACAAATATCCAATTGCGTATAAAAACATAATCGAATTCCCTGCCGAATAAAAGTAATGAATACTTTCCAAAGGCAATATCTATAACAAGAAGAATTGGTATAGTCAGGTATAATACTTTTTTCATTCTAATTCGGTCTATAGTGTACACAAAAATTTGTGTGTACAAGACGGCACCAAGATACCATAGGTGTCCCGAAAAAGGTGATTCGTTCAGAAATATAAATTTCAAAATCGAATTACCGTTTATAATCGGATACACACCAGAAACTACTCCGCAGAAACAGCTCCAGACACCATATAGCAGATTGGCTTCAATAAATAAAAATCCTATCTTCTTGATCTGTTTTATCGCACTTTCTTTATTATAGAAGTATCCCGAAATCATTAGAAAAATTGGTACTGCTATTCTGCATACCGCTATCCAGTACCCTCCCCCCATAAATTTCGGAGGTATATGAATACATACTATCATAAACGCACATAGCATTCTCAACGCATCTATACTTCTATATCTCACTACTTCAACCCCTCCTTTAATACTACCTTGAACTTTCGAACTGCACGTCTCAGGATAGAGGGCTGCGGAGCATACTTTTTCAGAATAAACTGAATTCCATAGTTATTGTAGTCGCTCCAAAACTCACCTCTTCTGGGAGATTTGTCTGTTGGTTTCATAAGATTCGGCTGTAAACAGTCTTTCGTATTGCTCTCTATCCAATATACAGATTCCTTGATCCTCTCAAATACTTCCAGTCCCTTCTCTGTGTGAACTAGAACCAACGAAACACCACCATCAATATTGAAATCCGGTATTGCTTTTTCAACACCCCAAAAGTCCCCAATAGTCAAATCAACTTCTCTTTCTGTTGTTGCATAGGGACATCGATAACAAGAAGGTCTAAGAACGCATTTATTATAAAAAAGAGTCAGATAATCCTGAATATTTTTTTCCTTCCCGTTGATGTCTACGTGAGCAACTGGTTTATGCCAACCATTTCGCTTATCTCGAAAGTTTAGATTGGAAAGATTATCCTTGCCCTTTACATAATCCTTCCAAATTTTAGGGGATGATGAACCATGGCAAATGATACCTACAATCGTGACCCGATTTCTTAATCCTCGCAATTCCATGAAGCGTCGGAAACCATCTGCCTGGCAGCCAACGCCTACAAACAGCAGATTACCGTTATTGTTCTTCAGCCAGGTTTCTGCTTCTTGAAAAATATTGAGCGGATAGGATTGCATATATTTAGAGCCTCTGGCTTCGTCTCTTACCTTGGTGGTATCATATAGGGCAAACTCTGTTTGAGACGTCTCATAGTTATAGACCGAAGAAACAACAACTCCACCGCAGGACAAAAACACATCCGAAATTGCAGTAAATGCGCCCCCCGATGAACTATGCTCCAATTTCTGACTATCTTTCAGTTTTACAGCAAATGCTTTAGCCTTCCTTAAGCGGCTCATGTTTTTCCTCCTTCCAGACATGCTGAGAAACAGCGAATCATCAATTCATACCGAATCTTGAGACATTTTACGGTTTCTTCTGAGAAACACCCATAGTCCCTTTCTAGATAAAAATTCATAATGTCTACCAAATACAGCAAATAGCTAAAATAAACATTCTCAAACAAGGAACCCAGTTTTCCATGAACAAAATATATTTTAAAATCTTCCATAATTTCGTCGGCATTCTCGTTACTCTCATATAACTTGATTTGCGTGAAAAAATGAAAAATGTCCAGTAGCTTCGGATAAGTATACTTTGCGTACTCAAAATCAAACACTTCTAACGTATTTTTTTCGGTTAAATATGTATTCCACGGTGTAAAATCTCCGTGATAGAAAGAATACTCCTGTATACCCTCCATCCGCGCTGAAATAAATTGTATCACATTCTCAATAAAATTCTTATCATAGATAAATGGAATCTTATTGTGG
>ERZ1026850.656-NODE-656-length-20728-cov-5.924443_pt1 | contig 20728 bp, 20 predicted proteins | sample MGYA00380155_ERZ1026850 | MGnify/ENA primary metagenome ERZ1026850 (study PRJEB33269, sample SAMEA4719791) | human gut metagenome | biome: human-associated habitat; feature: organic feature; material: feces | place: Cameroon | collected 2013-10 ... | reverse complement strand
AAAATATTAAGTTTATATGATAATCTCGTTTTCTCTGACATTATATGCACTTGACTTTGCAAAACATTTATTTTATTATACTCATAAGAAAGTAACTTACGAGTTACTAATTTTCAAGTATATTTTATGGAGGGAGTAAGAAGATGAATCGATTCTATTGCCGTGAAGATGAGCTTCGGAAACTAAATGAACGGTATGCCGGTGATAAGTTTGAGTGCATTGTCATCTACGGCAGACGGCGTGTTGGTAAAACGGCACTGATCAATGAGTTCTGTAAGGATAAACCGACTATTTTCTTCTCTGCCTTAAACACAACAGGAAAGGAAAACTTAGAAGCTCTCTCAAAGTCAATCATGAGCTTTGAGCGGCCGGATGTGGAGTATTCACCTGAGTTCCGCTCCTATGATGCTGCTTTGGATGAGCTGACAGCACTTTCAAAAGAAAAAAGGATTGTCTTTGTTATTGACGAGTATCCGTACCTTGCAAAAGCAAAGCCAGCTATTTCTGCGATGTTGCAGCATATCATTGATCACAAATGGGCCGAATCCAAAATGTATCTGATTCTTTGCGGATCGTCTATGAGCTTTATGGAGAGTCAGGTACTCGGCAAAGAAAGTCCGCTGTATGGCAGACGCACCGGCCAATTTAAGATTGAACCTCTGAACTATAAAGAAACAGCTGTGTTCCACCCGAATCTGTCCGCAGAAGACAATTCTCTGATTTATGGAATCACCGGAGGAGTTCCTCACTATATTAACAAATTGGACGTGATAAATAGTGTGGATGAAGCTCTGCTGGAGCATTTTTTTGACCGTTCCAGTTATCTGTACGAGGAGCCCGGAAATCTGCTGAAGCAGGAACTCCGAGAGCCAGCCATCTATAATGCAATCATAAAAGCGATTGCAGATGGTGCTTCCCGAATGAACAATATCACAATGAAAGTTGGTGAAGAAACTTCAGTCGTGTCGAAATACCTGAAAACTCTGATTGGCCTTGCAATTGTCAAGAAAGAAACCCCCATCACAGAAAAACCGGGTAAGAAAACCATCTATCTGTTGGCGGATAACTTTTTCCGATTTTGGTATCGTTTTGTACCGGTCAATATGAGTGCCATTGACTCCGGCCGAATTGCGAAGACCTACCCTTACGTTGTAAAACAGCATCTTTCGGATTATATGGGGCTGATTTTTGAAAAGATGTGCCATGACTACCTACTTTATTACTCGGATAACCTTCCCATTGAGCTGAGTGAAGTCGGTCAATGGTGGGGCACAGACCCGGAGAAGAAAAAGCAGATACAGATTGATATCGTCGGAACACCTGTTAACGGTAAAGACTATATCATCGGTTCGTGCAAGTATAGGAATGAGAAAATTGGTGTAGATGAGCTCAATTTAATCAGAGATTACGCATCAGTCTTCGGAAAGGGCAACAACTACCACTACTACATCTTCTCTAAAGGCGGATTTACGAGTGGACTTCTTCAGGCACAGGAGCATGGTGAAGTTCACCTGATAACCTTGGAAGACCTCTACAGATAGATGCTTCTCCGGCCCTGCCGGTAAACAACCGGCAGGGTATTCATATGTCCGTTTTTTACCTGTTTTTCCTGAATAATCAGCTCTCCGTTTGCATTGATAAAAAACGTAAAACGCTATCCATTCTCATTCAGTTTCCGGTAAATTTCCTCCACATTGTACTCAGGTGCTGATTTCTTTACCGCATCATAGATTGGCTCTATCACAGAGAAGTCCTCTTCCAGATCTTCGGCAGTTTCTTCCACTTCTTCCTGAATTTCACGGGTATAGGCATCTGAGGGAATACCGGTCTTAAAATAATCAAGTAGCCTTACTCTCTCATACTTTTCCTCGTAGTGAAAAAGCACACTCAATGTATCTATTTTCTATCCTCTGCAAAAGTATTTTTCACTTCTTTATTTGGATATTTTCCAACTAACAGAAAACTCAATATCTTAGAATGCTCAATTATTTTGGCCGCCAATAAGCCCAATCCATGTTATCCACTTCTTTCCACCAAATTTTTTCCAATACCGAGGCATTACGAATCCTATGGCATACCAAGTGAAATGTACTCTTACATATTCTATCCCAAACAACTTCAGCGGAATTCCCAATAATATAAGATTCCTCAAAACGTATGCCATCACGCCCATTTTATGTTCCATTAACTGCGCTACATATACAAGTACATTAGTTATTGCCAAAGTCCACAGAAACCAAAGGCCTCTATCTGGATGTAAGGATTGCTTGCCTCGGATACGGTTAGGCACTGTCCGAGAACCATTACCACTGCCAGTAAGGCCAGCCATAATTTGCTTCTCTTTCTCATAATCCTCTTCTCCTTCGCATTTGATTTAAGCATAATTTTCTATGCTTGTATCATTTTGTTATGAATAATACCCTATAAGACTTCCGTTGTCATTTAAATGTGTCAAGGCAAGTACTCTCGTTTTCCGCGTCTAATTTTGACATCTTTTTGTCACTTTTTTGCAATGTCCATTTTATCTTATTTAAAATGTGCTTTATTACATTGTTTTTGTACAGTTTTCTGTCATCCTGTGGTTCTCCACCGTGATTTCCGTACGGTACCTGTCGTGGGATTCTTTGATTTCCATCTGTCCGTTATGCCGTTCCACCAGTTCTTTAATAATCACTTTTCCATAGCCTTTTCTGGCATTCAGGGGCTTCTTTTCCTCTATCCTGCTGTTTTCCGTTATGATGTGGAGATAGTCTCCCGAAACCGCTGCTTTTACAGATACATAAATTTCCCCTGCGTTCCTGCCCTCCGTCTGCTGCGAAGCATCCTCCCCGGCAGCCTCTTTTGCCTTCCGTGCGGCAGTCACCGCATTGCGCATAAGGTTGGAAAAAATACTGCAGATGCTGATGGTATCCATTTGCAGCGGTTTCGGTATACGGAACTCATATTGCAGGGAAATACCGTTTTCCTTGCAGATTTTCTCATTTTCCGCCATAACCGCATTGACAACCGGATCGCCGCAATACATTTTTTCTCTTGTGGAGGCCACATATTCGGTAAGGGTGTCCAGCATGGCATTTACCTTGTTGTATTCTCCCCGTTTCATGAGTTCTTTGATAATGTTCAGGTGTTCATTCATGTCATGACGGATCTTGGCGAGGTTTTCCCGTCTGTCTTCGATCTCCCGGTAATGGTTCCGCTCCGTTTCCCATGCCTTGGTCAGTTCATCAATCTGTTCGGACATTCCCTGCATTTTCTGCTGGCGCACCAGAGTATACAGAAGCATGATATCCGCTGCGATGCTTAAGATCACGCCGATTGCCACCTGAATGAGATTGCCGCCCTTTTCGTAATACACGTTGGAATCCATGGACATCAGCAGTACGGTCTGGCTGATAGGAAAAATACAGAATACCAGAAACCGGGATACGTTTTTGTTCCTTTTGGACATAAAAATCCGCCAGAGCATAAGGCTCAAAGCGTAGCAGAGGGTGCACATAAGCGTCTCCGCCATATTCAGATACAGCATTTTTGCATCATAAAAAGTAATCGTATTGATATCCACACCCACTTTGTTGACCAGCAGCGCTGCCGCAACCACTTCTCCCAGTGTCATCATGATGATGTTGCCAAAGCGAAAAAGTACCTTCTGCCAGAAATAGCCTTGAAAAAAGATATGCATAAAAAGAAGGGTGATTGCCGCCATGCCGATAATACAGCTGTTGCGAATCACCGCATTGTTGTTGTATATAAATTTAATGAGTGCAACCGGCAGATCTGCCGCCATCATAGACAAAATATACCGCCAGGGGCTTCTGCCTTCTTTTTTGGGTTCAAATGCCAGTCCGCAGGCGGCACAGTCCTCAAAAATACAGATTGCCCATACAATATAATTCATAATCAGATAAAACATTCTTCCACTCCCTCATAACTCTGCTCCCCCTATGCGGCACCCTCCCCTGTGCCGGCTTAAATTTGTAACCGCATGAAAGCAAAATACCTGTCTCTTGCAAAGAGAAACTTGGACTTGCTCACCGGAAGCAGAACATCGTTCTGCAGGAGAATTTCTTTCCTGTCAATTCTCTTTATGTACTGCATATTTACCAGATAGCTCTGATGCACTCTGACAAAGCCGTCTTTGAGCTGCTCCTCGTATGCATTTAATTTTTCATATACAACGATATCCTTATCTTTCGTATGGATAATTACCTGATGTGCCTTGCTTTCCAGGTACAGAATCTCCCGGTAGGTATATACCTCCGAACCTGCTTTATACGGTATGATAATGCTCTTCTCTTTTTCTTCCTGCTGTCTCCGCTTCATTCTGTCTAATTTGTCAAAAAGTATTACAAGATTTCTTTCCTGTACAGGCTTCACCAGATAACCGCATAAATTTACGGATTCCCAGAATATTTCCTGCGAAAAACGTTCGTTGTAGGAAGTCGTAAAAATAATATTTGTTTCGGGATACAGTCTGTTAATTTCCGCCGCGTACTGTATTCCGTTTTCCTCTTCTCTTTTCCAGTCGATATCCATAAAGACGATATCATAGGCGACATTCTTTCTGAGTGCTGCCCGGATACTGTCCGGATTGTCATATAAATCGCATTTCTCAATGCGCCCCGTTTTTTCTACCATTTCATGTAGCTGCTCTATAAAAATCCTTTCGTCATCACAAATCGCAACCTGCATGATATTTCCTCCTGTGTAACCCTGTTTTTTACTTAAACACCTTATGGCACTCCCCACCCTGCCGTCATCCCCTCCCGGCACAAATCACCCTTTCAACACAGAGAAATCATATGTTGTCGCATTAGAAAACAACATCATAAATATAACCTATTTTGCATTAAAATGCAATACCGAAGAGTTATCAACGCCCTTTGGCTTTTTAAATCATATCATCATTGAAAACCATGTTTATATTTATAAGTTTCAGCACCTTTTCAGTATAACTTGTATTTTGTTTTCTGCATTTATCCGGGAAGGAGATTTTTTATGCCCCAGAACAGAATTCGTGAGCTTCGTCAGAAAAAAAACCTTTCTCAGCTCCAGCTTTCTATTGAACTGGAGGTCACACAGGAAACCATCAGCGCCTATGAGCACAGCAAGCATCTCCCCAGTGTCACCGCTCTTATGAAAATGTCACAGCTTTTCGGTGTCAGCATGGATTACATTATGGGGATTTCCGATGTTCCGCAGATTGCCATATCCTTCGGTTCTTCCCTTGCCGATGAAGAGCAGAAAAATCTTTTACTTCTTTATTACCGTAAATTAGGTGACAAAAACCGTGCCAAACTGCTTTCCTATGCGCTGGGTCTGCTCGATTCCGAATCCCGGTAGTTCTTTGTTATTTTCATTTTTCTCCCTGCCTTGCAAATTTCCTTCCGCTGTACTAAAATATTTCTATGTATTTGCGTGTATTTCGTGTTCGGAGTATGGGCAGATTTTGAAAGAAAGGTATGGTGAATAAAATGGAAGGAAAGAAAGTAGCGGATTCTGTCACCGAACAGATTCGCGTTGTAATATATCCTGATATTAACGGATTCGGTCGCCTGTTCGGCGGCCAGCTTTTGAAATGGGTGGATGAAGTGGCTGGCGCCACTGCCCGCAGACACTGCGGACACAATGCGACCACTGCTGCCATTGACAATCTGCAGTTCAAAGCAGGTGCATTTTTGAATGATGTGCTGGTACTGATTGGACGGGTTACCTATGTAGGCCGCACTTCCATGGAGGTGCGTGTAGATACCTATAAAGAAGAGCCGGACGGCAGCCGGCATCCCATCAACCGGGCTTATTTTGTCATGGTTTCCATGGGGGAGGACGGTCATCCCACCGAAGTACCGCCGCTTATTTTAGACCCGGATGACCCTGCCGAGCAGATGGAATGGGAAAGCGCAAAAAAGCGCAGGGAACTGCGTCTCCTGCGCCGTAGGGAAGGATTTTAATTCCTTACCATTCCTTAAAACTGATATTCAGATCTACCTCGCCGGTGATACCGGGAACGGTACCTGTATCGGAATACTGCCAGATGGCATATTCGTAAGGGAAATAGACAACGGGCGAATAGTAGGCATACCATTTATCCACATCTTCAAACTCCGACATGTTAATGAGGATGCTCCACATTTCCATGTTGGCATATATCATGGGCGTGTAGCCGGCTTCCTTGATGCGGTCGATAAAGACATGCGCCATACGGGTGCGTTCTTCCACCGTGAGCTGGTTCATACGTCCTTCTTTTGCCCCGGTTTTTTCCACATCATAAACGATGGGATAAGTCACATTCAGACCGTCAATGGCATCTATCACAAGATCCGCTTCCTCTTTGGCTTCCTCTTCCGTTATGGCCTGGGAGAAAAAGTAAACGCCCACCTTGATGCCCGCTTTGGAAGCGCCTTCGATATTCGCCTTGTACTTTTCATCGAGGGTAAGCTTTCCTTCTGTGCCGTAACCTCTGACGCCGACTCTTACAAAGGCAAATTCCACGCCGGAGTCCGCCACCTTCTTCCAGTCAATGGTGCCCTGATAGCGGGAAACGTCAATGCCTTTGTGGGAAACCACTTCTCCGTTTTCCACATACTGCAGCTCACCGTTTTCCAGTACCTGCAGGTTTTCCTGCACAAGCGTACTCTGCTTTAAGCTCCTGTCAATGGGTACAAAGTGGTATTCTTTATTGCTGACCACCACGATTTTATCCTTATAAATCGGACGCAGGGACTCCACCATGGTGGTGCCGCTCTCCAGCGATGCCTGCAGACTGTCAAGGATTTCGGAAGAAACCTGCTGCCTCGTGGAGTTTTCCGTGGTGGCAATGGCATCCGCCAGCATCATATCCACTTCCTCCTGGCTGTAGCTTACCACTTCCGGGTCCGCCGCTACCTGCTGTGCCAGCTCCTGTTCCTTTTCCACCGCTTTGTCCTCTATAATTTTATCGTAAATAAGCAGCGCCGCAATGACCACGATTGTCATGGCAATCAGGCAGCTCGCTATGGTTATCACATAAAAAAGCAATTCTTTTTTCTTTCGTTTCATGTAGCCTCCCACGGTTCGTTTTTCTATAGTATATCTCACTTCCGTTTTCCTGTGAAGTGAAAAGAATGCGGATTCACAGAAAATTAAGAAAGCCCCGCATCTTAAACAGGATTTTCTTCTCCAGGCGGCTCACCTGCACCTGGCTGATGCCCATGCACGCCGCCACCTCCGACTGGGTTTTGTCCTGAAAGTAACGCATTTCAATGAGTTTTTTTTCTTTTTCATCCAGTGCTTCCAGCACCTGTTTCAGCATCAGATGATTGAGCAGCGCTTCTTTTTCGGTGTCTGCTACGTTTCCGGCGCCGCCTACAAATGCCGTGGCGCTCTGTCCGTTTTTGCCTGCTACCTTATCCACTAAATAGACTTCGCTTCCGTCGTTCTGGTAGACGGATTTGTAAATGGACTCCACCTCGGCTCCCGCCTCCAGCGCAACGGTAATTTCTTCCTCCGAAAGCCCCGATTCTTCCGCAATCTCCGAAATGCGCGGCTCCCTGCCTAATTTCTTTATCAGATTTTCCGAAACGACACGCACCTTCAGTCCGTTTTCCTTAATGGTGCGGCTCACCTTTATCATACCGTCATCCCGAAGAAAGCGTTTTATTTCCCCTAATATCATGGGGACGGCATAGGTGGAAAATTTTACATCGTAGGTCAAATCAAATTTGTCAATGGCTTTCATGAGTCCGATGACGCCTATCTGGAACAAATCCTCCGTTTCATACCCTCTTCCGGCAAACCGTTTGACGATGTGATGCACCAGCCCCAAGTTATTTTCTATCAGTATACTTCTTGTCTCTTTATCCCCTGCCTGTGATTTTTCTATTAATACGGACAGTTCCTCCATGATTTCATTCCCGCTCCCCCACAATCCATTTTGCTCTGCATCCCATTCTGCACAGTTTCCTTTCTCTCATTCTCCCTCGGGCATTTTGACCCAGTCCCCGCATTTTAGTTTTTTCTTCATGCGCACGATGGTGCCCACAAGCGGGGTGCTTTCCACCTCCAGCTCGTCCATGAAGGCTTCCATGAAAGAAAAGCCCATGCCGGAACGCTCTAATTCCGGTTTGGATGTGTACATGGGTTCCATGGCCTTGTCCACATTTTCCATGCCGACGCCCTTGTCCTCCACTTCTATGTACAAAACGCCGTTTTCAATCCGGCAGCGCAGATACACCTTGCCGTCCCGGATTTTGCAGCACACCGGCCGTACTTCGCCGTGTCTGCCGTAGCCGTATACATTTTCATAGCCGTGGATAATGGCATTGGTTACCGCCTCGGATACTGCGGTCTTGATATCGGACAATTCCTCCAGAGTAGGATTTAAGTGCGTGACAAAGGCTGCCACCGCCACTCTGGCAAAGCTTTCATTGTTGGATATGGCATCAAATTCCATGGACATTTCATTTTTCATAAATCCTTTTCCTGCCTTTTCGCAAACTTCCTGCGGTTTGATTTCAATCATCTTTTTTCTCCTTTTACTCCATAATCTCTATGATGCGTGTCAGTCCCGACATGGTAAGTATTCTTTTAATCTGTCTGTCGGCATGGATGGCAAAAACCTTCCCGCCGAAGCAGGAAATTTTCCGGTATCTTCCCATAATAATGCCGATTCCCGACGAATCCATGAAACGGGTATCCTCAAAATCAAATACCACGTTGCTCACCTGTTCCGCCAGAATAAGCCTGTCCGCATTTTCGCTGATGTAAGCCGATTTGTGATGGTCAATTTCTTCCGGCAGCTTCACACACAGATAATCATCAATGACCTTAAAATCCTCCATAAATACTTTGCTCCTTTCCTCATTTTAAATATAAAAAGAGAACCTATAGCGTATCCTATAAGTTCTCTTTCGTATGTCATATTCTTCTGTGTTTTGTGCTGCTCGCGTAATGAAATTTTCGCTTATTCCGCGCTCAGTTCGTCGATATATTTCTGGGCTCTTGTGGCTCTGCCTGTACCAGGCAGAAGCTCTATTACCTTCTGATAGCATGCAATGGCATTTTCCTTCTGACCGTCCTGTCTGTAGGCGTTGCCGAGTACATTCACGGCATCACCATTGGTGGGGTCATATTCTACCGCTTTGGTCAGATTGTCAATCGCCTGCTTGTAATCCTTGTCATCATAGAAATCACTGCCCGTGTTGTAGTAATTCAGCGCTACTTCCGGACCGATTTTATCTATCAGTGCCTGATACAATGCCTTAAAGGCATCGGAGGTATCCTCTAAGTTGACGCCCTCCTGTACATTTTCAATATGGGAAGCGGTTGCCATGGCATCCTGTGTTGTCAGGTATTCCACCGCACCAAGAAGCAGCTCATCCACGGTCTTTAAGGTACCGTCCGTGCCCACATACTCCTCCAGGTCCGTACGGAGCTTGGTGTTTTCCTCGGTCAGGCTATCAATCTGCTGCTGCATGGTAGTAATCGTGGAGGTCTTGGTATCCAGCTGCTCTCCGATGCTCCGCACCTGTTCCTGTGCCTTTTCCCGTTCTGTTGCCACGGAAGACGGCAGAATAAGGAAATACATGGTCGCCACACCCAGCACCAGACCGATGGCTACATATAAAAAGGTGTGCCAGCCGGCGCTTTTCTGCTCTCTTACATTCAAGGGCTGGATGATGATTTCGTTGTCGCTCTGGTAGCGCACTGCCTCATCATTCTTGCGCTTTATGGGCGATTTGCTGTTTTCATCCGGCTGCAGCATGCCTTCCACTTCTTTTAAATAACGAAGTGTCTGTGTGCTGCCGGCATCGATTTTCAGGCATTTTTCCAGCTCCCTCTTCGCCTTGTCCCACTGCTCCATATCAATGTAAAGCAACGCTAAAAGCTGATGCGCTCTTACGAATTTAGGATTTAGGGAAAGCACCTTTTTTAACTGGATACGTGCTAAGTCCTTGCTGTCCTGCATACAATAGGCAAGCGCCTGGTTGTATTTTTTTATGGTCTGATTGATGGTTTCCAGGCGGGATGCATTGCTCTGTACCATCTCAATGTAAGTATCTGCTATATTTTTCTGAGGACGGAGATTTTTGCTGATGACCCATTCGCTTAACGCCGCCACCACTTCGCCCATTTCAAAATAGACCAGTCCCAGAAGATTCCGGGCTTCTACGTTATTTTTATTGAATTTTAAACTCTGCCGTAAGCTTGTCACCGCACCGGTCAGATCCCTGACTCCGGCCTTTTCCAATCCTTCGTTATAATACATATTGGAAACGCGCATAATCTTTTTGTACAGCGTGACATCCGCACCGCAATTCGTGCAGAAATCCTGTTCGGACAAACGGCAGCCACAGTTATAACACCTCATGCTACCTTCCTCTTTTACTTTTCTTCTGTCTTGGTTTCCTGCAACATTTTCACCAGAATATCCGCCATGTCGGTGATGTCCTGATTGTAAATCGCCTCTTCTGCATCTTCTACTTCAAGGCTGGGATGAAACTTTTTCAGTTCCTCTTCAAAGTTAATCATAGTAAACCATGCCTTTCTTACAACAACGCTTTTATCTCTCCCACAAGGTAAAGGGAACCTGCAAAATAAACTTTGGTGTGTTCTCCCGTAAGTTTTTTTGCCGCCTCTAATGCTTCCTCTACGGAATGGTATTCCCCAATGTTTCTCTCTGTATACGTTCTAAAGGTTTCTGCTATGCTCTGTGCGGAAAGGGCTCTGCCACTCTGTATCTGTACCACGGATATCTCCGCAAACAGGCGGCTTTCCGTAAGCTCTTTCACCATTTCCGTGTAGTCCTTGTCCTTCACTACCCCGAAAAACAAATATCTCTGTGCCGCTCCGTCCCCTGCAGCCGACTCCAGAAAAGCCCGGATGCCGTCCGGATTGTGTGCGCCGTCCGCGAAAATACCGGGAAGCACTTCCTCCATGCGGCCTTCCCAGACAGCTTTCGCCACTCCTTTTTGCATGGATTCCGGTGTAAGCTCTTTTCCGAGCAGAACCTCCAGCGCCCGCAGCGCTAATGTGACATTTTCCATCTGGTACGCAGCTTCTGTATGGACACAAAGCCTAACACTATTATAATAAAGGGAATGAAAAGAAAAATCAATGCTTTTATTGTCTTTCTTCAAGAACTCATAGTCGCATTTCGACACAAAAAATGCCGGATTTTGCACATTTTCCGCACACTTTGTCAGAACTTCCCTTACAGACGGGGAAGTTTCCCAGCACACTGCGGGTACGTCTTTCTTAAAAATGCCCGCCTTTTCCCCGGCAATTTTTTCTATGGTATCCCCCAGATATTCCGTGTGGTCCAGCCCCATATGGGTAATGACCGTAAGGCTTTTCTTCGACACGGCATTGGTGGCATCCAGCCTGCCTCCCAGCCCCGTTTCCAAAATCCAGTAGTCACAGTCCGTCTGTGAAAACAAGACCATTGCCATAAAAAACAGATATTCAAAAAAGGAGGGATGATACCCTGCTTCCGCATACATATCGCCGGGCAGTTTTTCGTAAACTTTAAGAAACGCATGCAGAAAATCTTCTTTTTCCACCATTTTCCCTTCTATGAGAAACCGTTCCCGGATATCCACCAGGTGGGGGGAAATAAACCGGCAGACCCGGTGTCCCATTCCGGTGAGCACTGCGTCCATATAGGTACAGACACTGCCCTTACCGTTGGTGCCCGCCACATGGATGATGTTCCTGCCCTTTTCCGGGTTTCCCAGACACCGCAAGAACACCCCGGTATCTGCCAGGGTGTTCTTTTTGCTGAATTTCGGTATATTCAAGAGATATTCCACTGCTTCGTCATAGGTTTCTATGCTTTTCTTTTCCATGGATACTCCTCCGGTCAGACGCGCTGCCGTTTCCGGCATTGCCTCTGCCCTTTTTCTTACATTGCCTTAAGCTGTGCCAGTCTTGCCTTTACCTGTTCTGCCAGGTTCGTGTACTTGGCAAGCTTTTCTTTTTCCTCTGCTACCTTTGCTTCCGGTGCCTTGGAAATGAATTTTTCATTCTTTAACATGCCTTCGCAACGGGCAATTTCACCGGCAAGTCGCTTCTCTTCTTTTTCCAGACGCTCGATTTCCGCCTGAATGTCCACCAGTTCCGCAAACGGAATGTAAAGAGCCGCGCCCGCAATCATAACGGAAACCGCATCGTCCGCAATGCCGGTCTTGTCCTTCTGTACCAGTACCTCGGATGCATAGGACAGGGTGGCAAAGAACAGCTTTCCTTCTTCAAATGTGCGGCGGATGCCTTCGTCTTCGCTGACAACGTATACCGTTGCTTTTTTGGAAGGAGCCACATTCATTTCGGTACGGATGTTACGGATGCCTCTGACTGCTTCCTTGATGATTTCGATATCCTTTTCTTCCTTCGGATAATTCTTGTCTTCGCTGTATTCCGGCCATCTGGAAATCATAATGGACTCTTCTTCGGACTGCAGGGTGCAGAAGATTTCCTCGGTGATGAACGGCATATACGGATGCAGAAGCTTCAGTGCGTCAATGAGCACGCTCTTTAAGGTGTAAAGGGCTGCGTTCTGGCTCTTGGCATCGTCGGAATTATACAGTCTCGGTTTTACCATTTCAATGTACCAGTCGCAGAATTCATCCCAGATGAAATCATATACCTTCTGAACGGCAATACCCAGGTCATAATTTTCCATATTTTCGGTTACGTCTTTTACCAGTGTGTTGCACTTGGACAAAATCCACTTGTCAACGGGCTCTAATTCGGAAGCTGCCGGTACGGTAATTTCCTTGCCTTCCATATTCATCATAATGAATCGGGAAGCATTCCATACTTTGTTGGCAAAGTTGCGGTTTGCTTCTACCTTTTCATAGTAGAAACGCATATCGTTGCCGGGCGCATTGCCGGTAATCAGGGTCAGACGGAGAGCGTCTGCGCCGTACTGGTCGATGATTTCCAGCGGGTCGATACCGTTTCCTAAGGACTTGGACATTTTTCTGCCCTGGCTGTCCCTGACAAGTCCGTGGAACAATACGGTCTTGAACGGTCTTTCGCCCATCTGTTCGTAGCCGGAGAAAATCATACGGATAACCCAGAAGAAAATGATATCGTATCCGGTTACCAGTACGTCCGTGGGATAGAAATACTTCAAATCTTCTGTCTGTTCCGGCCAGCCTAAGGTAGAGAAGGGCCACAACGCGGAGGAGAACCAGGTATCCAGGGTATCCGGGTCCTGGGTGAAATGGGTGCAGCCGCACTTCGGGCAGACCTCGGGCATCTTCTTTGCTACCACTACCTCACCGCATTCGTCGCAGTAATAAGCGGGAATTCTGTGTCCCCACCAGAGCTGACGGCTGATACACCAGTCGCGGATATTGTCCGTCCAGTTAAAGTAGGTCTTTTCCATACGCTTCGGGATAAGCTTGATGTCGTCGTTCTTTACCGCTTCTACCGCGGGCTTAATAAGCTCATCCATCTTGACAAACCACTGCTCTTTTACCAGAGGCTCAATGGTGGTCTTACATCTGTCGTGGGTACCTACGTTGTGGGAGTAATCCTCGATACGGACCAGAAGTCCCATCTTGTCCAGTTCTTCCACGATGGCTTTTCTTGCCTCATAACGGTCCATGCCTTCGAACTTGCCGCCGTTTTTGTTGATGGTGGCATCGTCATTCATAATGTTGATCACCGGCAGGTTGTGACGCTTTCCTACTTCAAAGTCGTTGGGGTCGTGCGCCGGGGTAATCTTTACTACGCCGGTTCCGAATTCCATGTCAACGTAGCTGTCAGCCACGATGGGAATTTCACGGTTTACAATAGGAAGAAGCACCTTTCTGCCGATGATGGACTTGTATCTGTCGTCGTCGGGATTAACCGCTACCGCCGTATCGCCTAACATGGTCTCGGGACGGGTGGTTGCAAATTCCAGAAATTCCTTTGTGCTTACGCTGCCGTCTTCCTCAATGAGAGGATATTTGATATGCCAGAAATGGCCGTCCTGTTCTTCGTATTCTACTTCCGCATCGGAAATGGAGGTGTTACATACGGGACACCAGTTGATGATACGGGAGCCTTTGTAAATCCAGCCTTTTTCATGCATCTTGCAGAAAACTTCCGTAACGGCTTTGTTGCAGCCTTCGTCCATGGTGAAACGTTCTCTGTCCCAGTCGCAGGAAGAACCTAATTTCTTAAGCTGGGAAATAATTCTGCCGCCGTATTCTTTTTTCCAGTCCCAGGCTCTCTCCAAGAACTTTTCTCTGCCTAGGTCATGCTTGTCAATGCCCTGTTCTTTTAACTTTTCGATAATCTTTACTTCCGTTGCGATGGAAGCATGGTCCGTGCCGGGCTGCCAGAGGGCATTGTATCCCTGCATTCTCTTAAAACGGATGAGAATATCCTGCATGGTGTTGTCCAGTGCATGTCCCATGTGAAGCTGTCCCGTAATATTTGGGGGCGGAATTACAATGGTAAACGGGGTTTTACTGTGGTCTACTTCTGCATGGAAATATTTTTTATCCAGCCACTTCTGGTACAGTCTGTCTTCTATGCCTTTCGGGTCATAGGTCTTTGCCAATTCTTTGCTCATACTGTTTTCATGCCTTTCTTTCTATTTTATATTTTTATTTTTTGCAAATAAAAACGCCCTCTGCCTACTTCTGTAAGCAAAGGGCGAATATCGCGGTACCACCTTTGTCTGCCGTATCCTCGCGGATAAGACCTCTGTGACTTCTTATAAAGTCTTGTCCGGTAACGGGGACAAATCGTGAAAACTTACTGTGGCCGTTACACCTTCCGATGCGGCGGCCGGTTCTGTCTTCCGGTTCCAAAACTACCTTCCGCATTCCTTCCTTCAGATGACCTTGCAGCCGGTTTCCCGGGTCATCCTCTCTGCCAAGGGGTAATGCGTACTCCTTTTTGTCAATACCTTTTTCTTTTTATAAATATCACTATAATTCAGGTTTATTTTGCTGCAGGTGTGCCACACTTTGTGCAGAATGCGCCGCCGTTAAGAGGTGCGCCGCAGTTTGCACATACATCTGCGTTAGCTGCCTGTGCGGGTGCCTGGGGAGCAGGAGCTGCTGCCTGAACAGGTGCCTGAGGAGCTACGGGCTGCTGGTATACAGGCTGCTGATATACGGGCTGAACCTTTACTGCTACCTTGCCGTATGCCCAGTTAGCGAAGCTTGAGAATACGGGAATACCTGCTTCTTTGCCCTTGGAAACATTGAGAATACCAATCAGTGCAAATACATATACGGCGATGTTTACCAGCCAGTTGATTACGGAATTAAATCTGCTCCAGATAGAAGAAATGGTGTAAACAGCGGAGCCGTAGCTTCCCCATCCGAACCAGTTCATGAAACCTAAAACACCAAATACCGCGCTTACCATAGAAGGCAGTAAGCAGAGCATAAGTGCCTGAAGAACCTGTCTGCCTGCCCATTCATCCTTTTCTGCAATCAGGACTACTGCAAGAAGACCGATAATTCCAAGGTACAGACCGAATGCAGCTAAAATAAATGCCAGTACTGCGTAAACGGATAATCTGATGCCTAACTTTCCTTTTTCCATAGTTTAAAAACCCTCCTTAGTTATGTACATAATAGTATCCATTTGATACAGAAAACATTATATCCCTTTTATCACGGTTTCGTCAATTATAAAATATTGCGGTTTTTCGCAAGAACGGGGTTCAACCTGCCGGTTCCAAACTGGTTATATAAAAAAAATGCAAAGTGGTACTTTTTCAAATGCCAAGAACGGCTATAATGGGTAGAAACAAACACTAATGAAGATGTGTGAATTTTTTCCACAGAGAAAGGAATGTATTATTATGAAAAAGAAAAATCCCATTTTACTGATTGTGGGTGTCCTGCTCCTGATTGCAGGCATCATTCTCTCCGTTCACTTTTTCCAGCCTGAACTGGAGGACTTCTTAAATACAACCACCGGCAGATATTACGCATATTCCCTGCTGATTGCCTTTATCGGCGTGATTTTAACCGTTGCCGGACTGTACCTGCTCTTTGGCAAAAAGGAAGAACTTTCCCGCAGGGAAAAGCTGCTCCGTGTAACACAGGCAGGTCTGCTTGCCGCTCTCTGCTACATCGGTTTCGCCTTCTTTAAGATTGATATTCCCGTAGGTACGTCGAGCACCGCATTCCATTTAGGAAATGTATTCTGCGTTCTGGCGGCTCTTTTATTAGGAGGCTTCTGGGGCGGACTTGCCGGTGCGGTCGGCATGACCATCGGCGACCTGACTACCATTTATGTAACCAGCGCTCCCAAGACTTTTATCTTAAAGTTCTGCATCGGTCTCATTGTCGGTCTGGTTGCCCACAAGATTTTCCATCTTGTTAAGTGCACCGATAAGGGAAAAATCATCGGGGTTACGGTATTTGCTTCCGTATGCGGCATGGCTTTTAATGTAGTTGCCGATCCTTTGGTCGGTTATCTGTATAAAACCTACCTTCTCGGTGTTCCCCAGGACATTACCAAAGCCCTGCTGAAAATTGCCCAGCTCACCACTTCCGTCAATGCGGTAGTCGCTGTTGTCTGCGCTTCCATTTTCTATCTGGCTCTGCGTCCTGCACTGAAAAAAGCCGGTCTTTTAGCGGATGTAAAGTAGGAAATACGAAAACTGTCATCATAAAGCTTAGATTTTCAGGAGTCCTTTTATGAAACCTTTTAAAATGGCAATGATTAATGATTTAACCGGATTTGGCCACTGCTCTCTTGCAGTGGCTATTCCTATTATAAGTGTTATGGGCGTGCAGGCATGTCCCGTGCCCACCGGTATTTTTTCCAATCACATGGCTTTTCCGGAATGGCATTATACGGATTTTACTCATGAAATGTCCTCCTACCTTTCGGTCTGGGAACGGCTTTCCCTTTCTTTTGACGGCATTTCCTGCGGATTTTTGGGAAATGAGGCGCTTATTCCCACACTTTCCGGCTTTTTCAAACAACAGAAGGATACCTACGGAACCTGTATCCTGCTTGACCCGGTTATGGGGGACCACGGCAGGGCTTATTCTTCCGTTACTCCTTCCTATCAGAAGGCTCTTACCGGTCTCTGCTCCCTTGCAGACATCCTCACACCCAATCTGACGGAAGCCTGCTTTCTGACCGGCACCGCATACCCGGAAGAGCTGCTTACCGCGCTTTCCGCTTCCAAAGCTGTGGCTTTGAATGTACCCGCTGTTTCCGATGCGCTGCTCTCCGGTCTGTCCGATGCTTCCGGTACGTTGTTCTCCGGTCTGTCCGATGCTTCCGACAGATCAGAGCCGCTTTTATCTCTGCTGGCCGGCATGGCAGCAAAACTGCACGCCATGGGCATCGGCAAGGTTGTCATCACCGGCATCAAAATAGGAAACTTCTTTGGCAATTATGTGTCTGCTTCCGGCAGCGGCGAGCTTCTTTTTTCTCCTGCCGGCGGTCCGTCCCGTCCCGGCACCGGCGACATTTTTGCCGCCATCCTTTCCGCTGACGCTGTGAAGGATGTTCCTTTTACCGACTCCGTAAAAAAAGCAGCCGAGTTCGTCCGCATCTGTACGGAGGGCTCAGCCGCCTTAAATATTCCTATCGTGGAAGGTGTGTGTCTGGAGCAGTATCTTTCCCTGCTGCAGGACCCGTCTTTTCCTTCCTAAAATACTCTTTAGATATTTATTTCATCTTTTTTTCTTCTTTTTTATATAAAATCCATGCCACAATAGCAGCGGCTGTTTCCGCAAACCAGAAGCAGTTCCAGATACCGTCCGCACCAAGCAGCTTTCCGAACACGTAAGCTGCCGGAATAATGGCAACGAGATACCGCAGCAGGGAAATGACAAGGGACATACTGCCCTTTCCCAGTCCTTCCAGCGTACCGCTTACGGTCACAGACACCGAAGAAACCACAAAGCCCATACTGATAATGCGGATGGCGTTTTTTCCGGCGGCAATCGTTTCCGCACCGGTGGTAAAAATGCCCATTAGCTGTCCGCAAAATACCAGACAGATAATCATGCCCGCCAGCATAATTCCGGCTATCAGCCGCAGGGAGGTAAAGAATGTTTTTTTCACTCTGCCGTACTCGCCCGCTCCGTAATTGTAACCGATAATGGGACGGATGCCCTGCACCATACCGTTTGCAGTAAGGTAAATAAAGGTCTGCAGTTTGTAGTAAATGCCAAGCACCAGCACATAAACATCGCCATATGTAGACAGAATACCGTTCAAGGCGGTAATCATAAAGGAAGGCAGCGCCATATTTAAGGTTGCCGGTACTCCGACACCGTAAATGCGCAAACAAAGCTCTTTGTCAAACATTTCTTTACGAAACTGCACCTTCAGCGGCAGTTTTAATTTGAAATACAGAAGCAGGTATACAACAAGCGGAATAATCTGACCGATTCCCGTCGCCAGCGCTGCTCCTGCTATTCCCATTCTGGGGAAGGGCCCGATGCCGAAAATCATAAGCGGGTCCAAAATCACATTGGCAACACACCCGCAGATCATACTGAACATGGAAACCTTCATCTGTCCTTCTGCCTGGAAAATTTTCTCATAAGTAATGGCTATGGTATAAGGAACCGTAAAGGCAAATACCACGCAGGAATAGGTGAGTCCGTATTCAATTACCAGGTTGTCCTTACTGAACATGCGTAAGAATGTGGGTGCAAACAGAAGGTTGAATGCCATCAGCAGAATGCCGTGCACAAAGCTTAAGACCAGGCCCACCGACACGGAATCGTTGGCTTTTCTGTCATTCTTTGCTCCCAGATAAAAGGCGGCAATGGCATTGATGCCCACACCAAATCCAACGGCCACCGCTGTTTCCAGTAGCTGCAGCGGATAAACTAAGGACAATGCCGTCATGGCTTCATCACTGATTTTTGCTACAAAATAACTGTCCACGATATTATACAGGGCGTTTACCAGCATGGAAAGCACCATGGGCATGGACATGGATAATACCAGAGGCAATATTTTTTTCTCTTTCATAAAGGTCTGTTCCATTGTTTTTCTCCTTACATCCGCGGTCTTTCATCGTAGCATGTTTCCTTGAAGAATGCAAGCTTGCTTTCTTGACTATACTCTTTTATAGTAGGAAAAAGAAAGGTAGGTATGTTATGTTACAGCAGCCGTTTACCATTGAAGGTCTCCGCCCCATCCGAAAGGGCATGACCGTTTCCCGTGACTCCGGACTGGGAGAAAAAACAAAGGTCACTTATTTTTCGCTGGGGGAACATACTTCCATCAGTCAGGAAAGCTATGACAGAGTGACCATGTATGTGGGAGCTTCCGGCAGCGGTACTTTTCTTTTGGGAAACACGCCCGAAAAAGTAACCCTGTCCCCTGACCGTGCTCTTGTGGTTTCCGCCGGCACTCTTTGCGGTATGGAGACGGAGGAAGGTCTTGTTTACACCGAAATTATTTTAGAAAAGGAGAACGTTATGAACGATATCGTAAAAACAAACGAAGTATTTGCATTAAAGGATTTGATTTCCTATGAAGAAGGCAGCATTGCCAACATGGATGTGGTAAGCAACCCTACCATGAAATATGTGCTGATGGCTTTTGATGAAGGCACCGGCCTTACCCCGCACCGCGCTCCCGGCAATGCCATTGTTTTTGCTCTGGAAGGAAACGCTACCATCGGTTACGAAGGCAAGGACTATGAACTCCATGCCGGCGAATGCTTCCGTTTTGAAAAAAACGGCCTTCACAGTGTCACTGCAAACGGCCGTTTCAAGATGGCTCTTTTATTGGTTTTAGAATAATCTAAAATCTTCTTATTTTCCGTTTATTGGAATTTCACGGTAATGTTGCCCATGGCACATTCCAGCTTGTAGGTGTTAGCCGCTCCGTTGTCAATGTCACTTTCCGTGGCAAGTCCGGCAAAGGAGCGGTTTCCTATATCAATATTGCCTGCAGAACAGCTCACTTCATAGTTGTGCTCTTCCATCGTGCTTCCGACAAACGTCATTTCCGTATTTCCCATCGCACAGGAAACCTCTGCATTTCCCTGTATGTTTCCGGTCAGCCGCATTTCCCCTGCTCCGATGTCCCCGGCAAAGCTGCCTCCAATCTGCGCATCGTTTAACAGCATCTGTCCGGCGCCGATGTCGCATTTTGCGTCTTCGCTACAGACAAGCTTTTCTATCTGCAATCTTCCCGCTCCGATATCAATCGTTACATTTTTTACCGTCAGGCTCTCTATGGAAAAATCTCCGGCTCCTAAGTCAATATCCACCGTATCGTAGCTGAATGTCTCCGGTATCTGTATGGTAATCTTTGTCCAATTTCCCGAAGTGACGCCTTTTCGGTCGGTGCTGGTAATGTAAAGGGTATTGTCTTTTACTCCCGTTTGGATTTTCTTGACTTTTTCTGCCTTGATATGCACATTTTCATCCTCGGAAGAAAGTATTTTTACCTCACAGCCGCCAAGCTGCAGCACCATATTGTTAAATTCCGCCGTATCAAAGTCTTTTTCGTAGCTTTCCGTATCCGTAACAACCGGAAAGTCCGACAGATATTTATTTTCCTCATTTACCGTGATTTCCAGGCTGTCGTTGGAAGAAACATAGTTTCCGATAATGTTCTTCAAATCTTCATCCGTAAAATTAAAATCACCGTTCACAATCTTCTGTACGGTCTCGCTAATGCCGCCTCCACAGCCGCCCATAGTAAAAAGACCGATTCCTAAAAATATCATAATGCCCGCCGTAATGGCGCTTACTTTCATAAAATTTCTCATAATTTCCCTCTTTTCTTAATCTATAAC
>ERZ1026850.653-NODE-653-length-20755-cov-6.715604_pt1 | contig 20755 bp, 11 predicted proteins | sample MGYA00380155_ERZ1026850 | MGnify/ENA primary metagenome ERZ1026850 (study PRJEB33269, sample SAMEA4719791) | human gut metagenome | biome: human-associated habitat; feature: organic feature; material: feces | place: Cameroon | collected 2013-10 ... | reverse complement strand
TTCCTAAATATTTATCATTGAACTCAAGTTTCGCATGTAGGAATTTAAGTGAATTTAAAGAAGTTAGAGGGATGTAAAAGGGCAATAGTTAAGGTTACCCCAAACCACAGTTTGAATAGAAAAGCCTCGAAATAGGAAAGCGGCTTCGATAGTCAATGAAGCCTATTTCGTAGAGCAATGAAAGCCATTGCGATGGGCATCGCAATGGCTTTCATTTTTTAGGGTATTATGACAAACTCTCAGCATGACCACACTGGTCATGCTGGATTCAAAACATGCCCTTTTTTAAAGTGGGCTCAGTCATTAAACTATTACAAGTTGGATGATCAAAATTCAAGTATCATAGCCTGACGTGGACGAAGCTTCACGTTCTTATTGATAAGAACAGTACGACCATTCGTTACATCGGTGGCCTTTTCATTCGAACCGATAATCTCTGCATAGCGGGTCACATCCAGTTCATTGGCTTCTTTCTTGCCATTGATGATAGTCATAACGGTCTTACCTTGATACTGACGAGCGATGACATATACACCCTTATAAGGACAGAACTGAGTCTGCTTGCCTTCTGTAATCACCTTGTTACCCTGACGCCAATGCAGCAAGTTGCTGAGCCACTGGAACATCTGGTTCTCTGCCTGGCTTCTTCCTTCTTCGGTGAAGGCATTATGCTTGTCGCCAGCCCATCCACCAGGGAAGTCTTTACGCACGTTGCCGTCGGTTACACTCTTGGTGCCATTCATCAACACTTCTGTACCATAATAGAGCTGCGGCGTGCGATTGATGGTAAGGAGTAATGCCAAAGCCTGCTTCAATGCCACGGTATCCTTGCCCTCGCCGAGGAATCTGTCGGTATCGTGATTCTCAATGAATGCCATCACGCTCTTTGGGTTAGGATAGAGATAATCGTAGCAGAACACATTATAGAGACGGTTCATACCATTCCACCAGTCATCAGTCTCCTCGTTCTTGGCACTGTTGATACGGTCGAAGAAGGCGAAGTCCATAACGGTTGGCAGATAACTGTTCTTTTCTGAGAGCTTGCTGTCTTTCTGCCATGCAGCGGTATAGGCAGGCTCAGTAACCCAAGTCTCACCTACGGTATTGAAGTTAGGATATTCATTGTTGAGGGTCTTCATCCACAATGCCATTGCGTCACGGTCGGCATAAGGATAGGTATCCATACGAATACCATCAATTCCTACGGTCTCTATCCACCATTCACTGTTCTGGATGAGATACTTGATAACATGAGGGTTACGCTGATTGAGGTCAGGCATAGATGGTACAAACCATCCGTCCACTGTCTCTGCCTTATCTATTTTGCTGGCATAAGGATCCAATACAGGTGTCAACTTATAGCTGGTCTGTCGATACATATCATTAACAGTTCTCGCTCCATCTACAGTACCTATCTTCTTCACATGCTCAGGAGTCTGATACTCCGGAAGAAGCCACTCTGGGCAGTTAAACCAGTCTTTAGATGGCATATCGGCAACCCAAGGGTGCTCGAAACCACAATGATTGAAAATCATATCCATCACCACCTTCAAGCCTTTCTGATGAGCCTCGGCAATCAACTGTTTATACTCTGCATTGGTACCGAAACGTGGGTCTACCTTATAGTAATCGGTCGTAGCATAACCATGATAGCTACTTTGCTTGCCATTGCTTGGACTGTCATTTTCTAAGACGGGAGTAAACCACAGAGCAGTAACACCCAACTGGTTGAAGTAATCCAAGTGTTGGCGGATTCCTTCCAAGTCACCTCCATGACGCAGACTGGGAGCATTTCGGTCGCAAGTCTTATCGCGCATAGTCTTGATGGCATCATTCTTAGGGTTACCATTAGCAAAACGGTCGGGCATCAACATATAGAGCACATCCTCATTAGAGAAACCGATGCGCTTATCGCCTGCCATCTCACGGTCTTTCAACTGATACTTCACCTTCTTGCTCTGCTTGCCCTGCCTGAAGTTAAGAGTCATCACGCCTGCCTTGGCATCCTTCAGATTGAGATAAACCAACAGATAGTTGGGTGACTCTAAGCGAGCAATGCTGTCCACGCTCACACCAGGATAATCTACTGTTACCTCTGCACTCTTGATGTCTTTACCATACACCATCAACTGCAACGAGGCATCTTTCATGCCCACAAACCAGTCAGCTGGTTCTATACGGCTCACATTGACAGCCGCCGACATACTCATTACGCTACCCATAAGCAACATGAATGAAACTAATTTCTTCTTCATTATAGATATATGTTTTAAGTTTTAAGATATGTCACCTGTTATTTCTGATACAGAATCAAGGCAGATTGTGCATCCACCAAGGTCTCATGGCCCACTATAGGCATTCCGATGCCCTCCTCATTGATGACACCATTGCAGCAAGCCACATGATATTCACCCTCGGGTATAGCAACAGTCTTTGCTTCCTTATTGGCATTGAAGATAACAATGATGTTCTTCCAACTATCTATGCCCTCTAAGTCCTTGAGTCTGAAAGCTACTAAGCAACCTTCCTTATCTGTACCATTACCTGTTGGCAAAAACTCCAAATGAGTCCTTACAGCCTCAGCCTTAGCCAATCGGAAGGCAGGATGATTCTTGCGAAGCTGAATCAAGTTGCGATAATACTCAAACACTTGTGGATATTTCTTCAGATTATCCCAGTTAAATTCATTGATACTATCGGGTGAACAATAACTGTTGTGTACACCTTTCTTGTCGCGCAACATCTCCTCACCTGCCAAGATGAAAGGTACACCCTGCGAAGTAAAGACAACAGTCTGAGCCAACAAGTCGAGACGTATCAACTCTACCATACGCTCGCTTTCCGACTTTTTATCATCTTGAATACCAGGCACACTCGCCTTCAGACGGTCTACAAGGCACATATCGTCATGGCAGCTCACATAGCTGATTTGCTGTGTAGGCTCTAAAGCCCAAGGTTTCTTATCGTAATTGACCTGACTCATGTCTACCTGTGGATGAGCAATACCACCCACGATACCAAACTTCAGGCTCTCTTCCTCACCAGGTATTCCTGCTAAGAAAGCACCCTTGGTGTTATCAGAGAAAGGACCACGAAGGGCATCGCGCATATCATCGCTAAAGGCACCAATACCATTCAATTGATGGGTATTCGCCTTCATGGCGAGTTTCTCCGTAGGATAAGCACAGCTGCCGGCACTCCATCCTTCACCATAGATATAAATGCTTGGATCGATGCGGTTTACCATCTCACGGATTGCCAGCATGGTCTCTATGTCGTGAACACCCATCAGGTCGAAGCGGAAACCATCGATATGGAATTCATCAATCCAGTACTTCACGCTCTCCAGCATAAACTGGCGCATCAAAGGCTTTTCTGATGCGGTCTCGTTGCCGCAGCCAGAACCATCGCTATACTTGCCTTCCTTGGTCTTGCGATAGTAATAATCGGGATAAGTACGCTGGAAGTTGCTGCCGTTGATGTCAAAGGTATGGTTATACACGGCATCGAAGATGACCCGGATGCCAGCCTTGTGCAATGCCATCACCATCTCCTTGAACTCCTTGATGCGGGTTCTGGGATCATAAGGGTCGGTGCTGTAACTGCCTTCCGGCACATTATAGTTCTTAGGGTCATAACCCCAGTTAAATTGCGGTGTATTCAGACGAGTCTCGTCGACAGAAGCAAAGTCAAACAAGGGTTGGAAATGTATGGCATTGATACCCAACTTCTTGAGATATTCGATAGCCTTAGGCTCTGTCAGTGCTAAATACTTGCCTTGATACTTCAGCCCAGAGGTGGGCGACACAGAGAAGTCACGCATGTGAAGTTCGTAAATCACCAAGTCGGCAGGCGACTGGATGGCAGGGCGCACATCCTCGTTCCATCCCACGGGGTCGGTGTCATACAAATCAACGATAGCACCACGGTTTCCGTTGACGCCTACAGCCTTGGCGAAGGTTCCTGGCGTTTCACCCTTACCGATATCAAAGGTATAGAATTTACCCTTCAGGTAGCCCTTCACGGTAGCCTCCCATCGCTCATCTCCCATTTTTTTCATTTTCAGCGTCTTGTAAGCCTTACCGCCTTGTCCGTTCTTATAAAGACGGATGGTAACAGAAGACTTGCCTGCTGTTGGGGCATTGAGTACAAACATTGTTTTCTCCTTGGAATACATCATCTCATTGAATGTCTGCTGCGCATTCAATGAAGTAGGTAATATAGTAGCCGTCAATGCTGCAATTATTAGTTTTTCTATTCTCATACGGTTAATTAAGTGTTAGTTAGTTAAAAAAATCCGCAGATTTTTATTCCTTTTTTACGTATAAATATTTCATCATTTCCCCTTTTAAGTAGTCGTTTGCAGTTTTTTCTGCATAAAAGGAGTCGTTTTTGATTATTTTATACAATAATAGGCAGAATTAAGTACGTTCATTTTGAGCGTATTTAATTCCACCTTGGCAGTTGGGCGGAAATTCAGAAGTTTCAGCATCCTTATTTCCGCCTATCTAAGTCTTATTTGGCAAGCAGTGAGATAGCGAAACCGCCACCACGTGCTTCGTTAATCTTCAAGACATCACCCTTCTTCACAGTCTTGTGAATAATCTGGTACGATTTAGGATTCTTCTCGTAGTCGGCATTCTTGCCGTCTTGATAGATAGCACAAGCATACTTCTTACCCTTATCCAGGAAGTCGAGCTTCACCACAGCAGTGCGGGCTGCATCTGTCTTACCACCTACAAACCAGTTGTTGGTGCCTTTAGCCTTACGTGCCACGGTGATATACTTAGCTGGCTCTGCCTCCAGATACTTGGAGTCGTCCCAGTCGCAAGCCACATCACGGATAAACTGGAAGGCATCGTCATACTTCTCATAATGTTCGGGAAGGTCGGCAGCCATCTGCAACGGACTATACATCACGAGATAGAGCGATAACTGACCTGCGAGGGTTGTATGAACATAACTTGGATTGTTGCTCCATTCCGATAGTTTGGTTTCAAAGATACCAGGAGTATAGTCCATAGGTCCTCCCTGCAGACGGGTGAATGGCAACATCACAGTGTGATAACTAACGCTTCCCCCAAAAGCCTCATACTCCGTACCTCGTGCGCTCTCATTGCCTACTAAGTTAGGCCATGTGCGACAAATACCCGTAGGACGCGTTGCCTCGTGCGCATTCACCATGATGTGATGCTTGGCAGCTGTCTCGATGACACGCTGGTAGTGGTTATTCATCAACTGGCTGTAGTGATACTCACCTCGTGGAATAATATCGCCCACATAACCGGTCTTCACGGCATCATAGCCATATTTATTCATCAGATTGAAGGCATCCTCCATGTGGCGCTCGTAGTTGAGAGCAGCAGAAGAGGTCTCATGGTGCATCATCAGCTTCACGCCCTTGGAATGAGCATAGTCGTTGAGCATCTTGATATCAAAGTCTGGATAAGGTGTTACGAAGTCGAAGACATCCAGTTTCTGATGACCGAACCAGTCTTCCCATCCTTCATTCCATCCCTCTACCAATACTTCCTGCAAACCATTCTTGGCAGCAAAGTCGATATAACGCTTCACCTCTTCATTGGTAGCTCCATGTGTGCCATTAGGCTTGCACTTGCTGTAGTCGGTCACACCAAGACGCACAGAAGGCAGGTCGTTGGTATAACTCCATGTCTTGGTACCTACAATCATGTTCCACCATACACCGCAGTACTTGGTAGGATGAATCCAAGAAGTATCTTCTATCTTACATGGTTCATTGAGGTTCAATGTCAGTTTGCAAGAAAGCATATCGCGTGCATCATCGCTCACGAGCACCGTACGCCATGGCGTATTGAATGGAGTCTGTATAAATCCCTTTCTGCCCACTGCATCGGGAGTAAGCCATGACTCAAAGGTCAGTGTCTTTTCGTCGAGGTTGAGGTGCATCGTAGGATAATCCAGACAGGCAGCTTCGTGGATATTGATATAAAGTCCGTCCTTGGTTTTCATCTGCAGCGAGGTCTGAACACCCGTATCAGAGAACACCGTGGTAGACGAGTTACTCTTATAAGCTTCGCGATTTTTAGCTATTACAGGACGGATGCCTGTAAGAGGCGTGATTTGATATTCATACTCCTGAGTGTCGTAGTCGCCAGGAATCCAGTAGGCAGTGTGATTGTCTGCCATAGCAAACTGGGTATGCTCTTCCTGAATTACAAAATAGTTAAGGCTTTCCTGCTGTGGAAACTCATAGCGCAAACCCATACCATAGTCATACACGCGGAATCGAATGGTGATGTTACGATTAGAAGAAGCCTGGTTCAAGTTTACCTCCATCTCGTTATAATGATTTCGGATGGTAGCAGTCTCACCCCATACAGGCTTCCAAGTCTCATCAAAAGAAGAGGTCTTGCTACCTGTTTCTGTAAATCCCTCCATCAGGTTTGTTTCCTTCATTCCCTTGCTGGCATGCTTGTCTTTAGCCAGTTCCAGTCCGAGATGCGAAGGCTTGCATACAGTCTTTCCTTTATAACTCATCTCATAGGTGGGTTGTCCATTGCCTGTCAGCGAAAAGGTTACCGATACATTACCATTTGGCGACTTAACGGTCTGTGCCGCTGCTAAGAGTGGCAGCAGAAGACCTACTACTAAAACATTCAGTTTCTTCATATTGTTCTGTTGTTATTTGTCAGTTCTTGTTAGTCGTTACCATACACATTGCAAATTTACAAAAAGCAAAAATACCCTCCAAAAATATGGAGGGTATTTTTCTTTAGATATTTATGCAAACGTTTGCATTAATTTCTTCCAGACTGTGCAACAAGCCATGTCACACTGTCCATAAATTCCTTATTAGCAGCCAAATCTTCTATGCAAAGATGCATACGATAACGCCAATAATGCTTAGGATTGGCAGGGATATTGATGCGCTCGGCATTGGCGTCAGGCAGACGCAGACGCTCATTGATAGCCAACCAGTCCTGAATGCTCAATACACAAAGCATAGATGGCGATGTGAGATGGCGTGAGATGATGTCTTGTGCAAGCCATCCTGGCAGAGGATGAGGGGCTGGTCCCTGACGATAGAGCATGGTGTTGTAATACTCCTGTGTGCGCTGTATGTTCTCATCCCACCACTGACGCAACGTAGGCATATCGTGGCTGGAAATGGTACATACCGAGCGATAAGGGTTGCGACTCAGATGTCCAAACTTCACGCTGGGGTCCTTAGGCATACTCTGCAACTCAAGACCCAACATCTTCAACTCGTTCATCACCCATGGCACACAGTCGGGCACCATACCAAGATCTTCAGCACAAACCAACATGCGAGTGGCCTGAACCAACTTAGGCAACTTCTTCATAGCCTCCTCATACCAGAACTGGTTGTTGCGACGATAGAAGTAATCATTATAAAGACGATTGAATGCAGCCTTATCATTGTCCCAAAGTGACTCGAAAATGAAGTCGAACTGTGCAGAGATGCGTGGGTGGAACAATCCTGGATTGCGATGGTCACGAACAAAGAGCACGTCGCTAATCAGGGCATAGAGACCATCACGCAACCATATTTCCTTCTCATCGGTCACACCTTCAAAGAGGGCTTCCACCTTTCGCTGGGTGTTCACCTCTGTCTTCATCTGATAGCGCTCATCATCCAGACGGTCGAGATATTTGCTCTTCACCTCATCAGCACGCTCATGGAACATACGGTCGAGCACCCAGTCGGTGATAAACGGACGTGTAAATCTGTCCTGTTGGAAGTTAAGACCATACGAACGAATCTCGTCTGCTGTCATACCGATAGCTGGCGCAAACTGTCCGAGTAGTCCATGCACAGAGTCGATAGGAATCTCCCAGATACGGAAGAAGCCCAACACATGGTCGATGCGATAAGCGTCAAAGAACTTTGCCATGCTCTGGAATCGACGCGTCCACCACTGACAGTCATCCTTCAGCATCTCATGCCAGTTGTAGGTTGGGAATCCCCAGTTCTGACCATTCACAGAGAAGTCATCAGGTGGAGCACCTGCCTGTCCATTGAGATTGAAGTACTTAGGCTCCATCCACACGTCGCATCCATAACGGTTTACTCCGATAGGAATGTCACCCTTCAAGATAACCCCCTTAGCCATGGCATGCTCGTGAGCTTTCTTCATCTGTGTGTTCAGTACATACTGTACGAAGTAGAAGAACTCCACTTCTTTGTATGCCTTCGTCTTAGGGTTAGAGAGTGCCTTACGGTCTTTCTCATCCCAAGTATTGTGGTTTGGCCACAAGGTAAAATCGGCTGTGCCATTCTTATCTCGCAAGTAAGAATATTGTGCATAAGGCACGAGCCATTGTTCTGTTTCCTGGAAGAATGCCACAAATTCGGCACTCTTCATCATCTTTTCACCTTCCTGATTGAAGATTTGGTGCAAGTATTTTATCTTAAAGTCATTTACCTTTTCGTAATCTATCTGCGGTAGAGCATTGAGTTCTGCTCTTGTCTTCTCTGCCTCGGCACGCGCCTCGGCATCCTCAAGCTCAGGCAATGCCTGCAAATCAGCATACTGTGGATGGATGGCAAACACACTAATGCAACTATAAGGATAAGAATCGGTCCAGGTATGGGTGATAGTCGTATCATTGATAGGGAGCAGCTGCAGCACTTTCTGTCCTGTCTTAGCCACCAAGTCTATCATACTCTTCAGGTCACCAAAGTCGCCAATACCCGCACTCTTCTTACTACGTAGAGAGAACACAGGAACCAATGTTCCTGCAAGTTTGCGATTCCAGCGCTCTAAGAACGATTGTCCCAATTCATAAGAAATAACGGTTCCACCCTTCATCTCAGGGATTTCTATACTGCGGTTGTAACCCGTTTCCCATATTTCTGTACCTTTCTTATCGTTCAGAGCAGCAAACTTAAATTCCAAGTAGTTGACCGCCAAAGCCTCTACGTTGACATCTACCGTCCATTCATTATACGACTGCTGCACCATAGGCACAGCATGCTTCACATCCCATGCGCCTACAAGAGGATCAGAACCTACCATTACCAGACGTTCGCCTTCTTTCAACTGTGGAGCACGAACAATGAGTCTGATGGTCTTGGCAAAGGTATTATCCTTGACCACAGCAGGCTGCTGATGATTGATACAGTCGGTAAAAGCACTGCTGTATAGATAAGAATCCTCGGGTATGTCGTGCCAACTATCGTAGATGGTATAATCGTTGGCACGCTCGGCAGTAATGTTCAGCTGATGCTTCACTACCAACCATTCCGTCTTGCAGCACTTGCCATCACGTTCTACACTATAGTAATAGGTACAGCTCTTGGTCTTAGAAGCCATCTCTAAGTCGCATGACCAGTGATGACCATCTACTGTGCCCAATTTACATTGAACTTCTTTATCGTCCACATTTAGGTTCAAGACGATATTCTCTCCATAGACCGTTTTATATTCTATATTGAAATGAAATACCATAAGAGGGTTATATAAGATTGTTATTTACGATGCGAAATTACTTTTTTTTTTCTACACACAAATAACTTTTCGCGCAAAATATATCAAAAAACTGCGCAATCGGTTGCGCACCTTATACTTTCCTTGTATGCTTATCGTTGATGATAGTCACCGACAACGCACCGCATATCAATAAGACACCTGCCACTATCATCATATCGCTCTGATGAGAACCAATAGCCCACAGCACTTGTCCACCGCAGAGGGCTGCCACAATCTGAGGTATACAGATGGTTCCATTGAAGAGTCCGAGGTAAGCTCCCATGTGTCCATAACCCTGCAAAGCATTGGTAACAAAGGTAAAAGGCATTGCCAACATGGCTGCCCATCCTGCACCAATCATCAGGAACGGAATGAACTGCAAATACTTGTCGTGCAAGAAAGGAATGAGGGCGAAGCCCACACCACCGATTATCAAGCTGACCGCATAAGCCATCTTTGAGCTCTTAAACTGTGGAAGCACTACCACCCACAACACACTGCCCACGGCCTGCACTGCAAAGAGGATGCCCACCCAGTCGCCAGCGTCCTGGAATGCCTTGGTACTGGCATCGGTAGTATTCCATACGGTCTCAGCAATGGCACCCGTAGAATAGTTCCATAGATAGAGGAAACCAGCCCAGCAGAAGAACTGTACCAAACCCACTTTCCAGAAGGTAGCAGGTGCATTTTTCAGAAGGCTTATCCAGTCTGACTTGCCTTCTTCTTTCATCTCGGTCTCTTCGCTAACACCATTATACATGGCATATTGCTGAGGATTCCATTCCTTCACCTTCATCGTGGTATAGATGACACAGAGGATAAGGATGGCAGCACCCACATAGAACGACCAGATTACAGAGTCGGGCACTACACCCTTCTCGGCATAGTTCTTGATGCCCAAGAATGCAAAGAGGAATGGGAAGATATAACCAGCAATCGAACCCGCATTGCAGAGGAAACTCTGGATGGAGTAAGCCTTGGTCTTCTGCTCCTCGTTCACCATGTCGCCCACCAACATCTTGAAGGGTTGCATCGCCATATTGATACTCGTATCCAAAAACATCAGGGCTATCAGTCCAAAAATCATCGCTCCACCCACTGTCAAGCCAAAGGAGCCTGCATTAGGCAAGAGGCACATCACCAAGACTGCCAACGCAGCACCCACAAAGAGATAAGGTATACGACGTCCGAAACGACACCACGTCTTGTCACTCAGCGTACCTACAATAGGTTGCACCAAGATTCCCATCAGCGGTGGGAGAATCCAGAAATAACTCAAGTTGTGTGGGTCTGCACCCAACGTCGCAAAGATTCGGGAGATGTTGGCGCTCTGAAGGGCGTAGGCTATCTGTACCCCGAAGAATCCGAAGCTTAGATTCCAAAGCTTCCAGAAACTAAGATTAGGTTTTGTCATCATACTTATATTTGTTTTATTGTTTCCGTTTATCGTGTCGTACCACGTACCACCAGTCGGGTTCTCACCACTCGCTTCTCTACATCATCCATCGGGATAGAGCCTTCCACCTGGTCGATGAGGATATTGACAGCTTCCTCACCTACAGCAAATCCCCGTTGGTCTACCGTGGTAAGCATCGGATCACAAGCCTTAGATCGCTGACCATTGGTAAATCCACAGATACTAATATCATCTGGCACATTCAAACCCATACGCTTAACAGTATAGAGAATACCGATGGCAGTATCATCATTCACTGCAAAGAAAGCATCAGGGCGTTCTTCCATGCTCAGAAGTTCGGGGGTCACAGCCTCTGCCTCTGCCCGGTTGTCGCAGATTTTCACATAGGGGGGGAATTCTTCCAGACCATGTTTCACCAAGGCATCATGATAACCATTGTATCTATTCTTTGAGATTTCCAAATTCATCGGCGAACCATAGAAGGCTATCTTCTTGCAGCCCGAGTCGATGAGATGGGTCACTGCTGTAAAGGCTCCCATATAGTCGTCTACCACCACTCTCGAACAGTTGACTCCTGTACAGATTCTGTCGTAGAACACTAAAGGCACACCATTATCCATCAAACGCTGAAAATGATCATAATGCTTGGTATCTTTGGCTTGTGACACAATGATGCCACACACCTTATTCTTATAGAAGTCTTCACAGATGGCTACCTCCTTGTCGTATCGCTCGTTACTCTGCGCCACCATCACACGATAACCTCGTGCACGAGCCTCCTCCTCGATACCAGAAAGTACTGTCGAGAAATAATAATGAGCAAACTCAGGGACTATGACGCCAATGACCTTCATAGGTTGCACCTTACTATACCTCAGGGCTTCGCCTATGACATTGGGACAGAAGTTATGCTCTCTGGCATAAGCCTGTATACGCTCTTTCTGGGCAGCACTGATACGAGGGCTGTCCTTCAAAGCTCTGCTCACCGTGGCGATAGACACGCCTAACTCGCGAGCTATATCTTTCATCGTTATTATGGTCTTCTCATTCATAGATTGTTAGTATTGTGTACAAAATTATGCAAAACCTACATAACTTGCACGTTTTAGTTGACTTAAATCAAGAAAATCACGTGCAAACGTTTGCACAACTTAAACAAAAGTACAATAAAATCTCGTAACCACCAAATGATAATGAGGAATATGAGTAAACAACAGCCAAATCGAGCGTTTTTTCTTCGATTTGGCTATCGTATCACCTATTCATCAGCCAAATCGAGCGTTTTTACTCCGATTTGGCTAAAGAATCGCAAGTGCTCTACTCCAGCAGCACAGATAGACTTGTTGATAGAACGAGCAGACCATCTCATCAATCTTTGTGAGATCAAGTATTCACAGTCTCCTTATACGATTACGAAGGAAGAAGAGTTACATATTCGCACCCGTATGGCTGATTTTGTAGAAGAGACAGGTGTTCGGCATGGCATCTTGCCTACGCTAATAACTACATTCGGCATCCGCCCCAATGCCCATTCAGCAATTGCACAAGTACAACTGACAATGGATGACTTGTTTGATGATATGGGATAATTATTAAAAAACTTGAAAACATTTGGTAGTCTCGATAATTATTGCGTAATTTGCGCAACGTAAAAAGCGCAATAAGATTATGGCAACAATCAACAACCCTTTCGTGATGTATGGATACAAAGGCGCAGAGTACTTTTGTGACCGTGAGAAAGAAACCGTGAAGATGATGACTTCGCTCCACAACGAGCGAAATATCACGCTTGTCGCTCCTCGCCGTATGGGCAAGACTGGATTAATCCATCATGTCTTCCAACAGTTGGAAAAGCAATATGATGATGTAAAATGCTTCTACCTGGACATATTTGCCACCAAGAACTTGGAGCAAATGGTACAACTCATGGCTTCGGAAATCATTGGGAAATTAGATACAATTTCTCAATCCGCCTTGCGTAAAGTACAGGAGTTCTTCAGCAGTTGGCGACCAACGCTAACAATTGACGAACTGACAGGCATCCCAACATTTTCTTTGGATTTGAAGCCAAACGAGGGACGAGAAAGTTTGAAGCGAATCTTCGAGTACATGAAGCAATCTGGAAAGCGATGCTACGTGGCAATAGATGAGTTTCAACAAATCATGAACTATCCAGAGGATGGAGTGGAAGCATTGATACGCTCCTACATCCAATTCCTGCCCAATGTATATTTCGTATTTTCTGGCAGCCAACAGCACATGATGGAAGAGATGTTTTTGTCGGCGAATCGCCCATTCTTCCAGAGTTCTCTTGTCATGTCACTACCATGTATCGCCGAGTCAAAATATCTATCATTTGCCAATCGTCTTTTGTCATCACAAAAACGAGAAGTGGATGTAGACACATTCACCTATATCTACTCGCAAGCCGACAGCGTAACTTGGTATGTACAAGCCATCCTACATGGTATTTACGAACATCGTGATGAGCAGATCAATAAGGACTTAGTGGATGAAGTGATTCAAGAGTTGATAGAGGAGCAAGCCATGGCATACCAAAACTATTGTGCATGGCTGACAGAAAACCAGCAGTTACTCTTGTTAGCAATTGCCAAGGAGCAAATGGTTTCCTCCCCACTTAGCCAACAGTTCATCTTGACCCACCACCTACCTGCCACCAGCAGCGTAAAGACTGCCCTGAAGGCTTTAGTGGACAAGCAATTGGTCAATAAGACCCCAAAAGGCTACTTTGTCAGCGACCGCTTCTTTGCGAAATGGTTGGCAAAAGGGGAATAAAGCACAGAAAATCCTGGAAAATCGAATATGATAGAGGTGGGCACAATTTGTGTTACCACCTCTTGTTTTTCTTCTTTACTAAACTTTAGCATGCGGGAAAGTTCAGTTAAATAGGATAATGTCGCTAAGTTTCCTCTTTCCTTTTTAATCTCCAAACGTTTTTGGGGAAAATGAAGGAAAGAATGCAGGGCATACAAAAAGGCGGTCTCTGAATAGAAACCGCCTTTAATTGTTATTTTTAGAGAGATACTACTTCTTGATAAATTCACACTTGGCATAACCAGTGATCCAAGCATAGAGCTTGATGTCGTAAGTACCTGCTTCTGGCACGAACTGTACAGCTGGAGCATTGTTTGAGAAGACAAACTTCTCACCATCATATCCCCACTGCATTTTCCAGGCATCATTAGCACGGAACTTACATTCACCAGCATTTAACTCAATGTCCTTGACTTCCCAGCAGCGCTCTTCCACATTGTAAGTCAAATCTACATCACTGTCCCATCCGTTAGGAGCAGCAGTACCGATAATACCGATAGTAGTGATAGGAGTCAGTGTGTAAGTCTTAGCAGACAAGTCTACAACAACCTCATAGTAACCTGCTGGCTCAGTCATTGTGATGTTTGGCGGATTGCCTTCTGTTTTGAAGTCTTCACCATAATTTGTACCACTCCAGTCTGGCGCTGTTGTGAACTTAAATCCGTTCTGATTGAGGTACATGAAACCGCGGAATTGAGTTCCTTCTTGGTTGACGCATTCAAGAACATCATATCCATCCCAGCCGTTAGCATCGCCCTTCATGTAGAGGAATGATGGAGCCTTGTTTACCTCAGCCATATCTGTCTTCACATTTACAGAGAAGATATACTTACCAGCATTCTCAATCTTTCCAGATGCGAGAACCTCACCATCCTCGGCTACGACCTGCCATGTTGAGTTGTCTGTAGTAGTGGTAATAGTGCCCTTGAAATTAGGATCCTCGTATGAAGAAGAACCATTGTTTGCCAATGGGAATTCAGCTTCACCGTCATTGATGACAAGCTTGTAGCTTGACACAAGACCAGGAGATGTAAGTGTAACATCTACCTTACCTGCATCCACAAGAACAGCCTCGCCGTCTTTCATAGCACTTGCGAATACATGACCTACGAATGAACGTGCAATAGGGTCTTTACCATAGTTCTTTTCTACAAAGTTTTTAAGTACCATCTTCTCAGCCTTACCGTCATTTGTGGTGTTGATGGTAGTTGTAGCTATTTCGTCTGCGCTAAGTTCTATACGAACATCTTTCAGCTCGAATCCAGCAGGCAATGTAGCAGAACTTAAGTTGAAAAGCGTAACATCATTGGTTGTTACCTGTTTCAAGTCGATAGCACTTACTCCTGTAGCCTGATAACCAGGTATGGTAATTGCACTTTCTGGAGTAGTGGTCTGTGCGCCAGCCCAATCCTTGTAGTCTTCATCACACGAAGCCAAGGAGAAGCCCATGAATCCAAGTAGCAGTACTAATTGAAATATTTTTTTCATGACTTTATTTCTTTTAAAAGTTTGATTTGTATGACCGTCTTGATGTTACTCGAAGACGGTCAATTTTTGATAATCTTATTCTACTCTTGCGTTCTCATTAGAGAAGTTGATGTAGAACTTCTGTCCAACAGTAGCAGATACACGATACTGGTCTCCGCCAAGGCCACGGTAGTCTACCTTGCCCTTTTCCTTGTTGATGATGAACTCAGACTTCCACCATTCTGTGCCAGGTAACTTCACGTATGCACGGATGTCACCAGCTCCGAGGAATGCAGGAGAAACAAATTCGCCATCAGCAGTTGTAGGTACAGTGAATAAGGCTGCAGGATTTTCTTCGTCCCAAACTTGTCCCATGACATCACCTATCAACCATACATGAGGTTTCAATACGTTGACTGTATAGATAATGTCTCGTTTGTCAAGCTCGGTCTGGATATAGAGCAGATACCATCCTGGGTTATTGCTGGCAATGTTGCCATTATTGTCAATGATATCGCCTGCAGCCTCACCAGTGATAGTGCAGCCCTCATAGCCCATCAACTGACCTTCTGAGTCAGATGCCTCATAGTTGAACTTGATACCATCACCATCGATCCAAACCAAGTGCCAGAACTCGTTCTCAGCTCCATTGACCTGAACCATCTTGATGACCTTCTTCTCATCCCAGCTCCAGTTGTTGAAGCTACCCTTTACATACATGGTTGTAGGTAATTCTACAGGAGGCAGACAGAATGAAGTGCGAACATTCTTTAGTTCGATAGTATTTGAAAGAACTTCACCTTCGCCATTTGAGCTTCCCAATGAAGCACGGAGTCTGATGTATACTGGTGTTGTAAGAGGGAAATCAGCTTCTTCCTTGCCAGCATTCAGCATCAGCTGTGTTACAGCATTTGCCAACTTGGAAGCTTTAGTCTCTATGTTTACGTTATGAGATGTTGCTGAAACTTCCAGATAGTCAGACATATCTGCATGGAGTGATGCCTGAATGTAATAGGTTGTTGCAGCTGTGTATCCATAATCAGGTTGCGATGTTGTCAACTTGAATGTTGTTGCGTGATCCAAGTCGTAGGTTGCATCGGCAATTGCAGGTGTGTTCAACACGAAAGAGCTTGGTTGCTCAAGTGTTGGGTTAGAGTCTCTGTCAGAGTCGCAGGAAGCTGTCAGAAACAAACCTACAAATAAGGTTGCTAATATTGATAACTTTTTCATATTATTCAATTTTTACTATGTTATTGATAGGTGATTAGTTTCCGTAACCAGGATTTTGCTTGATGTTGCTGTTGGCAACACACTCCTTGGTTGGAATACCATAAACATTGCGGCTTGCCTCAATGGTTCCACCATCCTTGCTACCACCTTTCCATTCCCATGTATAGTCAGAATCGCCACCGAATTTACCGAAGCGAATCAAATCCATGCGACGACGACCCTCGTAGTAGAACTCGCGAGCCCACTCATCGCAGATTTCATTAAGAGTGTACTTAGACTGTGTATATTTGCCAGCACGATTTCTCAGATAGTCAATAGCCATCTTACATTCGCCGTCGTTACCCAGACGCTTCTCTGCCTCTGCATAAGTAAGCCATGCCTCAGCTGCACGCATGAAAGGAACGTCCATATCAACGAACTTAGAGTCGTGAGTAGCAGAACCGTCTGCGTGAAGGTTGGTAAACTTGGCGCAAGAGAAGCCCTGCTTGAAGTCAGAAGGTTTCTTGATTTCCAAAGTACGATCCTTACCATAGAACATAGCGCGGTCGTCCTTTGCTGCACTTACCATTTCGTCGACATCTCCGTTAGGAGCCTTTCCTGAGAAGAACTTGTCGATCAACTGCTTGCGAGCACGGTTACCAGCCCAGTTCTCACTTGTACCAGTACTTGGCATATCATCCTTGTGTGTAGAAGCAATCAAGAAGAGAGAACCACCGTAGTTCTGTGTCTGGATACCATCCTGAAGGATAGGAAGGATAATCTCAATCTGAGCGCCATTTTTGTCATTATCACCCATGAACAGGTTCTTGTATGAAGGGCTGAGATCGTATGTAGAATCCATTACTTTCTTAGCATAGATTGCAGCATCTTCCCAACGGGCAGTACCTGTGTAAACTTCAGAGTTGAGATACAAACGAGCGAGGAGCAACCAAGCGGCAGCCTGGTCGGCACGGCCGTAGGTATTTGTACCTGGAGCCTTCATGTCCTTAACGCAGTCAAGCAATTCGTCCTCGATGAACTTGCAGATTTCTGCACGAGACTTCTGAGGAGCCAGTTCCTCTGACACTACGGTCATGAAAGGTACATTGCCGAAGAAGTCGGTTGCATAATAGTAGTACATGGCACGCATAAAACGAGCCTCTGCACGTTCAGTCTTGGTGTGGTCGTCTGTAAGTCCTTCTGTCTTTGTCAAGAACTCGTTGCAAAGAGAAATACCCATATACAAGCGATAATACTCACAAGTTACCATACCATGAGATGCATCCCAAGTACCGTAATTATATTCAGGAATACCTGCGTCACCCCAAGAACAGATGGCTTCGTCTGTAGGAAGCTCATTCATGCACCACAACTGGCGGAAGAAATCTGATGTACCTTCATCGATGTCTGCAATATCGGCATTACCGTCAGGACCTTTCTGACCTGTCAATGCCATGTTGGCATAAATCTTACGGAAATTCGCATCTTGATTGAATGTGATATCCGTATTCTTATCAATTGTAGGATCTACATCCAGGTCGCTGACACATGACATTGCTGTCAATGAAAGAGCGAAAGCTGCAATAGGAAGTAGATTCTTGATATTTTTATTCAGTTTCATAACTATCTATTTTAAATGTTTAGAAGTTGAGGCTCAAACCAATCATAGCTACAAATGGGCGTGGATAGATGTTGTTGTCTATACCGCCAGATACTTCTGGGTCGAGTCCTTTATAATTTGTGATAGTGAATACATTCTGTACTGTTCCGTATACACGACCAGTGATGTTGTATCCCCACAAATCACGGAATGAGTAACCGAGAGTAATGTTGTCACACTTCAAGAATGATGCATTCTGAACGAAGAGGTCAGACATAAAGTAGTTTCCTACTCCCTTGAAGCCGATACCAAGGTGGTTCTTTACGAAGTTGGTGAAGAAACCTGACTGTGCATAAATAGAAGCTTCACCTTGGTTACAGTTGTTAGAGTAGACATCGTTGTAAACATAATTGTTCAAACTTGCACGGAGTGAGAAGCTGAAATCCCAGTCTTTATAGATCATCTTAGAAGAGAGACCCATCAAGACGTCTGCTGCAGGCTTCTTGTAGTAGTAGCGGTCTGCGTCGCTGATGATACCATCACCGTTGCGGTCTACGAATACATTCTCCAATGGTTTTCCATCCTTGTCGTATACCTGCTGGTAAACCAAGAATGAGTAAGCTGGATGGCCCACAGCCTGTCCCTGGATGGTGTTACCAGTACCTTGAGAGATACCACCTGCTGGGATATAATAGCCAGGACGGTCGCCTGTTGTCATAGAGAGGATCTTATTCTTGTTCCAAGTAATGTTGTACTGCAAATCCCATACGAAGTCCTTCTTCTGGATAACTTTACCACCCATAGAGAACTCAACACCTGTATTAGAAAGCTCACCTACGTTGGTCATTACTGAGTTCTTGAAGTTGCTACCTGCAGATACTGTTACGTTTTGCAACAAGTCCTTAGTCTTGCGATAGTAGAAGTCAACGCTTGCGTTGAAGCGACCGTTCAATGCACCAAAGTCCAAACCTGCATTCCATGTAGTGGTCTTCTCCCATGTCAAACCGAGGTTGTAAGCATTAGGACGTGATGTGATACCTTTATCGCCATCACCAAAGATAGGATAGAAGGCATGTTCGCGGTTTACTGTATATGACTTGAAGTATGTGTACTCGCCAACACCTTCCTGCTGACCCGTGATACCATAACCTGCACGAAGTTTCAAATCAGAAAGCCAAGAAACGTCCTTGAGGAAGTTCTCCTGGTTGAGCTTCCATGCTAAAGCTACTGATGGGAAGTAACCCCAACGATTGTCCTTGTTGAACTTAGAAGAACCATCGGCACGGAAGGTAGCTGTCAACATGTAGCGATCCATCAATGTATAGTTCAAGCGACCGAAGAAAGAAACAAGATAAGACTCATTGGCCCACTCGTTATTAACTTCGTTGTATTTCTGACCAGCTTTGCTTGGATGAGTTTCTGGATACATACCCCAACCGATGTTGGTACCCTTGCGATGGAAGTGCTGCCACTCGTAACCACCCATGATATCGAAGTTGTGGATACCCAATTCCTTTGCATACTGCAAATAAGAAGAGAAAGACAAGTTATATTTGTCGGTTACATCCTGTCCGTGATAACCATAATAGTTGTTGCTGGCAGAACGTGGGTCGATGTTGTTGGTCTGTCTACCCTTAGACAAGTCCATACCACCATTGATGTGGATGCGCAAGTCAGGCAAGAAATGGAACTTATAGTCCAACTCCAAGTTACCAATCAAAGAGCGTGAAATGGCGCGATTCTGCTGTAAGTCAAGAGTAGAAACAGGGTTGGCTTGTGCAAGGTTGTTGTATGCCAAAGGCCATGAAGCGTCACCATACTCATTCTTACCTGTCCATTGGAAGTAACCACCAAATGAAGTCATGTAGTCTGCACCGTCTGCATAAACAGGCTGAGTCGGGTCGAATGTCAAAGCATCGCCTACAACGCTACCATCTGCATAGCGGTTCTTTGCCCACATACCCTTCAAGTTGGCATTGACGTTCAAGTGCTTGTCGAAGAATGAAGGAGCATAACTCAAGCTACCAGTCAAACGGCTGAAAGTAGAAGTCTTGATTACACCATTCTGGATAGTAGCGCCCAAAGATGCACGGAATGGCTGTCCTGCTATATTTCCCGACATAGACACGTTGTGGTCTGTGCTGAAAGCATCGCGGAAAATCTCTTTCTGCCAATCAGTGTTTGCATTACCGAGCTTGCTGTATTGCTCGCTGTCGGTGCCATAAACATTGGCAATAAAGCTGCGATATTCGTCACCATCCATCACGTCAAGTTTCTTGATAACAGAACTGATAGACATATTTCCATTATATGAAACACGAATCTTACCAGATTTAGAACCCTTCTTGGTGGTAATGATGATGACACCATTAGAAGCACGAGAACCATAGATGGCTGTAGCAGAAGCATCCTTCAGCACGGTGAAGCTCTCGATATCGTTAGGGTTAACCATAGACAATGGGTTAGACAAACCTTGCACACCATTATTATCCATAGCCAAACCATCGATAACGATCAATGGGTCGTTAGAAGCGCTCAGAGAAGCACCACCACGAATACGAATTGTAGAACCACCACCAGGAGTACCACCATTAGAGATGATATTAACACCTGCAATCTTACCACTCATCATGTCTTGAGCATTGGTAACAAGACCATGATTCATGTCGTCTGGCTTAATGGCAGTAACGGCACCTGTCAAGTCGTTTTTCTTAGCACGACCATAACCGATGACAACGACTTCGTTCAATG
>ERZ1026850.652-NODE-652-length-20755-cov-14.456812_pt1 | contig 20755 bp, 16 predicted proteins | sample MGYA00380155_ERZ1026850 | MGnify/ENA primary metagenome ERZ1026850 (study PRJEB33269, sample SAMEA4719791) | human gut metagenome | biome: human-associated habitat; feature: organic feature; material: feces | place: Cameroon | collected 2013-10 ... | reverse complement strand
CTGACAACCTTATTTTGAATATCGCTAGAAAAGTAGTTCAAGAAAAAAAGAAAATAGAAGTATGATTGAATCAAAATAATGCATACTAGTAAAATTACTAACTCAGTTGATAAGTATAATACGGAAACGGAAGCAATAGAGGATTTTATAGAAAGGTTGCGGGCAGATAAAGTACTATGCGAGTTGTAAAAGAAATAGTATTTACATAATTGAAAAATGTTGTTACACGCAATGTGCTTTTAACATTACCAACCTAAAAATTGACGTAATAATATAAAGAGGAGCATCGTAATGGAAGATAGTGAAAAGGTTATTGTAAATTTTGTGAATGAAAATAATGGAAAAAGACATGAATTGGAAATCCCCTTGAATATAACAGCCAAAGCTCTGGTGACTGCATTAAACAAAGCATATAATCTGCAAATTGATGAAGCCAATGAGAATGAATGTTATATGGCCTGTGAGCAGCCAATTGCATTTCTGAAAGGAAACAGGATGCTTGAGGATTTTGGTGTTAGGAATGGTTCGACAATTATATTTGGGAGAAAATGAAAATGGAAAATTATGGATGGTCAATAGAATTAAATCCGGGATATGTTCTGATAATAGGGAATGCACATGATGCACATATACAGCTTGACAGTGCATATGGTAGAGCTGTGAGAGTAGGATTGCAGGTGAAAGATGATATATCATGTGCTATGTTATCGGAATATAGTTCGTCATACAACACATTAGTAAATGGAAAAAGTATTCAAAGGATTGCAACAGTAAAAAATCATGATTTCATATCAATAGGAGATTTTACTGCATATTACAATAATGGAAAACTTTTCTTTGATTATGGAGCTATCAGAACAAATGGAGTTGAGGTCAGACCGGAGAGCTTGGATATACATACAACATATCCTGTCTTTATTCGTAATACGCGAATACAGGCAAAAAGAGATAAAACTCCAATAGAAATATTGGATCCGGGCACTATTCCGACAAAACCGGAACTCAATCTGGTTACTTCATTGATGCCTTCGATTATTATGTTTGCTCTGGTAGTGCTGCTTAGAGGAGTGATGAGCAAGTCAAATGGAGCTTTTGTTGCATTTAGTATATGTTCCATGGGTGTTGGAGTCTTTACATCCATATTTGGTATTATAAATAAACAAAAGAAGTATAAGAAAGACCTTGTAAAACGAAGAGACACATATCTTGAATACATAGCAAAAAAACGTAATGAGATAGAAGCTGCAAGAAGAGAGGAGTTAGATTGTCTAAACGCTCAGTATTATAGCATAGAGCAGGATATTGAACATATAGAGAATTTTGACCCGGTATTATTTGATCGTATATCTACAGATGAAGATTTCCTTGAGGTGTATCTGGGGAGGGGAAACGTTGAGTCATTGCGGCAGGTAGACTATAAGAAACAAGAGAAACTTGAGGTTGGAGATGATCTTAGCAGTCTGCCTGAGCATGTGGCAGGAGAATATATGGATATTGAAAAGGCGCCGGTTGTGATGAGTCTGAAGGATGCTAATGCGGTGGGGGTTGTCGGAGATGCGGATTCGTTGTATTCGATGATGAAGAATATGATTATGGATATTATCAGCAGACAGTATTATGGTGATATCTGTATATATGCATTACTTGATGATAATATCGGAAAGTATAATTGGCTTAGGGGAATAAAAGCTTTGAATAGCTCGAATGGCAATAGAAATATAGTTTGCGATCAGGAAAGCAAAAACAGAGTATTTGAAAATTTGTATAAAGAGCTTTCTATACGAAAAGATGAAAAAGTACATGGCAGATTTAATATAATAATTGTAATGCAGGACTATGGCATAAAGAGTCATCCTATTTCAAAATTTATAGAGCATGCATCAGAGCTCGATACTGTTTTTATATTTTTTGAATCAAAGACGTCTTTGCTGCCATTATATTGTAGCAGAATAATTGATATATTCGACAATGAGAGTGCTATGATATATGATTCGGTCAATAAGACGCAAAAGAAATATTTTGAGTATGAGAATATACCTGATTGGCGTGTACAGAAGGCGGTCAGCATTTTGGAACCGGTGGAGTGTGAAGAAATAAGCCTGGCAGGCTCTTTGCGTAAGAACATATCTTTGTTTGAGCTGCTTGGAATCAACTCGGTGCAGGCATTGAATTTGAAGGAGAGATGGAATTCATCAAAAATATATGAAACAATGGCAGTTCCGTTGGGAGTAAATGTGAAGGATGAGATTGTTTATCTAAATCTGCATGAGAAATTTCACGGTCCGCATGGGCTTGTGGCCGGAACAACAGGCTCAGGAAAAAGTGAGATTTTGCAGACGTTTATACTTGGCGCAGCAACGTTATTTCATCCGTATGAAATAGGTTTTGTGATAATTGATTTTAAGGGTGGAGGAATGGTTAATCAGTTTAGAAAGCTGCCTCATTTGATTGGTGCCATAACAAACATTGATGGAAAGGCAATAGACAGATCACTCAGGTCAATAAAGGCTGAACTGCTGAAAAGGCAGAATCTGTTTGCACAGCTCAATGTTAATCATATAGATAAATATATAAAGGCATATAAAGAGGGACAAGCAAAAGTGGCATTACCACACCTTGTCATTATTGTAGATGAGTTTGCTGAGTTAAAGGCAGAGCAGCCGGAATTTATGAAGGAGCTGATTAGTGCAGCCAGAATAGGACGAAGCCTGGGAGTTCATCTGATACTGGCAACACAAAAACCGGCAGGACAGGTTAATGACCAGATATGGAGTAATTCAAAGTTTAAATTGTGTCTTAAAGTACAGACGCAGGAGGATAGTAATGAAGTCTTGAAATCTCCTTTAGCCGCAGAAATAAAAGAACCGGGACGGGCTTATTTGCAGGTCGGAAATAATGAGATATTTGAATTGTTCCAGTCGGGATATTCCGGCAGCCCCGAGAACATAAATGGTGAAGATGATACACCATTTGATATATATGAACTTGATTTTTCGGGGAAAAAGAATTTGGTATATAAGCATAAGCTCGAAAATTCAGAGCAGTCAAGGTCACAATTGGATGCGGTTGTCGAATATGTAGATAAATACTGTAAAGCCGATGGGGTAAAAAAACTGCCGGATATATGTCTGCCTGCGCTGGAAGAAGTGATAGTATATGATGCCGAACTGGCACATAATGATACCCCTCTTTCCATGACTGCTGTAATAGGAATATACGACGATCCTGACAGGCAGAGACAGGGGCGGACAGTAATAGAGATAGGTAACAAAAATACTATTATCATAGGAGCATCGCAGTTTGGCAAGACCAATCTTCTCGAATTGATAGTGAGGAATCTGGCAGAAAACTATTCACCGGAAGAACTTAGCATATATATTATTGATTTTGCATCAATGGTACTTAAAAATTTTGAGAAGCTGGCTCATGTAGGAGGTGTAGTATGCCCATCTGACGATGAAAGGTTGAAGAATCTGTTTAAATATCTGAGTGAACAGATAGAAGAAAGGCGTGAAAGACTGCTTGAAGCGGGAGTAAGCTCATACACATCATATCGCGAGGCGGGATTTACAGATATACCTCAGATAGTGGTACTCATAGACAATTATACTGCATTAAAAGAACTGTATCTGCAGGATAGTGACATACTGCTCAATCTGTGCAGAGAAGGTGGCTCTGTAGGAATAAGTTTCATTATTTCAAATTTACAGACAACAGGACTGGGATATAAGTATCTGGCAAACTTTTCCGGTAGAATAGCTATGTTTTGTAATGAATCAAGTGAGTATATGACTCTTTATGGAAGCTGTAAACTCAGACCGGATGAGACTGCTGGCAGGTGCCTGACAGAAATTGATGGGGAAATATACGAGTGCCAGACATTTTTAGCGTTTGAGGGAACTAAGGAAATTGAACGTGTTAATAATATGCATGCATTTGTAGATCAGATAAATGCTGTATATGGGGATATCACTGCTGACAAGATACCGGAAATTCCTGAATTGCTAACACCGGACTATGTGGATCACACATTCAGAAGAAAAAATAATGAGAACGTTATAGGAATTGCATACGACACAGTCGCCCCGGTTTACACAGATCATAATAAATGCAATATCATAACTATCTCCGGAGCTGATAATATGGGCAGAACAAATTTTATAAAATATTTTGCGTTGCAGATGTTAAACAGCGAAATAGATACTCATATATATATAGCTGATGATTTCAGGCGCAAGCTGTCTGATATCGGTCAGGAAAATGTAAGCTATGATCTGGATCCGGATCAATTTATACAGAAAATAATAATGATAGAGGTGCTCTTAGAGGAAAAATATAAGAGACTCATCCATCAGGAAAATCCGGAAAAAGAAAACACGCTGATTATAATAAACAGTCAGGAGGTATATACAGCGATATCAGATAGCAAGGATGCTCTTAATGCTCTTAAAAATATTATGGGCAAATATAAGGTATTAAATGTGTATCTCCTGTTTGGGGCAGTACCAAATGCGCAGATAGCATATGGTTCGCCTGATATATATAAAATGATGAAGGAGACTAAAAGCATACTGTTTTTTGATAACCTGGATAATTGCAAGATAGTGGATATACCGCTGGCTATAAAAAGAAAGAATCAAAAGAAAATCGAACCGGGTGATGCATATTATATATTCGGGGATGAAGTCAGCAAGGTAAGGATACCACTGGTCTCAGATTAAATACGGTATATTAGCACCTCATAGTGAAGGGGCAGTAATGATAACGATAATGTTAGAGTTGCAATAGAAATTACGGTGAGAGTTATATAGGTGTAGAACGTATGGAATTATAAAAAACATTAAAGCTAATGTAGAAAAAATGAAGAATATTATTATGAGGGAAAATTTCCAAAACAGCCCTGATGGATTTTGTGGGAAATGATAAAGCGCTCCATGCCTGCGTTTGAAAAGATATACAAAAAATATAATAAATAATAGTTGATTATAACGAATAAAAAATACACAAATGCCGAAAATTGTCTAAAATTGTACAGTTTTCGGCACTTTCAATGTATACTTTTAACAAAATTCGTGGAAAAGCGCTCCGTGTGACCGTTGTGTGACCAAAGAGGTGTATAATCTTATTCAAGAGGAAAACGTATAAATAAAATATGAGGATAAGAACGCGTGCTTTGGGATAATGAGCCGGAATATAATAGATTGTCACAGAGCATACATAGGGACGAAAATGGAATTAAAGCCAGAAGCATTTAAAGGGAAAATGTTTAAGGTAAATGAACGGAAAAATTTTTTTGAAAAAAATTAAAAAAGTACTTGCATTATTCGTTTGACCATGATATTATAATACACGGTTCGTTGGTCAAGCGGTTAAGACGCCGCCCTCTCACGGCGGAAACACGGGTTCGATTCCCGTACGGACTGCTAAGTATTTAAAGCCGGTACATTCATGGAAGCATGATGTACCGGCTTTTTCGTTGTATATATTCATATGAGGCAGAGCTATTTATTAGCAGCTGCAGCTACTGTCTGTTTTTTTATGCCGTCAGGCGCTTTTGTGATGCGAAGGGCAACGACAATTATTGCAGCGGCAAACAGCAGCTGTATTCCCATGCACATGAAAATGAAGCCAAGCTCCTTGACCGGATGAAAGTCAATATTTTTTACCGTCTGGTTGTACCAGTAGGCAGGCAGGAAGTGGGCGGCTTTTATGATGCCATCACTTAGAAATTCCTCCGGCACAAATATACCGCACAGGAATGCCATGCCGAGTGACACGGTGTTAGCAAACATGTTCAGTATCTCACTGTTTGAGGTGATTTTACTGATGAAAAAGGCAAATGCCAGTGAAACGAGCATGTAGCAGAGCATGTTGAGTGTGAACAGGAAACCTGAAAACGAGAATGTGCTGCCTTTAAACATGATTGTAGCTGAGGCAAAAATCACAGCGCATACCACAAGTCCGGTTAAAATCACACCCAAAAGCAGCTCGCGGTTGTAGTTTGCAAATTTATAGGATGAGCAGGATGTTCTCTCCTTGATTTCTTTTTTGGAGAAAACCTGAAGGACAGGAGCTATACCTGCAATCATCATGACAAGGAGCACCCATCCCAGATAACTGAAGCAGTAGTATATCCCTGAGTGCGAGGTGACACTTTTGCCGCTGAGCAGTGAGACAGAAGCCTTTTGACTTAGCGAGGTGTTTACTGCGGCTAGAGCATCAGCTTCAGAGTAGCCGGAAGCGATGTAGGTATTGTACGTTTTCGTAAAGCTGTTTATGGCAGACTCAAAGGTGGTAGCTGCCTGTGTACCGGGTATGGTCACGACATCCAGACTAAAGCCTTCTTTTATGATCAGAACACAGTTTACGTTTCTGGCAAAAAGCTCATCCTGCATAGTTTCTTTTTTGTCATTTTTGATATTTTTTTTGATGCATGTCTTTTTAAGATACTCTGTCAGAGCTTTGCTTTCTGATGATTTGTCGTAGTCAAATACCGCAAATTTGGGCTTGATGGCCTCATAATCACCCTCAGCTTTGTTTGTGCGTGTCGCAGTGAGAACAACCATGACACCTATGAATATGGACAGGTACATAATCATCTGGCCCATATGTCTGTTGAGTATTTTGAAATATGATTTAAATACTTGCATATTTTTCCCTCCGAAGCAGTGCAAAGGCAATGATTAAAAGAATCACTGATTCAACTGCCATTATTGATATATTTCTGAAAAATCTGTCGTAGCTGTCATATACGTTGAGCGAGTAAAAGCAGTCGGATATGAGACAGGCAGGGTTGAGGCGGTTAGCAATCGGAAGCCTGTGCTCAATCATATCCTTTATCCCGTTGGCGCATAGATCCGCAAGAACGGAAAGCACCATGCCGATTCCGACAGAGATACCGATTTTGCTGCCCTCTGTAAGCTTGGGAATGGCACCTATTATCACTCCGATTGAAAGTCCAATCATGCAGCCGAAAAACAGTGTCAGGATGATTGCCGGATATTTGCTTCCGAAGTCCACACCGAGTAGTGTCATGTAGGCTAATGCAATTAGCTCGACAGCAAAATGGATGATTAAGAGTGATATATACTCTGAAAAGATAAGGGTGTTTTTGCTTGCCGGCACAAGGCTTTTTCGCATGCCGAGAGAGCTTGTGTTTGCAAGCAGACGGTTTGTGGCTGTCACAGCTGAAAATGAGGCGAACAGGCAGCTCATCGCAAATACAGCGTAAAAGTAATTGGTGTATTCATCCTGATTTCCCGATGAAAGAGAAATCTCTTTATACTCTGATGTGGTGTCAGAAAGCCCGGCAATTGCAGTCTCAAGTGCAGCCGGATTTGTCTTTGCTATGTTTGTAAATACGTCCTTTTGCTGTTTGTACTGTGTCAGGATGGATTCAAGTATTGTGGCATTGTATGAGTTTTCATCCACTACCAGTGAAGCATCCTCTGTGTAAATAATGCCGGTGACTTTTTGGTTATTTAGTTCTTTTTGGGCTGCTGAGTCATCCATTATCTTCATGTTTATGAGGTCTGAAAATGAATTTGTGCGGTCGTCCCTGTCGTCGGATTTACTGGCTGAATCGGTATGGTTTACATCGAGAGACTCAAGCACGCTCATCAGAGCGTCATCATTTTCAGATTCAACCACTGCTACATTTATTGTCTTAAACATTTCATCCTTTTCAAACAGATTTCCGAATGCCATATACATAAAGGTGGCGAGCAGCAGTGGAAAAGCGAGTGTCCAGAAAAGGGTTGTTTTCAGACGAAACGTGCTGAGCATGGTATATTTCATGTTGTGAAAAAATGTCTTTAATCCATTCATCAATCCCTAAGCTCCTTTCCTGTAATCTCTAAGAATACGTCGTTAAGAGTCGGAAGCTGTGTGTACACCTGACCGAAGGACAGATTGTTCTGCTCTAAATAATCAAGCACATGGATTATATTGTGGCGTCCACCACTGAAATAAATCCGAAGCTGTCCGTTTTCAAAGCTGACCTGATATGCATTGTGCAGCTGCTTTAATGAGTCAAGCTGTGCTTCTGACAGGTCTGCAATTTCTACGTTTATTGTCTCTGTATTTTTGATCATGCGCTTTAGCTCATCCTTTGTGCCGAGCGCGAGAGCCTTGCCCTTGTCCATGATGAGTATTCGGTCACAGAGCTGCTCAACCTCCTCCATGTAGTGTGAGGTGTAGATGATTGTCGCACCATCACGGTTTAGTTTTTTGATACCCTCCAGAATCTTGTTTCTGCTTTGGGGGTCGACAGCCACGGTCGGTTCATCGAAGAGGATGAGCTTTGGCTTGTGTGCTATGCCACACGCGATGTTGAGACGTCTCAAAAGTCCGCCGGAGAGCTTCTTTGGCAGAAATTTGCTGTAATCCGCTATGTCTACGAAATCCATTGCTTCCTTTACATATTTTTCGCGGAGCTTTTTGTCACTCACGTAAAGACCGCAGAAATAGTCAATATTTTCATATACAGTCAGCTCGTCGTACACGGCCACATTCTGCATGACCACGCCGATTTCGCGTTTGATATCGTAGCTGTTTGAGCGCATTTTTTGCCCGAATACCTTTATATCGCCCTTGTCGTATGTGAGCAGGGAGAGTATGCAGTTTATAGTGGTGGTCTTTCCGGAACCGTTTGGACCGAGCAGTCCGAAAATCTCGCCTGTTTTAACGGTCAGATTGAAATGGTCGAGTGCCACAAGCTCCTTGTAGCGTTTTACAAGGTTGGTTACTTCTATCGCATTTTTGGTTGTATCCATTGAATTGCCTCCATAATGTTGTATTTTTCGGTTGCAAGCCTGATATTTGGCTCAATAACAGATTACTATATAGCGTGCCGGAAAGTAAGTGTCAAATGTCACATTCGTATTTATGTTTGGATGAGGCATGGTTGTGTAAAAAATGACATTTGTCATAGTGACGTTTGATGGAATTTGTTGTAAGCTTATTTTACGGAAATGGAGGTTTTTGATGTATAAGATATGTAGTCAGTTTTTAATAGTTCTATCATGTGTGATGCTTATGGTGGTATCCCTTCAGGTTGATTATGTCATGATAGCGTGCATACTTACAGGAATAATCGTGTGCACATTTATAGACATGCAGGATGTGCCACAGATGAGTCCTGCTAACGAGAGCGAAACGGCAGACAGGGCTTTGGATTTGATTCTGGCGGTTTATATTCTGTCCGGAGTATTTTTTGCACCATCATTTTTTATGCTGCCGTATGCAGCGATGGTATTCAGGAAGAGAAAATACACGGTGTCGAGGCTGGCTGCAGCCTTAGTGGGGATAGCTGTATCGGTGGACTGTATTTTAAAGATAAAACATATAGCACCCGGGATTTTTTATATCATGGAGGTTGTACTTCTCATGGCTTTTGCGGTAATGCTTTCGTATTTCACAGAGCTGCTTTTGGGGTATCAGATGAAGCTGCACAGCATGAGAGATGCGTCCATGGAGCACGACATGCTTATGGAGCAGATGAATCACCAGCTTATCGAGAAGCAGAATGCGCAGATATACAATGCCACGCTAAAGGAGAGAAACCGTATCGCAAGGGAGATACACGACAACGTGGGTCACATGATTACGCGCTCTATTTTGCAGGTGGGAGCAATCGGTGTGATAAATACCGATGAAAAGCTTAAAGCGCCTATCGCAGACCTAAAGAGTACACTCGATACGGCAATGGACAGCATGAGAAAAAGCGTTCATGATTTGTACGATGAATCGGTCGATTTGCGTCAGGCGCTTGCGAAGCTTAAGCCTACAGACAGTGCATTTGCATTTTCAATTGAATACGACTGTGAGGATAATCTGCCCAGAGATGTCAAGTATGCTTTTATTGCAATTGCAAAGGAAGCGGTAAACAACGCAGTTAAGCACAGTAACGGCGATGAAATCAGGATAATAATCAGAGAGCATCCCGCCTTTTACCAGCTTGAGATAATGGACAACGGCACATCGGCTGACGAAAGAAAACTTTCGGGAGAAACAGGAGATGGAATAGGCATAAAAAATATAAAGGAACGTGTTGCAGCGATAGGAGGAACCATGCGGATAAAGGCAGACGATGGTTTCATGATATTTGTGACGCTCATGAAGAAGTGAGGATATACATAAAAATCAAGGCTTGAAAAAGAAAGGAACAGGACATGAAAATAGTAATAATAGATGATGATAATCTCGTATCACTTTCGCTGAATACAATACTGAGCGCACAGGATGACATAGAGGTGTCTGCGGTTGGAGACAGCGGGCAGCAGGCGGTAAAGCTGTACGAGGAGCATATGCCCGATGTGATGCTCATGGATATAAGGATGCAGGGCATGACAGGTCTTGAAGCAGCAGAAAAAATACTCAAAAAATATCCCGATGCCAAAATACTTCTTCTGACCACATTTTCGGATGATGAATACATTGTAAAAGCAATCTCGCTGGGGGCGAAGGGCTATATACTAAAACAGGCCTTTGAGAGTATTGCCCCGGCACTTAGAGCTGTAAACAACGGACAGACAGTGTTTGGAACACAGATAATGGACAGGATACCACACCTGTTTGGAGCTGATGGTAAAGCTTCATCAGGCACCGGTCAGGCCCGGTTCATTGACGTAATGAAGAGCTATGATATAAGCGGCAAGGAGCTTTCAATCATAGAGCTGGTTGCAGAAGGACTAAACAACAAGGAAATAGCAGATGAGCTGTATCTGAGTGAGGGAACCGTACGAAACTATATCAGTGTCATACTTGAAAAGCTGCAGCTGAGGGACAGGACACAGCTTGCATGCTTTTATTATAAAAGTATGGTATAACATGAAACTTTTTCTATGGTTGGGGACACATATATAGTGAAGGGAGGGATGCAGATTGATTAATCAGGCACAGGATGACTTTTTTAATGAGCTATATGCCTCAACCAATCAGAAGGTTTTAGCGTACATCATTGTAAAATGTGGAAAAACTGAAGATGTAGCAGATATATTTCAGGAGACCTATACAGAGGTTGTTAAAATAATACAAAAACATGGAATATCATATTTTAAGCAGCCGGATGCACTTGTAATGCAAATAGCAAAGAGAAAAATTTTTCGTCATTATAAATTAAAAGAAAAGCTTCGTGGCATTGAGGAAATGAACGATTATAATATTTTGTCGGCAGATGAAAATGATATAGCTGTACAACAGACTTCGTTTGACGATATAGCAATATCAAAAGAAACAGTACAAAGTGTGTTTACATATCTTTCTGCGAAGGATGAACTTACTAAAAAAATATTTTATCTATATTACTATATGGATAAAAATATTTCAGAAATAGCACTCCTTTTTTCTGTAAAGGAATCAACCATAAAAAACAGATTATATCGAACCTTAAGGGAGCTTAGGAAAAATCTGGATAAGGAGGATTGATACAGAATGAAGAAAAATGATATTTTAAAACATGCTGCGCAACATAAAATGCCTGATATTGAGCAGGTAAGAAAAGAATGTATCGAGGAATTACATACCACTCACAGCTCAAAACGATATCCAGCATATTTTGCCGCGATAGCAGTTGTGACTGTAGTTGTCTTGTGTATGTGTATCACGCCGGTGAGGTCATTTGCAGCCGATATGATTGAACATATTCAGGCATTAATTGATGTTAATAATGGTTCGGCATGTGATCTAGTGTATAGAAAATATAGCGGTCCGACTGTTTATTTGGAAAAAGATGAAACGGTAAGCATATACTCATATACCGGGTATGAGGAGGTATATATTTTGCCAGCGGGGGCAAAAGAAGCTGAAAAACTGGGAGCTATAAGCAGAGACGTTAAGGTGAGCTACAAAGTGCCGTATAGTGGGGAGTATTATATTCTTGATGGAGAAAATAAGGAGAATATCACAGACCAGGTTATTGTAGAACATGAGGGAGGAGCAGAAGATAATTTGAAAATTGAAAATTGAATTTTGCCTAATAAATAGAAAAAGTTATAGATTATAGTAAACAATAAAGGATGGAGGATAGAACATGCGTAAAAAAATTATTTCGTTAAGTATAGCAATTACGTTATTATTATGTACAATTTTACATACATCTATTACAGTAAAAGCTGCGGAGGATGAACTTTATCGGTATCGTGAAACATTGGAAAAAATTAATGAAGAGTTAGGTACACATTATTCTTTTCCTACACAGGAACAATTAAAGGCTGAAAATAAGTCGTATAATGATCTAATAAATTTTTATACAAGTATGGGAATAAATGACTTTATAAAGTATGTAAAAAAGGCCTACAGAAATGAGCGTTTAGGTATATATTCTAGATTAAATTATGCTCAAAATATGGAAGATAGTATCTCTACAGTCGCATATGATAAAATTCAAAGATTTTATTATGATTCAAAATGGAATAATTATTTTTATATAGATTCAACATTATATTCGGCTGACGGAAAAGAGCGTTATGCAAGCATTAATCATTATGGATATAATAATAGCACATATCCATGCTATAAACCAACAAGCATGACGCATTCGAAAAGTTCAGATTGCACTGAGGTGACATGCATATTCAAGTGCGTTAAATATGTAGCAAAAAATCTGATAGAAGGAGTTACATGTACATTAAAAGTTACATTTAGAGCTTCCAGTGGAAATGTATATGCAACTACAACAGCATAGATAAATAATTATAATTAGATTTACTATAATTTATGACTGAATTTTAAAGCAGTGACTTGTTTATGAAGTTACTGCTTTATTTAGTGACGTAGTGCAGCGAACGGAGTAGTGCATGTGTGATCTGTGCGCCTTATGGACGTGTGATTAACGTTCTGCCATACTGTTGAAAATTTCTCAATAAGGAAATCTGCCCTTGCAATATACCCTACCGGGGTATATAATGCCCTTGAAGACAGATACCCATAAGGGGTATGGTTAGACATGTACAACAAATGTAACTATTCAGTACAGAAAACGTATATTATGTAGGAACGAGAAGGGAGGCATCCATGGCAGAAAAAGAAACCAAATGCTGTTGCTGTAACCGCAAAAAAGAGCGGTCAGAGAAGGAATATAAGGATCTCATCAACAGACTTAGCCGTATAGAGGGGCAGATCCGTGGAATCAAGCGTATGCTGGATGAGGATTGCTACTGCCCTGACATCATCACACAGGTGGCGGCCGCAAATGCCGCACTCAACAGCTTCAATAAAGTCCTTTTGGCAAATCATATAAAGACGTGTGTGGCAGATGACATAAGAGCAGGCAAGGATGAGACAATAGATGAGCTTTTGAATACATTGCAGAAGCTTATGAAGTAGCACTGTAAGAAGGCAGGTATAAAAATGAGTACAATAATCACAATATTAATAATAGCAATAATTGCCGCACTGGTAATTGTGGGCTTAAAGGAGACAATCAAGCATTCAAAGGGCGAGGGCGCCTGCTGTGGCGGTGGAGCCATGAAGGAGGACGAGGAAGCCACAGTGCAGCTTGATGGCGAGATAGTTACGAGAGCAGATGTGCACATAGACGGAATGCACTGCATGAACTGCAAGAACTCAGTCACACGCTCACTGCAGAAGATGAGCGGAGTATCGGCAGATGTCGATTTAAAGCATGGCGTGGCACATGTTGAGGCAACCAGAGAGCTAAGCGATGAGGAAATCACATTTGCCATCGAAAGACTGGATTTCAAGGTGACAGGAATTGAGAGACTTTAGAAAAAGGGTTCTCAATAGTTAGATTCGAATAGTAGAAAGAAGGAAATACAGACAGTATGAAGCAATATACAGTTACAGGAATGAGCTGTGCGGCATGCTCTGCCAGAGTGGAAAAGGCTGTCTCTAAGGTTAATGGTGTGACGAGCTGCTCTGTCAGCCTTTTGACCAACTCGATGGGAGTCGAGGGAAGCGCGACAGATGCGCAGATTGTGGAGGCAGTAGAGCAGGCGGGCTATGGAGCGAGTCCCAAAGGCACAGAAACAGCAAATGGCAGAGCAAATAACAGCTTAGAGCAGCTAAAAGCAGCGCAGGATGCGCTTGTAGACAGGGAGACACCTAAGCTGCGCAACAGGCTTATAGCATCACTCATATTCTTGGTTGTTCTCATGTATTTTTCCATGGGACATATGATGTGGGGCTGGCCGTTGCCTGAGTTTTTCAATGGAAACCATGTGGCTATGGGGCTTTTGCAGCTTCTGCTTACAGTGGCGGTAATGGTCATAAACCAGAAGTTTTTTATCAGTGGCTTTAAGGGCTTGATTCACGGCGCTCCCAACATGGATACGCTTGTTGCGCTTGGCTCTGCGGCATCGTTTGGATACAGCGTGTATGCACTTTTTGCCATGACAGCTGCGCAGGTGAATGGCGATATGGATGCGGTCATGTCATATATGCATGAGTTTTATTTTGAATCCGCAGCCATGATTTTGGCACTGATTACTGTCGGAAAAATGCTTGAAGCGCACTCAAAGGGCAAAACAACAGACGCTTTAAAGAGCCTGATGCAGCTTGCCCCAAAGACAGCAACCGTTGTAATGGATGGCGTGGAGCAGGAAATTTCTGTGGATGCAGTGAAAAAGGGCGATATTTTCGTGGTCAGACCGGGGGAAAATATCCCTGTGGATGGTGAAATAATAGATGGAACAACCGCTGTCAACGAATCGGCACTCACAGGAGAGAGCATTCCTGTGGATAAGCAGCCGAAAGATGCAGTAAGCGCTGCCACAGTGAACCAGTCAGGCTTTATAAAATGCCGCGCAACCAGAGTAGGCGAAGACACCACACTCTCACAGATTATACAGATGGTTTCTGATGCCGCAGCGACAAAGGCACCTATTGCAAAAATCGCAGACAGGGTATCGGGAGTATTTGTGCCGGCGGTTATCACAATTGCAATCATTACAATAATAGCATGGCTTATAGCCGGTGAGACCGTGGGCTTTGCGCTTGCCAGAGGCATTTCGGTGCTCGTGATAAGCTGTCCGTGTGCACTTGGACTGGCAACTCCTGTTGCGATAATGGTAGGAAATGGCAAGGGCGCAAAGAGCGGTATACTCTTCAAGACAGCAGCAAGCCTTGAGGCAACAGGCCGCACACAGATTGTGGCTCTTGATAAGACAGGCACCATAACAAGCGGCGAGCCGAAGGTGACGGATATCGTGCCGGATGAGAAATTTTTTGAGAAAACCGGCAATAATGCCGGAAAGCTTCTTGCAATAGCCGCATCAGTCGAGGCCAAGAGCGAGCATCCGCTTGCAAAAGCCATTATGGAGCGCGCTAAAACGGATGAAATCGTTGTCGCAGAGGTGACGGATTTTAGCGCTGTGGTAGGAAATGGTCTGACTGCAATGCTTGCAGGTAAAATGATAAAAGCAGGAAATCTTGCTTTTGTCAGCAAATTTGTAAAAGTGTCAGATGATATGCGCGCGAAAGCTGTCGAATTTTCAAAGGAAGGAAAAACTCCTCTGTTCTTTGCCGCAGATGACAGGCTTTGCGGTATCATAGCCGTTGCAGATACAATAAAGGAGGACAGTCCGGAAGCTGTCAGACAGCTTAAAAATATGGGTATCAGAGTTGTTATGCTCACCGGTGACAACGAGCAGACTGCCAATGCCATTGGAAAGCAGGTGGGAGTGGACGAAGTCATCGCAGGTGTGCTTCCGGATGGTAAGGAGGCTGTTATAAGGAAGCTAAAAAAACAGGGCAGGGTAGCAATGGTTGGTGACGGAATCAATGATGCACCGGCGCTCACACGTGCGGATATGGGAATTGCAATCGGCGCGGGAAGTGATGTGGCAATAGATGCAGCGGATGTTGTCCTGATGAAGAGCCGCCTGATAGATGTATCGGCAGCAGTGCGGTTAAGCCGTGCTACATTGACAAATATACACGAAAATCTGTTCTGGGCATTTTTCTATAATGTAATAGGTATTCCACTTGCGGCCGGTTTGTGGTATCCTTTATTAGGATGGAAGCTCAATCCGATGTTTGGAGCGGCGGCGATGAGCCTGTCGAGCTTCTGCGTTGTTACCAATGCCCTGCGGCTGAATCTGTGCAGGGTGTATGATCCTAAGCATGACAGAAAAGCAACACCAGATAGAAAAAACAAAACAAATAAACCAAATGAAAGTGAGGAAAAATCAATGACAAAGACAATGAATATCGAAGGAATGATGTGCGGCCACTGCGAGGCAAGAGTAAAGAAGGCACTCGAGGCGCTTGATGCAGTTAGTGAGGCAGCAGTAAGCCATGAGAGCGGAACTGCAGTAGTGACATTAAGCTCTGACATTTCCGATGAGAAATTAAAGGAGACTGTAGAGGCTGAGGACTACAAGGTTACATCAATTCAGTAATCAGTCAGACAGTATAACAATATGAAGAAATATATAGCATTGGTATTGGCTGCAGTGCTGGTGCTTGGGATTTTTACAGGATGTGGTAACAAGGGCAACAAAGAGACAGAATCACAGACAGATGAGAAAGCCACTGAGTCGGTGAATTCTGCAGAAAATAATACTGAGGACAGTACGCAAAGCAGTACAGAAAACAGTACAGAAAATCAGAATGTGGCTGGCACAGAGCAGCTCACCACAGAAAACGGACAGGAGAGCTCAGTTCTTGCCTGTCCGTCAGTAAACGGTAAGCTGCATGTGGAGGGCAGCAAGCTCGTTGATCAAAATAACAACGAGGTGCAGCTTCGCGGAGTCAGCACACACGGTCTTGCGTGGTATCCACAGTATGTGACCAATGATTGCTTTGCCACGCTGAAAAGCTTTGGAGCAAACGTGGTGAGGCTCGCCATGTACACCTACGAAAGCGGTGGCTACTGCACAGATGGTGACAGGCAGCAGCTTGAGACACTTGTGCAAAACGGAGTGCAGTACGCGTTCAACAACGACATGTATGTCATCATCGACTGGCATGTGCTAAACGAGGGCAATCCAAACCGCTACAGTGATGTGGCAAAGACATTTTTTGCCAAAATGGCACAGCAGTATGCCTCGTACAACAACGTGATTTACGAGATTTGCAATGAGCCGTGCAAAGGTGCGACCTGGGGAGATGTGAAGTTTTATGCCAGCGAGGTCATTCCGTCAATCAGAAGCTACGACAAGGATGCAGTCATACTGATAGGCACACCTAACTGGAGCCAGGATGTGGATGAGGCAGTCAAGGACCCTGTCACAGGCTATGATAATATCATGTATACACTGCATTTCTATGCCGCAACCCACAAGGAGGACTTGCAAAACAAGCTAAAATCGGCGGCAGACGCCGGACTGCCGATATTTGTATCAGAGTTCGGCATCTGCAGCGCCGACGGAAACGGTCAGGTGGACATAGATTCTGCAAACAGCTGGATCAGCCTGCTTGACAGCTACGGTATCAGCTATGTGTGCTGGAATCTGTCCAATAAGGACGAAAAATCAGCGCTTCTAACACCTGCCTGCGATAAGACAAGCGGCTTTACCTATGAGGATCTAAGCGATGAGGGCAAGTGGCTGTACGGTGTGCTAACAAGTCATGTGACACAGGAAACACCTGGAACATGAAAATATCCGGAGGTAATATGCATTCAGCCGGCATGCACATGAGGCAGATGCAGATACTTCTCTCTGGTGGCAAGTCCGCCGCGGATATGGCGCTCGGACTTGTTGATATCGAGAATGTGACGCGCCTTTGCGGCAAGCTCCGGGTCTATGCGAAGCAGCCTGTCAGCATCCGTGATATCCTTGTGCACAGTGGATTTGCTGATGCCAAACTGCTTTGCAGCCTGACGCACAGTGGCATTGTTTTCAACTATGTAGTTGGCGATTTCCACCGCCCTTGTCTCAATATATGATTTCAAAAAATACTCCTGCATATTCTGTTGTTACAGTTTATGCAGGAGTATTTTTAATATTACACACAGCTTGTAATTCTATTTATATTAAGCGTATGCAGCTGAGATGAGCTCAATACATTTATCGTATCCAAGCACAGAGCTGTTTAGCACCAGGTCATAATTTTTCCTGTTGCCCCACTCCTTGTCGGTGAAGTAGCGGTAATTTACCGAGCGCTTCTTATCGACATCCTTTAGCAGCTTTTTGACCTCGTCATCGCTTTTTTGGTAGAGCTTTTTTATTCTTGCAGCCTTCTCAGGCTTATTTCCCTCTATAAAAACATTCAGCACATCATCCCTGTCAGAAAGAATATAGTCTGCGCAACGCCCCACAATGACGCATGGCTCTTTTTGCGCAATATCCTTGATGAGCTTCTGCTGGATATTGAAAATCTGGTCGGAAAGAGAAACTCCTGTGATGTCGCGCCCCACAAATGCATATGAAAAAATACTTCCGGCAGGTGCATATTCGCCCTGGTTTGCAACAATCTGCTCAGAGATACCGAGCTCCTTTGCCACATGCTCAATTATTTTTTTATCGTAAAACTCAATACCGCATTTTTGAGCAATCTGCTCGCCGATAAAGCGACCGCCACTGCCAAACTCGCGGCTTATAGTGATTATTTTAAAACTCATGATGAAACCTCCCAGCCTATAAAAGTGTTTATAATTCATTATAACGTAATTGCACACAAAATCAAAACAGAAATTTAACAAAATCGCTTGCAGATAAGCACTCCGTAATCTATAATGACATAAGAATACATGTTGCTTTTATGTAATCAATGAGATGGCAGCATGGCGAATAAACATTTAGGAGGAAAACATGGATCAGGAAAAGGTCATAGTCATAGACTTTGGTGGTCAGTACAATCAGCTTGTTGCGCGCCGTGTCCGCGAGTGCAACGTGTACTGTGAGATTTACTCATACAGGATAGACATTGAGAAAATCAAAGAAATGAATCCAAAGGGCATCATCCTTACAGGAGGCCCAAACAGCTGTTATGAAGAGGATTCACCATCATACCAGAAAGAACTGTTTGAGCTTGGAATACCGGTGCTTGGTATCTGCTACGGTGCACAGCTTATGATGCATAAATTAGGCGGAAAGGTAATCACACCGGAGGTTGGAGAGTATGGAAAGACAGAAATCACATATTCTGCAAACGGCGTGATGTTCAAGGATCTGCCATCAGAATCAGTATGCTGGATGAGTCATTTCGACAGAATTGCAGAGGCAGCACCTGGTTTTGAGGTAGTTGCGCACACTGCAGACTGTCCAATAGCCGCAACACAGAATGTCGAGAAGAAATTATATGCAGTACAGTTCCATCCGGAGGTGCTCCACACCAAGAACGGAACACAGATGATTTACAATTTCGTCCGTGGCGTATGTGGATGTGCAGGCACATGGAAGATGGATTCATTCGTTAAAAATACAATCGAGGAAATCAGAGAGCAGGTCGGTGACGGCAAAGTGCTCCTTGCACTTTCGGGTGGAGTAGACTCATCAGTACTCGCAGCACTCCTTGCCAAGGCAATCGGCAAGCAGCTCACCTGTGTATTCGTAGACCACGGACTTCTCCGTAAGAACGAGGGCGATGAGGTAGAGGGCGTATTCGGCAAAGGAGGTTCGTTCGACATCAACTTTGTCCGCGTCAACGCACAGGAGCGCTACTACAGCAAGCTTGCAGGCGTCACAGAGCCTGAGCGCAAGCGTAAAATCATCGGTGAGGAATTCATCCGTGTATTCGAGGAAGAAGCTAAGAAAATCGGAAAGGTTGACTTCCTTGCGCAGGGAACCATCTATCCGGACGTAGTGGAGAGTGGACTCGGCGGAGAATCTGCAGTCATTAAATCACACCACAATGTAGGAGGTCTCCCAGAGCATGTCGATTTCAAGGACATCGTGGAGCCACTCAGAAACCTCTTCAAGGACGAGGTCCGCAAGGTCGGACTGGAGCTCGGATTACCTGACTATCTCGTATTCCGTCAGCCATTCCCAGGCCCGGGCCTTGGAATCCGTATCATCGGCGAAGTCACAGCCGAAAAGGTACGCATTGTCCAGGATGCAGACTGGATTTACAGAAGCGAAGTGGAAAAGGCAGCAAAAGAGTACAAAGAGGCCCACGGCGAGGAACCATCATGGATGCCAAACCAGTACTTTGCAGCCCTTACCAACATGCGTTCAGTAGGTGTCATGGGTGATGAGAGAACATATGATTATGCCGTTGCAGTCCGTGCAGTCCGCACTGTGGACTTCATGACAGCCGAAGCAGCCGAGATACCATTTGAGGTACTTCAGACAGTGATGAGCAGAATTATAAATGAGGTAAAGGGAGTCAATAGAGTATTCTATGATTTGACCAGTAAGCCACCGGGAACTATTGAGTTTGAATAAATAGGTAAATCCATACAAAGCCTGTAATTATGGGCTTTGTAGGGATTTTTTATACTTAAATGGGTACGTTTTGGGTACAAAAATTTTAATTCTTAGGAATCATTGGTTGCTGCTGTACAAAACATATTCTTTGTGGGATACTATTAATCATATTAATAAATGTGTCTTGTCCGAGCATTTTAACTAAATTTGCTATTTGTTGTGTTTGTTGTTGCTTGTCATAGTAAAAGATAGTAGTTTTAACGCCATCTCTATTTATAAAATCTCTAATTACGTCTTTATCAGTAATATCCAATGAGTGACCAAAGATATAGACATTGTTAGGAAGGCTTGCACCAGTTTCTTCAAGAGTTGGATAATTTCGGAACTTATATGTGATGTCATCCATTTTTGCAATCCAGTTCCGATAGAGAAATCCAGTCTCATTTATAACTCTTTGTGTAAACTTTTTATAGATATTATAA
>ERZ1026850.651-NODE-651-length-20779-cov-9.225343_pt1 | contig 20779 bp, 20 predicted proteins | sample MGYA00380155_ERZ1026850 | MGnify/ENA primary metagenome ERZ1026850 (study PRJEB33269, sample SAMEA4719791) | human gut metagenome | biome: human-associated habitat; feature: organic feature; material: feces | place: Cameroon | collected 2013-10 ... | reverse complement strand
CGGAGCCCACGGCCTTGGCGGTCATGTCAGCGGTGACGGTCTTTTCCACGGTATGGATCATGCCGATCTCGATCATATTGCTGCCTCCTTTATACGCCTAATTGCGTCCACAGCTTGTCGTAGAACTTCAGCGTTTCCTGAGGCAGGTTCACATAGAGCTCGCAGCGCTCCAGCACGTCGGCAGGTGCCGCCATGATGTTGTAGAGCTCCTGATCCAGCGCCTCACCGTTCTGCTCCTCGTAGTACGCGGGGTACTCCGCCAGCGCCTCGGCGTTGGGGGAGGCATACCAGATATAGTCCATATTGGCAAGACTGGCGTCCGTTCCGGCGATGAAGTTGATCCACTCCATGGCCTCATCCTTATGCTGGCTGGACTTCAGCACGCACATGGCGTCCACAAACCAGTTGCTGCCCTCCCCAGGTACCACGAAGGCCAGATCCTCGTTGTTCTCCAGCATGGTCAGGTAGTCGCCGGCGTAGTACATGGCGATGGCCGCGTTGCTGGCCTCCATCTTGCCGAAAATCTCATCCATGACGAAGGCCTGATAGACGCCCTTATCCTTGGCGTTCTTCACCAGCTCAAAGGCCTCGGTGAGCTGGGCCTCGTCGGTGGTGTTGATGTCGTAGCCCAGATAGCACAGAGCCGCCATCAGCGCGTCGCGGGAGTTGTTGATCATCAGCACCTGTCCGGCGTACTTCTCGTCGAACATAGCCCCCCAGCTGGTGATGGGCTCATCCACCATCTTGGTATTGTAAATGATGCCCACGGTACCCCAGGTGTAGGGTACGGTGTACTTGTTCTCCGGATCGAAGCTCAGGGACTTGTACTGCGGATCGATGAGGTCATAGTTGGGGATGGCGCTGTAATCCAGCTCTGCCAGCATCCCCTCGTCGATAAGCCGCCCGATCATGTAATCGGAGGGTACGATCACGTCGAAATCCGCGCCGCCGGTCTGGAGCAGGGAGTACAGCGTCTCGTTGCTCTCCGCCGTCTGATAGTTGACATGGATACCGGTTTGGGACTCAAATTCGCCGATAAGAGACTCGTCGATATACTCGCCCCAGCTGCACACGTTGACAACACGCCGCTCCTTACCGCCGCTGCCGCAGCCGGCCAGCAGCACCACGGTCATCATGACCGTCAGCACAAACGCGATGATTCTTTTCAATGCTTTATCCTCCTGAAATAGAATGTTGTAAAATGGTCAGAGCGCCTGCTCACCTCTGCTGCATGGTCTTGCGCTCCTGACGGGATTCCCGCACATTGATGATGACCAGCAGCAGCAGCACCGTGCCGAACAGCAGCGCGGAGATGGCGTTGATCTGCGGGCTGACGCGCTTTTTCGCCATACCGTAGATGGTCATGGCCAGTGTGGATACGGACGAGCCCGCCGTAAAGTAACTGATGACAAAGTCATCGATGGACATGGTGAAGGCCGTCAGCGCACCGGACACAATGCCCGGCTTGATCTCCGGCAGGATGACCTTCCAGAATGCCTGCATCCAAGTACAGCCCAGATCCTGCGCCGCGTCCACCAGATTCTTGTCCATCTGCCGCAGCTTGGGACCCACGGACAGGATGATATATGGGATGTTGAAGCATACATGGGCGATGAGCAGGGTGCCGAAGCCCATGGTCAGCCGCTCCGGCAGCACCACGGCGGTCTGCCAGCTGTTGACCCAGCCGGCAAAGGCGCCCCAGCCGTTGAAGAACACCACGAACAGCAGGCACAGGCTGACGCCGGTGACGATATCGGCGTTCATCATGGGTATATTGTTCACCATCATCAGCGGGTCGCGGACCCTGCGGCGCATGGCATGGAAGCCGATGGATGCGAAAGTACCCGCCACCGTGGCGATGACCGTGGCCAGCAGGCTCACCAGCAGCGTGGTATATACGCTCTGCATAATGATGCGGTTCTGGAACAGCTTTGCATACCACATCAGGGAGAAGCCCTTCCACACGGTGTTGCTGTTTCCTGCATTGAAGGAAAACACGACCAGCAGCACGATGGGAGCATACAGGAAAATACCGATCAGCGCCATGAAAAAGCGGCTGCCGAACCGCACGTCTTTTTTCTTTTTCACAGCATCACCGCCTGTTCCTCGCCTTCACCGAAGCGATTCATCACCAGCATACAGATGACCACGATGACCATCATCACCAGCGAGATGGCTGCGCCCAGCTGGGGGTTGTACGCGCCGCCCAGAAACTGCCGTTCGATCAGGTCGCCCAGCAGCAGCTCCGTACCGCCGCCCAGCATCCGGCTGATGGCGAAGGTGGACACCGACGGGACGAACACCATGGTGATGCCGGACAGCACACCCGGCAGCGACAGGGGCAGAATGACCTTGCGGAACACCGTCACTGAGTTGGCTCCTAGATCACGGGCTGCCTCCAACAGCGAGCGGTCCATCTTGCCGATGACCGAGTAGATGGGCAGGATCATGAAGGGCAGGTAGTTATACACCATGCCCAGCACCACGGCACCCTGGGTGTCGATCATGGTAAAGTATTCCAGCTGGCTGCCCGTCAGATGGTTGTACAGCGCGATAAGCCCGATCTTCTGGAACAGCTGGTTCAAAAGCCCGTTGTTCTCCAGAATGGTCATCCATGAGTACGTCCGCAGCAGGAAGTTGATCCACATGGGCAGCATGATGAGCACCATGGCCGTCCGCTGGAAGGACGCCCCCTCCCGGCTGAGAAAATACGCCACCGGGTAGCCGATGAACAGGCAGATAATCGTGGCGATCAGCGCCAGCTTGAAGGACCGGCCGAACACAGCGGCGTAGCCGCCCATCTGCACGAAATTGTCCAGCGTGGCGCCGCCCTCCCCGTTGGAGAAGGCGTAGATGACCATGATGACGATGGGGGCCACCACAAAAATGGCCATCCATACCACATAGGGTACGGCGAAACGGGAGAGCTTAGTCTTCATCCTCGCTCTCCTCCTCTTCCAGCTCCACGCTGGCGTCCGCCAATTCCTCATACTCCTCGGAATAGGAGGAGTAGTCGCCGAACAGTCCGGAGTATTCACTCTTTTTCATAATGTGGAAGCCGTCGGGGTCGATCTTCACGCCGATGCGTGCGCCCACCGGCGAGTGGTCGGTGGTCTGGATGAGCCACTTGAAGCCCCGGAAGTCCACGATGATGTCGTACTGCATCCCCTTGAACGTCACGTTGGTGACGGTGCCGATGAGCTGGCCCTGCTCCACGGGAACGATGTCGATGTCCTCGGGGCGGATGACCACATCCACCGGCTCGTTCTCGGCGAAGCCCACGTCCACGCAGGGGAACTCCTTGCCGTACATCTTCACGACCTTATCCCGGACCATGACGCCGTTGAGGATGTTGCTCTCGCCGATGAAGTCCGCCACAAAGGCGTTCTTCGGCTCGTTGTAGATATCCTCCGGCGTGCCGATCTGCTGGATGCGGCCCTTGTCCATCACCACCACGGTGTCGGACATGGTCAGCGCCTCCTCCTGGTCGTGGGTCACATATATAAACGTTATGCCCATCTGCTGCTGGATACGCTTCAGCTCGTTCTGCATATCCTTGCGCAGACGCAGATCCAACGCGCCCAGCGGCTCGTCCAGAAGCAGTACCTTCGGACGGTTCACCAGTGCGCGGGCGATGGCCACCCGCTGCTGCTGACCGCCGGACAGCTGGTCGATGCGGCGGCGGTCGAAGCCCTTCAGGCTGACCACCTCCAGCATTTCGGTGACACGCTGCCGTATCTCCTCCTCCGGCACTTTGGCGATGCGCAGGCCGAAGGCGATGTTTTCAAACACATCCAGATGCGGGAACAGCGCATATTTCTGGAACACCGTGTTGATCTGCCGTTTGTGAGGCGGAACGTCGTTGATCCTCACTCCGTCAAAGGTCACATCACCGGATGTGGGTGTTGTAAACCCGCCGATGATACGCAGCGTTGTGGTCTTGCCGCAGCCGCTGGGGCCAAGCAGTGTGAGGAATTCGGAATCGTTGATATAAAGGTTGATGTTATCGAGAACCAGCTCGTCGTCAAACGCCATGCAGAGGTTCCGCAGGCGAATCAACTCTTTGGACATTTATCCTCCCCCGTTCACTCATAAAATAACCTCCCCCCGGTGAAAATCGCCGGCGTCTGTTCCCGCGCCGCTTTTTTCGTCGAAAGAAAGCAGCTACACTATATATAAAAGCGCCGGGAAAGTCAATGGATTTTCCTGTTTTTTAGAAAAAAATCATGCGGAGCCGCGTCAACAGCCCCGCACGACATTTTCAGCCGAAATATTTTGCCCGGAACGGCACGTTTTCCACCGTGAATGTCCGCCCCCGCAGGTAGTTCAGAAGTCCCGCGTCCGTGGGCAGGTCGAAGGTCAGCTCGTAGGCGTACAGCGCCTGCCGCGTCTCCCCGTACCGGCGGTTCACGTCACCCCGGCCGTACTTGCCGTCCCCCAGCAGCGGGCAGCCCAGATCGGCAAAGGACGCCCGGATCTGGTGGGTGCGCCCCGTCTCCAGACCCACCTCCACCAGCGACAGCTCGCCCCGCGTCTCCAGCGTGCGGTAGTCCGTGACGGCGGTCTTGCCGCCCGGTACCGGCTTATGGTAGACGGACACCTGCTTTTTCTGCTCATCCTTCAGCAGGAAGCACTCGATCCTGCCCTCCGGCGGCTTGGGACGCCCCACGGTGATGCACAGATAGCGCTTGTCGATCTCCCGCAGCCGGATCTTCTCGTTGATGATCCGCAGCGTCTCGGCGTTCTTGGCGGCGATGACCATGCCGCCGGTGTTGCGGTCGATGCGGTTGCACAGCGCCGGTGCAAAGGCGTTCTCCCACCGGGGGTTCCACTCACGCTTCTGGTACAGGTACGCCTGAATGTGGTTGATGAGGGTGTTCACCTTCTCCGTCTCGTCGGCGTGGACTACCAGACCTGGACGCTTGTTGACCAGCAGCAGGTTCTTGTCCTCGTACACGATGTCCACCTGCGGCTTGAACAGCGTCAGGAACATATTCTCCTCCGAAGGCTTGTCAAAGAACTCGTCGTTAATATAGAGCTGCACCACATCGCCCTCGGTCAGCCGCTGGTCCCGCTGGGCGCGGCCTCCGTTGACCTTGATGCGCTTGATGCGGATGTACTTTTGCAGCAGTGCCGGCGGCAGCAGCGGCAGTGCCTTGGACACAAAGCGATCCAGCCGCGCGCCGGCGTCATTTTTCCCGATGATCAGCTCCCGCATAGGCCTACCTCCCTCCTGTTCTCCGTCCATTGTATCCGGTTTTGGAAAAAAGTCAAAATATTTGTGAGAAAATGTTTGACAAGGGATTTTCTCTCGGCTATAATACTACTCGTGTCATTGCGAGGTGTACTATGCGTCTGAACGTAAACAAGCTGCTGCATACCCCCGGCTCCCGGCAGGATATCCATTTTGAGATGGATCTTTCCGATCTGGAGTTCGGCGGTACTTATCCTGTAACGCGACCGGTTGTTGTGGACGGCCAGCTGCGGAATCAGGCGGGTATGCTGCTATGTGAGCTTCAGATCACCACCACGCTCCACTGCATCTGCGACCGCTGCGCCCAGGCGTTCGATCAGGAGAAATCCACGGACTACGCCTGTGTGCTGGCCGAGGAGCGTCAGTCCGACGAGGATGACGACATCGTGCTGTTGGACGACGATGAGGTGGATGTGACGGAACTGGCGCGGGACGCCTTTATCCTCGATATGGACACGAAATTTCTCTGCTCTGAGGACTGCAAGGGACTTTGTCCCGGCTGCGGTGCCGACCTGAACCGCGAGAGCTGCCGCTGCAAGAAGGCGGTGGATCCCCGGCTGGCCAAGCTGGCGCAGCTGTTGCAGAAGGACGAGTGAATCCATTATAAATTGCTGCTCAGGCAGTTAATACCAAGGAGGTGTCAACATGGCAGTCCCTAAGGGAAAAGTATCCAAGCAAAGACGCAATAAGAGACGTTCTTCCGTATGGAAGCTGGCAGCTCCCGCTCTGGTGGCATGCCCCAAGTGCGGTGCTCTGCATCTGCCTCACAGAATGTGCCCGGAGTGCGGTACCTACAACGGCCGCGAAGTCAAGGTCGTCAAGTCTGTGGCAGCGGACAAGTAAATTCTTATGTGTCCACGCAGGAGGGAAGCTACGCTTCCCTCCTGCTTTTTTTACCGTCGGCGGCATATCACGCCGCTTCAAAGCACGAGCCGCCTCCGTCCCTTCCACAAAGCAGCTACGCCCCCGCACTTTTCTTCATGACAAGCATCGAAATGATGCGTTTTGCAAATGCTTCGACGCCGGTTATACTGTATCCGTTTTACGGGATAAATAGCTTGCGTCCCTTGGGAAAATCCGTTATAATAGGATGGTTATTATGTGGGCGTATGCCCTTTTATGAGAGAGGATGCAGCTATGAGCACCATCATCACTACCATTGACCGGCACAGCCCTGCGGAAAAAGCCGGTATACAGGTGGGCGAACAGCTTCTGACGATCAACGGCCACACCATTGTGGACGTACTGGATTACCGCTTTTACGGCTATGACCCCCTGTCCCGCGTGGAGCTGAAAACAGCAGCGGGCGACGTGCGTACCGTCACCATCCGCAAGGCGGAGGGGCAGGATCTGGGCCTGAACTTCGACACCTATCTGATGGACGAGATGCGCTGCTGCGCCAACCACTGCATTTTCTGCTTTGTGGATCAGATGCCGCCGGGAATGCGCTCTACCCTGTACTTCAAGGACGACGATGCGCGGCTCAGCTTCCTGCTGGGCAACTACATCACCCTGACGAACCTGACGGAGCGGGAGGCCCAGCGCATCATCGATCTGCACATCAGCCCCATCAACGTCTCCGTCCACACCACCGACCCCCAGCTCCACTGCACCATGCTGGGCAACAAGAATGCCGAGCGGTCGCTGGACTATATTCAGGCGTTCTGCAAGGCGGGTATCGTCATGAACGGGCAGATCGTCATCTGCCCCGGCTGGAACGACGGCGACCAGCTGCGCCGCACCCTCCGCGACCTGACGGAGTGGCAGTTCTCCAGCTGCTCGCTGGTGCCGGTGGGCATCACCAAGTACCGGCAGGGTCTTGCCAAGCTGCGCCCCGTCAGCCCCGAGGACGCACGGGACATCATCGCCATCGCCGAGGAGTTCGGGCAGGAGAACCTGCGGCGCTTCGGCACACGGCGCTTTTTCTGCGCCGATGAGCTGTACCTCCGGGCGGGGCTGCCCCTGCCGCAGGAGGATTACTACGAGGGCTACCGCCAGCTGGAAAACGGCGTGGGGATGCTGCGCTCGCTGGAGCAGGATTTCCTCTCCGCCATGGGTCTGGAGGAGCCGGACGCCGCGCCGTCCCCCTTCACCATCGCCACCGGCACCGCCGCCGCCCCGTTCCTGCGGGGACTGCTGGAGCAGGCCAAGGCGTACTTCCCCAAGCTGGAGGGGCAGGTCATCGCGGTAGAAAATGATTTCTTCGGCCACACCATCGACGTGGCCGGTCTGCTGACAGGACAGGATCTGTCGGCACAGCTGCAAAGGGTACCGTCCCTGGGACGAGTGCTGCTGCCGCTGCATATGCTGCGCCACGGCGAAACGGTGTTTCTGGACGACTACACCGTGGCGCGTCTGGCGGACGAGCTGGGCTGCCCCGTGCAGATCGTAGGGATCGACGGCGGCGACCTGCTGGACGCCATGCTGGAAAAGGAGGTATAAACTTATGGCAAAGCCTTTGATCGCCATTGTAGGCCGCCCCAATGTGGGCAAGTCCATGCTGTTCAACAAGCTCATCGGCAAGCGCCTGTCCATCGTGGAGGACACCCCCGGCGTCACCCGCGACCGCATCTACGGCGAGAGCGAGTGGGCCGGACGGAAGTTCCGTCTGGTGGACACCGGCGGCATCGAGCCCAACACCGACAACCAGATCCTCGCCTTCATGCGGGAGCAGGCTCAGATCGCCATCGACAACGCGGACGTCATCATCTTCGTCACGGATATCAAGACCGGCCTCACCGCCTCCGATCAGGAGGTGGCCGGTATGCTCCAGCGCAGCCGCAAGCCCATCGTGCTGGCGGTGAACAAGATGGACTCCACCGGCACCATCGACCCGGATTTCTACGAGTTCTACAATCTGGGTCTGGGCGACCCCGTGGCTATCTCCGCCGTCCACGGCCACGGCACCGGCGACCTGCTGGACGCCTGCTTCCAGTACCTGCCGCCGGATGACGGCGTGGAGGAGGACTCCGACGTGGTGCAGGTGGCCATCATCGGAAAGCCCAACGTGGGCAAGTCCAGCCTGACCAATAAAATTCTGGGCGAGCAGCGGGTCATCGTCAGCAACGTGGCCGGCACTACCCGCGACGCCATCGACAGCTACTTTGAAAATTCCTGCGGCAAGTACAACTTCATCGACACCGCCGGTATGCGGAAAAAGTCCAAGGTGGACGACACCATCGAAAAGTACAGCGTTCTGCGGGCCACCATGGCCATCGAGCGCAGCGACGTGTGCCTCATCCTCATCGACGCACAGGACGGCGTGACGGAGCAGGACACCAAGGTGGCGGGTCTGGCCCACGACGCGGGCAAGGCGTGCATCATCGTGGTGAACAAGTGGGATCTCGTTGAGAAGGACGGCAAGACCATGGACCGTATGCGGGAGGATATCCGCCGGGATCTGAGCTATATGCCCTACGCCCCCATCCTGTTCATCTCCGCCCTGACGGGTCAGCGGGTCAACCGCCTGTTCGAGCTGATCAACTATGTCAACGATCAGGCCGCCGTGCGTATCACCACCGGTATGCTCAACAGCGTGCTGGCGGACGCCCAGACCCGCGTACAGCCCCCCACGGACAAGGGTCGCCGCCTGAAGATCTACTACATGACGCAGGTGGGCGTCAAGCCCCCCCACTTCGTGATCTTCTGCAACGACAAGAAGCTGTTCCACTTCTCCTACCAGCGGTATCTGGAGAACCAGATCCGCAGCGTGTTCGGCTTGGAGGGTACGCCCATCCACATTACCATTCGCCAGAAGGGAGAGGATGAGAATTGAACGGCATTTGGGGCATTTATCTGCTGTCATGGCTCATTTTGCTGCTGCTGGGCTATTTTTTGGGCTGCCTCAACGGCTCCGTGATGGTCAGCCACTTCGTCATCCGGGACGATGTGCGCCAGCACGGCAGCGGCAACGCCGGACTGACCAACTTCTACCGCACCTACGGCGCCAAGTACGCGCTGGGCGTGATCCTGTTTGACATGGGCAAGACCGTGGTGGCCTGTCTGCTGGGCGGTGTCATGTTCAACCACCTGTTCGGTGACTGGGCGCTGGGCGTCCTGCTGGGCGGTCTGGGCTGTGAGCTTGGCCATATGTTCCCGGTGTTCTTCGGTTTCAAGGGCGGTAAGGGCATCCTGTCCGGCGGCACGCTGGTGTGGCTGCTGAACTGGCGGGTGGCTCTGATCGCGTGGGGGCTGTTCGCCGCGCTGTGGCTGCTGACGCGATACGTCTCCCTCGGCTCCGTCTGCGCCGCCGTATCCATGCCCATCAGCACATTTTTCTTCTGCGGCCAGAGCATCCTCTATACGGTGCTGGGCGCGGTCATCGCCGCGCTGGTGGTCTGGTGCCACCGGGACAACATCCGCCGCCTGCTCAAGGGGCAGGAGCGGAAATTCCACTGGCACACCGGCCCCGACCACGAGAAATAATATCCAACGACAGAAAGGAAACTTCGACCTATGAAACACAATCAGGTACGGCAGGTGCTCTTCCCCATTCTGGCCGCGTTTATCTGGGGTACCGCCTTCGTGGCGCAGGATATGTGCGCCGACGCCATCGGCGCCTTCACCTTCAACGCCGCCCGCTACTTTATCGCTGTGCTGGCGCTGCTGGTAGTCATTCTGATCCGTGACGGGGTGAAAAAGGACAAGCCCGTCCTCTCCGCCGAGGAAAAGAAGGCCGCCAACCGCCAGTTGTGGATCGGCGGTCTGTGCTGCGGTGCAGCGCTGGCCATCGCCTCCAACTTCCAGCAGGCCGGTCTGGTGGCCGGTACCGACGCCGGTAAGGCGGGCTTCATCACGGCGCTGTATGTGGTGCTGGTACCCGTGTTCGGTCTGTTCTTCAAGCGTAAGGTGAGCGTCCCCACATGGATCGCCGTGTTGCTGTCCGTGGCGGCGCTGTACCTGCTGTGCATCAAGGGCGACTTCTCTCTGGCGCCCGGCGACCTGCTGCTGCTGGTGTGTGCCCTGTGCTTCGCCGTCCACATTCTGGTCATCGACCACTTCACCGCCTACTGTGACGGTGTGAAGCTCAGCTGCCTGCAATTCCTGTTCGCCGCCATCATTTCCGCGGTCTGTATGTTCATCTTCGAGCCGCTGGATATGCCCGCCATCCTCAGCTGCGCCCTGCCCCTGCTGTATGTAGGCATTTTCTCCTGCGGCGTGGGCTACACCCTGCAAATTCTGGCACAGAAGGACTCCAACCCCACCGTGGTCACCATCCTGCTCAGTCTGGAGAGCGTGTTCGCCGTCATCGCCGGCGCCATCATCCTCAAGCAGCAGATGAGCGTCCGGGAGTACATCGGCTGCGTCGTTATGTTCGCCGCCGTGATTCTGGCACAGATCCAGTTCCCTGAGAAGAAGAAAGCGGCATAACGTTTCGTACATATAAAAAATCGCCCCAGTGGGGCGATTTTTTATATCTCCTCTGTTTCCGCTTCACCGAGCGTCGTATCTATGTACAACTCCTCCGCTTGCAGCAGCGCCGCTTGCAGCCCGCTCCGGCAGCTCCATGCCAACGGGATATTCTCCAGCTCATCTATGGCGGCGCTCACCGCCGCACACAGCATCGCGTACATTTTTCGATACTCTGTCATATTCTCCCCCTCTCATATAGACTATACATAGCCTATATAGTAGCACGCATAGCCTATATTTGCAACGCTTTTCGGCTATCCTGAGAAAAAACGCAGGAGGCCGCTATGAATACGACAGACGCTGTAAGAGATCGCATCCTCCGCCTCTGTGAGGAACGCGGCATGAGCATCAACAGGCTGGCGACGGTCAGCGCCCTGCCGCCGTCCAGCATCAAAAACATCCTCTACGGGAAAAGTCGGAATCCCAAGCTGCTGACCATCAAGCTGCTGTGCGACGGTCTCGGCATCACACTGGGCGAATTTTTCTCCACGCCAGAATTTGACGCATTGGAGCAGGAGATACAGTAGCCAAAAACCACCCGTACGCTTGAAGCGCACGGGTGGTTTTTTCATGCTCAGAACAGGCTCACCTGGCTGGTATCCGCCATGCCGGCGAAGGCGCCCAGCGCCTTGAGCTGCTCGATGTGGGTCTTACTCAGCTTGCTGCAGGTGTTGGCGAATTCCTCCACGGAGATGAAGGTCTTCCCCTTTCGCTTCTCCACCGTATCCAGCGCCGCCGTCTCGCCCAGTCCGCGGACGGTGACGAAGGGCGGCAGCAGCCCATTTTCGGTGATCTTGAAGCGGGTGGCGTCAGACTTGTAGATGTCGATGGTATCGAAGTGGAAGCCCCGCAGGTAAAACTCATAGCACACCTCCAGCGTGACCATCAGGTTCTGCTCCACATCGGTGGCATCCTTGTTGTTCTCGATCTCCTTGATCTTCTGCTTCACCGCGTCCAGTCCGGCGCAGCAATACTCTGCGTCAAAGGCCTTGGCGCGGATGGAGAAGAATGTGGCGTAGAACGCCAGCGGCTCGTGTACCTTGAACCACGCGATGCGGAACGCCATCATCACATACGCCACAGCGTGGGCCTTGGGGAACAGATAGCCGATCTTGGCCAGCGACCCGATGTACCAATCCGGCACCTCATGATCCCGCATGGCCTCCTCCCAGCCCTCCTGAAAGCCGCCCTTTTTGACCTTGCCCTTACGGACGGCCTCCATGATCTTGAAGGACATCTTGGGGTCAAGCCCCATGGAAATGAGGTACAGCATGATATCATCGCGGCAGCCCACCGTCTCCAGAACGGAGGCGGTACCGCTGACGATCAGCTCACGGGCGTTGCCCAGCCACACGTCCGTGCCGTGGGAGAAGCCGGACAGACGCACCAGCGTATTGAAGTCCTTGGGCATGGTGTCCATCAGCATACCGCGGGTAAAGCGGGTGTTGAACTCCGGGATGGCCACGGCGCCGGTGGGGCCTAAAACCTCGTCGTTTTCAAAGCCCAGCACCTTGGAGGATGTAAAGATGCTCATGGTATCCGGGTCATCCAGCGGGATGGCTCGGGCGTTGACGCCGGTGAGATCCTCCAGCATTTTGATCATGGTGGGGTCATCGTGTCCCAGCATATCCAGCTTCAGCAGGTTATCCTCCATGCAGTGGTATTCAAAATGGGTGGTGATGGTGTCGCTGCCCGCGTCGTCGGCGGGGTGCTGCACGGCGGTGAAATCCTCCACATCCATGTCGTCCGGCACTACCACCAGACCGCCGGGGTGCTGTCCCGTGGTGCGGCGCACGCCCACACAGCCCTGGGTCAGCCGATCCATCTCGGCGTTGGATGCCGTCTGCCCCCGCTCCTCCAGATACTTCTTCACCATGCCGAAGGCGGTCTTTTCCGCCAGCGTACCGATGGTTCCGGCGCGGAACACCTGGGTCTTGCCGAACATCTCGATGGCGTGCTGGTGGGCGCGGGCCTGATACTCGCCGGAGAAGTTCAGGTCGATATCCGGCACCTTGCCGCCGCCGTAGCCGAGGAACGTTTCAAAGGGGATGTCAAAGCCGTCCTTGACGTACTTCTCCCCGCATACGGGACACACCTTGTCCGGCATATCCGCGCCGCAGCCGTAGCTGCCGTCGGTGATGAATTCCGTGTTCTTGCACTTGGGGCAGCGGTAGTGGGGCGGCAGGGAGTTCACCTCCGTGATGCCCGACATATACGCCACCAGACTGGAGCCGACGGAGCCTCGCGAGCCAACCAGATAGCCGTTTTCCAGACTGCGCTGCACCAGCTTCTGTGCGGACATATACACCACATCGTACTTACCCAGAATACTTTTCAGCTCCACATCCAGCCGGTCGATGATGAGCTGGGGCGGCTGGTCGCCGTACAGGGCGTGGCACTTGTCCCACACCATGTCGTGCAGCTCCTGCTCGGAGTTTTCCAGCCGGGGCGGGAACAGCTGTCCCGGCGGCAGCAGCTCGATCTCCTCGATGCGGTCGGCGATGCGCCGGGGATCGTCAATGACCACCTTGTGTGCCGTCTCCTCCCCCAGATAGGCGAATTCCGCCAGCATCTCGTCGGTGGTCTTGAAGTAGATGGGCAGCGGTGCGTCGGCATCGGGGAACTTCTGGCTGGCCAGCAGAATGTGGCGGTAGATCTCGTCCTCCGGCTCCTGAAAGTGTACGTCGCCGGTGGCGCAGACGGGCTTTCCCAGCTCCTCGCCCAGCCGGACGATGGTGCGGTTGAACTCCCGCAGTTCCTCCTCCGACTGGACATCGCCGTTGCGCAGCATGAACATATTGTTGCAGATGGGCTGGATCTCCAGATAGTCGTAGAACGAGGCGATGCGCTTCAGCTCCGCCCAGTCCTTGTGGTCCGCCACAGCCCGGAACAGCTCGCCCGCCTCGCACGCCGAGCCGATGATAAGCCCCTCCCGGTGGCGCACCAGCTCCGTCTTGGGGATGGTGGGCTTGCGGTGGAAATACTTGAGGTTACTGGCGGAGATCAACTGGTACAGGTTTTTCAGACCCAGCTTGTTCTTCGCCAGAATGATGATATGCTTGGGGCGGCGCTTGGTCTTGCTGCCGCCGGGCCGCAGCTTCAGCATCTCGCCGTTGATCTCCTGCAGGCGGGAGATGCCCAGCTCCTTTTCCATTTTCTCAAAAAACGGGATGAGCATATACCCCACCATGGCCGCGTCGTCGGAGGCGCGGTGGTGGTTGAAGGCGGGCAGATCCAGATGCTCCGCCACGATGTCCAGCTTGTACTTGCCCAGCTCCGGCAGCAGGTTCTGCGCCAGGATCAGGGAGTCCACATAGGTGGGGTCGAAGTCCAGCCCCACCCTGCGGCAGCCCGCCCGGATGAAGCTGATGTCGAACTCCGCGTTGTGCGCCGCCAGCGGGCGGCCGTTCACAAATTGCAGAAATGCCGTCAGCGCCTCCTTCAGCTGGGGCGCGTCCGCCAGCATGGCGTCGGTGATACCGGTCAGGCCGATGATCTCCGGCGTCAGGCGGCGATTGGGATTCACGAAGGTCTGGAACCGCTCGGTGATCTCGCCGTTTTTCAGCACCACCGCGCCGATCTCCGTAATGGCCTCCCGCTCCACCTTCAGGCCGGTGGTCTCGATATCGAAGCACACGATCTCATCGGCAAACGATTGATCCTGCGCCCCGTGTACGGCGATACGGTCATCCAGATTGTTGACGAAATATCCCTCCACGCCGTAGAGGATCTTGATCTTCCCCTTCTTGCCCGCGTCCCGCGCCTTGGGGAACGCCTGCACCGTGCCGTGGTCGGTGATGGCGATGGCGGGATGTCCCCACGCCGCCGCCTGTGCCACCACACTGCCCACGTCGGTGAGGGCGTCCATGGTGCTCATCTGGGTATGGAGATGCAGCTCCACACGCTTCTCCGGCGCGGTGTCCTTCCGCCCGGTGTGGGAGGCGCGCATGATGCTCACCGGCTGGAGCTGCACATCCTTGCCGTCGAAGGTCAGCGCCGGCTTGCCCTGCACCCGCAGCCACATACCGTCGCGGACGGCGTCGCCCAGCACCTTGGCCTCCTTCTCGTCCATGTATTTCCGCACGGCCACAGAGCCGTGCTCGTCGGTCATGTTGAAATTCAGGCACCACTGACCGGGCCGCCGTGTCTCATAGCACTCCATGCCAAAAACGCGGCCCTCCACCACTGCCATGCCCATCTTCAGATTCAGCTCCGATACCGGGATGACCCTGCCTTTGATCTCCTTGCCGTACAGCAGGTCGCTGCCGCTCTTGCCGGCGGTCGCCGGCTGGGAGAAGTGAAGCTGCACCCGCCGCAGGTCGTACTGCTCCGCCAGCATATGCTCCAGCGACTTCACCGCCGCATCCGGCACCGCCTCGCCGCTGGTGGCCTGCACCTCGATGGTACGGGCCTCCCGATCCAGCACAGCACCGGTCACATAGGCGTCATGCAGCAGCAGGCGCAGCTGACGCGGCGCCTGAAAGCTCTCAAATAATGTAAAAAACGGTAGCTTTTCCGCCATTCTCTCACCTTACAGCTTGTTGATTTCCTCAAACAGCGCGTCCACCAGCTGCTCCTGCGGCACCTTCCGCAGGATCTTTCCCTTGGCGAACAGCAGTCCCTCTCCTTTTCCACCGGCAATACCCACGTCCGCGCCGGACGCCTCGCCCGGCCCGTTGACCACGCACCCCATCACCGCCACGGTGATGGGCTTATCGCAGCCATGCAGCCGCCGCTCCACCTCCCGCGCAATGGGGATCATATCGTACTTCGTCCGACCGCAGGTGGGACAGGAGATCAGATCCGGCCCGCTGCGGCGGACGCCCGCCGCCTGCAAAATGCGCTTGGCGGCGATGACCTCCTCCACCGGGTCCGCCGTCAGGCTCACCCGCAGGGTGTCGCCCACGCCCATGCACAAAAGGCCGCCGATGCCGATGGCGGATTTCAGCACGCCCATCTCCGGCGTACCCGCCTCCGTCACGCCCAGGTGCAGCGGATAGTCCGTCTGCGCCCGGAGCATCTGATAGGCCGCCATATTCACCGGCACGCGGGAGCATTTCACGGAGATGCAGATATCGTCGAAGCCGCAGTCGTTCAGCAGCCGGACGTGACCCATGGCGCTGTCCACCAGCGCCTGTGCCGTGACGCCGCCGTACTTGGCCAGCAGGTCTTTTTCCAGCGACCCACCGTTGACGCCGATGCGGATGGGGATGCCCCGCTCCCGGCAGGCGTCCGCCACGGCCCGCACCCGCTCCTTGCTGCCGATGTTGCCGGGGTTGATGCGGATCTTGTCGATGCCGCCCTCGGCGCACAGCAGCGCCAGCTTGTAGTCGAAATGGATATCCGCCACCAGTGGGATGTGGATACGCGCCTTGATGGCCGGGATGGCCCGGGCCGCCTCCTCCGTGGGGACCGCCACACGGATGATCTCGCACCCCGCCTGCTCCAGCCGGAGGATCTGCTGCACCGTGGCCTCCACGTTCTCTGTGGCGGTATTGCACATGGACTGGATGCTCACCGGTGCGCCGCCGCCTACGGCCACGCCGCCTACCATGATCTGCTTGCTCATCGTATCCCACCTCAGTGTATCAGCTTCCACACGTCGCTGAACGTGATGACCGCCATCAGCGCCAGCAGCAGCACCAGTCCCGCAAAGTGGATGTAGTTCTCGTATTTCGCCGGGATCTGCTTTTTGAACAGCGCCAGACCGATGGCGTTGATGACCAGAAAGAAGATCTTGCCGCCGTCCAGCGCCGGCAGGGGCAGCAGGTTCATCACCGCCAGATTCACGGCGATGAGCGCCGCCAGATAGGCGATGTTCTCCACCGCCGCACGGGCGCTGCCGGACTGCTCGCCCACCTCGGTCATGGTGGACACGATGCCCACCGGGCCGCTGAGATCCCGCAGTCCCGCCTCGCCGGTGACCAGCATCTTTAGGCTCAGCCGCACCAGACGCACGAAGTCCACCGCGTTGTTCCATGTATAGGACAGCTTCCGCCCCAGCGTGGCCTCCGCCGTCCCGAAGTACAGGCCGTAGCCCGTGTAGGGCTTGCCGTTCCGGTCGGTGTACGTCCGCTGCTCCATGGGTAGCTGGCGGAGGGTGACCTTCTCGCCGGAGCGCTCCACCACCAGATCAAAAACGCCGGTCTTGTTGAGACCCAGCAGCAGCCCGATATCGCTGTATACATACACCCGCTCCCCGTCAATACGCAGGATGCGGTCGCCGGTCTGTAAGCCCTCGGCACTCTCCAACGGGCAGCCATCGGCAAAGCCGACGACCACCGGCTCGTAAAAGGCCTGCGCCCCGGCATACAGCGCCAGAATGATGAGCAGTCCCGCCAGAAAATTCATGGCAGCGCCCGCCGCAAAGATGAGGAGCTTCGCCCAGAAGCCCTGATTGTTCAGAGCCGCCGGGTCGTCGGAGTCCTCCTCCTCGCCCTCCATGGCGCAGAAGCCGCCCACCGGAAACAGCCGCAGGGAGTACTGCGTCTCCCCCTTCTGCTTCTTCCACAGGGCAGGCCCCATGCCGATGGAAAACTCGTTGACCCGCACGCCGCAGGCCTTGGCCGCCATGAAATGACCCAGCTCGTGGACGGCGATGAGCACGCCGAACACCAGTATGGCCGCTAAGATATATACCATTGCCGTAACTCCTTTATTGTGCGCCTGCACATCCCAGAACGGCCTGACGTGCCATTCTGTCTGCCTCCAGTATATCCGCAAGGCTCGGCCGATATATCACCGGCACCTTGGAAAGTGCCTGCTCCACCAGCCGCGGGATATCGTTGAACCCGATCTCCCCCTGCAAAAACCGCTGCACCGCCGCCTCGTTGGCGCCGTTCATGATGGCGCAGGCCGTGCCGCCCGCCGCCGCGCACTGTCGGGCGATACGCAGGCAGGGAAAGGCCTCCATATCCGGCGCGCTGAATGTCAGAGCGCCGCAGGTCAGCAGATCCAGCGTCCGATCCGGCGTCTCCGCCCGGTAGGGGTAGGTCAGGGCGTACCGGATGGGCAGCTTCATATCCGGCGTACCCAGCTGCGCCAGCATAGCCCCGTCCCGGAACTCCACCAGCGAGTGGACGATGCTCTGCCGGTGGATCACCGCCTCCACCTGCTCCACCGGCAGGTCGTACAGCCGCATGGCCTCGATGATCTCCAGCCCCTTGTTCATCAGGGTAGCTGAGTCGATGGTGATCTTGGCGCCCATGGTCCAGTTGGGGTGCTTCAGGGCGTCCGCCGCCGTCATATGCTCCAGCTCCTCGAAGGAGCGGCCGAAGAACGGCCCTCCCGAGCAGGTCAGCAGCAGCCGCCGGATCTCGCGGCGGTCGCGGCAGCCTTGCAAACACTGGAAAATGGCGCTGTGCTCCGAGTCCACGGGTACGATCTCCGCTCCCGCCTCCTGTGCCGCCGCCATCACCAGCTCACCGGCGCACACCAGCGTCTCCTTATTGGCCAGCGCGATGCGTTTCTTCTCCCAGATGGCCGCCAGCGTGGGCGCCAGCCCTACGCTGCCCATCACCGCGGTCACCACCGTGTCCGCCTCGGACAGCGTGGCGGCGGCGATCAAGCCCTCCGGCCCCTCCATCACCTCGATGCCCGTGCCCTGCAGACGGCCGCGCAGCTCCTTGGCGGCGACAGGGTCATACAGCACGGCAAGGCGCGGCTTGCACTGCCGCGCCTGCTGCTCCAGCAGGTCCACCTGCCGGTTGGCGGTCAGCGCCGCCACGGAAAGTCCCAGCTCCTGCGCCACAGCCAGCGTCTGCCGGCCGATGGAGCCTGTGGCGCCCAGCAGGGATATGGTCTTTGTCATAGATGTATTCCTCAATACAGCTTCACCGCGTCCACGATCATCCAGAGCACCGGCGCGGCAAAGATCACGCTGTCAAACCGATCCAGCACGCCGCCGTGTCCCGGCAGAAGCCGTCCATAGTCCTTGATGCCGTACTGCCGCTTGATGCAGGAGAAGCTGAGGTCGCCCAGCTGTCCCAGCACCGAGCCCACAAGACCCAGCAGCACGCACCAACCGATATGGAGCTGTACCTCCGTACACAGGAAGAAGAAAATACGGAACACGATCATGCCCGCCATACCGCCCAAAAGGCCGCTGACAGCGCCCTCCCGGGTCTTCTTGGGGCTGACCAGCGGCGCCAGCTTGGTCTTGCCGAACAGCATACCGCCGAACAGCGCCATTGTGTCGCTCATGAACGCCGCCACCAGCGGGATCAGCACCAGCCCCGCGCCGTGCTCCAGCATACGCAGCCGCAGCAGGCAGGTAAGCGCCATGGGGATCGCCACGCCCGCCATCAGAATGGCGCACAGCGCCGTGAAGTCCATCTCCTCCCTCTTGCCGTACTCCAGCACCATGCATATAAATACCACGACCGCCTGCGTCGCCGTCAGCCACGGCATCAGCCCCTGAATGGGCGTACCCGCAAACGGCTCGCCGCGGAAGTAGACGTCCGCTACCACGAATACGGACAGCGCCGCCGCCAGTCCCCACCAGCGCCGGGTCTTCTCCGGCGGCAGCACCGCCGCCAGCAGCTCATGGCTGCCGATGATGCACAGCGCCATGATAAGGGCCATCGTCGCCCAATCCGGCGCAAAGCACAATACGCCCAACAGGGCGGGAACGCCCACCACAGCCACCAAAATTCTCTGTTTCATGCTGTCTCCTTCTGTCAGGCCTTCACGCCGCCGAACCGACGATCCCGCCCTTGATAATCCACGATGGCTCTATCCAGCTCCGCCCGGGTGAAGTCCGGCCACAGGGTGTCGCAGAAATAGAATTCGCTGTACGCACACTGCCACAGCAGGAAGTTGCTGAGCCGCAGCTCGCCGCTGGGTCGGATGATCAGCTCCGGGTCGGGGATGCCCGCGGAATACAGGTACTTGCCGAAGTTCTCCTCCGTCCAGTCCTCCCCCGCCTCGGCGCACCGCTGCGCCGCCCGCAGGATCTCCGCCCGTCCGCCGTAGTTCAGGCAGATGTTGGCCTGGAAGCCATCGTAGTGGCTGCCGAGCTCGTCGGTCTGCGCCGCCAGTGCTTGCAGCTCCGGCGCAATGGCGGACAGATCACCGAAAAATTTCAAGCGGATGTGATCCTTCTCCATGGTATCCACCGCCTCCAGCAGATACTGCTTCAAAAGACCCATAATAGCGCCCACCTCGTCCGCCGGGCGCTTCCAGTTCTCCGTGGAGAAGGCGTATACCGTCAGATACTCCACCCCCAGCTCCTTGCAGTAAGTGGCGATATCCCGGAACACCTCGGCCCCCGCCTTATGGCCGGCAGTGCGCGGCAGCGAACGCTGCTTTGCCCAACGACCGTTGCCGTCCATAATAATAGCGATATGGCGGGGAAGGCGGTTTTTGTCCACCTCCCCCGCCGTCTGGGGCGTGCTTCTGCGGAACAGTGCCATTAGACGGACATCAGTTCCTTTTCTTTATTCTCCAGCAGCTTATCCAGCTCCTTGCAGCTGTCGTCGGTCAGCTTCTGCAGGTCCTTCTCCACGATCTTCATCTCGTCCTCGGTGATCTCGGAGGCCTTCTGCTGCTTTTTGAAATTCTCCAGCGCGTCGCGGCGGATGTTGCGCACCGCCACCTTGCCTGCCTCGGTGTACTTGTGGATCTGCTTGACCAGCTCCTTACGGCGCTCCTCCGTCAGCTGCGGGAAGGCCAGACGGATGCACTTGCCGTCGTTCTGGGGATTGATGCCCAGATCGGACTCCTGAATGGCCTTCTCGATGCCCTTCAGCGCAGAGGCATCCCACGGCGTAATGACCAGCGTGCGGGGGTCGGGGGAACCGATAGAGCCGATCTGCTGGATGGGGGTGGGGGTGCCGTAATAGTCCACGCTGATGCGGTTGAGCACGGATGCGTTGGCGCGTCCGGCGCGAACCGTGTCGAAATCACTGGCAACAGAGTCGATGCTCTTCCTCATTTTTTCCTCGTAAACCTTGTACTCGTCCTTTAACATAGCGGTTAAGCCTCCTTCACGATCGTTCCGATTTTTTCGCCGCGCAGGGCGCGGATGATATTCTCAGGGTCCTTCAGCGCGAACACCAGCACGGGGATGTGGTTGTCCATGGACAGGCTGGTGGCGGTGGAGTCCATCACGGC
>ERZ1026850.650-NODE-650-length-20784-cov-6.405471_pt1 | contig 20784 bp, 16 predicted proteins | sample MGYA00380155_ERZ1026850 | MGnify/ENA primary metagenome ERZ1026850 (study PRJEB33269, sample SAMEA4719791) | human gut metagenome | biome: human-associated habitat; feature: organic feature; material: feces | place: Cameroon | collected 2013-10 ... | reverse complement strand
TGAGCAGCTGCAAGACTCTCTACGGAAAGTATGAGCGTCCGGATGTGAAGACCAGTGGTATCGTACGCGATTCAGCCTCTGTGTCTGATACATTGGCAGTGAAGGATACAGCGTCTTTCGCTAGTATTCCTTGGCGCAGCGTATTCACCGATCCACAGTTGCAGGCTCTCATCGAGAAGGGACTGACCAGCAATGTCAACTTGCTCAATGCTGCGCTCAATATCCAGATGGCTGAAACGCAACTCAAGTGTGCCAAGTTGGCTTTCGTACCATCATTTACATTTACCCCACAAGGTACGATATCTTCTTGGGACGGTAATAAGGCTACAAAGACTTATAGTCTGCCTGTTAACGCGTCATGGAGCTTAGACCTCTTTGGTAATCTTCTTTCACAGAAGCGAGGTGCACAGATGGCATTGTTGCAGATGAAGGATTATCAGGTGTCAGTGCAAACCAATCTGATAGCAGGTATTGCCAATATGTATTATTCACTCTTGATGCTTGACAAGCAGCTTGAAATAGTGAGCGACATGGAAGGTCTTACCAAGGACACCTGGCAGACGATGCAACTGCTCAAGGATGCTAAGGTGGGCTATCGCTCTACATCAGTTCAGGCAGCAGAGTCAAACTATTACTCTGTACTTGCACAGAAGGCAGACCTGAAACGTCAGATTCGTGAGACAGAAAACTCGCTCAGTCTTCTTATCGGTGAGCAGGCACATGCCATCTCGCGTGGTAAGCTTGAGGAGCAAAGTCTACCTGCCAACTTCTCTACAGGTGTAGGCTTGCAGTTGCTAAATAATCGTGCAGACGTTCATGCTGCCGAGATGAATTTGGCACAATGCTTCTATGGCGTGGAGACAGCTCGTAGCCGTTTCTATCCTTCTATTACTATCTCGGGAACTGGCGCCTTTACCAATTCTGCAGGCGCAGGTATTGTGAATCCAGGAAAGTGGCTTCTCTCTGCTGTAGGCTCTCTTGTACAGCCTATCTTCCAGAACGGACGCCTTATTGCAGGACTCAAGGTGGCTAAGTTGCAGTATGAGCAGGCCTACAATACTTGGCAAGATGCAGTGCTGAAGGCTGGTAGTGAAGTAAGCAATGCCCTTGTTCTCTATAACTCTTCAGACGAAAAGGGAAAAATCGAGGCACAGCAGATCGAGGTACTTAAGCAGAATGTAGAAGACACTCGCAAGTTGATGGGTGAGGCTGGTGGCTCTTATCTTGAGGTTATCCAGGCACAGTCTTCGCTCCTCAATGTGCAGCTTTCTAAGGTGGCTGACGACTTCTATAAGATGCAGGCTGTTGTCAACCTTTACTATGCCTTGGGTGGCGGAGCCAAGTAATGTTTAGTGTTAAATGTTAAAAGTTAGATTATTATGGCAAGTATAATCAGTCCAAAGGCGGAGGTTTCTCCTAAAGCTAAGATAGGAGACAACTGCAAGATCTATCCATTCGTCTATATTGAGGATGATGTAGTCATCGGTGACAACTGTACCATCTATCCTTTCGTGAGCATCATGAACGGTACTCGCATGGGTAAAAATAATAAGGTGTTCCAGGCTGCTGTTATTGCTGCATTGCCTCAGGACTTCAACTTTACCGGTGAGGAGAGTGAGGTAGTGATAGGTGATAACAATACCATCCGTGAAAATGTAGTAATCAATCGTGGTACACATCAAGGTGGAAAAACCGTGCTTGGCAATAATAACTTCCTGATGGAAGGTGCTCATATCTCTCACGATACTGTGATAGGTAACGGTTGTGTTTTTGGATATGGTACCAAGATTGCTGGCGACTGCGTGATAGGTAATGGAGTCATTTATTCTACCTCTGTAGTTGAGAATGCCAAGACACGTGTTGGCGACCTTTCAATGATTCAGGCAGGAACGACTTTCTCGAAGGATATTCCTCCTTACATCATCGCTGGTGGTAAACCAGTTAAGTATGCAGGTCCTAACACCATCATCATGGAAGCAGCCGAGGTTACCGAGAAGGTGCGTAAGCATATAGCTAATGCGTATCGACTCGTCTTCCATGGTCAGACCTCACTCTTTGATGCTATCAATCAGATCAAGGATCAGGTGCCCGATGGCGAGGAAGTGCGCAATATTATCAAGTTCCTCGAAAGTACAGAAAAGGGTGTTATCACCAAGATGTAACTTCGTAAGAGTTTGATTTTCTTTCATAGAAACGATTTTTTTCTTTATACACAAGAGGAGAGCTAACCAGTAGGTAGGCTTTCCTTTTTGTGTTAATATCTATTAAACCCTCGTTTATTCGCACATTTTTTTGTTACTTTGCACCAAATTTGGAATATTATACCCTTTCAGTAAATGAGAAAGAAACAATATAAGCCCAGCAGTCACCGAGGATTGCAGGTGGTTACCCTATGTATAAGCACTGCCATGGTGCTCGTCTTGCTCGGTTTGGTCATATTCTCCGTACTTATGGGAAGAAATCTCTCCTCTTATGTGAAGGAGAACCTCGTCGTGTCTGTTATGCTCGAACAGGATATGACCAATTCGGAGGTGGTGCAGATGTGCAAGCAGTTGAAGGCCAAGCCCTATGTGAAGTCGCTCAACTATATTTCTAAAGGCAAGGCACTCAAAGAAGCTACCCAAGAACTTGGCGTTAATCCCAGCGAATTTGCTGGTGGCAATCCTTTCCAACCATCCATCGAGGTAACGACCCAGGCCGATTATGCCAACAACGATTCGCTTAAGTGGGTAGCCAAGGAGTTGAAAGCCTATCCACGTGTAACAGAGGTGAGTTATCAGCACGAACTCATCGAGCAGGTCAACCGCATGCTTGCCAGTATCAGCATCGGTCTGCTCTGTGTAGCAGCATTGCTCACGTTTATCTCGTTCTCGCTTATCAACAATACGGTGAGGCTCGGTATTTATGCTCGTCGCTTCTCGATTCACACCATGAAGTTAGTGGGAGCCTCTTGGGGCTTTATTCGTCGCCCCTTTATCAATAGAGCTGTTCTCATAGGTCTTCTCTCGGCTTTTGTGGCTGATGGCTTTTTGGCAGGTTGCCTTTATGCTTGGTATGTCAACGAGCCTGACTTGCTTATGGTGTTAGGTTGGCAAGAGTTAGCTATCACGGGTGGTGCAGTCTTCCTTTTCGGAATCATCATCACAGCTATCTGTGCTTGTATCTCCGTCAACAAGTTCCTCAAGATGAAGGCAGGCGATCTCTACAAGATCTAATTAGTAACAGACTCGGGAATCTGACTCAGAATATTATCTTAGGAATCAGACTCCTGCAAAGTAAACATTACACATTACACATTAAACATTACATATAATGGATAAGAAGAATTTAGCATTTGACAAGATGAACTTTATTTTGTTGGGTATTGGTATGGCTGTTATTATCCTTGGCTTTATCTTGATGAGTGGAGCAGGTTCCAACGAACATACATTTGACGTCGATATTTTCAGTGCCCGTCGTATCGTTGTAGGTCCAACAGTAACTCTGATAGGTTTTCTCTCTATTATCTATGCTGTGGTTCGTAAACCAAAGGACCAATTGTAATTTCTTCTTTTGTGGTGTAAGCCACATTCTGTATTTACTATTCAATATTTATCATAACAATGAATTGGTTTGAAGCCTTAATATTAGGTCTTGTTCAGGGCCTAACAGAATATTTGCCAGTCAGCAGCAGTGGCCATTTGGCTATTGGTGCCTATTTGTTTGGAATCGATGGAGAGTCTAATTTGGGCTTTACCATTATGGTTCATGTAGCTACCGTTTTGAGTACCTTGGTAGTACTCTGGAAGGAGATCGACTGGATATTGAAAGGACTCTTTAAATTTCAGATGAACGCAGAGACGAAGTATGCCCTTAATATCGTCGTTTCTATGATTCCTGTGGGCATTGTTGGTGTCTTTTTCAAGGATCAGGTAGAAGAAATCTTCGGTTCAGGACTGTTGATTGTAGGATGTATGCTGCTTGTTACAGCGCTTCTTCTTGCCTTCTCTTATTATGCCAAGCCTCGTCAAAGGGAGGACATCAGCTTGTGGCACGCCTTTGTCATCGGTTTAGGACAGGCTTTGGCTGTATTGCCAGGTTTATCACGTTCTGGTACAACCATAGCCACAGGCCTCTTGCTCGGTAACAAGAAGGAGAAGATGGCACAGTTCTCATTCCTTATGGTGATTCCTCCTATTCTTGGTGAAGCACTGCTCGATTTGCTGAAGGGAATGAAGGGCGAAGAAACCTTTGGAGGCATCGAGTTATTGCCCATGACTATAGGTTTCATTGCAGCCTTTGTGTCAGGCTGTCTTGCTTGCAAGTGGATGATTAACATTGTCAAGAAAGGCAAGCTCATCTATTTTGGTGTTTATTGCGCCATAGCAGGATTACTTACCATCCTTTTCTCATTCTAACATTAAAAAACGACAAAACTCTATTTGCCAGACATGAATTTCCAGACAGGAGAAATCATTGCCATCGACAAACCCTACCGTATGTCAAGCTTCGGTGCCTTGGCTCACATTCGCTATGTGCTCTCTAAAACGTTGCACCACAAGGTGAAGATAGGACATGCAGGAACGCTCGACCCTTTAGCTACAGGTGTCCTTGTGCTTTGCACAGGCAAGAAGACTAAGGAGATAGAACAGTTGCAGACCCATACCAAGGAGTATACAGCAACCCTTCTGTTGGGTGCTACAACAGCCAGCTACGACCTCGAGCATACGGTCAATCATACTTATCCCACTCGTCACATCACCCGACAACTGGTGGAAGAAACCTTGCGCCAGTTTGTGGGCGAAATACAACAAGTACCCCCCACATATAGTGCCGTGAAGGTGAATGGTGATAGAGCCTATGCACTGCGCAGAGCAGGCGAGGACGTGACCCTTAAGCCCAAGACGGTGCGTATCGATGAGATAGAACTTACCCACTATGATGATGAGGCCAAGCAGGTGAGCTTGCGAGTGGTATGTGGAAAAGGAACCTATATTCGTTCTTTGGCTCGCGACTTAGGAAGAGCCTTAGGTAGCGGTGCTTTCCTTACCCAACTGCGACGCACACGAGTGGGCGATTTCACTGTCGACAACTGCGTGAGCTTCGAGCACTTTAAAGAATGGCTTCTTCAGCAGGAACTTGAAGACCTCGTGCAGGATGAGGGCACAGCTTCTAACACTCGAAACGAGAAATAATCCAAGTAAATCATATATATATAGATATTTAGAAAGGAGACAAATATAACATGAAACTGTCACAATTTAGCTTTAAGTTGCCTGAGACACAGGTGGCGCTTTATCCACACAAGACCAAGCGCGTTGTTAAGACTTCCACAGGCGAGGAACGTACTTTTGAGGTGACTCGTCGCGATGAGGCACGCCTGATGGTACTTCACCGCAAGTCTGAAACTATCGAGATGTACCGCAAGGACGAGAACGGAAATCCTATAGAGGGCGAATTTATTGAGTTTAAAGATATCGTTAACTATTTTGATGAGGGCGATACTTTTATCTTCAACGACACAAAAGTGTTTCCTGCTCGTCTCTATGGCACCAAGGAGAAGACCGATGCCAAGATAGAGGTGTTCTTGCTTCGTGAGTTGAACGAGGAGATGCGTCTTTGGGATGTACTGGTAGAGCCTGCTCGAAAAATCCGTATCGGTAATAAGCTCTTCTTCGATGAGGTTAATGAGATGGTGGCTGAGGTTATTGACAATACTACCAGCCGTGGCCGTACTCTCCGATTCCTCTACGATGAGGACGGACAGCACGATGTCTTCAAGCGTTCACTCTTCGCTTTGGGTGAGGCTCCACTGCCACGTTATATCATCGACAAGCGTGAGGTGCATCATGCTACAGAGGAGGATATGGAAGACTTCCAGTGTGTCTTTGCCGATAAAGAAGGTGCTGTTACTGCCCCTGCCACAGGTTTGCATTTCTCGCGCGAGCTTATGAAGCGATTGGAGATTAGAGGTATCAACTCAGCCTTCATCACTCTGCATTGCGGTTTAGGCAACTTCCACGAGATAGAGGTAGAAGACCTTACCAAGCATAAGATGGACTCAGAGCAGATGCACATTGGCAAGGAAGCTTGCGAGTTGGTAAACAACACAAAGCGCTCAGGTCACCATGTTTGTGCCATAGGCACCAGTGTCATCAAGGCCACAGAGACTGCTGTAGGCACTGATGGTATGATGAAGGAGTTTGATGGTTGGACCAACAAGTTTATCTTCCCTCCTTACGAGTTCGGACTTGCCGATAGTATGGTGGCCAACTTCTATCATCCTGAGTCTACGCTGATGATGAGTACTGCCGCTTTTGGTGGCTACGATCTCGTTTACGAGGCTTACACCAAGGCAGTAGAGAATGGCTATATGTTTGGTTGCTTTGGCGACTCACTGCTCATTCTCAACGACTAATTTACTTACGTCTTAGTACGTTTTATTATTAAAAAATAAGCGCTTCGTGATTCTAATGATAGAGCCACGAAGCGCAAATCTTACACCACATATCATGCATCGAGTATACTTAAGCCTTGGTTCCAACTTGGGTAACCGAAAGCGGAATATCCGCGAGGCCATCACGAGGATAGGGGAGTTGATAGGCGATGTAGAGCGTCAGTCTTCTCTCTATGAGACGAAGCCATGGGGCTATTCTTCGCCCAACGACTTTATCAATGCCTGTATATGTGTGCTCACGCCCTTAGCGCCTCGCCAGTTGCTCGAGGCCACTCAGTGTGTGGAGCAGGAGATGGGGCGCACTCTCAAGTCGCTGAATGGCGAATACCACGACCGCATCATCGATATCGACATCCTTCTCTACGACAATCTTCACATCAACGAGCCTGATCTCCAGATTCCTCATCCCTTGATGGAGGAACGAGACTTCGTTATGGTTCCTCTGCGGGAAATCATGCATGAAGAATAGAGAATTTCACATAGTAGAAAAATATATAAAAATAGGAAGATATGGCAGAGACAAGAAAATTACAAGTATTGAAATGCCCTGCATGCAATGCCAAGTTAACCTACTTCTTTGCATTCGAACAGGCGATAACGTGTCCCGTTTGTCACAATAGGATGGAACGCCCTTTGTCCCAGGCGGTCGATGCGTCCAAGCCCATGCGCTATGTGTTGCCCACGATGGATGTGGAGGGCTTCAAGCATTTGATGGCGCAAACCTTGGTCGATACCGATTATGTGCCATGCGATGTGTTTCAAGCCATCACTGCTCAGGATGTTTTCTGTATCTATCTTCCCATGTATCTTTATGAGGGCACCTATCAGGTGGCGTGGAGCGGCAATGGCGCAAATCAGCAGCAGCTTCATGGCAATGCAACAGGCAAGATGGCCTACTTGTTCTTAGCCAACGATGGCAAGGGTGAACTTCCCAAGGAACTTCGCGACTTTACAGCTTGCTTGCCTTACGATACAGAGGCTCTGAGTCCTTTTGTGGCAGACAACATTGATGCCACTGATAGTCATATTCTCACTGCCTTGTCTACTATGAGTGCAGAGGATGTATGGAAGAAGTGGGGCAAGGCACATACGGATGAGTTGGCGATGCGCAGCGTGCATGCTCAGATTGGCAATCAAAAGGTGCGCAAGTTAAAGACTTCTACCAACATCGAACTAACCAACCAAGGTGAACTCCTCTATGTTCCCTTCTATTTCACTTATTACACATACAACAATCATCGCTATTGCTTCATAGCTGATGGTCAAGGTAAGCACCAGTCTTATAACAATCCCGTTGATAAGGGTGAGAGCAGTTATGTGAGAAACAAACGTATACTTCTGTTCGTAGTGAAATGGCTTTGGATGTTGGCTGCGTTGGTATGGATTGCTTACGACTATCGTTTTGCCTTGGGGTATCTGGTAGTTTGGGCTATAGGAAAAATAATCGTTGACAGGGTGATAAAACAGTTGATAAGCCGTCGTCTCAAGATTTCTAAGATGAAACGTCAGGCTGATGCTGAACATTTTTTAGGTTAATAGGCGAAGCTTATATAAGAAATCTTAAAATCCCTTTCAGCAGCCTTTTCTATAGTGGCATGATGTGGGAAAGGTGATTTTTTTTATTGCTGTCCACTAAAACTACTAAGGGCACTGCTGCATCTCTCTCAAATATGACTTCTAACAAGGCAAAAGACGAATGAAACTACTGTTTCAAAATGGTGTACTAACACAACACAGCCCGATTTGGCAACACTGAAGCGAATTTCAGAGTTACTGAATGTCAATGTAAGCGAAATAATTAACTTTGACTAAATCTACGGTAGCAGTGATATACGATGAAATCAAAGAGAAAGGTTACACCTCTCTGCTGGAAAGTATTTCGAAATCAAGATTGACTATGTAGACATCACTGGGGAGGAGTTCAACAAGCGTATGAATAATTATAAGTCTACGCTGAAAGCACAGTTTGAGGAGAGTCACCGCCTCGAAGAAGAGATACTTAAGCAGTTGGATAGTATCAATTTTAATGAAAACGTAGGAAAGGAATAACGACAATGAGTAACGAGATTCAATATCTTCTGTATAGCATGCCGGATGCAGACGGCAAAGTGCAAGTGGTCATCAAGGATGAAACACTTTGGTGTACCCAAAAGGCTATGGCACAGCTATTTGGCGTTGGCGTGCCTGCTATCAGCAAGCATCTGAAGAATATCTTTGATGAGGGAGAATTGGACAAGAATGTGGTTGTTTCCAAAATGGAAATAACCACTCAGCACGGCGCAATGGAGGCAAAGACGCAAACCCATAATGTCGACTTCTATTCTCTTGATGCAATTATAGCCGTAGGCTATCGCGTGTCTTCTCTGAAAGCCACTCGTTTCCGCCAATGGGCTACCAAGATTCTGAGTGAGTATATCAAGAAGGGTTTTGTCATGGACGACGAGCGGTTGAAACAAGGTACGGCAGTGTTCGGCAAGGACTACTTCCGTGAATTGCTTGAACGTGTGCGTTCTATCCGTGCAAGTGAACGGCGCATTTGGCAACAGATAACGGACATCTACGCAGAATGTAGCACCGACTATGACCGCAACTCGCCTACCACACACGATTTCTATGCGATGATACAAAACCGCTTCCACTATGCTATCACTGGGCAGACCGCAGCTGAGATTATCTACTCTAAGGCTGATCATACTAAAGAACACATGGGATTGACCACATGGAAGAACGCTCCTGACGGGCGTGTCTTAAAGTCGGACGTAAGCATCGCTAAGAACTACCTGCAAGAAAAGGAAATCCGACAGTTAGAGCGTGCTGTTACTGGTTTCTTTGACTATATCGAAGATCTCATTGAGCGTGAAAACACGTTTAACATGGCGCAGTTCTCTACAAGTGTTAATGAGTTCCTTACTTTCCGCCGCTATCAGATTCTGCCCGACAAAGGCAAAATATCTGCAGCACAAGCCAAGCAGAAAGCGGAGGAGGAATACGATATTTTCAATAAGACCCAACGGATAGACTCTGACTTTGACAAGGAAGTGAGAGGATTGTTGGGGGATGAATAAAATTTAATCGCCTAATTTAGCAAGTTTGACTTTCCAAATTAGGCTGTATATAAAATGAGTGAAAATGAAATTGACAAAATATAAACTTGCCGACATAGGTAAAGTTGTAACGGGTAAGTCTCCATTCTTAACTCCATTGATCGCAAAATTGAACTTAACAAGCGGATAAATTCGGACTAACGTCCGCATTTACGGCTGCGCCTCGGCATAACTCAAACAGCGTTTGGCTCTGCGCTCGGCTTGCTCGTAAATTATCATTTATCGAGGAAATGATTTGGTTTCTTCGTGTACATCTAAGTCTCCAAATTCTTTCGGTCGACGTATATGTCGCTTGACAGTGGTCCCCAATAAGTCTTGTTGTTTCTTTGTGTCCAGTACCGCTTTTGGTGTTGCTTAACTGGTACTGGAGTTTCAGCTGGGTGGTACTGGAGTATCACTTGGTTTTTATCGCAGTAATACTCAGATGGTATAGAGCAGGTACTCTGATGGATGTATTTCGCATATTATTTGAAGTCTGTTTTGAAGTCTGCTTCAATCTTAAATCAACCTTTCGAGCATCCCTGATTGGATGTCTGTGGTTGATTTGTGGTTCATTTAGTTACCAAAAATTCCTGACTTCGTATGGTTCCACTGTAGGAAGTATTGTAAATTCAACTTCCGTACATGCGAAAGTTCAGTTATAAAAAGACAATTCTATTTTGTCTTTTTTGGGTACATGTTGAGAAAAAGTAAGCATAAAAATTGTTTGTTTCAAATAAAATGATTAGTTTTGCATTTGTGATAGCGTAAAGTTATTTCATCTTTTACTTAACTAACAACTTTTGATTTGATGGAACAACAATCTTTACAAAATGCCTATAAGCATCAAAGTATAGGCGAGCAGGTTAGCTTGCAGCGAGAAGAGGTGGAAAACCAGATCTCTTTTTGTCCAAATTGTGCGGGGGTAATTAGCCCAAATATGCGTTTTTGCGAGGAGTGTGGTTATTCGCTTCTTGCAAAAGAATGTCCTCATTGTCATAAACCTGTAAGTGCTGGAATGGCGTTATGTCCGCATTGTATGCACCCGGTCAATGCAACTCGTTGTTCTTTTTGTGGAGAAGCGAAAGAGGCAGATGATCTCTTTTGTACGAATTGCGGAAATCCATCGCAAGGTATCGAGTGCCCTCAATGCAAGACCTTGAATTTTAGAAGCTTTTGCAGAGTATGTAACACTCCGCTCAACGAAATGGCACACCAAGCTGTTGAGGAGGCGAAGAATGACCCTCGTATGCAAAAGGTTTGGCAGTTGGCACAGGAGTTGGTGGATATGCAAAACAGTATATTGTCTGTGCCAGAAACAACTGAGGCCGACGAGGTATCTGTCGACGTGTTGAGCGATGAAGATAAGCAACTTTTGAATAAATATCGTAATCTGTTTTCTCATTTGGGAAATGCGCCTATATCCGATGATGACAAATCGATTCATAGAGAAAGTAAAAGCCCAAATGTAAAAAAAGAAACTTCCAAGCAACATAAAAGTGTCCCTTCTTTGGCGGATTTACAAAAGAAAATCGAAGAGATGAAAGCTGCTATGGCATCCATCTTTCCTGACCCTAATGCCACTCCAGAAGTGCAACGTAATTTTATCTGTGCAAGAAAAATACAGATAAGTGAAAAAGTAAAAAGTTGTTGGATTTGTAACTATTGTGGTTGTAGGCATAATCAGCCTTCTGAGTGTGCAAGAGAGGAACTTGGTGGTGAGTGGGAATATAGAATCAAAATCACAGAAGCGGAAATTTTGACTTGACAATTATTAATCTTAAAGCATAATAAAAATGAATCCTTTGAATGAAACCAATACGATGGTGCCAGGTGCTACTGCAGTACCAGAAGCAACCTCTGTGCCAGAATCTACGGCGATTCCTGAAGCAACAGAAGTCCCAATGTCGGAAACAGCGATTCCTAATGCTACAGCTGTTCCTAATGCTACAGCCGTTCCTAATGCTACGGCCGTTCCTGGTGGAACAAGTGATATTGTTCCTGCGACTCCAAAGGAAGAGCCGAAGTTTGAAACAATAGAATTGACGAGTATGGGGCAGAGTAGCTCCAAACAATATACGTATGAAAAGTTGTTGTCTGCAAGTTCAGGCGAAGCATTTGTCTATTTGGTAAAGCGAAATGACGAACTTTTCGTGTTGAAGATATACAAGCCTAATCGCCATCCTAACCATGATGTCTTGGAGGAGATTATGACCAAGACAAGAGGAACGGGCAGCCCTTTGGTCAGCATTAGTTCGCATGGCTTGTGGACAGACCCTAAAACGGGATGGACGCATGACTTTGAAGTGATGCAATATTGTGAAGGTGGCTCGTTGGCTGAAGTAAATTTCAAGGGCAAGGAAGAGGAGTTTAAGCGTGTTGCTTTGGAAATGGCAATCGCTATAGACTTCTGCCATCGTCATCACATCTTGCATCGGGACGTAAAGCCTGGTAACTTCTTGTTTGTGGACAAAGAACGCAAGCACTTGGTTTTGTCGGATTTCGGCATAGCTATGATGCTGGATGATGAAGGAAATATGATTTATGACAAGCATCGCCAACTTATAGAGGAAGCTCGCTCAGTAGTCTATGCTGCTCCTGAAATGTATATGCAGATGCAGAGCTTTTCGCCGGTGGTGACCACTAAGGCAGACTTCTATTCCTTAGGTATGACACTTGTCGCCCTGTGGAAAGGTGAAGGCTTCTTGATAGGAAAGGAGCAGGAACTTGTGACCATGAAGCAAGAGAACAAACTTCCTTATCCTACTCTTCAGGAAATATCCGAGCACACACTTTCACTCATGATGGCATTGACACGTAATAATGTGAAGGAGCGTGCAGGTATGGCTGAAATTGAGGAATGGGCAAAAGGCAAGGTGATATTCCAAATCAATCCTAACGGACGTACCGATTTCCGTATTCCGTTCAATGTAAAAGAGGGATTGGTGGCAAATAGCTTGCAGGATTTGGCTAAGATGATGGGTGAGAACCCTGATTTGGCAAAACGTTATCTGTATCAAGACCAGATAGGCAGTTGGCTGAAAGAATACGATATGTACCCTGAGGCTGCGAGATTGGAGGAGATAACGGAAAACATCTATCCTGACAATAGGGATTCGGGATTGTATGCGGCACGGTTGGTTATAGACCCAGAGACTCCTTATGTAGGTAAGGAGGGAAAGGTTGTGCCTCTGAGTCAGATAGGTGCGGAGATATATGCTCATTTTGCGGAATACTGCGAGGAACTTAAAGATGAGCAGCATATCTTGTGGATATATTTGCATACTATTGTGGGACAGGACTCTTTGCCTTCTTCGCCAGAGAATGTTCAGGAAAAACCTTTGGTATATACGGCATTGCTGATGTATCGCTTGACACCAGGTCTTCCTTATCTGCTGTATCGCTTACCTCCAGAACTCCCTGTTCTGGAAAATCCGAATGCCGAAAAGGTAATCGAAATCAATAGTCTTGACGAACTCTTGTCGAAGGTAAATGACTTAACGACAGAAGAAGCGAAAGGGTTGCTCGAACCTGATTTTATGGCTTGGTTGTCAGAACGAGACTTGGCGAAGTTCATGATGGTCAAGAGCAAGTTAAGTGAATATGAGAACGTCAAGGATTCCGTCAAAGGATGGTTGATGCTTTATACGATAGCGTTTGACTGTGGCTTTGACTTCAAGAAGGTAAATGAAGGCTCAGAACTGGTGACACCTTCTGATTTTGCAGAGCTCTTGGTAAAAAAATATGATAATCAAGACGTTCTTTTGGTATGTAACTATGAGGGACGGCTTATTAGTCATATAGATGAGGTACGCTTGGACGCTTATTTCTATTCTCGTCCAAAATATGCAAAGTATCCAAGCTATATTAGCGAGTGCCTGGACTTAAAGTCTGCGTCAAATTCCAAACGTTATGGTCCTTATAATGAAGAATTGGCAAGAATGAAGGCAGTTACGGGTATTTCTGGAAAGGTGCCTGCGATAACTGTTGCTAAAGTGAAGTTTAGCTCGTTGAATGATATAGATAGTCACTTTATGGATGTGTTCAATATGTCGGAGAAGGAGCAGAATAGGTTGGCAGATTGGGTCGCTTTGTTCTTTCAGGAGGATCCTTTTACAGATTATAAGAAACGTTCTTATTTTGACTTGACATGGGATTATTACAAGTATATATCTTCCAAACTAACGAGTAGCAAGTATTACAAGCAAGGTTTGCTTGCTGATGCGAAAGTGAATGGTGCAAAAGAACGCATGGAGAGACAATGGGATAAACTGGAGCCTCTCAAGAAGATAACGAAAAATTTTTGCATCTTGCCTCTTGTGGTTATCAGTATTGCCTTTGCTGTTCTTTCTCTTTATGCTGGCAAGTCATTCTTTGATGAGGTCATGGTCGATGTCGGTGAGGGAGTGGGCATTATCGCTGCGATTATCGTAGGTATCATTGGATTGTGTCTTGCAAGTTGGCCTGGTGGCTTGATCGGTGCTCTCTTAGGCTACTTCATCATTTCATGGTTCTGTAGAAAATTCGGTTTCTTGTTCCCATGGGTGATGGTGGCTTATTGTTGGTACTTGGCATACCAAGCATACCACATGGTCAAGAATGAATTTGTAAAAGATGTTGATCCTGACGACGCAAAACTAATAGATGCAGGAAAACGTGTGATAATGGGAGAAGCTTTCGACTCAAAGAAAAAACTCCTGGGCGACAGTGAGGACTATCCTGTAAGTGTGTATCGTGAAAGTGCCAATGTTGCGGAGAGTAGCCGTCCTAAGTTGTATAAGAAAGCAATGGTGTTGTTCGCTTTGGCTCTTGGCTCGTTACTGTTGTGCTTCGTCATAGGAAGTAAGGCTGTGGAAAAGCATAGTCATGACAAGTATGTGGCAGAAATGGAGGCAAAGGCGGAAGCAGAGAATGCCGAGAGCCTTCAAGATACTCCTTATAACGAGGCGGAGGATAATGTGAATGCTGAGAAGGAAGAAGCTTCTACTTCGGGGGAAGAAATGTTCTTGCAGAGAATGTGTGGAACCTATGAATTTCAAAATGACGGCAAATATACACTTGTTGTTGATATTACTGACGATAGGAAGACAGTCTTGGCAGATTTGACGATAGAGAGCGACGAGACCACATCCTATAAATTGCAGGCAGAGGTCAACCCAGATGACAAAGAACATTATACATTCTATGTCTTGGATAAAAATGGAGCAAAAATGGACAATGACTATTATGAGATGAAGTTCTATGAGCCAAAGGAAAGCAATATGACTATAGAATATAACCACAAAAAAGATGGTGTTGAGACCGACAGTGGAATACTCGCTAAAGTGAAGGATCCACAAGGTAATAGCGTAGAGTAAAACTCTTTTTGAAAAGTAAGATGAAATGTACTAAATGCAATAAAGATAATCGGCCAATTGCTCGTTTTTGCAAATGGTGTGGGTCTGCTATCATTGTACCTGATGAACAGGTGGCTATAGATAGAAAGCCAAATCGCAAGGACGAGGAATTTGGTTTCGATTCTCTTATAGGCAAAAGCGATATAGTGCGCCTATTGCGAGATGTTGTAGGTAAGGCTCGCTCCATGGATGTTAGATGCCGTCGTTTCAATATGAAACAAAGGATGAACTTGAGCTTTGTTGTCACGGGTGAGTCAGGAACTGGCAAGTTAACGGTTGCTAAGGCAATTGGATATGAATTGTATCATAATGGGCTTATATCCAAAGAAGCCCCTGTCGTTATATCCCCTGTTGATTATCCGCAGTTTATAAAAAACTTGGATAAGAATGAGGAAACGTATGGAGCATGTGTAATCATAGTTAAGGATGCACATAAGTTGGTGAATGATATTGGTGGAAAGCAAGTTGAGCAGATAGACAGTATCTTGAAATATGTAAGGAATTGGCGTGAAGACCCTACTAAGCCTGTTGTGGTATTCACGGGGTTGGAAAGGCTGAAGGAGTTTTTCGACAATAACCCTGCTACAGCCGCCGAGATAGACTACTTCTATGACTTGCCTTCTCTTCGTGTCAAGGATATGGCTGACATAACGGTTTTCCTTCTGAAACATAAGTATCATTTAGCTATGACAGAGGAGGCAAAGGAGAAGTTGTGTCGTATCTTCAACAATGATTTACGCCATCCAAATGAACAGTTACGTCCACAAGGACATAATGCCGCATCGAAAGCATACGAGATAGATTTGGCTGCTTGTCAGTTGGGGGGTCATGTGAAGGAGGTTGATGTGAATCTCGTAGAGGGCACAGAATACTGTCCGAAGACGTATGAGGACATAAAAAAAGAGTTCGAGAAATATGTTGGGATAGAGGAAGTGAAAAAAGCTGTTGAGGAGATTGCTTATAATATAGAGGAGCAAAGGCGCATGAGAGGCGAAGATGCTGTCATCAAACTCACAGACCATTACCAGTTCCTTGGAAATCCTGGCACAGGAAAGACGACAATGGCTCGTCTTTTTGCGGAGGCTCTTAATGCATTGGGGGCATTGCCTATAGGTCAACTTGTAGAAGTAAGTCGTGCAGATTTGGTTTCTAATTATGTGGGTGATACGGCAAAGCGTGTGATGGCAAAGTTTGATGAGGCTATGGGGGGAGTGCTTTTCATAGATGAGGCTTACTCGCTAAAGAATTCAGAGAACGATAATTTTGGTCAAGAAGCTATAGATACGATTATCACTTGTGCCGAGAATCGTCGAGGAAAATTGGTTGTTATTATAGCTGGTTACACCAAAGAAATGGGTGAGTTCATGGAAGCTAATTCTGGATTAGCTTCGCGTTTCAACAAGGTCGTCAATTTCCCAGATTATAATGGAGCGCAGCTGACTCAGATATTTAAGGGTATGTTGAAACATTCGGAAGAACATTATGTGTTGTCTTCTGATGCTGAAATCCAAGTAGGCAACTTCTTTGACAGAATGTATCAAGGAAGAGTGAGAACGTTCGGAAATGCTCGTGAAGTGCGAAATGTTTTCAATCGAGCAGTCTCTTCTTTGCGCTCACGTATGGTCGAGGCAAGGAAAAACGGAAGTTATCATGAGGGTGAGGAGAGAATCATCACTATGAATGATATTGAAGGCGAGGAAACAGGTAAGGTTCTTAGTGTTGATGAGGTATTGGCTTCTTTGAATGACATCATTGGTATGGACCAAGTCAAGGAACAATTGAAGTCTATTGCTAAAAAAGTAAGGAATGAAAGAAGGCGTGCAGAAATGGGAGCAGGAAATGCCTCGCTTACCAATATCCATATAGCAATAACAGGTAACCCTGGAACTGGTAAGACGATGATTGCCAAACGTTTGGGACAAGTGTTCCGGGCTATGGGTATTCTCTCTAAAGGTCATGTCGTGGAACGTGAACGCAAGACTTTGCTCAATAGTTATGCTAATTCGGCAGGTATCAATATGGACAAGGCGGTGGATGAAGCTATGGGCGGTATCTTGTTTATTGATGAGGCTTATAATTTGATTCCAATGAACACGCCAGGACAGAAAGATGCCGACGGTGTTGCTGCTGTAGAAGCATTGATGACTCGTATGTCTAATGATGCAGGTAAGTTTGTTACGGTTATTGCAGGATATAAGCAAGAAATAGAGGAGTTTATAGCTAATGCAAATCCAGGCTTGTCTCGGCGTTTTACCCATCGCATCCATATAGATGACTATTCTGCAGATGATTTAGTTAAGATATTCAAGCAGCAAGTTGATAAGGGACAGTATCATCTGACACCGGATGCCGAGACTTTGTTGACCAGAAAAATAGAAGAGATGGTTACGACCAAAAGCAAAAATTTTGGTAATGCTGGCACCATCATATCTTTGTTTAATGAAACAATCAGTCGTCAGGCAGACCGATTGCCTTATGATGCTACGTTGGAACAACTTGCAACAATAGAGGCGGAAGATATACCTTACAATCCACCAAAGAAAGTGGATATGTCCGAATGTATGAAGGAGCTGGATTCCCTTGTCGGATTGAAAGCGGTGAAGGAAGCCGTCAGAGAAATGGCGGACACTTTGGTAATAGAGCAGATGAGGGCAAAGGAAAGTGGAAAGTCTGTCAAAATCAACTTGGATCATTATTTGTTTGTTGGTAATCCTGGTACGGGAAAGACTACTGTGGCTCGTATCATGGGCAATATATTCTATTCCTTGGGACTATTGCCGTCTAATAAGGTGGTGGAAGTGACAAGTAAAGACTTGATAGCGCAATATGTCGGTCAAACTGCCGAGAAAACGGCTCAACAGATAGAGCGTTCCTTGGGTGGTATCTTCTTTATTGATGAAGCTTATTCACTTTGTGATAGTGGATTTGGAAAGGATGCAATGCCTGTGCTCTTAACCAAGTTGCTTGATTATAAAGGACGTTTCGTAAGTATAGCTGCTGGTTATCCTAAAGAGATGAAACAATGGCTGGCAACAAATTCAGGGTTGGAGTCTCGTTATACGAGAACAATTCACTTCGAGGACTATACTGCAGAAGAGTTGGCGGAAATTTTTAGGAAAATTGTGCTGAAGAATGAGATGCGCATGACGCAGCAGGCTGATGATGCAATGTGCAGATACTTTTCTGATTTGGTATATAATAAGACCATGCACTTTGCTAATGCTCGTGAGGTAAACAACTATTATGATAGAGTAAAACTCAATCAAGGTAGGCGGTTGCGTAAACGTATATATCTACCAAACTTTGATAGGGCGGATTTGCATGTCTTTGAAGCTGATGATATGTTGGTAGAAGATTAATGAAATAAAGTTGTAAATATGGCTAAATGTTATAAGTGTGGTGCAGATATAGATGCTGATAGCCTGTTCTGTGACCAATGCGGGCAAGTACAATATGTCTGTCCTAACTGTCATATCGTTGGCAAGGGACCAGGCAAGTGTTGTGGAAAATGCGGTAGTAAGTTGGTTGAAGCTACGGAAGGGGAGAGTGTTGCCCAAGAGGTTGTTCAACAGGATACTACATCTGTTTATTCAACCACAGTGGCATCGCCGACTCCTTCTGTTCAGCAACCAACTTGCCTGTTTTGTCGTGCAGAGAATATCAAGTTACCATTGTTGGATGGTGCCGTCATAGGTAGAACAAATGGCAATTATGTTTCTGCCCTCTCTAAATGTATATACATATCGGGAACTCATGCAAGATTAAGAAAATTGTCTGATAGTAGATGGGAAATCACAGACTTAGGTTCTCGAAATGGAACCAAGGTTAATGGGATGCCATGTTCGCCAGTGGGAACTTTTAGCATGGGTGATTTAGTTAGAATTGCTTCCTATTATGACTTTATGGTAGAATAGAAAGTAAGAGTCGTTCATTTTTATATTGTGATTTAGATGAAGATAAAGTATGAGGTCGTTAGCGATAAAGGATTGTTGCGGTCAAATAATGAAGATATGGCTCTTGTGTTCGGCGAACTCGTAAGAGATAACTCCGTGTCATTTGCTTTTGAATTGACACCGAATATTCCATTTGCGGCAATTGTGGCAGATGGGATGGGAGGAATGAATGGCGGAGAAGTTGCCTCAGAAATGGCTGCAACTTCTTTTAATGATTTCGTGGAGTTGCTTCCTGTAGACTTGGAAGACAATGCTGTAATTGTGCGTTTAAAAAAGTGGGCAAGAGACGTCGATGCAGAAATAAAGCAAAAAGGCGAGCGAATCCCTTCTTTGCAAAATATGGGAACCACTTTTACGGGATTGTTGGCTTATGGTAATAGCCTCTTTGTCATGAATGTGGGTGACAGTCGAACTTATCGTTATCGGTATGAATGTATGAAACAATTGACAGATGATCATTCCGAAAGAGCAAGGTTGGGTGATGATAGCGTCCCAAGTAATTTAATCTATAATGCATTAGGAACAGGTACGGCGTTCATGGATGTAAAGTCTATGAAGTTAGTCGTTGGTGATAGATATGTAATCTGTTCAGATGGCTTGTCAGACTTGGTTTCTAATGAAGTTATTCATGAATTGTTGGAGCACGGCAGTGGAGCACGGCAGTATGTACAAGCCGCTTTGCAAGCTGGTGGTACAGATAATGTTACGGTTGTGACAATGGAAGTAATTAGTATGTAAGTGCTTTTGATAATTCTGCCAGTAGATAAACCTAATTATTATCTTGGTGATCAACTGGTGATGGAATGGTAGCTTGAATGGCTGTTAATAACATAAAAAATCCCATCATTCTCAGCGAGAGTGATGGGATTGAATGTCTTTTAAGCAAATTGCTCAAAGATTACTTGCGGAGACCGAGAGCCTTGATGATGGCACGGTAGCGATTTACATCGCGGTCGTACAAGTAGTTGAGCAAAGCGCGACGCTTTCCTACAAGCTGTGTCAATGCACGTGTTGTAGTATAATCTTTACGGTTCTGCTTAACATGTTCCGTCAAATGAGCAATACGGTATGAGAACAATGCTATCTGGCTCTCAGCTGAACCAGTATCAGAGTTAGACTTTCCGTACTTGCTAAAGATCTCTTCTTTTTTTGCTTTGTCTAAATACATAGCTGTGTAAAACTTAATAATTGATTGAATAATTAATGTGCATTTCAAAAATGCGGTGCAAAGTTACAACTTTTTTGTTATTCTTGCAAACTTTTCCGATATTTTTTGTAATTTTGCACCCAAATTCATAAAGCACTTAAGGTAAAAGAAATGCAAGACATTAGAAACATTGCAGTTATTGCACACGTTGACCATGGTAAGACGACCTTGGTCGACAAGATGATGCTCGCTGGCAAGCTCTTCCGTGACGGCCAGGATAACAGCGGCGAAGTTCTCGATTCCAACGACTTGGAGCGTGAACGCGGTATAACCATTCTTTCAAAGAATGTGTCTATCAATTGGAAAGGTACTAAAATCAATATTCTCGATACTCCAGGTCACTCCGACTTCGGTGGTGAGGTGGAGCGTGTGCTCAATATGGCAGATGGCTGTCTTTTGCTCGTCGATGCCTTTGAGGGTCCTATGCCACAGACTCGCTTTGTGCTGCAGAAGGCTTTGGAACTTGGCTTAAAGCCCATCGTGGTAGTTAACAAGGTGGATAAGCCTAACTGCCGCCCAGAGGAGGTTTATGAGATGGTGTTCGACTTGATGTGCGACCTCAATGCTACAGAGGAGCAGCTCGACTTCCCTGTAGTTTATGGTTCTGCTAAGAACGGTTGGATGGCAGAAGACTGGAAGACTCCTACTGATAATATCGACTATTTGCTCGACAAGATTGTAGAGGTTATCCCTGCTCCTAAGCAGTTGG
>ERZ1026850.649-NODE-649-length-20799-cov-9.821683_pt1 | contig 20799 bp, 17 predicted proteins | sample MGYA00380155_ERZ1026850 | MGnify/ENA primary metagenome ERZ1026850 (study PRJEB33269, sample SAMEA4719791) | human gut metagenome | biome: human-associated habitat; feature: organic feature; material: feces | place: Cameroon | collected 2013-10 ... | reverse complement strand
GGAATACAGCCTTTACTTGGATATTGTGTAGGAGCCAAAAACTGGAAAAGATATAGAGAATCGCTGCGTTTTTCTGCGATTTTCGGATTTGAGCTCAGTACATTTATGACGATCATCTGTTATGTATTTGACCGTCAGATAGTTGGTGTATTCCTGTCAGACCCGGAAGCATTTCAGTACGGCGTGGAATTTTCCCGGATTTTGCTTACTACCAGCTTTCTGTTTGGTATGTTTTATGTCTTGTCAAACGCTTTGCAGGCTATGGGGGCAGCAACTTCTGCACTTATCATCAATATGAGCAGACAGGGACTGATCTATATTCCGGTAATCTTTATTTTGCAGTCAATCATTGGAATGGATGGGCTTCTCTGGGCACAGCCGGTTGCCGATATTTTATCAGTAGTGTTGGTTGTTATCCTATATAGGGTCACATTAAATAATAAAATTCATACACAAGAAGAATTGAAAACCGTTTGATGATTCGTAATTACCTCAATATAGCCTGTATCTGAAAAGAGATACAGGCTATACATATCAGAGCGAATTTCTGGAAGGAACGACACCTGTCTGTGAAGTTGAACGAAATTCTGAATTTGCCCTGGAGATGATTTATAAGGTGATCGACCGCAGATACTGCACCACAAGCCTTTGTAGAATCAATAAATTAAATATCTGCAACTACTCTGCAAGGCAGTCCTGTCATCTCTGCATAGTTCATAGGATATGTGTTAGCAATAAATGTGTTCCCGATTTTTAATACACTGTAAAGATTACACAAATTTTCTATAATAAAAACTCCATGATCTGCACAATACTGATCCATAGGTGTATGTTCTTTTCCTCTTCTCACACCTGCAAAATCTACACCGATCATAGATACGTTTTTCTGCAAAAGTGCTTCAAGCAATTCGCAGGAGAGTTCCGGATGTTCTGTAAAATATTTCTTTGTTCCATATCCTTCTTTTTCAATAAATCCGGTGTAGAAACATACAAACATATTTTTTTTAACTTTATCCATATCAATATCAGCAATATCAATCGCTCTGTTTTTTACGTTGCTTACATCAAATACAATGCCATTCCGTTCTGTATATTCCAAAGGAAATTCTTTGTTCATGACATCAAAGTGTGTTCCTAAATGTCCTACTAATGCTTTTTTCTCATTGCCCTGGGCATCTGTCACCATTTTAGGTGTAATTTTTAATGTGATATCAATTTTCATCGGCATTACCTCCTAATTTTTCAATCTGTGTTTCAAGATAATCATTAAATTCTTTCATAAACCGCTCTACCTGTTCCAGTGTTCTGGAATCAAATTGCTTTATAAAATCAGCATCTCTTTTCAGCCATAAATTATGTCGTTTTTCGTGTTCGTCATACAAAAACTGTCCTGATTTTGTTAAACGGAAGAAAATCTTTTGTTTATTGCCATCCTGTTGATAGGATTCGATTAAATTCTGTTCAAGAAGCTTCTTCGTAATCTTGCTGATTGCACCTCTTGTAACATTCATATGACTTGCTATTTGAGTTACATTCGGTTCCTCCAAATCACCAATAGCAGCAATTGTATGAATCTCCGAATAATTATATCCGTGTAGTTTCTCATCTTCCGTAAGTTTGGAAAGTATCTCCTGCTTTTCCATATATTTGACAAATAAATTCATAAGTACTGTGGTCATAATATCACCCCCCATATCTTGTTTCTATGGAAACAAGATTAACACCAACTTGTTTCTTTGTCAACAAAACTTCTTTCCAATCTGGTGCAGGCAAAATATAAATTCAAGAAGTAGTTAGAAAATTTCAAGGAGCGATGGCTATGGAGAATAAATTAGAAAAAAGAACTTGTAGAAAGTGAAATGAAGGAACTGAAAACTCCGTATCAAAATGATAAGTTGGAGTTTATCATTTTGATACGGTAGTTGCCGAGTAGTTCGCTCATATGAGATCCAAGGTTTTTATTTCTAAAAACGTTTATAGTTCGATTATACAGATTACACTCGCTTTTTCTTTTTCAGATATAACATACATCCAAGACACAGTACCAGCTGCAGCACAGATGAAAACGGCGTTGCCAGTCCGATGTCAAACAACGTTGCTCCGACCCTGCGGCTCATAAACCATGATACCGGAACTCTCACACTGAAAGCACCGATGATCCCCTGGATCATTACAAATTTCGTCATGCCGATTCCATTATAGAATCCGACATAACAGAAGAAAATTGCGGTAAACAGACAGTCAATCGCATAGGCTTTTAGATAATCTGCGGCAGCTTCAATAACCATTGCATCACTGGAGAAAATACCTGCCAGTACATTTCCGTGGAAAAATGACAGGAAAAACATTCCCACACCTATGACAAAGGAAAGGGTAACACCATAATGCAGTGCTTTTTTTGCACGGTCCATACAGCCGGCTCCGTAATTCTGTGCGACAAAAACAGAAATAGACTGCATAAAAGCCGATGAAATCAGCATAATAAATGCGCAGACTTTTTCTGCGACGCCCACACCGGCAGACGCAGTTACGCCCATGGAATTCACAATTGCCAGAATGATCAGAAATGAAATGCTTACCAGAAGATCCTGCAATGCGATCGGTGCACCAAGACCAATCATTTTTTTCAAAAGCTGTCCGTGAATTCCGATATCTGTTTTCCTGATCTCAAAAGGCAGTTCTTTTTTTCGGATCACTCCAAAAGAAACGAGCACACTGATCACCTGGGCAAATACGGTTGCAAAAGCGGCACCTGCAGTTCCCATTTTAAGTCCGGCACAGAGAATCAGATCACCTGCAATATTACAGACACAGGCAATAGCGACTGTGAAGAGTGGTGTTCTGGAGTCACCAATTCCTCTGAAAATACATCCGATCAGGTTGTATGCCACGATTACCAGCATACCTCCACCGCAGATTCGCACGTAAGCTACCGTTTTGTCAAAGGCTTCCTCCGGAGCGTTCATAATACTACTTAATTGTGGTGCAAAGATTACCAGTACAACGGTCATGATAAACGCGATCACTGAAAACATCACAATTGCAGTGCCAACGGTATGTCCACCCTGTTTCCGCTCGCCACATCCAATCTGCTGTCCAAGAAGAACTGTAGTTCCCATGGAAAAGCTGCTGACAAGATTGGTCAGGGTCATCATAATCTGTGATCCTGTGGAAACTGCCGAAACATCCGCAGACGAAGCAAATTTTCCTACGATCAGAAGATCCACCGCTCCATACATAGCCTGCAGAAAAAGTGCCAGCAGAACAGGCAGCGCAAACAGGATCAGGGGTTTCAGAATCTTACCCTGAGTAAAAGTATTGTCTTTTTCCATTTTCATTTTCCTTTCATCAAAAAAGGCTGGATAAGTAACAGGCGTTTCATCCTGTCATCTTATCCAGCCATTGTTTCTATCGAACAATTAACCCTCCGATGTGCATTCACAGTATACTATATACGATTTTTGCCGTCAATCTTAATTTCCTGTTTTGTCTCTTAATGAAAAGTAAGTTTTTTAGAAAAATAAGTGTAAGTGCTTACATATTGTGATATACTATGCTGGACAACAAAGTGAAAAACAGTGAAATATACTGGACCAAAAGAAAGGCAGGTACTTAAAATGAAGGATCAGACTTGTGCATATTGTATGGAAGGAGAACTTGTTGCAGCATTTGGAATCAAAATCTGCGAACTGGAGAGCTCAAAAGTTTATTTATTTAAAGAGCAGAGCCATCCTGGACGTGTGATCGTGGCACATAAGAAACATGTCAGCGAGATTACAGAACTTACAGCAGAAGAAAGAAGTGCTTATATAGAGGATATTAACAAAGTGGCTGTTGCGATGCATGATATTTTCCATCCGGACAAAGTAAATTACGGAGCTTATGGAGACACAGGACATCATCTTCATTTCCATCTTGTACCAAAGTATAAAGATGAATATGAGTGGGGCGGTACTTTCGCAATGAATCCGGGTGAAAAAACGCTGTCAGAAGAAGCTTATCAGGAAATGGTAGATAAGTACCGTGAAGCGCTTACAAAATAATGGAAAAAGATCTTACTGCAGGGAAAATAACACCTCAGCTTGTTAAGTTTACAATTCCGCTGGTCCTTGGTAATTTGTTTCAGCTTACTTATAATGCTGTTGACAGCATTATTGTAGGAAGATTTGTCGGCAAGGAAGCATTGGCAGCAGTTGGAATATGTAACCCGATATTAACATTATTTATATTGTTCCTTAATGGCTTATGTCTGGGTGCAAGCATACTTATGGGAAATCAGTTTGGAGCGAAAGACTATGATAAACTTCATAGACAGATAAGCACTACGATGATATCAGGTGTTATATTTTCAGTAATATTATCTGTTATCTGTATTATATTTGCCTACCCAATTCTTAATATAATGAGAGTCGATCCATCGATAATGTCAATGACGATTAATTATCTGCGAATCATATTTGCAGGACTCATCTTTACATTTATGTATAACTGTTTTGCAAGTACATTAAGAGCGTTGGGGGATAGCCAGTCACCATTGTATTTTCTTATAACAAGTGCAGTGATCAATATTATCGGTGACTTGTTTTTTGTACTTTTTCTTGACTGGGGAAGTGAAGGATGTGCTATAGCAACTGTGCTGAGCGAGGCTTTATCATGCCTTTTGTGCATCATATATATACAGAAGAAAGTACCTGTATTACAGCTTGGAAAAAAATGGCTTGTATTTGACAAAAGCCTGCTTGGAAAGACGATATCTTATGGATGGGCTTCTGCCATGCAGCAGGCAACTGTTCAGTTAGGTAAACTTGGAATCCAGGCAATTGTTAATTCAATGGGTGTTGCTATTGCAGCTGCATTTGCGGTTGTTAACAGAATTGATGATTTTGCATATACCCCTGAGCAAAATATAGGACATGCAATGACGGCACTTATGGCTCAGAGTAAAGGTGCCGGTAAAAAAGACAGACTTAAAGAAGCATTCAAAAGCGGTTTGAAAATTGAGTTCATATATGGAGTCATCATATTTCTGGTATGTTTTTTGTTGGCAAATCCGCTTATGAGACTGTTTACAAAGGATCTTGATGTAATAAGACATGGCGTTACATATCTTAGATTAATCTCTGTAATGTATCTGTTACCTGCTGCTACGAATGGTATTCAAGGGTATTTCAGAGGAATTGGTGATCTTAAAATTACTCTTATAAGTAGTTTTGTTAACATGGGAGTGCGTGTAGTTGTAGCGGCTATACTTGTATTCCTGTTTTCATTACAGATAGAAGCATTGCCATATTCATATCTTGCAGGATGGATTGGAATGCTTGTAGCGGAACTTCCTCTATTAATCAGAAGCTATAAAAATTTGAACTCTTAAAAGTACGGATAATTAAGAATTACAAACCTTGACATTTACCGGATTTTTGGTAATCTTTTAGAAAGATACAGTGAGAGCAGGAAAACACTTATTGACAGGAATTCAGGAGAAATGGAGAGGTGTATATATATGAGTAAAGAGAGATATTCAATCCTGTTTAATAGCAAGACGGGAAATACAAAGGAACTGGCAGAAGTGATCCGTGAGGCACTTCCACAGGAAAACTGTGATTATTTTGGCGCAGGTGAAGAGAAAGTACCTGTTTCAGAAATGTTGTATATTGGTTTTTGGACTGATAAAGGAAATGCAGATAAGGATACAGCGGAATTACTTCCAAAATTAAAAAACAAGAAGATTTTTTTATTTGGAACCGCTGGATTTGGCGGCAGTGAAGAGTACTTTGCAAGAATACTTGGCAATGTAAAAAAACTGATTGATGAGAGTAACACCGTGGTTGGAGAATATATGTGTCAGGGCAGAATGCCGGATGCTGTAAGAGCGCGTTATGTGAAGATGAAAGAGCAGCCGGATCATATGCCAAATCTGGATGCACTGATCGAAAATTTTGACAGAGCCTTATCTCATCCGGATACTGCAGACTTAGACAATCTCAGAAAAATGGTGACAGTTTGACGGTTGCTTTTATTTCATTAACAAGCTATACTAATCTGACAGATATAGTATGAATTGGAGGATTTTTACATGAAAATTGCAGTAACTTATGACAATGGAAATGTTTTCCAGCATTTTGGAAAAACAGAAAACTTCAAAGTTTATGAGGTAGAAGATAACAAAGTTGTTTCAAGCGAAGTGATCGGATCCAACGGAACAGGACATGGGGCACTGGCTGGCCTTCTGGCAGAGCAGGGAATTGATGTACTGATCTGCGGTGGAATCGGAGGAGGTGCTCAGACAGCACTTACCGAGGCTGGAATTGAAATGGTTGCCGGTGCACAGGGAAATACAGATGAAGTTGTAGAGGCATATCTGAAAGGTGAACTGGTTTCTACAGGAGCAAATTGTGATCACCATCATCATGAAGAAGGTCATTCCTGTGGAAGTCATGAAGAAGGCCATTCCTGCGGTGGCAGCTGTGGTGGCTGTGGTGGCCATCAGAGCAGCATTACAGGACCTAATGTAGGAAAAACCTGCAGAACACATTACAAAGGAACATTCAATGACGGAACACAGTTTGATTCTTCATATGATCGTGGAGAACCACTGGAATTTATCTGCGGTGCAGGACAGATGATCAAAGGTTTTGATGCAGCAGTGGCAGATATGAAAGTCGGTGAGATCAGAGAAATTCATCTGATGCCGGAAGAAGCTTATGGACAGGCAAATCCGGATGCAATCTTTACTCTTGAAATCGCACAGCTTCCTGGTTCAGAAGATCTTGAGATTGGACAGAGAGTATACCTGTCTAATCAGTATGGACAGCCTTTCCCGGTTAAAGTAACCGCAAAAGAAGAAACAACGATCACTTTTGATGCAAACCATGAAATGGCTGGTAAAGAACTGAACTTTAAGATTGAACTCGTAGAAGTGAAATAAAAATCAGAGTTATTCTGAAAAATAATGACGAGAAATGTCGAAAAAAGTCGATTTTTCTCAATAAGTTTCAGAAAATCTCGGAGTCTTTTGATAGACGAATACAGAGCGGCATGCTAGTATGGAAGAAAGGAATCAATTCTGTTTTATTCTGTGCGGTATGCCGCTTCTTATATTCTAAAGCCGTTCTGGTTAGGGAAGGGGAATCTCCATGTTTTACTGGCACTGTTGGGCGAGCTTCCACATAAAACAAATTATGTAATACTGAAAAGACCAGAACGGGAGGTTTTGGTCTTTTTTCAGTGGCAGTAACGACAGTTGTTATTACTGTAGTTGAAATATATCGTTGCGTTGTTCTGTGCGGAAAGGTGACAGATATTCGAGTGGTCGTGTATCTGCCTGTTTTGTACATGCAAAAATACAATATATTGATAAAAAATATCTAAAAACAACAAGAAATTGTACTAAATCAAGAGCATTCGTTAATTAATTGACATTACTACTGGATATAGTGTACACTAGCGGCGTGAGAGAGGGAGATCTCACGTTACTATTAATAAGATTCCGGTCTTATTTTTCTTTTAGGAGAAAAGTTAGACGGGACATACGCGGAATAAATTCTATTTTAGAGAGGTGCAAAAATGAAAAACTTTTCACAGTGGGAAGGTTTCAAAGGAAACCGTTGGAAAGAAAAAATCGACGTTCGTAACTTTATTTCAATGAACTACACTCCATATGATGGAGATGCTTCTTTCCTGGAAGAGCCTACAGAAGCTACAAACAAACTGTGGGGAAAACTTCAGGAACTGCAGAAAGAAGAACGTGCTAAAGGCGGCGTTCTGGATATGGAAACAGAGGTTGTTACATCTCTGACAGCATATGGCCCTGGATACATCGACGAAGATCTCAAAGATCTTGAAACAGTTGTTGGTCTTCAGACAGACAAACCGCTGAAACGTGCATTCATGCCATACGGTGGTATCAAAATGGCAGAGCAGGCTTGTGAAACTTACGGATACAAAGTAAGCGACAAGATCAAAGACGTATTCCACAACTATGAATTCAAAACACATAACCAGGGTGTATTTGATATCTACACACCAGAAATGAAATTAGCTCGTCACAGCAAGATCCTTACAGGTCTTCCGGATACATACGGACGTGGACGTATCGTTGGTGACTACAGACGAGTTGCTCTGTATGGTATTGATGCTCTGATCGAAGGAAAACAGAAAGACTTCGCAGCATGCGACCGTCAGGGTATGAGACGTTATGACTTCCAGCTTCGTGAAGAGATCGCTGATCAGATTCGTGCTCTTAAAGGCATGAAAGCTATGGCTGAAGCATACGGATTTGATATTTCCGAGCCGGCTAAAAATGCAAGAGAAGCATTCCAGTGGCTGTACTTCGGATATCTGGCAGCTATCAAAACCCAGAACGGTGCTGCAATGAGTGTTGGACGTATCTCCACATTCCTTGATGTTTATATCGAAAGAGATCTTGAAAACGGAACTCTTACAGAGAAAGAAGCTCAGGAGCTTGTTGACCACATGGTAATGAAATTCCGTATGGTTAAATTCGCCCGTATTCCTTCTTACAACCAGCTGTTCTCCGGTGACCCGGTATGGGCAACTCTGGAAGTAGCAGGTATGGGACAGGACGGACGTTCCATGGTAACAAAGAACGACTTCCGTTTCCTGCATACACTGGAAAACATGGGACCGGCTCCGGAACCGAACCTTACAGTTCTGTATTCTTCAAGACTGCCTGAAAACTTCAAAAAATATACAGCTGACATCTCCGTACTGACAAGCTCTGTTCAGTATGAGAACGATGATGTTATGCGTCCGGTATGGGGCGATGACTACAGCATCTGCTGCTGTGTATCTGCTACTGAAACAGGTAAAGAAATGCAGTTCTTCGGAGCTCGTGCAAACCTTGCAAAATGTCTTCTTTACGCTATCAACGGTGGTGTTGATGAAAAGACAAAACAGCAGGTAGGACCGAACTATCAGCCGATTACTTCTGAATACCTTGATTATGATGAAGTAGTTGCAAAATATGACAAGATGATGGACTGGCTGGCTCATCTGTATGTTGGAACACTGAACATGATCCACTACATGCATGACAAATACTACTATGAAGCAGCAGAGATGGCTCTGATCGATACAAAGGTTGACCGTTCCTTCGCAACTGGTATCGCAGGATTCTCTCACGTAGTAGACTCCCTGTCCGCTATCAAATATGCAAAAGTTAAAGCAATCCGTGACGAAGACGGAATCACAACAGATTTCGTTGTAGAAGGAGACTTCCCACGTTATGGTAACGATGATGACAGAGCAGATGAGATCGCAACAACACTGCTTTCTACATTCCTTGAAAAACTGAAACACATCCATACATACCGTGATTCCAAACCTACTACTTCTATCCTTACCATTACATCCAACGTTGTTTATGGTAAAGCTACAGGATCCCTTCCGGATGGAAGAAAAGCAGGCGAACCGCTGGCACCTGGTGCTAACCCGTCCTACGGCGCAGAGCAGAACGGACTTCTTGCTTCCCTTAACTCTGTTGCAAAACTGGACTATGAAGATGCTCTGGATGGTATCTCCAATACTCAGACTATCAATCCTGATGCTCTGGGACATACAGAAGAAGAACGTACAGAGAACCTTGTTCGTGTACTTGACGGATACTTTGATCAGGGTGCTCATCACCTCAACGTTAACGTATTCGGTAAAGAAAAACTGATCGATGCTATGGAACATCCGGAAAAAGAAGAGTACGCAAACTTCACAATCCGTGTATCCGGATATGCTGTTAAATTCATCGACCTTACAAGAGAGCAGCAGCTGGATGTTATTGCCAGAACCTGCCACGACAGAATGTAATAATGAGTGAAGAAATTAAAGGATATGTCCATTCTCTGGAAAGCTTCGGATCAGTAGACGGACCGGGCGTCAGATATGTGATATTCCTGAGTGGATGTGCGATGCGCTGTCAGTTCTGCCATAATCCGGACACCTGGAAAATGGGAGAGGGGCAGCAGTACACCCCGTCTCAGCTTCTGAAACAGGCTCTTCGCTATAAGAATTACTGGGGTAACAAAGGCGGGATCACTGTGAGCGGAGGAGAACCTCTTCTCCAGATCGATTTCCTGATTGAATTTTTCCGTCAGGCAAAGGCGGCAGGAGTTCATACGACTCTTGATACCAGTGCCAATCCTTACACAGAAAAAGAACCTTTTTATTCCAAATGGCTGGAGCTTATGAAGTATACTGATCTTGTCCTTCTCGATATCAAGCAGATTGACGAAGAGGAACATATCAAGCTTACAGGACAGTCCAATAAAAATATCCTGGCAATGGCACGGAAATTGTCAGATATGGGAAAACCGATGTGGATCCGCCATGTACTGGTCCCGGGAGGCAGCGATAAAGATGAGTATCTCCACAGGCTTGCAGATTTTATCCATACTTTAAAAACAGTGGAGAGAGTCGAAGTGCTTCCGTACCATACACTCGGTGTATTTAAGTGGGAACAGCTCGGAATTCCTTATCCGCTGGAAGGCGTCAGACCGCCTTCAGAAGAACGGATCAATAACGCCAGAGAGATTCTGGGAGCGATATAAACCGGTCAGGAGACTGGAAACAAAAAGACCTCAATACCAGTTATGGTAGGGAGGTCTTTTTTGTGAATAAAGTGGACGGAAATGCTTTTTCTACTTGACATTCCGAGCAGTTCATCATACTCTTTTGTAGATGTATTAAATGGAGAGAGCAGTAACTAAGATATAGGAACATAAAACGTAGAGGAAAGGGAAAAGGTACAAATGAAAAACTGGGACAATGTAGTTTTGGTGCCGGAGTTCGATGAGCAGGGTGTTGCATGCTATCGTCTGGAAGGCGGAGATTACAAAAATGAGTATTATGTTATTTCTGAAGCAGAATCAAGAAAACTTTTGAATACACCGGAAGTAGTAGGATATGAGGTTTACAACTGCCTTGTTTCTTCGACTTCTCAGATGCTTTATTATCTGAAGGAACAGAAAAAGGTTACAACAGCAAATATTCTTTCTATTCTTAGAGGAGCACTGAACTATCCTCTGGAAGAGGCATGTTACAGAGAGCATATCCGTGTTCACGATATCAGCTTTCTTTCCAGCGAGCGTGTATTTGAAAAAGAAGAGATCGCAGGCCTTGAGATCAAATACAGCAAGCTTACTATGGTGCCGGACAGCACACTGATGATCGGTGACATCATTGCAAGTGGAGAGACACTGATCCACTGTCTTCGTTATGTAACTGATTTTTACAGAGATCATGGTGCAAGACTCCGTAATATCATTATCTTTACAATCGGTGGAACCAAGGGAATTGATATCCTCGAAAAACTTACTGCAGAGATCCGTGAATTCTGGCCGGAGTTCGAAGGCTTTATCACTGTTTATTATGAAGGAATCTTCAGCACATATCAGGATAAAGGTGTTTCCGGGATCAACCTTCCGGACGTGGATTTCTACTGGAAGGGAGGTATCGTTGCTCCTGAATTCAGAAGAGAGACACTTTCCATGTGCAGCCCTCTTTTTGAGAAATGTATCATCTATGATGGCGGTGCAAGACGTTACGAGATCCATGAACATGTAGAAGAGGTTCTGGAATTCTGGGAAGGAATCAAAGAAAGAGCCGATAAGATCGACTTCAAGGAACTTCTGGATGAAAAGCTTGGCTATCCGACTCCAATCAGCTATGAAGACTGGATCAAGGCAAACCACTATCAGAAGATCCGTCCGGCAGATGCAAAATGGCTGTATCGTCAGGAGCTTGGATACATTGAAAGCATGAAGGATATTACATTAAAAGAGCTTGCAGAGCAGCGTATCGGAGAATTTACGGACGCACTGCGAAAATATATTTTAGATTAAGGAAAAACGGGGAGAACAAATGAGTGAAAAAATGACAACAGCAAACAGCGCAGAGCAGGGAAAGGTGGACATTGACTTTGCAGAGTGTGCAGTTCCGAAGTGGAGCAGACGCCGATTTGTGACAATGTTTATGATCATGCTTGGATTTACTTTCTTTTCTGCAAGTATGTGGGTAGGCCAGGAAATGGCAGCAGGACTGGACTTCTGGGGATTTATCAAAGCCCTTCTTCTGGGTGGCGCGATCCTTGGTATTTACACAGGTCTGCTTGGTTATGTAGGCGCAGAGACAGGCTTAAGCCTTGACCTGCTTTCCAAGAGAGCGTTTGGAGAAAAAGGTTCTTATATTTCTTCTGCGCTGACAAGTTTTACACAGATCGGATGGTTTGGTGTAGGTATTGCGATGTTTGCAATCCCGGTAGCACGCGAACTTTTTGGCGGAAACACTGCAGTAGAATGGGTACTGATCCTGATCGCAGGAGCATGTATGACTGCATCTGCATATTTTGGAATCAAATCTCTTACCGTGATCAGTTATATTGCCGTTCCGCTTGTTGCAATTCTTGGAACAGTGGCAATGATCATGGCAGTAAAACAGGGTGATGGCACAATCGTAGATCAGTTTGCCAAATCCAGCGGCTCTCTGAGCGTTGTCGGCGGTGCAGGACTTGCAATTGGTTCTTTTGTATCAGGAGGAACTGCAACACCGAACTTTACACGATTTGCGAAAAATGGTAAACAGGGAACGATCGCAACAGTAGTTGCCTTCTTTATCGGAAACTCCCTGATGTTCTTCTTTGGAGCAATCTCTTATATCTTTGTTGGTGGAAATGATATTTTTGAAGTTATGATTCGTCTGAATCTGTTCTATCTTGCAATTCTGGTTCTGGGATTAAATATCTGGACAACAAATGACAATGCTCTGTACACAGCAGGACTTGGTCTTGCAAATATTTTCAATAAGAGAAAGAAACCGATGGTCCTGATCTCCGGTGTTATCGGAACACTGCTTTCTGTATGGCTGTACTATAACTTCTGCGGATGGCTGAACATCCTGAACTGTACACTGCCGCCGGTTGGTATCATCCTGGTTATCTCTTATTTCATGAACAAAAAGGCTTACGATACAGATACCGTTAAGATTGTAACAGTCAACTGGTTTGCAGTTGCCGGAGTTATTCTTGGTGCGATCGTGGCAAATGTAGTGACATGGGGAATTGCATCCATCAATGGTATGGTTGTTGCAGCTCTGTGTTATGTGATCGGAGAAATGGTCAATAAAAATAAATAAAGCGTAAATGCGTAAAAAACCAGCGTCCTTTAAGGATGCTGGTTTTTTGTTGGGCTTATTTTTTAAGAATAATAAACTGCTGGATCGTAAATTCCGGAAGCTGTATCAGCCATTCGCTGCCGTTCTGTGTGATCGGCAGAGTTTTGTGTTCCGGATAGATCACAATAGCCTCTTTAACTGGTGTGGATACGGAGATCACACCGCCGTTAACAGCTGCCACATCTCCTTTGAACTGATGTGCCATAAGAGAAACCTGATGGATCTGGTAACAGTCATCTTTCTCAAAGTATGCTGTTCGAAGGATGTTTGGAATATCTGTGATATTGCGGAGCACAGGTTTGATATTCAGCTTTTCGGCAATCTGTTTGAACAGATCTCCGGTAGCACGGTAGCTTTCCTCTGCAGCCATGGTGAACAGATCAAATGCTGTATAAACAACAGAACCGTTGCCGTACTGATTGATGGTCAGTGCCGGAAGAGAAGTTTCTGCACCCGGCGGTGGGCTCCACCAGTTAACCCAGTCGGTCGGAGAACAGGCTGTACATGGAAGTACAAATGTGAATTCCGGGTGGGCATCCGTGCATGCGGCTTCGATAAAGAAGTCACTTACTGGCGGTGTTGTACGATCAAAGATTCCGTTGAATAGGGAATCTGAAGTCTTTTTGATATAGGAACTCCAGGTGTTCTGTGCGTATTCTGTATGGATTTTTGTAAATGAAACACCCATCAGATCAGACAGAATGAAATTATCCAGAGGATTAAAATCAGTGTCCCATAATCCGGTCTTGCCGGAAATAAGGAGTCTGCCACCGTCGGATACATATTTTTTCAGAAGGCTGGCTGTGGACTCTGTGAGAACGTAAACCTCCGGAAGAAGGATCATATCATATTGAGCAAGACGCTCTGTGCTCACCTCGCCCTCCGGGAGAATTCCATAAGGAAGTTTGGCCTGTTCACATAATTGCATAGCACCGAGGATCGCATAAGTATGAGGATTATGTTTTTTCATTCGAAGGATTGCATCCGGATGGAATGGAAAAGCGTTTATGGCTTTTGATGCATCACTCTGAAGGATACCGACACATTTGACCGGCTGACGATCTTTGAAATGAGGTTCCAGTTCTTTGAGAATGCTGTAAACGCTGCCGAGACGCTCTGCCTCCAGGTGCTCAAGAGTACCGTCGATGTGCTGTGATCCGCTGTACATACCTACACGGCATCCCTGTGCGGCGATGGAAGAAAGATCGCAGATATACTGTTCTTCACGGTCATAATTATATACCTGGGAAGCCTCGCCGGGAGCAAGAATCGGATACTGTCCGACTGCGGTATCACGTGCATAGATAGAGGAATACCAGTTGTCTTTCATCAGTGGTTCTGAGAACTGGTAATCTAAAAGATCACGGATCTCCTTAGGATAATGACAGGAGAAATTGATCGTGATCGCAATAGCAGGATCGATCGCTTTTACTCGGGAGCGGAGTTCAGCCAGATAGTCGTAAGTATTCTTGTTAAGGAAAGTAACAAGATCATGGCGGTGAAGTTTTATATCCTCATCTGTTTCCGGAATATCATATCCGAATATATTGCGGAATTTGCTGCGACAGTGCTCGCAGTAGCAGAGGGAAGCACCGAAGATATCCATGAAGAGTGCATCCGGGTGATAATTCCGGACAATTTCTTCCATATGGGACAGACTGTATTCACGATAACCGGTCTGATAGCAGCACAGACTCCATTTGGCATAGAGATCATCACGGATAAGTGGTGTTCCGTCGGCCTGGCGTACGCGCCATTCAGGAAAACGACGTGCAGCTCCTTCATCATATTCGATGCAGTAATAAGCAATAAATTCAAGATTTTTGCGTGCAACAGAATCGCGCACAGTGCGGATCCAGTCGCCTTTAACTCCTGGATGCTTCATTGAACCTGGCACTTTGGAATCAAAATAGGTCATTCCCCAATGATCTTTGCAGTATACCATCACGGAATCAATCTGAGCTGTATCGAAGAATTCTTCGTATTCAGCGATGTCCAGATGGTCAAGTGTTACAGCAGGCGGAGCAGGAGAATGATGATCGATCAGATAACAGCGTCTGCTGTCGCGGTATAAATCACTCATATAAGACCTCCTTTTTTTGAGTTGTGCAATTTGCACAAAAATTAAACATATGAAACTAGCTTAAATATATCATTGGAAAGATGTGATTGCAATGATATGTTCGAAAAAACCACAAAAAAAATATCTGAAAATTAAGAGCTATTTTTGGTAAAATAGTAAAAATATCATAAAACCGCTAAAAAAGTGCCAAAAGTATATTGACATTGCCAGGGTTGTATTATAAAATCAAGGTGTAATCGACGAAGATCATCATAAGAAATGAAGAACTTCGTCGATTTTTTTAATATTTAAACTGGTTGAACCAGTCTACCATACAACCACAGACGGAACTGAGAATGGAGGGCAGTAAATATGAATCAGGATCTATTGGCACTAACACACACGGCAGATGAGTATGACAAATATCTCAATGCAGTCGTCCCACCGGTTTTTATGAATTCGCTACATGTTTATAATAACTTTGAAGATTATTGCAATGTAGATGTTTATAAAGATGATCAGTTTGTTTATGGAAGAAGTTCCAATCCTACCGTGCATATTTTGGAGCGAAAGATCGCAGAACTGGAGCACGGAAGTCGCGCAGTTGCTTTTTCATCAGGAATGGCAGCATGCACGGCTGCTATCATGGCGACCTGCAGGGCAGGAAGCCACATTGTTTGTATGAGAGATGTTTACCAGCCGGTTAAGCGATTCCTCCATACAGTAGGAATCCCAAGATTGAATTTCAGTGTAACCTATGTTTCCGGCAATGATCTGGATGAGATCGAGGCAGCAATTCAGGATAATACAACACTTATGATTCTGGAGAGCCCGGCAACCTTTGTTTTCAGAGTTGTAGATCTTAAGGCAATCAGTGAGATTGCAAAGAGACATGGAGTTATAACTTATATTGATAATACATGCATGACCCCGCTTTTCCAGAAACCACTGGATCTTGGAATTGATATTTCCATGCACACGATGTCAAAGTATATCGGCGGACACAGTGATATCATCGGGGGTGTTCTTGTATCCAAAGACGAAGAACTGATGCGAAAGATCATGAGTGAGATGCGAGAGTGGTTCGGCGGAGTACTTGGACCGATGGAAGGATGGCTTTGTATCAGAGGTCTTCGTACTCTTGAAGCAAGAGTTAAGAGGCATCAGGAGATCGCAATGGCAGTCGCAGAATTCCTGGAAAAGAGCGACAAGGTGAAACGGGTAAATTATACAGGTCTTGCATCGCATCCACAGGCAGATATCATCCGCAGACAGCAGCAGGGACACACAAGTCTTATGAGTATTGAACTGGATGCCTCCCCGGAAAAAGCAGTGGAGTTCATTGATAATCTGAAGCTCTTCGGAAAGGGATGTTCCTGGGGTGGATTTGAGAGCCTTGCTCTCTGCCCGCTTTACAAAGCCTCACAGGAAGAACTGGATTTTCTTGGAACTGACCGTGGACTTATCCGTCTTTACTGTGGACTTGAGGGCGAGGAGAATCTGCTCGAAGATCTTGAAACGGCATTAAAGAAATTATAAATATTGATCCATATTAAAACGAAAATTAAATAAAGGATTAAATAAAAAGGAGGACAAAAAATGAGAAAGGGTATGAGCTTATTTCTGGCAGCGATCACAATGGCTGCAACAGTAGCGGGAGCAGGCGTATGCGAGGTACATGCAGACGGCAAGGAACTGCGTTTCCTGGATGTAAGTCCAAGTGAAACACGTCAGAAGTATTACGAAGAAATCTTTGCCAAATTCGAAGAAGAAACCGGAATCTCTGTTTCTTACGAAAGCGTTCCATGGGATGACGCAGCAAACAAGATCACTGTACTTGGTGCTTCCGGACAGCTTCCGGATGTTATGACAGTCTGGTCAGGCTGGCTTGGACAGTACACATCTGCAGGATGGGTAGTTCCGCTTGACGATTATGTTGGCGATACAAGAGATGAGTACACAGATGCTGTAAACAAGCTGTTATGGAGAAGTGAAGAAGACCGTTATGGACATATCTACACAGTCCCGGACGGACTTATGGTAAAAGGTGTTTATTATCGTACAGACTGGGCAGAGGAAGCAGGACTTGACCTGGATCCGTCAAAAGGCTGGGATTATGATGACTACTTTGATGCTGTTGCAAAAATGACTAACAAGGATGAGAAACATTACGGTGCATCTTATCGTGGAGCACGTGGTGCTTTAGATCCGCTCCTTGTTTATCTGCAGTCATTTACAGATGGAAATACTTATGATCAGGAAGGTAATATCCTTATTAATTCAGATGAATGTCTGGAAGCATTTAAAAAATGGACAGATGTATATCTGAATGGCTATGCACCAGAAGATTCTATCAACTGGGGATTCACAGAGATGGTTGATAACTTTACAGGTGGACTCACCGGAACACTGATCAATGATTCCGAAGTTCTTCCGACATGTGAAAAGAACATGGAAGATGGTACGTGGGGCGTTATGCCAATGCCGAAGAGCACAAAAGACGGAAAGATCTACAACACGATCAATGCACCTTATGCATATTCTATTTCCGGAAACAGTGAAAATCCAGACGAAGCATGGCAGCTCATTCAGTTCATGACCAATGCAGAAAACAATATTGAATATTGCAAACTTACAGGCGAGATCCCGATCAAAAAAGACGTTGAAAACGATGAAACTTATGGAACAGATGGACCATATGCTGCATTTGTACAGCAGATGAACGATCCTGATCTTGCAGTTCCGACAACCTTCGGACCATTTGATTATACAGACCTTCACCAGGGAATGTTCCACGAAGAAATTCAGAAATATCTGCTGGGTGATGAAGATGCTGAAACTGCACTTACAACAATTACAGATGAGCTGCAGTCACGTATGAAACAGTATATAGAAGAAAATCCAGATACAAAAGTTGAAACTGCACTGACCCTGAAGTAATAAACTAACACTGTAAGCAGTCAAAACGGGGCATCCTGTTTTCCTGAGAGAAAATAAGATGTCCCGTTTTTAAAAAGACTGAGATTTCTGGACAGAGGAGGTAACTTATGAGTAGTGCAAATAAAAAAGGACGAATGGCACGCAAGAAGAGAATGGAGCCATGGTACTATGTGGGTCCGATCTTCATTTTGCTTGTGATTATGTTTGGTTATCCGCTGATCAAGAGCATTGTGATGGCATTCCAGAATTACAAACTTGGAAATGCAAATGTATATTTTAATGATTTTGCCAACTTTAAAAAAATGTTTGGAGATAAGGACTTTCTGCTCTTATTAAAGAACTCCGTAGTTTATGTAGTCGTTTCAGTTGCGGGACAGTTTATTGGAGGACTGATCCTTGCATTATGTCTGAAAGATAAATTCAAAGGAAGAGGAATTTATCAGTCTATCGTATTTCTTCCATGGGCCTTCTCGGCTTTCGTAGTCGGCCTTGTATTCCGTTGGTCATTCAACGGAGAATATGGTGTAGTTAATGATGTACTGATGAAGCTTGGAATCATCAAAAAAGGTATTGCATGGCTTGGTACACCGGGATTATCTCTGGTAGTCGTTATTCTTGCCATGATCTGGATCGGAATTCCTTTCTTTGGAATTATGATCCTTGCAGCACTTCAGTCAATTCCGGATGAAATCTATGAAGCAGCAGATATGGATGGCTGCGGAATGTTCCGCAAGTTTTTCAGTCTGACACTTCCTTATATTAAACCTACAATCATTATGACAATCCTTCTGCGTACTATCTGGATCTTTAACTCGTTTGACCTGGTAGTTATCGTAACGCAGGGAGGTCCTGCCAACTATTCACAGACACTTCCGTCATACATGTATACAAAGGCATTCTCAGGATACGATTTTGGTCTGGCAGGTGCGTTCGGTGTGCTCCTGATGGTGATCTTAGGTGTTTATGCCGTATTGTTCCTGAAACTTTCCAATTACGATAAGGCAGGTGATTTCTGATGACAAAAACCAAGAAAAAGAGAATTACAAATACTGTACGTTTTATTATTCTGGCTATCTATCTTCTGATAGTATTACTGCCGATCTACTGGATGGTCATTACGTCATTCAAGACCAATCCTGAGATCATTAATGCTCAGCATATTACGTATTTTCCAAAAATTTTTACATTAGAAAACTATCAGTCCTTGTTTAATATGATGGATTATGGTATATATTTGAAGAACAGTTTAATCGTAACGCTGTCATCAGCAATTGTAGTCGTGATCCTGTCAATCTTTGGAGGATATGGTCTTGCCAGATTTAAGTTCCGCGGAAAAGGTGCGGTACTTCTGTTTTTTCTTATCACACAGATGATCCCGAGCATTCTTGTTATCATTCCTATGTATGTAGTATTTATCAAAATGGGACTGATCAACAGTTATATGTCATTGTTTATTTTCTATTCACTTACAAACTTACCGTTTTGTGTAATAACAATGCGAAGCTTCTTTGAACGTATTCCATATGTTCTGGAAGAGGCTGCTTATGTTGATGGCTGCAGCAAGATGCAGACACTGCGCAAAATCGTACTTCCGGTTATGTTCCCGGGAATCGTAGCTGTATTTGTGTTTGCGTTTATCGGTGCATGGAATGAACTGATCGCAGGTACGATCTTTATCAATACACCGGATATGTGGACGATCCCGGTAGGTCTGAAATCCCTCATTGGTAAGTATTCTGTACAGTGGGGAGCTCTGATGGCCGGAGGTGTTCTTGCATTGCTGCCAAGTGCAATTATGTTTATCTTTGTTCAGAAATATGTAGTGGAAGGCCTCACAGCAGGTGCTGTAAAGGGATAATTGCCAGATGAACAATCCTATTAAGGTAAAGCCGATTCAACGTGATCTGCTCTATACAAAGATAGCAGACGCAATCATGGAATATATCAGTGAGAATGACCTGAAAACGGGTGACAGGATACCTTCAGAACGCGAGCTTGCACAGGAATTTAACACAAGTCGCAACTCTGTGAGAGAAGCATTAAGAGTTCTCGAAAACAATGGTATTATCGAGGTAAAAATGGGCAAAGGTGCCTATATTACAGAAAAAAGAGCTGAGAACTCTTTTTATCTCAAGGTGTGGAAAGTTAATTATATAGAACTTCTGGAAATGAAGAGTGTTCTGGAGATGCATATTATCAGGGAACTGTGTGGGAATATGACGCAGCTGCAGATAGAGTCTCTGAATGAACCGATGACTGCCATGGAAAAGGGAATACAGATGGGTATTTTCCTGCAGCAGGAGGACTATAAGTTTCACAGCCGTATTCGTAAGATTTATGGGAACAGCACCATGGAACAGGTGCTTGATAATCTTACAAAAGCATTGGACGATTACGGAAAGAGTTTAATAAACGGAGAAGGCGTCTGGAAAGAAACGGTTCCGTATCACAGAGAAATCCTGGACGCTATGATCGAGAACAAACCATTTGCCGCTCAGGCTGCCTATGAAAAAATATTCCATAAAGATAAGCAAGTTTTGGAGTTGTTTGAAGAACTTCATGAAAAAAAGGGGCTGTCGGGAAATAGACAGTTCTAAGAGAGGGAGGGTGTGACTCAT
>ERZ1026850.647-NODE-647-length-20809-cov-9.341525_pt1 | contig 20809 bp, 18 predicted proteins | sample MGYA00380155_ERZ1026850 | MGnify/ENA primary metagenome ERZ1026850 (study PRJEB33269, sample SAMEA4719791) | human gut metagenome | biome: human-associated habitat; feature: organic feature; material: feces | place: Cameroon | collected 2013-10 ... | reverse complement strand
GCTCAGACCTCACGGTCTGGGCGATTTTTTTCTAGGGGAGTTTTTTTACAGCCCCCCTCTTAAAGAAGTAACTCTATGAAATCTATTATATACCTAACTCCGCCTTTACGTCTGATACCCATTCTTCTACGGTACCATACCATTCAATCATTTCATTTAATTTGTCTTCTTCAATTTCAGTGTCTCCCTCTAACAGCTCTTTGTGCTGCTGTAAGACATCTGCCATTTCAATCATGGTATCAATCACATCCTGGTCGTATGCATCCGGATTCGCATTGATTGCATTCGCTACTTCATTGAATGATGTGCTTGCTTTATTGAATGCATCAATTGCAGCCTGTTTATCCGTTCCCCCGCAGGCAGCCAGTGAAATGCACATAGTTAATACCACTAAACATGAAATTATTTTTTTCATTTTCATCTTCCTCCTGTCTTTTGTGTGTCATCCTTGACTTAGATATATTTTACCATTCTTTCTTATCCAACAGGAGATTCACGTCTCAAACGGCAGTAAAATGTACTGAATCGACATTCTTTTCTGACAGATTCAGACGGAGTATAAAATACTCTTTTTCCAACGAAAATGTATATACACCTCCATAGCGTTCCACAATGGCACAGATACTCCGGGTTCCGATACCATGTCCTTTTTCCTTTGAAACCGGGACTCCATTTTCGAAGATTGGTGCTCCGGCACAGGAGTTTTTTATCTGCAAAAATACCTGCTGCTGTTTTTCATAAATCTGTACTTCTATTCCGGCTTCTTTTCCTTCTTTTTGTACTTCCCTGCAGGCATGGATGGCATTTTCCAGTGCATTAGACAATAGCACACACAAGTCAGTATCACTTATCACCGTCTTCGCTTTCATGCCGCCTTCCACTTTCATTACAATTCCTTCCGCTTCTGCCCTTCCTGCAAAGGATGATAAAATCAGATTCGCAGCTTCGTTTTCACAATACTGTATCACCTTCTGCTGTTCCAGCTCATTACAGATATCAGATATATAATCCTCTGCCTTCTGTATCTGATGGTTCTCCAGACAGGCATATAGATATTGTAAATGATGACGCAGGTCATGGCGGTAACGGCTGGCCAGATTCTGCGACTCCCGTAACGCCGTTATTTCACGCATGGACTGTGCCACCTGCATATCAAGGCTTTTTTGAATCTCCCTCATCCGGTTTTCTTCCTGTCCTTTTGTAAAGTTATACAACAGGAACACAAGATACGCTCCACAACAGATAAATGGCATAAATTCCACAACAACCGGAGCCCCACTGGACAAAAGATCTGTATACACTCTTGTCAGATAATCAAATACATAATACAGCACCGGTATCACGCCAAACTGGCACTGCATTTTTCTGGAATAACAGGAAATATAACGGACTGCCGGCGTCATAAAGTGCAGCAGTCCAAACAGTAGCGGCAGGGTAATCAACAATTCCACCACATCCAGCATCAATACTCCTCCGCCCAAAATTTCCACTGCAAGAAGTGCAAGCCAGCGTCGTAACTGGCAGCACAGGTAGGCTGCCATCACAGAGAAAAACGGCCATAACAATTTACCGGTCAGTCCACATAACAGTAAAATCAGCGGAACATGTACCAGCAGCGGATAAATCTGCCTCAAAAAGCTATCATCCCATACATAGTAAATAATCCCCTGTGCAATTGGAATCAGTGCGATGCATATCCAGAATATAATCCGGTTTTTCCGCCGGTCCAGTGCATCACAGAAGGACGCCGCCAGCACACTTCCAAAAACACTGACTGCCACATTGTTAAGAAGGGACATCCAAAGACTCATAACGTCACCTGCCCATCTTCAAATGCATTTTTCAGAAATGCACTCTTTATTTCATTGTATTTCCCTCTTGGAATAGGAATTTCCACAAGACTTGACATCGTAATGGTACGATAAGAAAGATTCTTTATATATTCCAGATTCACAAGATATGAACGATGTGGACGTATAAAAGTTCCATAAGGCATAAGCTGCCGGCCCAGTTCATCCATGCTGCCGCTGCATTCATATACCGTCCCATCGGTCAGATGTATCAATAATGTCCTGTGAATTACTTCGCAGTATTCCAGCTGTTTTAACGCAATCCGGGCAATTCCCGTCTTACAGCGCAGTACAATACTACTGCCATGCTCTTTTTCCATCTGTTCTAGCACAGAATCCAGCAGATGATAGAAGCTGTCCTTTTCAATCGGCTTCAACTGGTAATAATATGCTTTCACCTCATAAGACTGCACCGCAAACTCCACAGAAGAAGTAAGAAAAATAATTTTTATATTATTATCAAACTTCCGAATCTCGGATGCCGTATGAATTCCATCTACCCCCGGCATTAAAATATCCAAAAATAAAATGTCAAAGCGGGTTCCTTTTTCCATTTCATTCAGTAAATCCAGCGGGCTGTGATAGACTTTTGCATCTATTCTGTAATCACGTTCCCTGCGAAACTCCTCCAGTAACCTCTGCAGTTCTTTTAAAACCGTATCGTCATCATCGCAAAAAGCTGCCTTTATCATGCTGTATCCCCCATCTATGTATTAACTTTATCGAACTATTCTTTTCTTAAGATTCATTATAGGCAGTTTTGGGACCGATGTCCACTGTTTGAGGGATGGGAGTCAGCTGGAAGTTTTCTATGCGAGATAAGTGAGGGAAAAACTCCCTCACTTCCGCGACAGGCTCGGGAACAAGTTCCCTCGCTATCGCGGTATTCGTCAAAGTTCCAAGCTGCAAAAAAGAAACTCAAGCAAGCTTGGTTTCTTTTCCTCACCTGTCACTTTTCCTCATTACTCGCGGAAAAAAAAGACGACCTTTCGCACGGTCGTCCTTTTAGGAGAAGGTATTTTTACTATGGGGTGTAGCAAAAATTATATAATGTATTGGGGGGTTTTTACGTTAATTATAGTACCATTTTCCCATTCAAAAGTGTGCACAAACTTCCAAAAAAATTCACATTCCTTTTATTCAATCTGTATAGTGCATAAATTTCAAATCGAAAATACTGCTTATTTTTTGCACAAAAGAATGGCTTTTTAAGGTTTCTATTTTGGTCTGACCATTTTTCTGCTCTTTTCCTCACCCTCACTTTTCCTCATTACTCGCGGAACAAAGAATGTGCCTTGGCACATTCTCGCGCCTGCGGCGGTCGCTTGCGACATCTACCTTATACGCCGCAGTGTGCATCCTCGCGGAGCGTTTTTTACTTTACAGGAAAGCAATTTCCTGTAAAGTAAAAAAAAGACAGCCACCGATCGGCTGCCCTTTTAAGGAGAAGGTATTTTTACTATGGGGTGTAGTAAAAACTATATATATAATGTATTGGGGGGTTTTTACGTTAATTATAGTATCACCTCTCCCGTTTAAAGTGTGCACAAACTTCACAAAAGTTGCATTTGCTTTTTATGCATTTTGTATAGTACCTTTTTCCCATTTTCGAAAAAACCTTCTCTTTGGGTTCTATTCCTCTGTTGTCTCAGTTGCAACATCTGCTCCGCTCTGGAATAATGCTTCAAATTCGTCTCTTCCAATCTTTTCTTTTTCCAAAAGAAGTTCTGCAGATTTATGGAGTACATCACTATTTTCCTGAATGATTGCCCTTGCTCTGGCATAGCATTCGTCAATGATGCGTTTTACTTCTTCATCAATTTTGGATGCCACACCCTCGCCATAGCCTCTGGTATGCGCAAGGTCTCTTCCGATAAACACTTCGTCATCATCATTGTTATAATTAATCAGTCCGACATTTTCGGAAAATCCGTATTTCGTTACCATTGCTTTAGCAAGCTCGGTTGCCTGCTTGATATCCTGTGAAGCTCCGGTTGTGATATCATCAAAAATCAGCTCTTCTGCCACACGTCCACCTAAGGAAACAATTATCTGCTGAAGCATTCTTCCCTTGGTATCAAACATCTCATCACGCTCCGGCAATGGCATCGTATAGCCTGCTGCTCCACCACCGGTTGGAATAATGGATACGGTATATACCGGTCCCACATCCGGAAGTACATGGAATAAAATCGCATGACCCGATTCGTGATATGCGGTAATCTTCTTTTCTTTCTCGGTAATAATCCGGCTCTTCTTCTCCGGACCGACACCTACTTTTAAGAAGGATTCCTTAATATCTTTCTGGATAATATAACTTCTGTTTTCTTTGGCTGCAACAATTGCCGCCTCATTTAAAAGATTCTCAAGATCTGCTCCGGTAAAACCTGCTGTAGTCTGTGCAATCTGTTTCAAATCCACATCCTCTGCCAGCGGTTTATTCTTTGCATGTACCTTTAGGATTTCTTCTCTTCCACCAATATCCGGACGACCCACATGTACCTTACGGTCAAATCTGCCCGGACGCATAATTGCAGGATCTAAGATATCGACACGGTTGGTTGCTGCCATTACGATAATCCCTTCGTTGACACCAAATCCGTCCATCTCTACCAGAAGCTGGTTCAAGGTCTGCTCCCGTTCATCATGTCCGCCGCCCATACCGGTTCCTCTTCTTCTTGCCACTGCATCAATCTCGTCGATAAATACGATACACGGTGCATTTTTCTTGGCATCTTCAAAAAGGTCACGTACACGGGATGCGCCGACACCAACAAACATTTCTACGAAATCAGAACCGGAAATACTAAAGAACGGAACGCCTGCTTCTCCGGCAACTGCCTTGGCAAGCAGAGTCTTACCGGTTCCGGGAGGTCCCACCAGAAGAACTCCCTTCGGGATTCTCGCTCCCAGTCTGGTATACTTTCTCGGCTCTTTTAAGAAATCTACGATTTCTTCTAAGTCTTCTTTTTCTTCCCGCAGTCCTGCCACATTTTCAAAGGTTACATTGTGGTTCTCATCGGTGGTCATCTTTGCCCGGCTTTTTCCAAAATTCATCATCTTGCTGCCACCACCACCGCCTGCTGCCTGATTGTTCATAACAATCATAAACAGAATAAACATTGCTCCAAACACAAGTAAGAGCGGCAATAAATTCATCAGCCAGTTTTCTGCCGGAATATCATTCACCACATAAGAAGTAAATTTCTCCTTATCCATCAGCGATTGAGCCTCACTGACATCCAGCACATATAAGGTTTCTTCTGACTTATCCGTTTTGACAATATCCAGTCTTCCGGTTGGGTAAACTCTGTTTGGCTGCACTTCTACAGATTTAATCTCATCATCAGCCAGTTCCTGTTTAAACTGGGCATAATTATAGTCATCCTGATTCAGATGCTGTCCGTCCAGTAAGAACCAGACCAAAACCACAACTACAATCAGACTGATATAAAAGCCCCATCCTCTATATGATTTCTTCACGCAAACTCCTTCCTATCCCAAATCAAGAATGCCAATGTATGGCAGATTGCGATAGCGCTGGTCATAATCAAGACCATATCCTACTACAAATTCATCCGGGATTTCAAATCCGGTATAATCTACCGCAACGTCTGTTATCCTGCGATCCGGTTTATCTAACATTGCACATAATTTTAAGCTCTTCGGTCCTCTGGCGGATAAATCATCCAGCAGATAACGCAGTGTTCTTCCTGTATCAATAATGTCTTCAATGACAATTACATTTCTACCTTCAATAGATTCTTCCAAATCTTTCTTTATGGTGATTTTTCCACTGGACACGGTTGACGCGCCATAACTGGAAACGCACATAAAATCAATTGTTACCGGCACGGTAATACGCTTTGCCAGTTCACAGGTAAAGAATATACTTCCCTTCAGTATGCAGATTAAATGAACGCTTTCACCTTCATAATCCTTGCTAATTCTTTCTCCTAATTCAGCAATTTTACGATCAAGTTCTTCCTCTGAGAGTAATACACGAATCTGCTCACTCATTGTCTTCTCTTCCTCCATGATATTGTATTTCCAAAATCGTCTTCGTTGTACTGCTTACTTTGTAATATGCACTGATCCGGTATCCCACAATCCACAGGATATGAGCACCGTCTGTCACCAACGGAATAGTGTCCCGCTGCTCTTTTAAAATTTTCTCATTTACAAAATACTGTTTCAGCTTCTGTGTTCTGCCCGTCTCATCCAGCACAAAATAATCGCCCGGCTGTCTGTTCCGAATCAAAAGACTATTTTTCATTTTATCATAATCCAGCCATTTCGTATACTTTTTTTTAGAAATTCCTTCCGGCAGCTCTTCCCGTTTATAAATCCGGCAGGTAAAATCCGGATGTTCTTCTATTAAGATACCACAACCACCGGCTGGCTGACCGTTTTTTCGTCCGACCGGCTGACCGGAAGACTGACCAAAAAGCATTCCTACCGATTCTGTAATTTTATGCTCCGGTTGTTTTTCACACTTTTGCAGACGCACACCGCCATAAGTCCGCTCTGCCACTACCTGATAAGGCAGGTTCACGCTTCTTCCCGTCTGCATGGCAAAAAGCTTCTGTACCAGTTCCACATGGGTTCTTGTAATATCTTTACTGCTTGCGGCCGTCTCACAGATGCACTCCTTTATGATGCTTGTATACAGGATTTCCGGCTCTTTTAAAAGGTCTTCCGATATCAGGAAAGCCTGCATCTTTTGGAAATCTTTTTCTACATATTGCGCCTTTTTTTCTTCTATTACAGCAGACAGATATTCCTGCGTCTTCCGGATGTCATTCCCAAGCTGTTCCATATGGGCATAAACTCCGGCATTCAGTTCCTCTAACACCGGAAGCACCTGATTACGGATCCGGTTTCTGGTATAATCCAAAGATGCATTGGTAGCATCGGTGCAGTAGCTTTCACCTTTTTCTTTCAAATAATTTTCGATTTCCACCCTTGCCGTATAAAGAAGCGGACGGATAATGCCATCTCTCACCGGCGGAATTCCAGCCATGCCACGCATGCCGCTGCCCCGGATCATATTCCAGAGCATGGTCTCTGCCAGATCATTACGGTTATGGGCAACTGCAATTTTCCCTTCCGGTGCACCCAATTCTTCTAACGCTTTGTGAAAACTCTCGTATCGTAAATTTCTTCCCGCCTCTTCTTCCGAATATCCATGCTGCCCTGCATATTCCGGCACATCGTAATCATAGCGGAAAAGCTGCACCTGATACCGCCTGCAAAGTTCCTCTACAAATGCTGCATCCTGAAGGCTCTCTTCGCCCCGGATGCCATGCTGCACATGGACTGCCGCCAGCGTAAAGGAAAGCTTTTCCTTTAATTCCAGTAGATGCAGCAGCAGACATACGGAATCTGCGCCACCGGACACTCCGGCAACCACTACATCCGACTGCTCAATCATATGATATTGTTCCAGAAAAGATTCTACACCAGGAATCATATTATTTCTCCCAAATTGCGGTGGCAAGCACCGTCATATCGTCTGCCGCCTTTCCTCCGGTAAAAAGTAACACCCGCTCTAAAATGCGCTTTGCAAGAATTGTTGCATTATTGGTTTCAATGCTTTCTATAATTTCCTGCATGGTTTCTTCCGGATTCGGCACATGTAAATATTCTAGCACACCATCTGATACCATGACAAGGAAATCTCCGTTATATAAGTCCTTTTCGCTTTTTTCCATATCCAGTTTATAAGACACGCCCACCGGAAGACTGGTGGAAATAAGACATTCCACTATGCCATTTCTCCGGATAAAGGTTGCCGCCGCTCCGATTTTATAAAAACGGCAGGTTCCGTCATATAAATCCAGTTCGCTGATATCTACCGTGGAAAATAAATCATCCTGCCCCTTCATCACCATGGCAGAATTCATCATGCGGACTGCCGTTTCCACATCAAAGCCCGCCTCCAGAAATTTTTCCACCAGCTCAATGACCATTTCACTCTCCTTGCAGGCAAGGCTTCCGGAACCCATGCCATCCGATAAACACATGACCATTTTTCCACTTTCCGGCTCCAAAAAGGAAAAGTTATCCCCGGAAACTGCTGCTCCATCCTTTACCATCCGGGCTACACCATAAATTGCCTGAAACCGCGGCTCTTCTTCATAGGTATAGAGGTTGACGCCTTTTCCAATCAGCGTCTTGGTGTCCTTTTCCGGAATCATGCGCCGGTTCAGTGCTCCAGTCACTGCCTTCGTCAGCTCTCTTGTAGTGACACAGCCATCTTTTACCATGACTTTCATCACAAGCTGCCAGCGGCCGTTTTCCTTTTCCCAAAGCTGCTCGTCAATCACCCTTATGCCCCGCTCTCTTGCCCGGTAGGCAATGTCCTGAAGACTCGCCCGGCACTCTTCTGTAATATTTTTCTGCTTCTTTGCACAATCCTCCATGATATATGCCATGGCATCCAGCTGTTCAGCTATGACCTCACGGTTTTCTACCAGCCGGTTGTACCACGCCATGTTTAATGAAGCTTTTTCAAATATCCGAAGAGCCTCCGCCGTCATTTCCTGCATGTAGGGGCAATATTCTTCCATTTTCTTTTCAATGTCGCGGTTCGTCTTTCCCGCTTCCCGGATGGATTGCAACAGTGCCGACAGGTAGCCGTACATGGGGCTGTCATCCTTTTCCCAGCAAAGGGCACACTGGTCGCAGGAAACACACATTTTCCCGGTTATTTCATTTTGCATTCTGCCCATTTCCTCTGCCGAGAAACTGGTATGTTCCAAATTCATCCGACCGAATATATCCGAAAGGCTCTGAAAGGACTTCGCATAGGTCAGCAGTTTTTCTTCTTCATTACTCTTTATCTCCGGCATCGGCTGATTCACAAATGTGAATTCCAAAAAACTATGTATGATACGGCTTAACACCATGGTGGCTGCAAATATAAAGACGCCTTCTAAGACCGCCATTTCCGTCCGCATTCCGTCTCTTACATTTAACATTTCTCCAAATACAGATAATAAGGTTGCCGAACAGCCTGCGCCAAAGGCAGCTATCCAGGTATAACAGCCCTTATTTACCCATTCCGCCAGCTTGATAATCACCATGGTTACCAGCAGTGTCATTACATATTTTGTCATCAGTGTCAGCGGCAGCATAAATGCCATTCCAAGAAACATTCCGATTCCAAGCAGCAGCCGTCCGCCCCGTTCCAGGTAAGCCGCTGCAAAATATGCCGGGATAAAAGGGTAGCAGCCTGCAAATCCTAATTTACACACTGCTACCCCTATAAAACATATTACCGCCTGTTTCGTTCTTAATTTCTTCATTTCCATTGTTCCTCCTTCTCCTGTCGTCTGCGACAGCAGAAGCTATTATAGAAATGTTTGTCCGAAATCTTTGTCAAACCGTTGTCTCATTTCAAAAAAGTTTTCGGCAAAAAGCGGAATGGTTTGTCTCTTTTAAGTTTTTCTATGGTCTTTATGTTTTCGAAGCTATTCTACTTCTTGTCTTCCTTGAAGATAATCTCATTGTCATGGGTCAGTCCCAGCTTGCTCTTTGCCTGGTCTTCAATATATTCCTGACTCCTGGTATATTCTTCGTAATTATCCAGCTGATTCTGACGTTCTGTTTCATCTTCTAAAGATTCCGTCAGTTCCTTCTCTCTGGCAGTATACTCCTGTTCCTTCTGGTAGAGCTTTACAATCTGAACTGACATAATCACTAAGAACATTATCGCAATCAAAGAGATACAGATTCTTCCGTTTCGTTTCTGTTTTCTTTTTCTTCGACTATTTGTCATACTCATTTCCTCATCTATAGTTTACATAATACCATTCTAATGGTTTTACGGATTTTTTTCAACGTTTTTTGTAATTTTCGCAATAATCTTCTGATTTTCCCTTTCAGGAAACGTAAGGGTACTGTCACCATGTGAAATACTGCCCGCAATGGTTTTCCCACAATCTGAAGTATTTTCTTAAGTACCTTTACAATTCCCTTTACCAGCCAGGGACTGATGGCATAGTTGCATAACAGCATTCCAACACTCATGCCCAGCATGCAAAAGCCCCGGATTGCTCCGTCATTTTCCCGGCAGAGCATAATAAATATAAATATGGCACTGCCGATGCAATACAGCATATCCTCCACTGCAACCATCCCGGTTCTATGGGGTATCAGCCTGCGCAGAATCCGGAGCAGGTCAAAGGCTAAGATTAACAGAAATCCCACCAGCATGAACCGGAGGAACCTTAATGCTTCACCGGAAATTTCCGGGCTGATTTCTATCATTTAAACAACCTGCCTAAGAAGGATTCTCCGCCACCTTTGTGATAGTTTTCTACATCTGAATAGGTTAAACCATCAATTTTTCCTGTGACATCCACTTCCCCCTGCTCTAAGGACAGGCGGTTTACATGAAGGTCATTTCCCTTTATCAGAAGCATTCCCTGTTCTGTTTCCAGTAAAATCTCATTTACATCAAAAGAAAGCACATCCAGCACTCCGCTGAAGTTTGCACTTTTCCGGTTTGCCAGCAATACTTTATGTGCTTTTGCTGTTTTCAATTCTTCCATTCAGCCTCATACTCCTTTACCCGAAAGTTAGTCCTTTTCAAAATATATGAGACTGTTTCTCTTTTTATGCGTTTTTACTCTTTTACAGATAGCGGAATAATTCTCCTGCCTCTTCTTTCTTAGTAGTATCTGCAATTGCAACCACTTCTACTTTCACCGTCTTCTGACCAAACATGATTTCGATGATGTCACCTGCTTTTACATTGACGGATGCTTTCGCCGGTTTGCCATTTACGGTGACACGTCCGGCATCACAGGCTTCGTTGGCAACGGTTCTGCGTTTAATCAGGCGGGTTACCTTTAAATATTTGTCTAATCTCATTTGCTTACCTTCTTTCTTTTTTGAAATTCGAAGGAAACAGATAGTTTTTTCCTTCTTTCAAGTACAGCATGTACAGGAAACAATCCTGCCAAATCAGAATGCTGTAATTGCAAGGCTGCGTTTTTTCTTTTCTGATAAAACCAGTCTTTCCAATGTTTGACAAAATGCGGTGGATTGTTCGCCTGCATGCGGATACATGAACGAGACGGTTAGGGCGGCTTGCATTCTTTGTATCAACCGGCAACGCTGACACAGGGATGTGTCAGCGAGGCGCAATTGGAGCATGGATGCGACTTTGCGCCGGTTGCCGAAACAGCCATTTTCTTTTAAAAGAATGCCTAGCCGCCCTTACTGGCGAGTGTCGTATCCGCAGCAGACGGACAACCGCCGCATTCCGTCAAAGCAACCGGAAAGACAGGTTCTGCCAGAAAAAACGCAGCCCTGAAATTACCACGCATTCTGATTTCACGCAGCATTCTTTCCTGTACATGCTTTACTTTAAAAAACGAAAAATAAATCTCTTTCTCCTTCGAATTTCAACAAAAAAAGGTGTAGCAAAAGCAGTTTTCTACTTTCGTTACACCTCTAATCAGAATCATTTTATCAACTTATTTATTGATTAAATCTTTTAAAGCTTTTCCTGCTTTGAACTTAGGTGCTTTAGAAGCTGGAATAACCATCTCTTTACCGCTCTGTGGGTTTCTTCCTGTTCTTTCAGCTCTTTCAGATACTTCGAAAGTACCGAATCCAACTAACTGGATTTTCTCACCTTTTTTTAATTCTTCAGCTACGATATCAGTGAAAGCTTTTAAAGCTGCCTCTGCATCTTTTTTAGATAAAGCTGTTTTTTCAGCCATAGCTGATACTAATTCTGCTTTGTTCATGTTAAAATTCCTCCTCTGGATTTTATAATTCTTCTTGAGGTCTACACTCTCCAAGATTACCTACGAATATATTTATACTTGTTTTTCCTTTATTTGTCAAGGAAAATACGGTAAATTAAGGCATACAATTTGGTCTATAACATTTTGTTGATTTTGTCCAAAACTGCTTTTCCAAGAACTTCATATTTCTGCTCTGCTTCTTCCATGGATGAACCCTTCACACCGATGTAGAATTTTACCTTCGGCTCGGTACCGGATGGTCTTACACAGAACCACGCAGCATCGTTTAATTCATAGTAAAGTACATTAGAGCTTGGAAGTCCTGTTGCTGTTACTGCGCCGGTTGCAAGGTCTGTAATGGTATCCTTCTTGTAATCACGTACTTTTTCAACTTTGTAGCCACCGATTTCAGTTAATGTTTCGCTACGCAGTGTATCCATGATTTCCTGAATCTTAGCCAGACCTTCAATTCCCTTTAATGTAATAGACTCAACATGGTCTTTATAGTATCCATATTTTTCATACATGGCAAGCATTGCATCCCAAAGCGTCATATTCTTGGTCTTGTAATATGCCGCAGCCTCACATAACGCCATAGATGCTACCACTGCATCCTTATCTCTTGCATAGGTTCCGGTCAGGCAGCCGTAGCTTTCTTCCATACCAAAGAGGTAAGTTCCTTTTCCGGTCTTTTCGAACTCTAAGATTTTGCCACCGATAAACTTGAATCCGGTTAATACTTCGATTAACTGAATGCCATAGTATTCTGCAATGGCATCTGCCATATTGGTAGATACGATGGATTTAATAAACGCACCATCTGCCGGCAGGGAGCCGTTGATTGCTTTCTTCTGTCCGATGATATAATCGCCAATCAGGCAGCCGGACATATTTCCGGTTAAGGAATGATATTCTCCGGTCTTAGAATCCTTTACATATACACCAAGGCGGTCTGCATCCGGGTCAGTTGCCAGGATTAAGTCTGCATCTACTTTCCTGCCCAGTGCAAGTCCCAATGCAAATGCTTCCTCTGCCTCCGGGTTCGGATAACTTACGGTTGGGAAATCTCCATCCGGAAGCTCCTGTTCCGGAACAACATATACATTTTCAAAGCCAAGCTCTTTTAACACACGGCGGACCGGGATATTTCCTGTTCCATGTAATGGTGTGTATACAATCTTAAGGTCTTTGCCTACTGCATCAATGGCATCCTGATGTACCACAAGCTTCTTAAGCTCTGCAATATAAGCATCATCGATTGCTGCACCGATGGTCTCATAAAGACCTGCTGCTCTGGCATCCTCTAAGGACATGGTCTTAACAGTGCTGTAATCTGTTACTTTCTTTACTTCATCCATAATTCCGGTATCATGAGGTGGTGTAATCTGTGCACCGTCCTCCCAGTATACCTTGTATCCATTGTATTCTGGCGGGTTGTGGCTTGCTGTAATATTAATTCCGGCAGTGCATCCTAATTTACGGACTGCATAAGATAATTCCGGTGTTGGTCTTAAAGACTCAAATACATATGCTTTGATTCCGTTTGCTGCAAGGCAAAGTGCGGATTCATCTGCAAATTCCGGTGACATATGTCTGGAATCGAAGGCAATTGCCACACCCTTATCCTGTGCATTTACTTTTAAAATATAATTTGCAAGACCCTGTGTTGCTTTGCGGACAGTATAGATATTCATACGGTTGGTACCGGCACCAATCACCCCACGTAATCCTGCTGTACCAAACTCAAGATCTTTATAGAAACGATCCTCAATTTCCTTGTCATTGCCTTTGATTGCCTGAAGTTCAGCCTTGGTTGCCTCATCAAAATATGCTCCCTCAAGCCATGCTTCGTAAGTTTCCTTGTAACCCATTCCTGATTTCCTCCTACTTTTCATTTATGTTGTTTACCAAAAGAACCTGCCAGTGGCAGCCTCCTTCGGATGTCTCGCCCTTTCATTTCTCCCACTAATTCGTAAGACTGTTAACTACCTGATTTAATGTACTTGTCGAAGAATTATTGTTACTGGTTAATGTATCAATAATTTCACTCAATGCCTTCCTATATGCATCAGAGTCACTGGATGAACCTGTTGATCCGGTAGTGCCTGTCGTACTATTCGAATCTGATGTACTGTCGGAATGCTTATGCTCCACGGTTGTATTCTCTTCATTTCCGGCAGTTTCCGTCGATTCTGTCTCTGTACTGCCCGTATCATCGCCTGACAACGCAATCTCTATCTGTGCTTCCGGTGAATTTACATATAGCCGCTTCGACCAGGTGTCATATCCATCTGCAGTAATCTGTATGGAATGGATGCCATACTGCAGCTGTAATGGCTGTGTATAATCAACCTGACTACCATCAATATACATCAAAGCGCCTGCAACATCAACCGCAAAGGTTAAAGTACAATATTTCGGATCCTCACCCTTTATGGAATCCACATCCACGGAGGTCTGCTCATTTCTTGTTACAGCTACCTCTGTGGAACCGCCGTAGCCATTGCCGGCAACGGTTAATTCATAGGTTCCTTCCGGCACCTCTAACTGCATATTCTCCGTGATTTTATAATAATTCTTATGGTTCAGGCTTAACCAGCCGCCCTCTAATGCCTGTGTATTTACAAGCTGGATGACTCCATGTCCTGTTGTAACGGACACTGACAGCACTTTCCGGTCAATTCCCTGTATTCTTAAGGTGTCCTGTCCGGTAACTGCGGACAATTCTATGGCTGCATCTCCGGAAAACACTTGTAATTCTTCATTATAAGAATACTTTGTGTCTCCTATGGTAAATATCTTATCTTCTTCATTATAGGAAAATTTGCCGATATCGTCCATCTCCCATGCATCTGCCGACTGCTCCACCTTTTCCAATATCAGGTCTTTGTCCCGGAGTGTTAAAGTAACCACTTTTCCCGGTACCATGGATGCTGCCGAAATCAGACTGCCATGTCTGTCTTTAAAAATTGTCCCGTCTGTATAAGAATACTGTTCATAACGTCCCGTGTCAATATTCAGAAATGTCATTGTTGAAAGTGTTGTATCAACACCACTTACCGTATACAGGCTGCTTTCCTCTGCCTGTGTCTCTTCCTCCGTTGCTGTCTCAACACCTGATGCATAGCCTTTCATGCTGACAGGCCCATCGTCTTTCCTTCCACAGCCGCTCAAAGCCACAAATACTGTGAAAATAACCAAAGCCAACAGCCAGTGCTTCCCTGATTGCTTCATTTCGCACCTCTTTTTCTCCTGTATGCTCTTTTCCTCCGGCAATTGCCTGTACATGATTATACATGATTATTCCACAAAATAAAATAACATTCTTAAAAACTGCTGACGGATTTCTTCCTGTTCGATAACCCGGTTCAGCTTCTCAATGTCTCTGCCGGACACCCATGCCTTATTGGCATTAAAGTAGTGATTTGCCACTTTCCAGAACTTCTGTGGGTATGCCATCCTTACATAAAGCTGCTCCCATTCCTCCGGTAATAATTTTCGTCTTTTTTCGTAAGCTGCCAGCATATCCGTTGCCAGACCGATATTAAAATTATGTTTTTCCATCAGTTTCCGTAAGAAATGCGCCAGATCTCCTACCAGCACATCATAATGTGCCTGTTCAAAATTTGTAATTATAATTTTACCATGGGTAAATAATACATTATGCTGGTTAAAGTCTCCATGGCAGATTCCATACATTGCTGCTTCCTGACTCTGCTGTCCGCTCTGCCCCTGCGCTTCACCCGGATTTGGCTTCATCAGCCGACGTTCCACGTCCAGCGCCTGATTCAAGAAAGTCTGATAATTGCGCATAAATATCATTTCAAACTCATTCTTTTTATGCTTTCCATGAATATAATTGCGCACCTTTTTAAGCTCCCGGTTATGCCGGAATACCTCCATGGCATAATCCTGTCCGCCGGTTTTTAAATTTTCATTCTCCACCTCCTGCAGGACAAGATGCAGATGTGCCAGTTCTTCTACTGCAGCAAGTACATCATCACGGCTCCTGGTCTCGCACTCCCTGCCCTCCATATATTTTCTGGCATAGTACCAGGTTTCATCCACCTCCCGGGCTAAGATTTCTCCTTCCCTGGTATGTATGATTTCATCTACTTCTATTCCATTTTCTTTCAGACGGAGCAAAATATGTTCTAAAGCTTCCGCTCTGCCTTTTGACCCGCGAAAAGATCCCATTATTATTTTTCCGCCCTCTGATGTCGTGCAGATATAGGTTCCCCTTCCTTTCTGGATGGCGGTTACCTCAAACGGATACTGTTCTAACAACTGGCTCGATAAATTATACACAAAAACCCCTCCATACGACGAATTCGCACAAATCTTTATGCGTCTTTCTATCATATGAAGAGGTTCTTTAAAGTATAACCTGTCAGATATTCTTTTGTATTCTTTTCCGGTTCTTCGATTACCACATCTAAAAGCTTTGCCAAAATGTTTCCTATCTGTGGACCGGGCTTCACGCCAAGTTCCATTAAGTCCCGTCCGTTAAGTGCAAGGTCTTTTAGTGTCAGGCAGTCTGCATCTTCGATTATTTTATCATAAATCTTATGATATCCATCCAATGCTTCCAGCTTTTCTTTCCTCTGATAATCACTCTGGGCTAAAATGTCTGCTTTCTTTAATGCAAATATAATCGGATAGCACTCTAAACCAGCCTTCTGTATCACTTTTCGCACGGACTTCGATGTCAGTGCCGGATTAATATCATGAATTGCCACCAGCCGGCAGACCATATCAATGGTTGCATTGTCGAATTTTAATCTGCGTAAAATTGTCTTCGTCTTCTTTGCTCCCACCTGCGGATGCTCGTAGAAATGGTCAATTCCATCTTCATCTGTACTGCGGCAGTCGGGCTTTGCCACATCATGAAATAATGCTGCAAGCCGTAGCACTTTGTCTGCTTCCACACCTTTTAACACTTCAATGGTATGTTCTCCTACTGTATAACAGTGATGGGGATTATTCTGTGGTGTACGCATCATCACCGAGAATTCCGGCAGTACCACATCCGCAATTCCTGTGGCATATACGGTACGCATCTCCTCCGGATGGACTGAGGTAAGAAGCTTAACCAGTTCTACCTGAATACGCTCTGCACTGACCTTTTTTAACATCGGTGCAAGCTCCTGAATCGCTTCTGCTGTTTCTTCTTCTATATCAAAGCCCAGCTGTGCCGCAAAACGCACTGCCCGAAGCATCCTTAAAGCATCTTCCCCAAATCTCTCCTTTGGTTCTCCTACACAGCGGATGATGCCACGCTTTAAATCTCCTGCTCCGTCAAAGGCATCCACCAGTCCCCGCTGTTCATTATATGCCATGGCATTAATGGTAAAATCCCTGCGCTTTAAATCCTCTAAAAGATTATCTGTATAGGTTACTTCCTTCGGATGTCTGGCATCCTCATATTCGCCATCAATCCGGTAAGTTGTCACCTCATACCCTACTTTATCCAGCATTACCGTTACCGTTCCATGCTCAATTCCGGTATCGATAGTTCGCCCAAAAATTTCTTTTACTTCTTCCGGATAGGCAGAAGTGGTAATATCCCAGTCCTGAGGCTCACGCTGAAGGAGGGTGTCTCTGACACACCCTCCTACTGCATATCCTTCAAAGCCTGCTTCCTGCAGCTTCTCAATTATGAACTTAACATGCTCTGGAAGCTTCATTACCATACGTTTTCCCGTTTCCTTTGCTTTACTTCTGTTCCTGTTCTTCAAAGAACTTATACGTTCCCTTGGATTCTGCTTTTACTGCATACAGAAGATCATCTGCCTCTTTAATCATTTCATCAATGTCTTCTGCCTTCTTTACCTGATTGGAAGAAATAATACCAATAGAGCAGGAAAGTAATTTCTTATCATCAATCTCAACCGGCTGTCCGATTTCTTTTGCAATCAGTTCCCGGAACCCATCCTGTTTCTTAATCTCTTTATAGATAGCCTTTGCGGTGTCCTCTAAGGTCTTGTGCTCTCCGGTGTAGAGGAAAATAATAAATTCATCACCACCGAAACGTGTCACAAAGCCCTTGTCCCTGCAGACCCTGCTGAAGATATTTGCCATGGACTTAAGCAGCAAATCTCCCACATCATGTCCAAAGGTATCATTATATCCTTTGAAATTATCCAGATCGATAAACATAATACCAAAATCATGCTTCATGCGGCCCTTTTTAATCTTCCGGATAATTTCCTCGATGTTCTGATAGAATCCCTTCCTGTTGAGAATTCCTGTCAGCTGGTCGGTTACTGCAGATTTATACAATGCAACATTCATTTCATAGAGCTTCTCATATGCATAGAGACGATTCAGTGCATACTGTACCTCCCGGAACAAAAGCTCATAAATCCGCATATCACTCTCATCTAGCATATACCGGCTGACGGAGGAATGCCAGTTATCCTTCATCAGAATATATGCTATCATAATGCTTGTTACTTTTCCATTGTCAAAGAATGGAATGGCAACAAGGGAGCATACATTATCTTCATCAAACAGTTTGATCACATTCAGATGTTCCGAATAGTTACTGCTGATTTTCGATACAACAAACCCTCTCTGTGTCTTTTCGAACACTTCCTTTAAATACTTCTGATCCTTCATAGAAAGGCTGGCTTCTGTATTATCATAAAGTACCTTTGGTTTTCTTCCATGATACTGTATATATAATGCCCGGTCCAAATTAAAGTGATACAGGAATGTCCGCATCACATTCTCTACCATTACTTCTGCCGAAACATCCGTTACATCAATGGTCTTCTGCCATGTCGACAGAAAATCCATCTGACGGCGTTCCTGCTTGTAAGCACGGTTAATGCTTTCCTGCTTCAGCTGCATTTCCATCTCCAGGGTAGATATCACATGAAGAGGTTCTTCTGATAAATACTGTTCCAATGGCTCTAATACCTTAATTTCTTCATCTGTGAGAGAATGGGTATTATCCTCAAGATATTGTTTTAAGATTGCCTCTTCATTACTCTTAAGTTCCATTCGTCCTGTCTGCCCATAAAAGCGGATCCTGTCCTTACGGAACAGCTGATAACAGAAGAACTGGTTTCCCTCAGTCCGCACCAGATGTGTCTCTGCACAGTTAAAATCTTCAAATGCAGACGAATCATTACCGGAATCCATTTCAAGTAATGCCCGTGTGAAATGATAAAGGAACATATCATCATCACAACGTGCATAATCGTGGATGATTCCCACATCATTCTGAAGCTTTTCTTTTTCAATTATGTAATTTAAGAACTGTTTGCAGTTATTGAGGTACTGTTCACAGTTGAAACGGTTGCCAAGCTTCTGATTGCACAGTGCCAGAAGTCCATACAATTTGCTTAAATTGCAGACTCTCAGACTATTCAAATGCAGACGCTCAATGGCCTTCATACAACGCATCAGATATTCATTGGCTTCCTTGAATTCTTCTGCTACAATACAGTTAATTGCCATATTGTAATATACTTCCGCAATATCCTCCGGCAATTCCAGATTATATAAAATTTCTACCGCTTTCTGAAAATAACGCTTTGCAAGGTCATTCTGCCTTAATGCCGTTAAGGTATAACCGATTCCCGAGAAAATACGTCCACTTTCCACGGAACGTTTGTTATCCAGTGCTTCGAAAGTTCTTACCGAATACAGCAACGCAATCGGATACATACCATTGGTAGACGCCAGCATAATATTCTTCTGGTATGCATTGTAAATAAGCTGTGTATTACCAATTTCTGTTGCAAGTCTGATTCCCTTACTGAAATAAATAAGCTGGGATTCGGAATAATATGCCTTTGCTACAATCTCCGGCTTATTGTCATAGGCATACACATAAATGTACGCCAGATGATTCCGGTAGTCATATTTCATTAATTTTTCAATCATGGCATCGCTGACTTCCACGTTCTGTGCACAGAAGAAAATATTATTCCAGCCTGCCATCTTTGCCTGTATTTCTACCAGTTCTGCTTCAAACTGGCCGCGCTCCATGCCGCCTTCTATTGCAATATTTTTTGCAATGCCTGCACAGTCAATGGCTTCCTGCAGTTTTGACTGATACATATAAATTACAGAGCGGATATAATATGCATAAAAGCGCATCCTGCGGTTCTTTTTCTTCTCTGCAAGCTGAAAGATACTCTCACTTATTTCCAGTGCTTTGGGCAAATCCCTCATATATACCGATACATATGCATAGAACTGCCAGAGTTCGTATTTTACTTCATCCGATACTGTAAAATTTTCAAATCTGATTCTGCGGTCTACTTTCTCCAGATAAAACAATGCCTGTTCAAAATCCATGAAAAAAACAAGATTCTGCAATGTCCTGATTTCATCTTCTATACTTTCTGCTGTAATAACCTCATCTCTTTGTTCTCTGGATTCTCCCGCATTTCCAATGCGGAATATTGCAACATTATTGTCCAATTCCTCCGTTACGCTTTCCCAGCCCGGCAGCATATATTCCGGCAGACGCTGCTGCTCATTCATGCCGAGAACGATTCCGATATTCTCTGTATGCTCTGCCTTTAACAGTTCATAGACTATTTCTATGGTTCCCCTTCCGGCAAACTGCACACGGTTAATCCAAAGCATAAACGGCTGTATCTTAGAAACTTCAACAAGCATTGCCACAATAGCATCCCGCATCCGCTCCCGCTCGTAGTCAACTTCTGTATACAATAAGCTCTCTTTCCGGATACATTTTCCACTCTCCCGGTATGCTGCAATAACCGGACGCTGCAGGGAATAGACATTACACTTGTCCAGAAATTCGTCAAATGTCATCTTCTCCTGCTGGTCAAAAAGTTCTAAAATCAAATCCAGAAAAGGCTCATATGCTCCCGATAATTTCTCTGCCCGGAATTCATGGGCTGCAAAATGAACCTCTTTATTATTTGTTATCTGCTCTGATATTTCCAGCTGCTTTAAGGAAAAATCATTGCTGTATTTTGCCAGAACAATGTTGTGTTCTTTCTTTCCAATCTGTGCAAAAACCTGTTCCAGAATACTGTTATAATATTTTTGAATCATCTGTTTCCCCCTCAGAAATATTCAAAAAGACTCTGAAAACATATGATAATTCCCTGTTATCATATGTCTCCCTTTCTCTTTCTGTAGTAACCTGTCTGGTATTTATCTGTCTCTTATACACATCTGACGCTGCCGACGAAGAGGATAGTG